>Ga0181574_10004122_pt1 | contig 12661 bp, 15 predicted proteins | sample 101ome_24_FD_145600 | JGI IMG/M metagenome (GOLD analysis project Ga0181574, IMG submission 145600) | Coastal salt marsh microbial communities from the Groves Creek Marsh, Skidaway Island, Georgia - 101410AT metaG (spades assembly) | ecosystem: Environmental > Aquatic > Marine > Intertidal zone... | reverse complement strand
GCCCGGTTCTATACCGTCGTCACATTGGGTGACTGTCTGCGGGCCTTTGCCGACATGATTCCGGCGATGGAGGCGAACGAAGCGACGATGCGGCAGGCCGCACTGGCGGGCTTCTCTACCGCAACCGATCTGGCGGACTATCTGGTGCGCGCCGGGGTGGCGTTCCGCGACGCCCATGAAGTCGTGGGCAAGGCGGTCGCTCATTGCGTGACCGCGGGCTGTGACCTTGCGGAGCTGTCGCTGGAAACCTTGCAGTCCTTTCATGGCGGCATCAAAGAGGACGTCTTTGCCGTACTGACGCTGGATGGCTCCGTCGCGGCGCGCGATCACTTTGGTGGTACCGCACCCAACCAGGTGGAAGCGGCAGTAAAAGCGGCACAGGCCCTGCTCGCGGCGCGTTAGCAAAATGCTGAGTGCTAGGGCACGTAGCGTGCGTTCAGCAAGAAAGTAATATCGGGCGCGGACTCAACCACCACATCCTCGCTAAACCCCGCGTCGATCATCCAGTGAGGTGTCGGCCGCCACCGCACCGCCAAGCTCAGCATGCCTGCAGGCTCACTCAGCGCGTCCAGCGCCCCGTCCAGCAACGCACTGTGCCCATCGTATTGCATGAGCGCTGACCAACGCGGCGAAAACCGCCACTCCGCTGCCAACCCTGCAAACCACAACGAGCGCTTTTGCTGAGGCCCCAGCAAGTCGCTGTCACCTGCCCGTGTGCCACCCACCTGACCGTGCCACCACAAGGGCCAACCGCCCAGCTGCTGGCCGCTGAAGCGCAGCAGGGCGAAGATATCCGTAGCACCACTGCCGAGCCAATCTGAGGATTGCCCGCTAGCCGTTTTCACTCCCACGCTAACGCCCAGTTGCCCGCCATCGATCGCCAGTACCGGTCGGCTCACCGCGACGTGGATATCACCCAGACCCGACGCAGAGCGGACGAGTCGACGGTCATGCCCAGGCTGGGACAGCTGATAATGCAGCGCATCGGTCGGGTAGCTGTCGCGATTGCCATCGGGCAGCCCGAAAAAACGGTGCCAGCTTGAGATGAGATTGTCGGTAAAGCCCCCGGAGTGATGCCGCCACGGCACGGTCACTTCTACGTCCCACTCCTGTGGCAGGCCGTAGCGGAGCGACAAAGTCAGCGCATCGGTCTGGCCATCCAGAAGCAGGGACTCATCTCCCTTGCTCTCCACGGTGAAGTGGTTGGAGAGCGTGGCAGAAGCCGCCCAGCTGAGACCGAGGGGGGTGTCAACACTGCGCTGCGACGGTATGGCGCGCAGGGACGCCAGCGGAGACAGGTTGGTGATCTGCAGCGGCTCAGACTGGCCGAACGCTAGAGACGATACCAGTACTGTGCAGATCGCCAACGCGCTATCGACGAGCGTCCTAGTGGTCATCCCAGGTCAGTGTCAGTCCGGTATGCGTTGCCAGTTCTTCGATCAAAAAATCATGGAAGGATTCGCCACTTTTGGTGTCCCGCCAGGTGCGCGTGTCGTCATGCCAGGTGTAGTGAAAACCTCCACCGGGGGTCGCCAACCAGAGCTGCTCGGTGGGGGGTTGCCGACTGAAAACAAAGACCACGCCGTTACTGAAAGTGGCATTAATGACGCCCTCGGCGCCACGGATATCGACATCATCCGGCAATGATTCAAGGGCGACCTCCACCGCCTCGAAGGTCTCCTCGATCTGCTCGTAATAGTCACTGCTCGCCATATCCGGCCGTTCTCCCTGATTTTATGGTGCCTTCCAAACACAATCCCACAGGCCGCCGCATCATGGGCGCGCCACATAGCGCTGTTATACTGCGCCTTTTGCCGAGGTCAAACCGTGAGGACTCTGCTCGTTGTCCTGCTTTGCGCTTGGCTGGCCAGCTGCGGTCAGCAGGGGCCCTTGCGCCCGGCTGAGTCCGATGACGCATCGGCGACGGCTGACTGATGTCTGTATTTCAGCACCAGCAAGGCTCGCTCCACTGCGAGGGCGTCCCGCTTGAAGCCATCGCCACCGCGCATGGTACACCGACCTACGTGTATTCGCGGCAGGCCATCGAGTCTGCCTTCCTCGCCTACCAAACAGCGCTGGCCGATCGTCCGCATCTGATTTGTTATGCGGTGAAGGCCAATTCCAATTTGGCCGTACTCCATGTGCTGGCCGGACTGGGGGCCGGTTTCGACGTGGTGTCGATGGGTGAGCTGGAACGCGTCATCGCCGCAGGGGGCGCAGCAGACAAGGTGGTGTTCTCTGGCGTCGGCAAAACCAAGCAGGAAATGCTATTGGCGCTGGAACACGGGATCCGGTGTTTTAACGTCGAATCGGAATCCGAGCTGCTGACACTGGCGGACGTCGCAGCGAAGTGTGACAGGACGGCGCCGGTATCCGTGCGTGTCAATCCCGATGTCGATGCGGGCACCCACCCCTACATCTCGACGGGTCTGCGCGAAAACAAATTTGGTGTCGACGTCGAGACCGCCAGACGCCTTTATCAAATCGCTCATGAGCATAAGGCATTGGACCCGGTCGGCATTGACTGCCACATCGGTAGTCAAATCCTCGACATCGCCCCTTTTTTGGAGTCCCTGGATTGCCTGCTGGCATTGGTCGATGAGCTCGCGGCAGAAGGCATCACACTGCGGCACCTCGATATCGGCGGCGGTTTGGGGGTCAGCTATCAGGAGAGCGCGCCGGCGATAGAAGAGTACATGGACGTCCTGGCAGCGCACTTGGGATCCCGGGATGTGGAGTTGGTGCTCGAGCCGGGACGCTCCATCGTCGCCCTCGCGGGCGCCCTCTTGACCAGAGTGCTGTACCTGAAACCCAGTGATGCGAAGAATTTTGCTGTGGTCGATGGGGCGATGAACGATTTGCTGCGGCCCTCACTCTACGATGCCTGGCAGGATATTCAGGCCGTGACCCCCCGCGAAGGTGAGTCACAAAACTGGGACATCGTTGGCCCCGTTTGTGAGACCGGTGACTTTCTTGGCAAAGACCGAGACCTGGCGCTGTCTGAAGGCGACTTGCTGGCGGTGATGGGCGCGGGCGCCTACGGTTTCGCGATGGCGTCCAACTACAACACGCGCCCGCGGGCGGCCGAGGTCATGGTCTCAGGCGAATCACTGCATCTGGTCGGCCAGCGGGAATCGTTGAACGACCTGTGGCAGCGGGAGCACATCCCGGAAGGTTTCACGTCGTGAAGCTGGCCTTCACCAAGATGCAAGGCGCTGGCAACGACTTCGTGGTGATCGACGGTGTCACACAGGCGGTCGATCTCAGCGTAGCGCAGTTAAAACGCATCGCGGATCGACGACGCGGCATTGGTTGCGACCAGATCCTGCTGCTCACACCGCCCGATGACCCCGACGCCGACTTTCGCTATACCATCTATAACGCCGATGGTTCCCGCGCTGGCCAATGCGGTAATGGTGCGCGCTGTGTGGGTCGATTTCTGCGTGAAAAGCGATTGAGCCGCAAGCGGGAACTCACATTGCTGACCGACACCGATTCGCTGGCACTCAACATCGCGGAAGACGGGCGAGTCTTTGCCGGCCTGGCGACACCGCGATTTGAGCCGGCAGCGATTCCGTTTACCGCAGATGAAACCGCGCCTCAGTATCCACTCGAGGTCCAGGGACAAAGCTTATCCATCGGCGCGCTGTCGATGGGCAATCCCCATGCCGTTCTGATGATCGACAACTGTGACGCAGCGCCTGTGACAACACTTGGCCCACTGATCGAGGCACACGAATCTTTTCCGGATCGGGTGAATGTGGGGTTCATGCAAATCATCTCACCCACCGAGATCAAACTCCGCGTCTACGAGCGCGGCGTTGGGGAAACGGAGGCCTGTGGGTCAGGTGCTTGTGCCGCCGTCGTTCACGGCATACAACTGGGCGTTTTAGCCAACGATGTGTCTGTGCATCTGCCGGGCGGCAAGCTGACGGTCAGCTGGGCCGGAGGCGATGAGCGGGTTTGGCTGGGCGGTCCCACCGCATTCGTCTTTGAAGGTACCATCGCATTTAGAAACTGAGCGACCCGAATCATGTCTGACAACCTCGATCCCAAAGCCGTTGAAGCGTTTCTGCGAGCACATCCCAACTTTTTGCAAGATCGGCCGGGCTTATTGGCAGTGCTGAACCTGCCACACGGGGGCGAAGGTGCAGTTTCTCTGGTTGAGAGACAAGTCAGCGTGTTGCGGGAACGCAATATTGCCTCGCGACAAAAGCTGGCTGAGCTCTCGGATATCAGTCGAGAAAACGACCGGCTCCTCGACGCCACCCGCAATACGATTCTGGCGCTGCTTGCTGGCGAGAACCGCGCTGACCTGAGCAGGATCTGGCTTGACCAGGTCACGGGGACTTTCAAGGCCGAGATGGGCGCGTTGGTCTGGCTAGATAGGTCTTCTGACAGTGCCGAGGAAGCGCTCATCACCGACAAATTAGTCCGACAAAGCAGCGGCTTCTCCGGCGTGCTTCGCCCAGAGGAAATGCAGGCTGTGTTCGGCACTGCCGCAACCGAAGGCTCGGCGGCACTGGTGGCCATTCGCTCAGGTGAGGATCACATCGGCGTACTGGGGGTCGGGTCACATGACACACAGCGCTACCGGCCAGAGGACGGCACTCTGTTCCTCGATTATCTCGCCGAAGTCATCGGGCAGCTACCTGCCTGCCACTGACTAATCCATACCCGCACGCTTTCTATCCTGAAGACGCCGACTTCGTTCAGTGAATGCTTAAGAGTATGACCATCCGCCTCATTACCTTTGATCTCGATGACACGCTGTGGGACGTGCGACCGGCATTGGAAGCTGCCGAGGGTGCGCAGTGGTCCTATCTCAATGCGCGATATCCCTCGCTTTCATTGGCGGCTACCCCAGTAGCGCAGATATCAGAGCTACGCCGGGCCCTGCTCAAAGAGAAGCCGGAGTTGATGCACCATATCAGCCTGTTTCGGCAGTCCTTTATTGAGCGGCTCCTCCAACACCATGGGATCTCTGATGATGAGGCGGCATCCGCCGCGAGTGAGGCCTTCGCTGCATTTCTCTCGCGACGCCACGACGTCTTACTGTACGCAGACACCCAATCAGTGCTCACCACGCTGGGACGTCAGTTCACACTCGGCGCACTGACCAACGGTAACGCCGATGTGCGAAAAACGCCGATTGGCTCGTGCTTTGATTACGCTTGGCGCGCCGAGGAGTTTGGTGTCAGCAAACCGGATCCGGCGCTATTCCATAAGGCTTTCGAGCAAGCGGGGGTGTCAGCAGATCAAGTCATTCACATCGGCGACTGCCATGAGAACGATGTCTCTGGTGCCGTCGCGGCCGGTGCCAAGGCGATTTGGTTCAGTCCTGAGGGAAGCGTCAGTGAGATCGCCTCCGGGGTAGTGCAGCAATTATCCGATTTGCCCGGTGCCATCAAACGGCTAACGGGTTAAACAGGATTAACGTTAGATTGCCTCGACGCCCGTCTCACCTGTGCGGATACGCACTACCTGCTCGAGCGGCGCAACGAAAATTTTTCCGTCTCCGATCTTGCCGGTGCTGGCCGAGGAGATGATCGCTTCCACAATCGCTTCAACCTGCTCCTCTGGTGCGGCAATTTCTAACTTCAGCTTCGGCAGAAAATCCACCACGTACTCTGCACCGCGATACAGCTCGGTGTGGCCGCGTTGCCGGCCAAAGCCTTTTACTTCTGTCACTGTGACGCCCTGAACGCCAATATCCGAGAGCGCTGCCCGGACGTCGTCCATCTTGAAGGGCTTAATAATGGCTGTAACCAGTTTCATATCGGCGTTCCAGTAAGATGAGGTCGTATTATGATCGCCCTGCTGTTTTTCGCAATCCTTGTTAGTGCACTCTGGTCCCAGCCAGACAGAACATGACGACTATGAGATTTGAATCAAAGATCGACTGGTGGATACCAGTCCTGCTGTTTGGCGGGCTCAGTGCAGGCTCACTGGCCTGGGCGATCGACGCCGAGAGGCTTTGGTCTGATGGCGTGGGGCTCTGTTTTGGTTGGGCGTTGAGCGTTTGGATCATGCTGCAGACCTATTACGAATTCCATGGCGAATACCTATTGATTCGCTGCGGCCCGTTTTGGCGAAAGTTACTCATCCGAGATATCGACAGCGTAAAACCGACGCGCAACCCGCTCGCTAGCATGGCGCTGTCATTGGATCGGATCGCCATCAAGACACGGAGTGGCAGTGGAGTCATGATTTCACCTAGCGATAAGGCCCGATTTCTCAAAGAGTTGGCCAAAAAAAAGGGCCCCGAAGGGCCCAAACTGCCATGAGAGGACAGGGTAATTACTTTGCGGCGGCAAACTCGGGGTATGCCTCCATACCGCATTCGCTGAGATCGGCACCTTCGTACTCTTCTTCCTCGGAGACGCGCAGACCCATGACCATCTTGATCACGAAGAAAGCAATCGCCGAAGTCACAAAGACCCAGCCAAAGATCGTCAGCGCACCGATGATCTGACCGGAGAAGCTCGCGCCTTCATTGGTCACTGGCACCAGCAACAGACCCAAGAGACCCACTACACCGTGAACGGAGATCGCACCTACCGGATCGTCGATCTTCATCTTGTCGAGGGTTGTAATGGAGAAGACCACCAGCAGACCGCCAAGCGCGCCGAATATGGTGGCTTGCAGAGCAGACGGTGTGTCTGGGCCCGCAGTGATAGCAACCAAGCCAGCCAGGCAGCCGTTCAGCGCCATAGTCAGATCAGCCTTGCCGAACAGCAGCTTGGCGACGATCAGCGCACCGATGCACCCACCGGCTGCGGCCAGATTAGTGTTCATAAAGACCACCGCTACCGCGTTGGCTGAGTCGACGGACGCGGTCGCTAACACAGAGCCGCCATTGAAGCCGAACCATCCCAGCCAGAGGATGAAAGTACCGAGCGTTGCCAAAGGCAAATTGGCACCGGGTATGGCGTTCACTTCGCCATTCGGTCCGTACTTACCCTTGCGAGCACCAACCAGGATGACACCCGCCAAGGCTGCCGCTGCACCGGCCATGTGCACGATGCCGCTACCGGCAAAGTCGAGGAAGCCCAGATCGCCAAGCGTGTACATACCAAATACCGGATTACCGCCCCAGGTCCAGCTACCTTCCATCGGGTAGATGAAACCGGTCATGACGACCGCGAAGGCGAGGAAGGCAAAGAGCTTCATTCGCTCAGCAACTGCGCCAGAGACAATCGACATCGCCGTGGCAACGAAGACCACCTGGAAGAAGAAGTCCGCCGAGGGCGCATAAGTGGCGTTTTCTTCACCGCCTTCAACGGCCCCCGATCCCGTGATCGTGCTGAGGAAAATATCGCCGCCGTACATGATGCTGTAGCCCACCACCATGTACATGATGCAAGCCACCGCGAACAGCGTGACGTTTTTGGTCAGAATCTCGACCGTGTTCTTCGACCGGACCAATCCTGCCTCGAGCATGGCGAATCCAGCGGCCATCCACATGACCAGCGCACCACAGACGAGGAAGTAGAAAGTGTCCAGTGCGTACTGCAACTGAAAAATATCGTATTCCATGAGAATGTTCTCCAAGGCTCAGAATTACAGCGCTTCTTCGCCGGTCTCGCCGGTTCGGATGCGGGTGACATGCTCGAGGGAAGAGACAAAGATTTTGCCGTCCCCGATCTTGCCGGTTTGTGCGGCCTTAGAAATGGCCTCGATGGTCTGGTCGACCATGCCATCCGCGATGGCAATATCGATTTTGACCTTGGGTAGGAAATCAACAACGTACTCCGCGCCGCGATACAGCTCGGTATGTCCCTTCTGGCGACCGAAGCCCTTGACCTCGCTCACCGTAATTCCCTGAACGCCTATGGTGGACAGCGCTTCACGCACGTCGTCCAGCTTGAAAGGCTTAATCACTGCAGTAACCAATTTCATGGCAACCTCCGATACAGGCCGCCCTCCCGGGCGGCATTTGCGTTACAGGCTCTTGGCCATTCCAAAGATCACGGTGGCGTCGCACCAGTCGTAGCCGTAGCAATCTTCCTCACTCAGATCGGTATCTTCGTAAGTCAGGCTCCAGTCGATGCCCTGCCAGGACTTACTCAAAGACACCGCCCAGTGAACGTGCTTGTCGGTAAGGGTGTAGCTGACCTCGTCGTAATCCACTTGTCCGACCAGAAAGCCCAGACCCCAGTCGCCCGGGAGTGTCAGGCTGTAACCCGCATTGAGATACAGAATTTCGCCCGTCTCAAACCAGTACTCGTCTGAGTAGGCAAACCCTGCGGAGAAGCCGCCGAAGCTGACGTTGCCGTAAACTTCTTCATAATCGCCGAGCACGCCCTCGTCCTGGGGGTAGTCGTAATAGATGTAGCCCACGTCGATGCCCACGCCGCCAGCAAAGGTGTGCGAGTAGCCGCCGTAGTAGTCAAGTTCCAGACCACCGTTGGCGCCACCGCAGGTATCGATCGCGCAGTCAAAGTCGACCGCTGCGCCCCACGTGCCCAGGTAAAAACCGGAATCAAACGCGATATCAAAGCCGCCTTGAATCGATGGCTTGCTGTCGGACTGGGAAATACCGCGGAACCGATAATCCGTTACCAGCGCAACGTTGCCACTGACTTCAGCCGCTTGCGCCGCGGGGGCGATAAAACTTGAACTACCGGCAATGGCCAGTGCGGGAAGTGCATATTTCAAAACCTTCATTCGGTGTCTCCTGCATAGCGAAGTGTTGTGTTTCGATGTCATGTTGGGTTGGACCCGGTCGGAGCCGGCTACAACCTGCCCCCACACACGCTTTAGCTACGAGCGGGCCAAGTCTGATAAAAGCCAATTTATTCAGTGGCTTATGTTTTTCAAGGCGTGAATGCCGGTGGCCAGCTACGGCGAACGAGCGCCACAATCCGCACCAAACGAGTGCGCGCTGCGCACCACTTTTGGCGGGATACGGTCTGTCAGGCCACATAGGAGTGCGCTACATTGGCAGTCGGTTCATTGACTGTGGTTCGGAGCAGCTCGTGGCAGAAGATCACTCAGGAAAGCGCGGTGCCAGCTCGCTGTTCGAGCGGCTGACCCGTGCTGATGATCCCGTGTTTGAGCAAATAGACCGCAACGCCAAGAGTCTGTTGCAGTCTGCATTGACGCGCCTCGATGTGGTCAGCCGCGAAGAGTTTGATGCCCAGACCGCGGTGCTCAAACGCACGCGTGAACGGCTGGAGGCACTGGAAGCACAGATTGCGAGCCTCGATGAAGCCCTGTCTGCGACCACGCAGCAAGATCAGTAGCCCGCGAAGATAGACGCCAACTTCTGATAGCCGCTAAGCCGCAAGAGATCAAGGATGATCCATGCACCTCTCCTTCATTAGTACGCGTGGCCAACAAGGCCTAGAAGCACCAGCCGTCACCGTTGAGGTGCATCTCAGCGCAGGCTTACCCGCTTTTCAGGTCGTCGGCCTAGGTGAAAGCTGTTCACGAGAGATTCGCAGCCGGGTACGGGCGGCGCTTATCAGTTCGCACCTGAAATGGCCCGACTTCAATATCACCGTCAACCTGACACCGGCCGAGCGTGTCACCCCCGGCACCCGCTTTGATTTACCCATCGCCATAGGACTTTTGGTAGCGTCCCAGCAGTTACCGCGAGATGCCATCGAAGGCCGGGAGTTCATCGGCGAGCTGGGCCTCGACGGCTGTCTCAAGCCCAGTCGGGGTGCGCTGGCGGCTGTCCTGGCCACTGCTCGAGTCGGTCACACGTTGTGTCTTGCGCTGGAAGGCTCGCCCCAGCTGGCCACCGTGGAGGGCAGTCGGCTGATCGCGTCACCCGATCTGCTCTCTCTTTGCGCTGCATTGAAAGCCGCTGACCCTGAGTTAGCGACACCTCGATCCGCGTGCCCCGCCGACACGAGCAACTATCCGGATCTATCCCAAATTCGCGGACAACCGCTCCTGTATCGCGCATTGGAGCTGGCAGCTGCAGGCGGCCACCATTTACTGATGAGCGGCTCACCAGGGGTGGGCAAAACGCTAGCCGCATCAGTACTACCCGGACTGCTGCCCCCTTTGGCAGCCGTGACGCAGCAGGAGGTTTGGCTGATTCGCGATCTGGTCGGACTATCCCGCGTGAACGGACCCACCTTCAGGGCGCCACATCACTCGAGCAGCATCGCGGCCTTAATGGGCGGCACAGCCAAAGCGCTGCCCGGCGAAATCTCCATGGCCCATGGCGGCGTGCTGTTTCTCGACGAGCTCACCGAGTTCCCCCGCGCGGTACTGAACCAGTTGAGGCAACCTCTGGAAAGCGGCGAGATCACCGTTACCCGCGCTGAGCACCAACATGCTTATCCCGCTCGATTTCAGCTCGTGGCGGCAATGAACCCCTGCCCTTGCGGACTCGCCGACAGCGAGGACAGTAGCTGCCGCTGCTCACCCGATATGATTCGCCGCTATCGCCAGGGCGCCTCAGGCCCTCTGATGGACCGCATTGACCTGCATGTGAAGCTCAGCAGACCCTCACCCGAGGCGCTGCTGAGTGCAGCGCCAACAGGAAAAAGTTCTGCTCAGCTGCGGGAGCGCGTCACAGTCACACGGGAGCAGCAACTGTCGCGTCAGGGGTGCCTGAATCGCGATCTTGCCGGAGATGACATTGTTGAGCTGTGTGCGCTGAGCAAGTCAACGCGAGCAAGCCTAATCGAGGCGCTGACTGCGCTAAACGTGTCGGCGCGAAGTGCTCATCGGCGACTGCGCGTTGCCCGAACACTCGCTGACATGGAGGGAGAGGAGCGGGTGTCGATGTCACACATCAACACCGCGTTATCTTTTCGAGAGGCACCGACCGGGGTCGGCGCGATGTGACTTTAGCGGCTGCCGTCTACCATGAAATCGACAGCGAGCCGGATCTCGTCATCGGAGCAGTCTGCGCAGCCACCGCGCGCAATCATGCCCGTGCCGGCGACACCGTTGATGCCGCTGTCGTACAGCGCATCCATACCCTGGCTAATACGGCCAGCCCACGCGACCTGGTCACCCACTTTGGGCGCACCTGCAATACCGGCTGAATGACATGCCATGCACGCCGCATTGTAGACATCCTCTCCGGAGCGACCGGCGCTGGCTGCCACGGCATCACTGCCACCACCACAGGTTTCCCCCTGTACACAGACGGCTGAGAAAGGCTGAATTCGCGCCTCGATATCTGCCCGCTGCTGATCAGTCAGATCAAGTGCGACCGCCGCCATCGGCGCCAACAAAAGGATAAAGAACAAACGCATGGTGCTAACTCCTATCAGTGGGGGGCGGAGTATAGCGGTTGCGAAAACGATCGAAAACACGGGAATACGCGCCGCCTCGCACCGCTATACTGACGGCCCGACCTGAGGACCTCGCAACCATGAAACTCTACACCTTCGACCCTGCACCCAATCCGGCGCGTCTCGCCATGTTCATGCAATACAAAGGCATTTCGCTCGATACGGTCCAGATCGACCTCGGGGCCGAAGAGCAGCTCGGCGAGGCCTACCGCGCAATTGTTCCGGAAGCCACGGTACCCGCGCTCGTGCTCGATGACAGCACGGTACTGTGTTCGGTGATTGCCATTGTCCATTACCTGGAATCTCAGTATCCCGACAAACCGCTGCTCGGCCGGACGCCGGAAGAGCGCGCCCATGTCTTGAACTGGAACCACCGGCTTTACAGCGACATCTTTGCTGCCATTGCCGATGCGTTCCGCAACGGACACCCCAACTACGTCGATCGCGCACTGCCAGGACCAGTCAATGTCGCTCAGCTACCCGAGCTGGTCGAGCGTGGGCGCACTCGCCTCATCGCCGGGCTGGAAATCATCAACGAGGCACTAAGGGACAGTGCCTTCCTCGCGGGCGACACGTTTTCTTTTGCCGATATCGATCTGCTGGCCGCCATTGATTTCGCAAAATGGGGTGCCAAGCTCACCCCCGATGAATCCCTGACCCATCTGCATCGATGGCGCGGCGAGGCCAAAGCGGCCTTGGCGGGGTGACGCGTCAATCAGGGTGGTGGCTTTGCCTGCTCGCACTCATAGGATGCAGTGAACCCGACACCGGCCCCGCTCATCTTGATGAGTACCTCAAGCGACTGTCGGCCGTCACGGGCGTCGAGCTGGCCTCCGACGCGCCCTATGAATCCGCCCGGTTCGATCTCCCCAAGGAGCAGGCCCCCGAATTGCCCGCCGCCAGTCAAATCGATCTGATCGACTTCCTGTCGCTTTCTGGATGCGAACTACAGATCAACCTGGGGCGCCGCAACACCCAATTGGGGCGCACAGCCTCTCCCTCTCAACGGCTGTTACTCGATCTCGAGTTCATGGATCTGGCGCCCGAGTGCATCATCTTACTCCGTGAAGGGGGCGAGGATGAACTAGCGAGCACACTGGCGGACATCAGCTTTGAACGCGAGGCACTGCTCGCCAACTCAATTGCCCACGCGGTATTGATGGGGCCTGAGTGGCGGTTGTTCTGGGAGCGACCACCCACTTTGGCAAACTACCCCGCGGATACCAGCAGTGCGATTGCCCAATCACTCAACCGGCTTACAGACTTGACGAGAAGCTGGCTGGGCGGCAACTGGCAGGCCAGTAATCGTGAGTTCGAGCTCCTGCTCAGCGACCTCCGCGCAGGAGACGGCGGAGCGCTACTCGCAGCGCATTCACTAGTGTCCCGGGAGCTGG
>Ga0181574_10004109_pt1 | contig 12701 bp, 12 predicted proteins | sample 101ome_24_FD_145600 | JGI IMG/M metagenome (GOLD analysis project Ga0181574, IMG submission 145600) | Coastal salt marsh microbial communities from the Groves Creek Marsh, Skidaway Island, Georgia - 101410AT metaG (spades assembly) | ecosystem: Environmental > Aquatic > Marine > Intertidal zone... | reverse complement strand
TTTATAACCGAATGGTTGGAGAGCCCCTCCTGAAACTTTTCCTTCAATAATGTTTCTCTCAAGGTTTCTTTTTATTCTTGCCTGCAAACGTTTCGTCTCATAAGACGACATCAATATTTTTATGGAGGTAAGTAACTGATGATTCGGGTCATTAAATTGGATTTCACCACTTGTGCTAAATACTCTAATATTATTTTCTTGAAGAGTAGCCATAAGTGCGAATCCTTCCGACTGATCACGAGATAGTCTATCCCAATCGACAACAAAAATTCCTTGGATCTCATCCAAATATATTTTCTCCAATAATGAATTTAGCCCAGGTCGTTCCTGAGGTTTTAAACTCCCTGATAAACCTGAGTCCTGAAAAATTTCATATTCGTAATTTTCTTTATTACAAAACTCTATTCCACGTTGTTTTTGATCTCTGAGTGAAACTCCTTGTGAAGCCTGTTTTTCCGTACTAACTCTATTATAAATACCTATTTTCATACATTACAAAGATATAACTTTCGTTTTAACAGTGTTTCATCTGAAATGGTATGGTGAGGCTTACGAAAAGGACGACTGGTAACTAATCCTGCACCAGCATCAACCTTTCCTGCTACGGAATGTATTTTTGTTGTTTCCAAAGATTCTTCAAGACTCATAGGTGGGAGTATTGTGGGTAGCCGTTTGGCGAGCATTGATTTCCCCGCCCCAGGAGGACCAATGAGAATAACATTATGTCCCCCGGAGGCTGCTATTTCAAATGCCCGTTTTATGTTTTGTTGACCCTTTACATCTCTAAAGTCAACATGTAGCTCGTTGAGTTTTTTATAAAATTCAGCTTTTATATCTACAATTGTTTGTTCGATATTATTTTCCCCGTTTAAGAAATCAATAACTTCTGTAATTGTGCTTGCCCCATAAATTGCAAGGCCGTCTACAATTGCTGCTTCTGTCGCATTTTCTTTGGGGAGGATAATACCTTTGAATCCTTCCTTTTTTGCCGTTAATGCAATCGGAAGAATCCCTTTTAATGATTTTAGGCTTCCGTCGAGTGATAATTCGCCAAGAATAATATATTCTTCAAGCAAATCTTGGTTAATCTGTTCTGAAGCGGCTAAAATTCCAATTCCAATGGGCAGGTCAAATGTAGATCCTTCTTTACGAATGTCTGCTGGTGCCATATTGATGGTAATTTCTTTTCCAGGGTATTTGTAGCCATTATTGGTGAGAGCGGCTTTAATACGCTGCTGACTTTCTTTGACCGCACTATCGGGAAGACCAACAAGAATAAAATTGACTCCTTTGTCAATATTTACCTCGATGGTAATGGTGGTGGCATCAATACCGAAAACGGCACTGCCATAGGTTTTTACTAACATTTTAATACAGGTGTTTAGGTTATACTGTATCTTAAGATAGTGAAAAAGTTCAATTATAAAAATAGGAGTAAAAAATATAGTGTAACGTTTTCCGAAACCACATCTTTCCAGGTGAGCTTACACATATATTTAAATTTCTGAGACTTCAGCAGTTTTGATTGGTAAAGATTTACTGGCTTCATAACACCGGTTGAAGACATATACCTATATTCGCGATTTTATATTGACCATTGCGAGCATGATTGGTAAAATTGTTTTATTCGTTTTCTGTGGATTGCTGTTTTCATTGAGCGCACAAGACACCATTAAAGTGCGTCCCGTTAAAGTATTACCTGTACCATCTTTTGGATTTTCTCCAGAAACGAATGCCTATGTCGGAGCAGTTGCTTTATTTACGATTGATGCCTATCAGGATACGATTACACGTTCTTCAAACGCTAAACTTGAGTTTCTATATACCTGGAATCGACAATTGATTTTAGATAGTGAGTGGAGCTATTTTTTTCGAGAAGAGAAGTGGTTTACTCAAGGAAATGTGCATTTTTCAAAATATCCAGATCGCTATTACGGTATAGGCTCTGGTACACGCAGTGAGGATAAAGTTATTTTTTTCAGTAATAGAGCAAGAATTGATTTACATCTATTATACAAAATACGAGCCCCCCTTTTTATAGGGTTTGGTATTCTTTTTAATGATTACAGTGAAGTTGAATATGATGAAAGCACAGTTCATTATGAAGAATTGAATAGTGCTCGAAATTATGGTGTGAAATTTATGGTGCGCAATGACGCGCGGAATAATATTTTATCTGCTTCAAGAGGAAGTTATTTTGAAATTTTGAACAAATTAAATCGTGCTAATTCTGTATATAATACGGTTTCTTTAGACGCAAGGAAATACGTTGAAAAAGGTGAGCGAAAACAACACGTGTTGGCCGGTCGATTCTTTCATAATTCAGTGTTCGGTACCCCAGGTTTTTACGATTACTCTTTATTGGGAGGGGACCGTTTGGCAAGGGGATACCTTTATGGGAGATTCAGGGATAAACACCTTACAACTCTACAATTGGAGTATCGCGCTTTAATTCTATGTAGAATTGGTATAGCTGCTTTCGGGGGTATTTCGGGAGTTTACCAAGATTTTACAAATTGGAACGCACAGAATATTAAACCCAATTTAGGCGGAGGAATTCGATTTTTGGTTGATAAGCGCGAAAACACTTATTTGAGATTCGATTATGCGATAGGGGTAAGTAAACAATCTGGATTTTACGTTAGTTTTGGTGAATCATTTTAATATGAGATTTATGAGGAAGAGTTTGTTTTTTTGGTTATTGATAATTAATGGATTAGTTTATGGACAACGTGTAAATTGGTCATTTGAAATGGATTCGACGGCTGTTTTCTCTTCACCACGGTTCAAAGATCTTACTGGAGACGGAATAATGGATGTAGTAATTGGCGCTGGTAATGAAAATTATGGTGTTCGCCATGGAATAGTTGCAATCAATGGTAGTACGGGTGAACTACTTTGGAAGTATGCAACGCGATCACAAATTTATACGAGTGCGCTGTTTGAAGATATCAATAAGGATGGTTGCCCGGATGTTTTTATTGCCGGAAGAAATGCACAGTTGTATGCTATTGATGGAAAATCAGGGGACTTGATTTGGCAATTTTGGTCTGGAACTTATAAAGAGGCCAGGGCAGCGAACTTCCATAATTTTTACATGACACAATTTATAATGGACCAAAACGAAGACGGAGTGAGTGATTTACTCGTAAGTAATGGTGGGGATGCATATATTCTTCCCAACGACACTGCGCGTCCGAGGGGCAAGGTAATGATTATTAGTGGGCTAACGGGTAAAACAATTTCCCAGGATGATTTGCCGCACCATCGTGAAACTTATTATGCTCCGCATATTCACTATAATAAAGGAAAGAAAAAACCAATGGTCATTTTTGCATCTGGTGGAGAAACTATTAATGGCAATCTATGGGAGGTGTCTTTAAAGAATTTACGAAAAGAGAAATTACAGAAGGCAAAGGTAATTTTAAAGGACTCGGTAAAGGGTTTTATCGTTAATTCAGTTTTGGTAGATTTGAACAGGGATGGATTTTCTGATATACTCAACACACGATTGAATAGTGTGTTAAGTGCAGTTGATGGAGGAACGGGTAAACTTCTCTGGGAACATCATTTTCCAGGTTATGAGTGTTATGTTGCCCCTACAGTTGGTTATTTTACAGGGGATGCATCACCAGATATTTTCATTACTATAGCTAAAGGGACTTATCCTAATTATGATTCATTTGATCAATTGATAATTGATGGGGGTACGGGAGAAATTATTTCAAGGTCTTCTAATGGAACATTTCAGTTTGCATCGGCTTTAGCAGTTGATATCAACGTAGATGGGTGGGATGAAATTATATATAATGAGAATGAATTAAATCCTGAAACCTTTGCTACTACTAATCAGTTTCGATTAATTGATGTGTACAATGGTACTTCGGAATTTATCGGTGAGCGACGAGTGGGTACATGTTTTTCGAGTACGCCAGGAATTGTTGATTTGGACGGAGACGGAAAGTTGGAAATTGTTTTTTCCTATTCTAATTCGTTGAATAGCGAGCGCCAATATTCTGTAATAGAATGCATAAAAACAAACTATTCTGCAGGGGAAATAAGTTTCCCAGGGTATCTTGGGAAATCAGAGAATGGCTTGTTTGAAGGAAAGTAAAATAATGAATAATAAGCGCTTGTCGCTCTTGTTTTTTCAATCTAGAACCTAACAATAGTGACGTTCCACATAATCAATCAACGCATGAATCACTTTTATATGAATTTCTTGAGCTCGGTCCGCGTATTTGGAGAAGGGTGCACGTATCTCTACCTCACATAAATCGCCCATTTTCCCTCCATCTTTTCCAGTAAGGCCAATCACCTTTATGCCTTTTGATTGAGCCGTGTTAATAGCGTTAAGAATATTCGGAGAGTTTCCAGAAGTGGAAATAGCAAGCAGCACATCTCCTTTTCTTCCTACACCCTCTAGGTACCTTGAAAAGATGTGATCATAACCAAAATCATTGGATACGCATGACATGTGGGACGCATCGGCAATGGCTATAGCGCCTATGGCAGGCCGATTTTCACGGTATCTACCAGTGAGTTCTTCAGCAAAATGCATTGCATCGCACATCGAACCACCATTTCCACAGCTTAAAACTTTCCCACCTTGTTCAAAGCTCTCTACCAACAACTTCCCAGCTGCTTCTATAGCTCGGAAATTCTTGGGGTCACTGTTAAATAAGTGTAAAATTTCTGCTGCTTCAATAAAATGGTCTGCTATTTGTTTCATGGTGCTTCGAAAATGTTAATCCAAAAGTAAACAAAATGAAATTAATTGATTGGTTAATTATTGAAGTTTACTATATTTGAAAACTAGAGTTTACTCTACTAAACAATAACAAAATGAAAAAAATTCTACTATCAATTGTTGCCTCACTTGCTCTACTTTGGTCGACTGCCCAAGATCAAACTTGTTTTGAGCGCTTAGAAAAAGCGTTTAATGAAAGAGGTTCTTACACTGTTTCTGACGATATTCATAGAAATGTGATTATTAGTTTTTTTGAAAATGGTGAGGTTTACTGTGTGAAAGGTAAAGCACGTGTTGAAAACGGAACATTATCTTCCATTTTTATTTACTTCGATGATAATACTTCGGAGTTGTATGATAAGAAGTTTTATAATCAGAAAAAACAACCACCAATTATCTCAAACGGAATCACTGAGATGGCAACCACTACTGAGGGAGAGAAATTCCGAGTGGTATTCATTGACAGATTAAAACCAAAGAAAAAATCTTTTCAGGAAGCAGTTCTTCCTGATGATTTATAGAGGATAGAAAGGAAATTAAAAGGGACACATTTTGTGTCCCTTTTTTTATGCTAATTAATTTGTACGTAAACGACTTTTTTGGTTTCGAAAAATTCTTCTGTAAAAAAGTTAGAGATCTCAAAAAACTCATAATAATTTTTAATGGGTGCCATTTCTTCCTTGAGATTGCCTCCTTTCAAGTATAGAATACCATTTGGTAGCGCATTCATTTGCTTTTTCTTAACCTTATTCTTCACCCATTGAAGAAACGTTGGCATTGCTGTTACCGCGCGACTGATAATGAAGTCATATGTTTCTTTCACATTTTCGACACGTGTATGGCTGGCTTTTACATTTTCCAACGTTAAAGCATCAGTAACCTCTTTAACTACTTTAATTTTCTTTCCAATCGAATCCACGAGATGGAATGAGCATTCAGGATAAAGAATAGCCAAAGGGATGCCAGGGAATCCTCCCCCGGTTCCTACGTCTAGAAAAGTAGTTCCTGGTTTGAATTGGATGATTTTGGATAATGCCAATGCATGAAGAACATGACGCTCGTAAAATTGATCCATATCCTTTCTACTAATAACGTTGATTTGTTCATTCCAGAACTGATAGAGTTCTGAAAGTTGACGAAATTGTTCGAATTGACGATCAGTTAAATCGGGAAAATATTTTATTATTATATCCATGGGTAAAAATCGAGTCTACTAGATAGAGTCTTTAGTGTTTTTCATCATGTTAGCTAGAAAATCGCGTGCCCGGAAAAGCTGAGCTTTAACAGTACCTAAAGGCAGATCCATCTCTTGTGCAATTTCTTCGTAACTCAGCTCTTGAAAATAACGCTTCTCGATGAGTTCCCTATACCTTGGTTTTAATTTACTTACTACCAAGCGCATCATTTTTACCTTTTGGTCTTTTATGATTTCTTCTTCGGGGTCGAGGGTATTCGACTCTACATCAATCCGTACACTGTCTCCATCACTGTTTGCGTAGGCATGGTCCATAGATGTCAGGTATACTCTCTTTTTTCGAATGAAATCGATACAATTGTTGGAGGCAATTTTGAACAACCATGTGCTGAAGGCGTAGCTGGGGGAATATTGTTCTAGACGATTAAACGCTTTACCAAATGCTTCAATGGTTAGATCTTCTGCGTCATCACTGTTTTTGATCATTTTTAGTAACATGAAATAGACAGACTCTCTGTAGCGATCCATCAATTCAGCAAAGGCTGCTTGATCACCGTTTTTAGCTTTTTCTACTAATCCTAAGTCCTTTTTTCCTTTATCCGAAAGGTGTTCACCTATTTCCATTGGTTTTGTGTTGACTTTTCAGTTGTGTAGAACAATATTGGTGCTAGAATAGCGTATAAAACATCCCAAAAGGGGAATGCCCAAACTAAGTTTTTTTCTTTCAATTTTACCATAATTCGTCCTTGAATGCTCCATTTTAAAAGGGTGATGAAAGAAAATATGCCAATACTCAACCAACACAACTGATGATGAATGAACAAAGTAAAAAAAGATGTGTAGAATAAAAGCAAAGAAAGCGGGTATATTCCTAACAAAAGCTTTTTAATAACTCCATAATATTCAGTTGTAGTAAAATGCCTTGATTTTTGTTTATACCAATCTGACCAGGTGTTTTTAGATTCCGAATAGGCAAAGGAGTCTGGATGTATGCAAATAGTGAAGTTACCTCTTTTTGCAGCCTCTTGAATAAACAAATCGTCATCCCCAGACTGCAAGGAGTAGTGGGATTTAAACCCATTCACGGAGAGGAAGAGTGAGCGTGTGTAACCCAAGTTTCTTCCAACTCCCATGTATGGTGCACCAGCCTTTGCGAAGGATAGGTAGTTCGCTCCAATCATAACCGTATCTAGCCTTACAAGACGATTCAATAATCCGCGATCTTTTTTATAGGGTCCGTAACCTAGAATAATTTGCTTTTTTTCAGTAAACTTTCCCGCCATGTGCTTCAACCATTCGTTGGAGTTAGGTTCGCAATCGGCATCGGTAAATACAAGGTGTTCATATTTAGCACCTTTGATTGCAATTGTCAAAGGCAATTTCTTTCCATTTCGTAGGTGCTTACTACGCTCCAATTCAATCACTTTTAGATGGGGGTATTGGCGCTGGAAGGCTTTGAGAATGTGGCTAGAGTCGTCACTAGATTGATGATTCACGACAATCACTTCGAATTCGGGGTAATCTTGATTTAAAATTTTTGGGAGTAGGAGGAAAAGATTGTCTTCTTCATTTCGAGCTGCAATAACGACAGTGACAGGCGATAAATTTATTGGCAGTGTGGCAGGTTCTCTGTGCAAAGCTAACCGTAAATAGAAGAAAACAACCCAAAATAATTGAATGAAGGAAAAGGTGAAAAATAGGATAAAAACTATCCATGAGAAAAGATCTTCTGAATTTGGGAGTAGTTGCATTCCTTACTTTTCTACAAATATGAGGTACTTGTGGAAATAGAATTATCTTTGTGCACTTTATTTTTCAACAAGTTTATGCACTTTAATTTACAGCACACAGATCAGAATAGTAAGGCCAGAGCCGGAGAATTCCATACTGATCACGGAGTTATTCAAACACCTATTTTTATGCCGGTTGGCACAGCTGGTACAGTGAAGGGTGTTCATCAGTATGAAATAGAAGCTGAAATTAAGGCGGATATCATTCTGGGTAATACCTACCATCTATACGTAAGACCCGGCCTTGAAGTTTTGAATGCAGCGGGTGGATTGCATAAGTTCAATAATTGGAATAAACCAATTCTTACCGATAGTGGAGGTTATCAAGTATATTCTTTATCTGGTTCTCGGAAAATTACCGAGGAAGGTGTGAAGTTTCAGTCGCATACAGATGGTGCATACCACTTTTTCACCCCAGAAAATGTAATGGATACTCAGCGTGTGATTGGTGCAGATATCATTATGGCGTTTGACGAATGTACCCCGTATCCATGTGATTATCGCTATGCAAAACGTTCGATGCATATGACGCATCGTTGGTTGAAGCGTTGTATTGAACGTTTCGATGCGACGGAACCGTTGTATGGTTATGACCAAGCGCTATTTCCAATTATTCAGGGGAGCGTGTATAAGGATTTGCGAAAGGAATCGGCAGAATTTATTGCAAATACAGATTGTATTGGAAACGCCATTGGCGGCTTGTCTGTAGGAGAACCGGATGAAGATTTGTACGAGATGACGGATTTAGTGACCGATATTTTACCGAAAGAGAAACCGCGTTACTTAATGGGAGTCGGTACGCCCATTAATTTGTTGGAATGCATTGCATTAGGAATAGATATGTTTGATTGTGTTATGCCAACGCGGAATGCCCGTCACGGAATGCTTTTTACCAGCGAAGGAATTATCAATATTAAAAACAAGAAATGGGAGAAGGATTTTTCACCCATTGATCCAAATGGGACATCTACTGTGGATCACTTTTATTCGAAAGCTTATCTGCGTCATTTGATTCGATGTAAGGAGAATTTAGGGATACAAATTGCCTCTATTCACAATTTAGCGTTTTACTTGGCGTTAGTGAAGGAGGCTCGTGAACGAATTATTGACGGAACATTCACTGCTTGGAAAAATGAAATGGTAGTTAAACTCGCTAGAAGATTATAAATTTTGCTCAAGATTCTCGATCGATATATCATTAAAAAGTTTCTGACCACCTTCTTCTTTATGTTGGGGGTAGTTATGTTGCTCGCAATGGTATTTGATATTTCTGAACGATTGGGTGATTTTATTCAAAAAGAAGCGCCGTTAAAAGCCATCTTTTTCGATTACTACTTGAATTTTGTAATATATTTCGGAAATCTTTTTTCTCCGCTTATTGTATTTATTTCAGTGATCTGGTTTACTGCTAAATTAGCCCAGAATACCGAAATAATCCCAATGATTAATAGTGGTCGAAATTTTCTACGTTTAATGCGACCATATATGATTGGTGCGACTATTCTCATGTTAATTTCATTGGTGATGAATCATTTCGTCCTCCCGGAGTCGAATAGAGTGCGCTTACAGTTTGAGGAAGATTATTACCGAAACGTGCGCCGTGTTTCAAACTATTACGCCCAATTCCCAGATAATAAGACAGTATATTTTGATTCGTATCGATCGGACCTTCAAAGGGTATTGGGGTTAGTGGTGGAGCAGCGCGATGATAATAACAGGCTTATATCCATTATTAAGGCGAGAGAGGCGCGAAATATAGATTCTACTTTTAATTGGGAAATCCAGGATTATTTTATTCGCTTTATTGGTAGCCCTCATGATAGCATTGTGGTTGGGAAGCCTAGGGAGACCATGGATACGGTATTCCCTTTTCAATTGAATGAGATGGCGCAAAGGCACACTGTAGTTCAGACCATGGGTTTTTATGAAATTCAAGACTTCATTGAATACGAGAAGGAAAAGGGTAATCCGAACATCGCATTTTTTGAAATTGAGTTTTATCAGCGGACGTCCTTCCCTTTTGCAACGTACGTATTAACATTGATTGGTATGGTGTTGGCATCTCGAAAAACGCGAGGTGGAGTTGGGGTCAATCTAGCAATTGGTATCGCATTAGCAGTATTGTATATTTTTGCAATGAAAGTTACTACGGTAGCCTCCGTTAATGTCGGTTTTCCGACCTATTTAGCGGTTTGGCTTCCTAATATTATTTTCGCCGCTATCGGACTGTATATTTATCGATTTACCCCAAAATAGAAGTCTGATCGGTCCTATTTATATAGCTTAACCCGCTTCAGCTACCACTTCTTGAACTTCTGGTAAATGCTGTTTTAAAAGCTGCTCGATCCCCCCTTTTAGTGTTGCTGTAGAGGATGGGCAGCCAGAACAAGCCCCTTTAAGAACTACGGTTACTGTTCCATTATTGTAGTTGACAAATTCGATGGCGCCACCATCACTCTCGACAGCGGGACGCACGTATTCATCGAGTAAACCTCGGATTGCATCATCATATTCGGATGGAGCATAGGCTTTACCCGAAGTTACAGCTTCTTTAGCGGCCTCTACAGGTTTGGCTTCTGGAAAGCGAATCAATATTTCATTGCCATCTGCAATATAATTACGAATAAAGTCACGTAATTCAACCTGGACAAAATCCCAAGAAAGCGCCTCGTTTTTGGTGATAGTTACAAAGTTCGCCGCAAGGAAAACGCCCTTCACAAATGGAAAGTTAAACAACTCTTCAGCCAATGGTGAAAATCCTTTTGCATCTGCTTGAGACAAAAACTCCACTGATTTATCCGGAGGAAGTAGGTAGTTGTTTGCTACAAACTTCATAGTCGCTGGGTTAGGAGTCATTTCAGCATATATAGTTACCGGAATTTTCGACATATTTTCTTGGTTTAGTTCACAAAATTACAAACTAATTCAAGATTTGTTTCGTTACGCACGGTTTAATTTAGAATAATTCTAAATGAGATTGATTTGTTCTCGAGGATAAGGTTACAAGAATGGTAGATAATCAGAATTTTGTTTCTTGCTATTTTTGTTTTAAATTTGTCACATGAAACAGTTGATGTTTAGCACTTTCGCTTTGCTTTTAGTTGCCCAATTTTTTTTGGGCTCTACTGGTGTGATTGTTTATGAACATCATTGTAAGAAGGACGGTACAAGTCGCAGTTTGTTTATTGAGCAGGAGCATGATAGGGATGCGATCAAAGAAGTTAAGAGTTGTTCGGCAAATTCATGCTGTTCCTCTGCCGAGAAAGTGGCTTCCAATTCCTCTTCGTTTGATAAAGAAGTTTGTTGCAGTAATTCCATTGACTACATTCAGCTCGATACTGATTTGGCGCTTGAAAAAAATGAATTACAGTTCAAGGGCTTAGTTACCATGCCTACTGAATCTGCTAATGAGAATCCTCCTGCCGTTCTAGCTGAGACGTCTTCCTCTTACAGAGGCCCTCCTCCAAGTTCTATTTCGGAACGATTGGCTTCACTTCAAACCTATATCATTTAAGACACTGATTTACAAGTAAAAAGAGTGTTAATTAAATGATTTTACAATGAATTTTATAAAATTAGTAAGTCTAGCTGTTCTTTTGAGTAGCTATAGTTTAGGCCAAATTGATGGTGTTGTCTATGGGCTTGTCGGTGACAAGAAGATAGAATTGTACGGTGCGGACGTTTTCTTTAAGAACGGCCGCCAAGGTAGAACCACCTGTAATGAGGGAATGTTTCTTTTTGATTTTCTTCCTAAGCTCCCGGACACGCTCATCGTTCGAGCAATAGGGTATTATCCTGATACAATCCCCATTGCTAAAAATGAAAAGCAACTTTATCTGGAAATTGTTTTATACCCAGAGAATCTTTTAGAAGAATTTGTGTTTGTTCAGAAGCGTGAGAATTCTTCCATAATGCGTTTAGATCCTCGGAATGTAGAAAATTTGGGTAGTGGGGAATTGCGAAAGGCAGCTTGTTGTAATCTTTCAGAATCTTTCGAGACGAATGCAATAGTCGACGTGAACATTACGGACGGTATATCTGGGGCGAAACAAATTGCCATGATGGGATTGAGTGGTGTTTATACGCAAATCCAAATGGAAAACATTCCCATTATTCAAAACCTGAATGTGGCACACGGAATGAACACTATTCCTGGAACCTGGATTGAGTCCATTCAAATCACTAAAGGTACAGGAACGGTGGTGAATGGATACGAATCAATGGTAGGTCTGATTAATTTAGAGTACCGAAAGCCAGATGATTTGGAAAAGTTGTTTGTAAACGTGTATGGTAATATAAGAGGAAGAGGTGAGTTAAACCTTCACGGGGGTAAGAAGTATGGTGAGCGTTGGAGCACTGCATGGTTTATTCACGGTGCATCAGTAAAGGGAGAGATAGATAGAAATAAAGATGGTTTTCGGGATATAATGATGGGCGAAGACCTCGTTTTTTTGAATCGCTGGAAGTACAAAAGTGATCGTTTTGTGGGTCAATTCGCTGTGAAGGGCAATTTATCGAATAAATACGGTGGTCAATTAGGGTATAGCCGACGTGATTCTAGTGCACTATACGGGGTGTATAATGAGAATAGAAATCTAGAAATTTCTGGAAAAACTGGATTTATTTTCAAAAAACCGGCTACTTCTATTGGTGTAATTTATTATGCCAAATATTATGATATGATTGCGCAATACGGGAAACGTGAGTTGACTGCGTATCAGTCGAGGGGTTATGTGAACGCAGTTTATGATGGCATACTTGGAACCACCTTGCATAAAATAAAGGGAGGAGTAAGTTTTGTTTATGATGACCTGGTTCAACAGCTGAAAAGTGATATTCTTTCCGGGTATACTGAGCAAGACTTAATTAGAACTGAAGTTGTTCCAGGTGCATTCGTAGAATACACTTATGCAGGCTTGAGGTCTACACTGATTGCTGGGGTGCGACAGGATTATCACAATATGTT
>Ga0181574_10004104_pt1 | contig 12710 bp, 10 predicted proteins | sample 101ome_24_FD_145600 | JGI IMG/M metagenome (GOLD analysis project Ga0181574, IMG submission 145600) | Coastal salt marsh microbial communities from the Groves Creek Marsh, Skidaway Island, Georgia - 101410AT metaG (spades assembly) | ecosystem: Environmental > Aquatic > Marine > Intertidal zone... | reverse complement strand
CATCTCGTTTTCGTTCGTCTCGCGACGACGACGACGACCGCGCGGGCGAGTGGATCGGTCGCGCGAGTGGGTACTGTTTGTACTGACGGGTCGTGACTCGTGGATGGTGTGCGCGCGTCCAACGCGATGGGAATCGCGCGCGCGCGGGAGAAGCGGGAGAAGCGGTCGCGGTGCTCGTCGACGGATCGACGGATGCCCTCGGGGTCGGACGCGGACGCGCGACACAGGGCGACGCTTGGGGTCGGACCGACGGCGAGCGCGCGAGAGATTCGCGAGGCGTTCGTGCGAGTGGCGAAGAGGGCGCACCCAGACCTGTGGAGGACCGGGGAGGCTGAGGTTGGGGCGTTTCGAGCGGCGGTGGAGGCGCGGGATGCGCTGATATCGTCGGCGCGCGGAGGAGCGCGCGCGGGTGGGGTGCGAGGAAGCAGCGCGTCGGCGTCGGCGTTCGCGGGGGGGGCGAGGACGGCGGGGACGCCGCAGACGCGAACGTTCGCGTTGGTGCTCGCGAGCCCGTTCGTCGCGTGCGCCGTGGCGGCGTTGGCGCTGCCGAAAGCGGAGGGCGTGGGGGCGAAATACGGGAGAGAGGCGACGATCGGGCGAGTGAATGGGTGGATTAACGCGCCCGTGAATCCGTGGTTGCCGCCGGATACGCGCGAGCCGGGGGATGGGAACAAGGGTCGGTTTTGGAGAACGGGTCGGGTGTCTCGAGCCGGTTGACAATCACCACGCGAATTGTAGGTTGTACTGACTAGTCTGTCTGTTGTTGTACTTGTAATTGTTTGTTACATTTGTTTGCTGCGTCATCGATGTGGCGTCGACGAGACGCGATTTGCAAGCGGTTCGGCGGCGCAATACGCGCGTAAATTTTCCGCCGTCGTCGACGCGATTTCAGCCAAGGCCTCGTGCGTGAGAAACGCGCTGTGCGGTGTGATGAGTACCTGAGGAAGGCTCGAGAGGATAGCCATGTTTTCGTCCCAGACGAGCATTCGTGAGCTAATGTCTAGCGTGCTAAAGTCTCTAAAGAAGAGTTCCTTCTCCTTTTCGTACACATCCATCGCCAACGCCCCGAGCTGCCCGGAATAGAGGGCGTCGATGCACGCGCGCGCATCGACGAGTGCCCCACGACTAGTGTTGATCAACATCGCCCCATACTTCATCTTGGCGAGCGATACGGCGTTGAACATACCTCTCGTGCCGTCAGTCAGCGGCACGTGCACAGAGACAAAGTCACTTCGCGCCAACACGTCTTCTATCGAAGAGCAAAACTCGCCGCAAAACGCCTCTTTATCGTAGAGATCGTACCCGAGCACGTCCATCTGAAACCCGTACTTGCAAATCTTCGCCACGGCTCGGCCGATTTTCCCCGTACCGACGATACCGATCGTTTTCCCTTTGAGAGACTGCCCGACGAGCCCATCGAGCGTGTAGTTGCCTACGCGCAAACGGTCTCGTGATGGCCCGAGACGCCGATTCAGCGATAACATCATCGCCACCGCGTGCTCTGCGATCGAGAGCGGGTCGTACGCCGGCACCCTGCACACCGTCACCCCTCGTGCGTTCGCTCTGTCGACGTCCACATTGTCAAAGCCGGCGCAGCGTAACAGAATCAATTTCACCCCGGTGTCGGCCAACGCATCAACGACATCCGTGCCGACGTCGTCGTCGACGAAGACGCACACGGCGTCGTGATCACGAGCTAAGCGCACGGTATCCAGCTGAAGCCGCGCGGAGACAAAGGTTGAGTCCGGCAGCGCCGCTTCGAGCGTCGCTTTTTCATAACTGTGACACGAGAAGACAATCACGCGCGCGTCGACGTGGCAAAGCTCCGTCGCGGCGCGCTTCGACGCGCGCGCGACGACGTTTCGCGTCGATCGATCGATCGATCTAACTCGCGGCACGATCATAGCCGCTTCAGAGGACGTCGTTCGAGCAACGGCGTACATGTTTTAAGAGAGGCTGATTATGATGTTGGACGCACTCTGGCTGTTCAGATTTTTGGCTAAAGATTAAAATGAATCAACGCGGCACGACTACGATACGTTTAAACGCGCTTCACGGTGGTGAGGGTGAGAGATCCTAGAACCTTACCCGGGCCGTCGCGCATCTCGCGATCGCGGCGCTTGGACCATCTGCTCACCTCTTCGCCTCTGAGCGTGTCTGACAGCGCTTGACCCCTCTCGTATCTTTCCCGTCGAATCGCGGCAAACTTGGCATCTGTGTCGACAAACTTTCGCATCAGCCAGTGCATGATGATTGTCGGCGGGTTACGAATGTTTGAAATCAACCCGCGGACGTTACGCGCCGGCACCCAGTCCGACAACCCGTTCCCCCAAACCATCGTGTGCTCGTCCACGATGCCGTTCACCCAGCACTGACGCAACGTGTTCAACGGTGCCGGGCCGCGGCAGTTACCGACGCGATCGCGGTAGAACCACACGTTTGCCTCGTTCGCTGCGTTACGATGGTAAACATCCTTTCGTCAGTCTCTCGCTTTACTTCGTGTCGCTTTCGCTCTCGCGCATCCGTAGGGCAAGTCTACGAAAAAGGTTCGACGCGACGACGTCCGACGAGCGCCTCGCGCGCCCTCGCGCGGCGTCACAGACGCAGTCTAGATGGCCACCGTATCGTTCGATCGTCGCGCGCGCGCGCAAAACGTCTCAGACATCCACGTACCGTCGGTGGCGCGAAGATCATTTCTATCGTTGTACTGGTACGCGTTAAGCTTTTCTCGCCACTGTTGGAGAAACTTGCGACGGGATTCCGTCGCGTCGGTCGGACCGTCGTCGCCGTAGAAACTCATCTCGTTCTTTGCGTCCTATGAGCGCGTCGCCGTCGGCGGGGTGGACGAGTTGTGACGACAAGGTCGCCTAGGGTCAGTCCCAAACCCTGAAGTGTACCCCGCTTGTGCGAGCCGAAGAGGGCAATCAGGACGACGGTGAGCGACGTGCGAGCGCGTCCGAGTGCGGCTACGTGCTAATAAAATTACATTGCGTTTAATGTATAAGATGAGGCAGGAATAGAATCAGCGCCATCGAGCGCGAAGGATGCTGAGAAGAATTTGCGCCGCTGCATCGTAGACAACTCGCGATTGGTGCACGCCGTCGACAGAGCATTCAGGCCCGCACGCCGCGCTCAAGTCGGTGATTTTGATCTGTATCGCAGCACCGGCCGGTTTGACGACTTTTACTGAGCTCTGATCAGATTTCACCTTCGCAAACTTTTCCAAATTGGCGACGGTGAATTTGTGTCGCTTTTCATCATCTGTGAGTTTGTCCTGAACAATCATCGGTGTGTCCAACCAGACGATGACGGCGTCCTTGTTACGTTCGGCTATGCGTGATAATATAGATCCAAGTCGCGTCATCGATTTCTTGTACTCGTTGACGTTATCTTCGTGCAGGGCATGCCACAGTGAAGTCGATACGGCGACCAAATCGGGCGTCGCGTCCTCCCGCGCTTCGAGAGCGTCGACGACATCACCCGCGTAAGGCGCCCAGACGAATGACGCTCGCGCACCAGCTATTAGGCTGTGTTCCCAATCCCTGTGTTTCTCACCCTTGGTGTCCAAACTCACGTCCGCAGACGTCTCGCTCGTTGCCGCTATGAAGCTCGCATACACGAACCGCGCATTGCTATCGCCCACAAATGCGAATCGCTTGCCCCCCACAATCTCCAACAACCTCGACCGCATCGTTGACACGCTCAGCGCTCCGAATCCACACGCCCGTCCAACCTCTGGGGCGATGTTCCACGCCCGCGCGCCTGCGTCCGCTTTCCTCTTACGCCTTTTCAATCCAAGCGCCTCGGCGACGCTCGCGACTCCCTCGCACCCCTCGCTCGCGAGCGTCCACGCGCTCCCTCGACACGCGTCTTCGCCGACGATCCACGACCCGAGCGATGCGCCGCGCGCGCACGCGTCGACCGACCGACGACTTCGAAGCTCTCGGGCGAAATCCTCAACGGTTGCGCCGCTGTCTTCGAACCATTTCGAAGACAAAGTCGACGTCTCTCCCGTCTCCGTCGCCGCGCGCGAGAGCCAGGAGACGACGACGAGGGCGACGACGGATGCCCAGAATGCGCGTCCGCGCACCATCGTCGTCGTCGACGTCGCCGACGACGTCCACCGCGTTGTGACGACCGAAGAGACGTCAGTTGAGCGCGCTCGCTCTGCAACCAAAGAACGATGGCGGTCGCGTCGACCAAAACGGCGCGAACGGTGCTCACGTGCGTGCGAGACGACGGCGATTGAGCCTGACGTGTTGACTGACCAATGGATGGATGGTTTTGGACGCGCAGGGCGTATCGCGAGTTGTATTGGCTCGTCACTCGAAGACACGGAAAGGATGCGCGCATGAGAGCGTTGCTGGACGATGCCGCGATGCGAATCCGCGGCAACGCGACGAAAGATCCGAGTTCGGTCGAAGTGCAGGATGGGATTCGCACGTTGGCGTCGACGGTTGCGTTCGTGCGGGCGTCGACGTCGGGTAGAGGACGAAGGACGTTTGGGGAGGCGGGCACCGTCGTGTCACGAGCGGATGCGAGCAGGAGGTACGTGCTGAGAGACGGAGAATTGATCGACGCGGAGAGCGATGAAGGGAGGAAGAGAGTGGCGACTGGAGTGCTGTCGCACGAAGAGGCTTGGGCGTATCACAATAGACTCATAGATAGACAACATTTCGGTAGGCGGCTGAAGAAGTTCAAGCCGGAACCGTTGTGAGCGTGTTCAGTTTTATTATGTACGATAGTACTTACATGTGAACTAGCCCGGTTCTTTTGAGAGCCGATAATTGTAGATGATTGATTGTAGCACGGTGTGTAGAACGTCCTGGAGTCGTACTTGTTTACTTTTTTTACTCCCTTAATGCATAGATATCGCTGTCTCGAGCTCTTTGCGACGCTTTTGCATATCCTTGGAGAGTTCGGCGCCCACATCCGGATCCGCCGCGATGGCCCATGCCATCTCTCGACGACCCATGACAAGACACTGGAGCGGTGTTTTCGCGATAACGTCAGCGTTACGACGACCTCCGATCCACTTCTTCGCGACTATTCTCGCGCTGATCCACGAGTTGAGAGAGAGCGATTCGCCACGCGAACGTTTGGGAGGACCTTTCGCCAAAATATCCTGCGTACGCTGCTTAACAGAGGCGCCAATGGCGGACTTTGAGCTATTACGTGCGATGAGCGAGGCTCCGATAGCCATTTCCCCTATGAATTCACCGGGCTCTCGAACCGCAACAATTTTTCCTTGAGATCGGTCGATGTTCCCTTCGGCATCTTCTGGGCTCACGACAATCTCGACCGATCCAGCTTTGATCAGGAAGACGTCATCGTTTGCTCTCGCGCCCTGTTTGATGAGCACGTCTCCCGGCTGGTACGTCTTCACTGGAAGCTTCATGCCCTTTGCGAAATCCCGCAGCTTGGACTTGATGCGAAGCGGTGCCGGACGAACTGAATCAACCTTCTTCAACCACGCGTGCTTGAGCGCATTCGAAGCACTGAGTCGATGTGCGGGTTTATACGCGAGCGTGAGCATGACAAATTCGCGACCGGCGTCACTCACCGTATCCCACTCGTAGCAATCAAAACCGAAATCCTTTTGCGTCACTCTACCGTACTTGAGCGCTGCTTTCCACAGACCCCTCGGCATGGCGCCCGTGAGTAACACGTAGGTGATGACGCCGAGAGACCACACATCGATGGCGGCGCCATATGATTTCTGCTCCACCACTTCCGGCGCGGCGAAAACGGGCGTACCGACGGGCGCCGTGTCCACGCCGGTCGAGTGCGGAAGACGCGCAGCGCCAGACGCGTTTTGGCAGCGCCTCGCGAGACCAAAATCAGCAATCACAACGCTTCCAAGATCGTCGCTTGATCGCAAAAGCAAGTTTTCAAGCTTCAAATCCCGATGCAACACAAAATTTTGGTGCATGTAGTCCATCCCTTGCAACGTTCTCTGCACCACCACCTTCGCCTCCGCTTCGGTGTACCTCTCGTCCTTCATCCGAAGAATCGCGTCGAGCACCGCGCCACCGCTCAACTCCTCCGTGACAACGTACACCTTGTTTTGAAACCAATGCGTCTCGTACAACTGCAGCACGCTCGGTGCTTTCAGCACCCGAAGGATATCAATCTCCGTCTGCACTTCGCTCACTGACATGAACTCCTTCCCGCTCTCCTCATCCTTCCCGCCGGGTTTCTCACCGTCGTCCTCCTTGACGGATATGATCTTCATCGCATACGTCTTGAGCGTATCCCTGTGTCGAACCCGTCGGACGACCGAGAACCCACCGGCTCCGAGCGCCGCGAGGTCATCATAGGTTGTTTGCAGAGGATCCGCCTTTGTCTTCGGAAGTTTCTTCGGCGTCGCCGTCGGGAGCTTGTCGCCGGCGGACGACGCGCCGGAGTCCGACCCGGATCCACCGACGGGAGATTTCGAAGACGCGCAACCCATCGCCGCGGCGGAAGTCTCGTCGATCGACCGGCGCGCGGGCGTTTGGCGAATGCACGATCCCCGCAAACAAACACCCCCCGGGGTGGTTACCGACCCATTTCGTGTTTCAACGGTTCATGACTCGTCGATCCACCCGCGACTACTTTCGTGATTGGACGGACAGACGGACGACGTTCGCGTCGGACGACAGAGCGCCGATCGCTCGGCGATGTCCTCCGTGTGGCCTCGCGCGCGTCTCATCGTCGTTCGTCTCGCCCGTCGCGCCGCCAGGCTCTTCCGATGGAGTTTTCGGTGTTGCGTCCTCGTCGGCTTTCTCGCCTGGGGCGGGCTGCTCGCGTGGACGATGCTCTACGATCCGCCGGATTTCATCGCCAGGATGGCGGCGCCGACGCCGAGAGACGCCGGCAAGGCGCGTGAGGATGACGCGGGGTGTCCGGTGGTGTGTTCGCATCAAGGGCGACTGGATGGAGGTGGGTCGGAAGCGGAAGATGCGCGCTCGTTATTTCGACGGTTGACGTCGCTCGGAGAGGCGGGCGTTCGATGTCACGACGTCGACGTCACTTTGCTCGGTGACGGGGCAACGTTGATTGTTGGGCATCCGAAGAGCGTGTACGAGAGCGCGGGGCAGAGGTGGGCGAGCGAACTGAAGAGCGTGAAGGAGGCGCGAGCGGCGGGTGTGTCGAAAGACGAATTTCCGACAGTGCAGGAACTCGTCCGGCATTTCGGGTCAATCACGGGCAACAGAGCGAACGAGAACGCATGGATAAGCTTTGAGTTGAAGGAGAATGCGCTCTCGACGGCGACTTTATCGTTGTTGGATAAGATCGCCCGTCAGAGCGGGCTGCAACTGTTCGCGTTTACTCATAACGACTTTACCAATGCCGAATGGATTACCAACTTGGAAGCTGCAGAGTTGGATCCGTCGAATCCAGGCGGCATCAAGTTGGGATGGGCCGCGAGGGATGTTGAGTCCTTTGCGCGAGATGCCAGGCACGTGGACGCCGGTGTGCTACGGAGATTTAAAGCCGAGCGTGTTTTTCCATCCATCAAGATGTCTGACGAGTGGTACTTGAAAGCGCAGCTGACAGCGAGTGAGGGCATCCCATTCGTGCCGTGGGTGGTCGATAGTGGCGAAGAGCTAGAGAAAGCGATGCGGTACGGCGCCAGGGGTGTGATTTCAAACTTTCCCATGAAGATGCAAGAAATGGTGCACCACCGGTGTCGCGCTTCACTAATTTCTAAAACGATATAGATCATATTGTAGACGTAGCAAATGTAGCGTTAGGCTTGCGAAATCATTTCCCCTTCTTACACACGAGCGCCGCGTACGTCACCGCAACATTGAGTGCCGTGACGCCGACCTGTGAGCGCAGGGCCTTCTGTGCATGCCCCCGAACCGGCAAACCAAGACCTTCCAGGACGTCTTCGCCGTTACGTGGCGCTACACCCTCTTGGAATCGCCGAGCAACCCTCGCGGCAGTTCCTTTGTCAGTCTTTGCATCGCGTTTGTCTTCTTTCTCGAATACTAATCCCTCAAACTCGGAGCACAGGACACCCTCAAAGGCGTGGCGAATGAGAGACAACTTTGATATCGGCTGCAGTGATTCCGGGACTTCGGCAAAGGCACCCGAAGCATCGCCTAGCATGATGTTGAGGACCATGATGCATGGTCCAATCGCGAGCGCCACCTCTGCGGTTGGACTCAGCGCGCTGATGCTCAGACCAAGCGACGACGCTGCGGCGGACTGAAGAGCTAACGTTGATAGGAACATCTTTCGCCCCGCTTTATTCAGTCCAACCATCGGAGCCATGACTGCGCCGAAAACAACAGGGAAAACCATATCAATCGGGGTCTCAATCAAAAGTTTCGACAGGAAGTATGGACCGGGCTTGTAGCCGCCGCTTTGACGCGCCATTTCCCGTCTCACTGTCGCTCTTTCCCGAGGGAATCCATTCAAGCTCTTCACGAGCGCGAGCATCGACGTGTTGATACACGCCTGCATCAAGACTGCAATTCTCCTCTTGACACTTTTTGGACCTAGTCCAACTTGGAAGTTACAACCTCCAAACGCACCTGCGAGTCCGATAGAGGCAACCAATCGCACGGCATTGACCCACATTTCTCGCTTCGCCTGCTTCCACGCTCGGCCGGCGAGTAATCTGAAAAGTTTCCAGGGACCGGGAGCTCGCTTTTGTACGCGTCGTTCGCTCATCGCCCGTTTCGGTGCATGTTCAGACACTGAACCTTTCTTCGCACCTGCTTTACGTTTCGACCAAGCGTCGATGATTCGCTCAATCCTCTGCCTGCTCTCCTCCGCATTCTTGTCATCCGTGCCGTCACCCATATCGACACTCACGAGGTCGATGAGAAATTCAGCCGGATTGAAATGCTCAGGACACGCGTACCCGATCGATTTGAAGTAATCCACGACTTCGTCGCTTGGTCCATGATACGCAACGCGAGCACCGCTCGCGAGCAATAGGAGGTCGTGTACCTTTGCGAAGGAAGCGCTCCTCGGTTGGTGCAGAGTACAAACGACACACGCCTGCTCGCGCTCCGCCAGCTCTACGAGCTTGTCAACCATCTTATCCGCTTGAAACGCATCGAGTCCCGACGTGGGCTCGTCCACTAGAACGACGAGGCCCGTCGACTCCTCATCCGATCCTAGCCCGAGCGTCTCACTCGCAATCGCCAACCGACGTCTCTCTCCCCCAGATATCCCAACGATTGCCTTACCCCCAGTATCTCCTCCGACGACCGTATCTGCGCAACTTTGAAGAGACATTTTCTTCAAAGTTCTTGCCACGACGTCGCGAGCCGTGGAATCGTCTTCACCGCGCAGTTTCGCGTCCAGTTCCAGAGTTTCGCGAACGGTGAGATTACTAAAGAATTTCGGCTCTTGTTCGACGTAGCTTAGAGAAACGCCGCTCAGGCTCTCATCGAGCAATCCACCGTTAAAGAAGACGTTACCACTGAGCGCGTCGCCGCGTTTCACCGCGAGACGTTTCGACAACGCGTTCAGAAGCGATGTTTTACCGCAACCGCTCGGACCGAGTATAGCTAAAACTCTGCCGCTCTGCGCGTGCGCGGACGTGCTGCACAAAATAGTGCGACTGCTCGAGTTACGCCCATCCGCGTCTTTCGTTTGGACGACGTAGTTGATGTCCTCCCACGAGAGCACGCTCATGACAGTCGTCGTCGTGAAGTGACGTGGAGTCACGTCGCGAGTCAGCTTCGCTAAGAGTCTTCTAAGTTACACAATTCTACAGCTATTAGGATGACGATTCACTTCCATAACCGCCTAACAAACCGCCCAACCCGAGCGCGGGTGCGTGTCCAGCCTCCGCCTTTGGTTTGGCGATGACCTTTGGCTTCACTTTACCCGTGACAGTGGCTCGTTTCACAATCACGCTCGCCGGTGGAGCCGAGACTCGTGCCTTCTTCGCTACGGGATCGTCATCATCACTCTCGCTCTCGACGCGTTTTACGAGCTGCGCACGCTGCGCCCGAAAGATTTCTTTCGCCTTTTCTGCGTCCTCTTCATCGGCTCGCTCTTCCTCGATTTGCTTTTGCGAAGACAAAGCCGCGAGCGCTGACTCGTTGGACACGCCCGCGTGTCGAGCGTTCAACGATCGCATCTCATCCAACGCAGCCATGATATCCATCTCCCGTTTACTCTCCTCCGTGCGGTTCTCCAACCGCCGCATCTCATCATCTTTCTCTTCGTCCTCCCTCGCTCGCGCTTCGTCTTCCTCCGTCGTATCCTTCCACATTTCATAATTTCTACTCGCCCCCGCTTCCACCACGTAGTCGCCGTTCTTCGGATCCGTCTTCATCGCCAACTCCGCCGCACACCGCGTGCACCGGAAGTAAAACCGAAATATCTTCATCCCGAGGTAATCCTCATCCTTGACGTCCTCTTTCCGCGCGTTAAACTTGGTGCCCTTCGTGATGAACTCACCGCACGTGTTGCAACAAATCGTCATCGGGAGCATGATGCGAACCTTGATTTGTCCCGCCTTTGGCGCTTTGCCTCGCGGGATTTTCGCCGGATCGAAATCCGGCGGGATGTACTTGTTCAGAACTTTTCTTTCACCCATGGTTCGTCGGCGGGTTTCGCGCGGGACGAACTTTACGCGACGCGGTCTGGCGGCGCGTCTCGTTTAGTGGTTTGAGTGCGAAGCTTCTAAAATGGAACAACTCTTGACAACTGGTGAAAAACTAATTTTTAATGTACTAAGTACTGCTGCGATGGAGAATACACGTCACGCACGGTGATGACGGTGCTCACGTCGATACGTCGGAGAGCTCGATGCCTGGCTCTTCGTCCGCGTCAAGTCTGCGCCCAGACGTCTCTACGCGCAGCGAGAAGGACGCGACGGCTGAGACTATGGCGACGATCAAAAAGAAAACGACGCTCAGAGGAACTCGGCCGGACTCAATCAGCGTCACTGCGAAGACTGGGCATAGTATGCCGCCAATGCGTGCGAAGCCGTTGCCGACGCCGACGCCAGTCGAGCGGATTGTTGTGGGATAGACTTCTCCAGCGAAGACATACAAGACGGTGAAAGCCGCCATGGCTGAGCTTCTCGCACAAAAAAGGACAAAGTCCCTAAAACCGGTGCTGATCGATTCAAACGCAAGCGGGAATATGCAAACAGCCGTGGCGACGAGGGTGAAGCCCATGGAACGACGGCGGCCGATCCGATCGATGATGAAAATGGCGATGATCAAACCTGGAATTTCTGCCATCGAGCTCAAAAAAATGTCGGCATACTCAGAAGTGCTGAGTTTCGGCGCGCCGTGCGCGAGACACGCAATCTCACCAGACGCGTCTTCATCATCGCGAACGTTAAGTGACGTTGTCAACAGGACGACTCCGTAATACAGAAACGCGACGCCAAAAAAGATCACCCAGACGAGCAGGGAAGTCTTGCGGTGACGCGACGAGAGCAATCGGCGGATACCGCTCGGCATGACTCTTTCAGCGAGCGTTCGTGATTCATTGTAACTCGCCCGTTCATCGAGATCTGGTGGAGCGCGATGCACTAACTCACCGCGTGGCAGAGCCTTGCCGTTCATTTCCGCCACGCGTTGCAGAGTTGCCTTTGCCTCACCCATGCGATTCGCGCTGACTGAGTAGAGGGCGCTTTCTGGCGCGAGAAAGATGAAAACTAGCAACACAAACAATGGAATGGTTGACAGTAGCAAAAGAAGTCGCCACGAATGACGTGGTAATACCATCCAAGCTAGCGCTGCCTCACACATCGAGCCTAGAGTCCAGAAAAATTCTATCAGAGTCAGGTTGACTCCTCTGTTCTCGTTTGGCAAAAATTCCATAAACAAGCCGTAGGCTACCGGAACTCCACCGAGACCAACACCAACTAGAAACCTGAAAAAAAGCACCCATCCAAACGTCGCACCGAGCGCGCTACCGATGCCCGCGATCAACGTCGTTACGGTGGAAAACAGCAGAGACGGTTTTCTTCCTTTTGTATCACTCAACACGCCCCAACTTGGCGCTCCCAACATCATGCCCACGAAGACGACGCTCGTGAGCGCACCCTCGACGTCAGCGCTGACCCCGAATTCACAGCGCATCGCGGGGCCTATGAAGGATAGGAGCATCATTTCCATCGCGTCTGCTGTCCAAGCTAAACCGACGAAGAACAACATGAACTTTTGAAACTTGCCAAAACCGAGCGAGTCGAGCGCCTCGTCGACGCGGTAGGTGCCGCTCGCGCCGCCGTCATCCGACGTAGACGCGCGTTCGCTATCCAGCGGCACGCTGACGAACTCGCTCCTCTCGCTCCCAGGGCGCGTCGAGTCCAACAACCCGAGTCGAGCGGTTTCGCCTTCCCGCTGTGCCTCGAACGTCTCGACGTGAACCGGCGCCGCGGTGGGCTGACTCTCGTCCTCGACCGAGGGAGCCGAGATGGTGGCGGGTTCGCCATCGCCGCCGAGCAGCGGCGATGGCGACGACATCGTGCGCGCTTGTGCAGTGCGAGTACACGATGCTGAGTCTTGGGCTTTTCGTTTCGACGGGCGCGCGCTCTTTCGCTTACTTTCATTTCAAACTGATGGTGGTAATATATTACAAGGCGTCATGTGACGAATGGCGTGCACCATGACTAGAAACGAAGGGTGAATCAATCATACAGCTCAAATTTTGGTGTGTTGGGCGGCGTGGTTACCGATGGTGCGCATGCAGGCGTCTTCTCGGTAGAGCATGCCTCGGAGAGTTTGCCCGTTGAC
>Ga0181574_10004102_pt1 | contig 12712 bp, 6 predicted proteins | sample 101ome_24_FD_145600 | JGI IMG/M metagenome (GOLD analysis project Ga0181574, IMG submission 145600) | Coastal salt marsh microbial communities from the Groves Creek Marsh, Skidaway Island, Georgia - 101410AT metaG (spades assembly) | ecosystem: Environmental > Aquatic > Marine > Intertidal zone... | reverse complement strand
TCGCAATTGGCGGTTCGCGTGTGGCAGCGGTCATCAACTTTCCCAGACTTGCAAAATCTCCATTTGTCTGAGGTCTCTGCGGCTTTGTTGCGTGTTGCGGAGAACAACCTTTGACAGGGGTCAAACACTCTTCGGTGTCCTTGATAGCGGCCGTTAGATCGCGTTCGTGCATTGCAATTCTGTTGCTCAGGCCCTCAACAAGACGTTTAGTCTTGTAGTAAAATGCAGTTGGCACCCCCGTTGGGTCTACGTCCGTCAACTCTACGTCCATGTCAAACAAGGCCGCGAAGGTGCGCACCTTCTGCACGTTGAGTATCAAAGCACCATTCTTGGGGATCAGGTACTTGTGAATCAGGCACAACCTCAATAAGAGTTTCACCTCTTCAGCTAACTCTTTCACAATATCGGATTCATGTAGCTGTTGCCACTTTGCCGCCAATCGGTTAAGGTTTGACTGAATTGGTTGCTTGTAGTGTGCTAACCTGATCACAAGCAACACTTGAAATGGAACCTCCTCAGCCAATTGTGCTGTTGCAAGAGGTCTTGACATGTCGTGTGAATGAATCGATTGCAATAGATTAAGTTGCAATCAGGCAAACGTGGCATACAATAAATACGGTGTGTATATTGTTTTAGCAATACCTCTCAAGTGCAAATCTAATATCTGCTGGTGTGCACCCGTGCAGACGCACGACAAAAGACGTGATATTCTGAAGAGCAAACATGGCCGACTGCGACATGGACCTGTGCAATGAAATCGCGGCATGCCTGGAGCAAGCAGACTGTCTGCAGACAGACAGCACCACGACACTGCTTGAATCTTTGCTAATGATCGATTCGGAGCCCGAGGAAGAAGAAGAACTTGGTTATTCTCAATGGGCAGAGCAGACAATGAACGATTTCTGCAATTTGCACAACGACTCGGGCGACGATGTGCACGACACACAGACACTTTGCGTCAAGCCCGGAGATCGTAAATTCGACACACAGACGTGCAATCACAGGCAGACAAAAGACGCAGTCAAACGCAGAGTCATGCAGCTGTATTTGCACACAGGGGCCAACGGCAACAAACAGAAGCAGGCACTGACAACAGAATCTCTGAGAGACTCTGAGCGCTCGTCGAATGAAATTGTACGCGACTACAGCGCACGTGTCTCCTCTACGTTCGAATGCGCAGACGGCATGGACGAATGGATGCGCTTGCTAGAGCTCAATCTGTACGATTGCTTCAAAGACTATGTAGTAATCATGTGGAAGCAGTCAGATTATGCCACTGATTGCAAAATCACGTTTGCCAAACCGACAGAGACCGATTCAAATCAAACCGACGAAAAGATTTGTATCACTGTCAAACACACCAAACACAACGTCTACCATGCGGTCTCTCGTGCTCCAAAACTTGTAGAAGCAAACTTTGTACTTCGGTGTTTTATGGAAGCCATCACGGCGTACAACCAAAACGTGCACAGTCACACGTACCAGGCAATGCTCTGGGAGTCAGCAGAAGACACGGCTCATCAACAAATCGACTCACAAGCCACGCTCTGCGCACAATCAATCGATGTCGCATTTGCCGATGGAAGCACAAAACACTTTGTAGCAGATATCGAGACCAATGCCGAAGAAGACAGCAAATGCTACAACGTAATGTTTGTAGCCGACAAACACAACAATTAAACCGAATTAAACCGCGACAATTAAACGCGGCGTAGGGTTCAAAGAAAATAAATCGTGAAGTGACACAGCGTTAAAAAAATTGTACACGGACATGTGTTTGTGATTGTCTTTATAACAGACAGACCTTAGCAGACAGCCTATGCAATTTTTCTGCGCTTGGCAGCAGTTTCTGCCTGACTATGTTCTTGCTTCTTGTCTTCAAGAGCTTTCATCTGTTGGAACTGGGTCCGAATCTTTGCAAAGATATGCTGTAAACCATGATTCTTTGCAAACACGTTTTTGACATGTTCAGAGTAAGTGTCAACTTTCTTGTCCAATTCAGCATAAATTCGTTGCTCAAGTGACGGGTTGTTGCATTGATTATCGTCACCCAATGCAACACTCAATATGTGGCGCAGTGTTGTTGGTGCCCCCGGTGTATAAGACGGACATGTCATGTTCACTGACGCACATGGATCCACTTCTACACAAGACATAGTCGGGATGCAATGTGAGGCCGCACACAACTGCGCGCCCTCTAGTTCAACACCATTACAATGCAAAGGTCCGACATTTGTGCTGTTCGAATCTGGTATTGCTATGAGCATGTAGCTTGCTTGAATGCCTACTGCGAGTCTGACGCAGCCTGTCAAGAACGCAACCTTGCACCATGGTGCCTTCTTTTGCGGTGACAACAACCGTTCCCATTCATCATTGGTTAGTTCACTGCATGCACTCCTGATAATTGATTCATCGCCAGTAGTGTTGTCACCGTTGTTAGTCGGCCGCAGGTTGTTAGCAGTGTTTAACTTTTCTACAAGCGCTCGGCCGCAGGTGTGAAACACTTGATGCTTGATCCATGTTTCAGCTTTTGATTTGCTGGCAAATGTAGACGGCATTGGCAACAAGGTGCAATTATAACCACTTTTGCCATGAAGCACACCCCTTTCTGTGATCTCAAAGAAGTCTTCGTATCTGGCGGTTGATGAAATCTCTCGGAGACAGAGTACGTCCGGGGTCACATCCGTTGCAGCTACTAGCCATTCACACATGGCCAAGGCTTCTCTCAACGGCAACAGGAACTCATTGACATTCCCTGCACTCCAAACCTCTATACCCCAGAGCTGCATACTCATGTGGCTGCAACACATACACAGGTAGTGTACTGCTACAAACAGATACCAGGTATCTGGGTTCATGGCCTCGTCGAATACACAATCGGCTATTTCATGTGCACATGTTTCGATCGCCCCAGGTGTATCTGCAGATTGTGCTGCTCGAAGCAGCTCCCTCACCTTGTTTGTGTGTGCTTTTGCAAGTAACCGCATCAGCCTCTCAAATACAATTTGTCGGTCAGACAGCATGCTGGTGGCGACATCAAGGACCTTGCGCGATGTCGTCGCAATCATCTGGTTGCAGCGGGCAACTGGAACGTTGTCTCTGGTCTGTAAGAATCCAGGCAAAAAGACATTGACAAGCAACACGAGATTTGTGTTTATCTCTTGCTCATCAGATGTCTTGGTTGCCGTCAGCCCAAAGGCTTGCAATGCATACAGCAGAAAATCCGACGCCCACATTTGGATTTTTGTATCAACGCTTTCAACAAAATCAAACACAGCCTTCAGGTGCAGTATCGCATTTTCCTTCACCTTGTCTGCTGTCTTAACCAAAGTTTGGCTGCACTGCGCAACCACGATTGACATCTGATCATTTTTAAACAACTTGTCAATGAACTCAAAGAACTTGTAGAGATGGCCTTTTCGGCCGCCTGTCTGTAACACGAGCCACTCTATATGCTTGATTGGCTGTGTAACAAGTGCAGCCAGTGCATTGGAGGCCAACTTACGACCACTCGACGTATTGGCGTTTACCAGTGCACAGAAGAAGTCCGACACATGTCCAAACACATCAAATGAGGAGGTCTTTGGCAGCTTTACTAATTCGGTGAGCTTCTGATCAGCTGTAGTGAGCAAACAATTCACAAACTTATCATTATCTTGCTGATTTGGTTTCGCAATGTCATCAATTTTCTTCATACCACTGCACTCCTCGCGACCTTTGGTTGCCGCATGCACAAGCATTTGTTTGCAATTGCGGCGGCTCTTGTTCAGCTTGTTTATCTTGTGGTGTGCAGCTTTTACCTGAGCATCTACAAAGCTATGCAATTCTTCGAATTTGTCGGTTTTTGGATGCTGCTGTTGTCGTTGCTGCCAGTGATCCATGCTTGTATTCAACACATTTTGCATTGCGCTCAGTTGTTGCAGCAACGTCGATAGGTCAATGCCCGAGCTGAGCAGCAAATCACATGCTGCAATTCCCTTGTTATTCTTGCTCCAATCAAGTAGCAAGACCGCCATTTGGACATAATTTACCTTGTGTGCTTGTGGTTTGCCGGGTTGTGGATCTTCGCTATGTAGCAAAGCGGCAACAAGCATCGTGCAGAATGGCCGTGGGGATGTCGATTCTGTGACCGCTTTCCAAGCATCCTCAGACGAGTTGCTTGACTTGAGGCAAAACCAACTCGGATTGTCTGACTTCTTGTAAGACCACTCTGCGTCCGATTCTTGGCTTGTCGTAAACAGTGTAGCAAGTGCACTTTCCACAATTGGGTTCAACTGCAATTGTGTGATCAATACATTTGGCTGATATGCCAATGCTGTAACCGACTGCGACAGCCAATTAGATACCATGAACTGAGACACCGAGATCGACGCATCTTGTAGAAATCCGCTCACCTTAGCGTTCCAGACGTCTTTTTTGTCACGGGCAATATAACTCGCAACAATGTCAATCACCTCCGACTTCTTGACGTTTTGGTCCAGTTGCAATATACCCATATTGATCAACAGCACTATCGGACCCAACACCGGATTGCTCTTTCGGTGAAGAGGATCTTTGGTGCTCAAAAACGTAACCACAAGCAAAGAACCAATATGGCCTACTATTGACGGATGAGGACATTTTTTGGAAACCAGCTGTAGCAGTGCTGTGTCTGTCATCAGAAAGATCAATCAAACAGCAATTTGTGTAGTTGCAAGCACACTTGCACTGTGAATAATAAATACTATTTTTGCAATGTTTTCATTGCATAACCAACGCGTGTGAAATGTGCACAAAAGGTGATTTGTGAGACAGGACCTGGCAATGTAGATCTCGTATTTTTGACCGGAGTTTCAAAATTCTCCTCGATTTGCGCAGTTTCGGCCGGGAATGTGCAAATTCCCTCGATTTGCGTTTTCCCGGCCGGGAATGTGCAAATTCCCTCGATTTGCGTTTTCCCGGCCGGGAATGTGCAAATTCCCTCGATTTGCGTTTTCCCGGCCGGGAATGTGCAAATTCCCTCAATTTGCGTTTTCCCGGCCGGGAATGTGCAATTTTGGCTTGTATGCTGTCTATGCACAGGACACGACATGTTTGCTGTGTGCGATTACCGTTTTCGGTCTTGTGCACTCACAAAGCCGTTTTTTCGAAATTTGCGTTTTCCCGGCCGGGAAAATGCAAATTGCCGTTAAATAACGACAAAATGAAAATTTCGTTAAAATTGTCCAAATCTTGCAAAGCCTACGTGCGTTGTACACGCGCAATTTGTCGTGCTGTCCCCCGTTTTTGCTACTGCAAGACACTGGCCACACGTACCCATACACAGCCCCAACAACGGCGTGTGTATTTTGGTACAAGTGCAAAGATTATACTCAATAAATGGTCAAAAGCACGGCATACACAGTGCAAGGCTTGCAACCAAGCAGTGTGCAAACGCATGGATGCCACCGAACAGCACAATGTCTGCAGCAATGCTGACACTGGCCACAATTCTCAAGAGATCGAACTCGAACAGACCGCTGTGTACGAAATCCCAGTGGTGCTTGCAACGCTACAAGAAATCACATTCTGGCAGGATGACTTTGTCGTTGTGTTGACCCTCACTCTTGCATTGATTCTCGATGCCTGCGTCATAGTCACCGAACTGCAATGGGATGAAAACGACGTACGCAACTTTGCCATGTACCTGACAAACCAGGTGTTTTTCTTTGGCCTTTTGAGCAAGCTGCTGATGGTAGTGTACATGATGTGCTATTCGTACAAGTTGCGAGTCAACAAACTCTTTGTGGACAAATCCATCGAATACCGAGCTTCCGACACGTGTGGCAATGTGTTTGTTGTGCTCGTGTTCCTGGCCTTTTTTGCGTACGGTGCCTGCCTGTGGGGCGTCTACGGTGCGTTCTTTATTCTGATCTACATGGACGATCATCTTCTACAAATCAAAGTCTGCCCAGGAAGCAAAAGCACCACCTATCAGATAGGCGAGGTGCTAATCTGGAACCACATTCGACATGTGTTTGTCCTGTTCTTGCACATGACGCTGCTGCACTGTCTCAGACGACATCTGCGGTTCTGGTATCGCATGTTCACCATGCGCTACCAAACAAACATCAGCACCTGGTTTGTATCCGCAGTGCTTGCGTGCGTGTCTGCAGTCGGTATCGGGCACCTTGTGTGCAATCATCTGAACGCGCAATCAGACAGCACACTGTACAAATACAAACAGACCACTATTGGCCACTCCGTGGTCATGACGTTCGCCATCTCGTGCATCGCAGCCATTGGCTACTACGTCTTCTCGATGCAATCCTCACTCAGTCCGGAGGTTGTACGCGCAGAGCTGTAGCAAGCGCAACCACTACTGCGGCAGTGTGCAGTCGCGTAAATGATATGTTGTGGCATATGTGCAGCACATGCCTGTTGCAAAACATTGTTAAAATAAAACAACTGAATCTGTAACACAACTAATTCTGTAAATGTAATTACCACACATATATTTAACAACTTGGTTGCAAAGAACAATACTATTAACGAAGAAAATGTATCACAGATCATGGGCAAGCGAAGCAAGGCAAAGAGTAATAACCGAAAAGGTAATGGCAGAAGTGATAAGTTTATCGCTGGCAGAATGCTCGTCACAGATGCAATGTACGATGTCCTCTGCGCACACGAATGTGAACATGAGGCTAAAGTCTGTAAAACATTGTTTCATTGCAGCACAAAAAATAAAAAAATGACGAACACCATGCGCCAAGGCCTACAAGCGTGTTGCGAAAATTTTAGTCACACTAATAAACACGCTGTGAAAACAATTGACGTCATTCTTTTGGCCTACGGCAAGGCAGTGGCTCAACTCTCGGAACAGCTTACAGGCAGCTCGCTCGAGCAGCAGCTCAAAAGTACTATGTACAAACAGTTGGCAATGTTGCCTCTCTTTGTGCGAGATGCACTGCAAATGAATCAGGACGATCTTGATAGAATGATCAAAGCCACTGTCAAATTAGTCAGTGGCTTCTTGTTCGAGGATATGACAATAGCCGAAGTAGTCCGGGTGACGTCCGAAAGCGCTATATTGCAGCAGTTGGAGCATATCAGCACACAGTGCAACCAAAAAGGGTTTGAGACATTACTTGTCACACAGTATGACAAGCTGTCGGTGTTGATTGGCACTGTTCTCAGACACGGAGACGACTCAGTTATCGAGAGCTCGTCCGGCTTACGCAACATTGTCGCATCATTACGCGTACTTCCAGGAATTGATGCCCGCCAAATGCATCCTGACTATCAACACATTGATCCCAGTAGCAGTAGCGCAATAGCTGGTGCTTGTGCAGAGGACAATGCTGAAGTGCTTCCTGGCTGCAAGGAACTCAAAGAGTATCTTGGTAGACCAATGGACAATTTCACCGTTGCCAATGCTGATGGAAGTATTGCGATGTCACCGCATGCTGTGCACATCTTGCTCACATTGAGCAACTTGCCCTTTTTTCCAACAGAGTTGTTGCTGCGACCTACGGAATTGAACGAAGCCACAAAGACGTGGCTGCACTTTGTAAAGGCGTATCACGCCGCCCATTGCAAGCTGCCACGCAGCGAATTGCACATTGAACTCCTGCATCATGTTATGCTTCACGTCAGTCCGAAGCAGACAGACATGTACGTCAAGGCAGTGGCAAGCATGCCGGATGAAAAGATGTCAGACATTCAGCCCCGTGAGCAAATGGAATTGCACGTTGCCATTCTTTCGACAGGAGACGCGCTACAAAAGCTCGCATTGAAATTGCAACAAGTCCCTGCTGAAATGAAAGCAGCACCGTGTTTGAAACGCAGCGCGTTTGTAGCGGCGTGTCTGTTGTTGCAGAACAGAATAAGGCCATTGATTGACCAACTTGTGTATGTCACGCCATTTGTGCTTGGTATACTCTTGCAATGCATTGAGATCTTCTTTAAGTCGAATTGGCAGCCAGAGTGGATGCCTACAGCAACACGCGACGTGTTGCTTCAACTTGCGCAAACGGCTGTTAAGATTGCTGACAAAGCGGAAGGAGCGGCTGCAGAAGGAGCGGCATTGTCCGCACAAGGAGCGGCTGCAGAAGGAGCGGCATTGTCCGCACAAGGAGCGGCTGCACAAGGAGCGGCTGCGGAAGAAGCGGCTACGGAAGAAGCGGCTGAGCATAGATTGTTTTCGTTTGATATACTTGACAAGTTATGTTGCAATAACGAGCCAAGCAGCAATGTGCAGCAAATCTACACAGTCAGCTGCTTCAAAGAGATGTCGCCCTCTGTCTTACGCGACAATTTGGACTTTGTACTTGGGCAACTGGTAATGCGTAGTAAGAATGACATCTACATGACATGCCCGCACATGTGTCCACCAGACTTCCAGATTCGAACAATCGAGCTAATTGGAAAACTTGAACGCTCATTGTCAGACCTACAAATGTATACACAGGCAAACTCTGAGTTGCCTGCAACTACAAATGACACGTTGTCATGGCTCAAGCACAATTGGCAATGTGAAGGCGTGATATCACAATCAGTCGGCACAAATTTTTTCACAAACGCGATACATCTGCTACAAACAGATGCGTTCGAACCATTGTTCCGACTTTCAAACGCTCATGTGAAGTTGCTGCTCTCGCGCGCTGAGCAAATTATCACACTTACTTGTGATGATGCCGTTTGTGCCGACGACAAACATTGCTCGGCCCTGTTGGTAACAATACTGACAGAATTGTATTTCTACCCTGGTGTGCTTGATACTGAACACAAGTTTGTGCATCACTTGGGCGAGCAATTGCTGTATTTTTGTTCGTTCAATAAGTGCATGAGCACAATGATGCAGGCTGTCCAGTATGAAGCTTCACTTCTTTTCGGAGCCAATCAAAAGAGAATGGCATTAGGCACAATAGTTTCCGTAGGCCGTCTCTTTTATTGGGCTGGACACGTCATTCAAGAGGGATTTATCTTCGACTTTGGGGTGTTATGCGCCGTGGCAAATGTACTCGACATGATAGCACCGTTTCAGAACGGTGTGAACGAGAAGTTTTTGACTTGTGTTCGACACCTGTTACAAGCTGGTCCCGCAAAGGAGAGTGAGGCCACCGAGCTTTTGGTAGCAAGTATGCACGAGTATGCGCAAAAGTTACGCAGCCACAATCCAGCCGACGTAGTCGGTGCCAGTCTTGGCTCAAACGACCCGGAAACTGTCATAAGGCAACAAAAGGCGCAACTTGACAAGTTTTTCGAAACGGTGAATTACGAAAACAATGCACAAGGTGCAGAAGCTGCAGATGGCGAAGACGCTGCACAGCTGTGTCGTGAACGTATCCAGGAGGAGCTGATCAAAGAAGAAACCTCAAAGAAGGAAGCCATGGCACTACTCAAGGAGCAATTTTTGAGCTTGAAAAAGAATTGGGCTCGGCAACAGCGTCGAGCACAGGCTTGCTTCAGGATTGTTGACTTTGTAGCTAAAGTCAGGAATCAAATGACAACAGACAGTGTTTGCACGCTGTTTGCGTTGTTCTGCCAAAACTTTAAACGGGCAACTGAAGAGAAGATGTGTAGGCAAGCCATTGATATAGGCAGATTACTGGCCCTTTCAGAAGAGGGGATGCGTGAAACAAACACCACTGCAAAGTGCGACTTTCCAGGGAACAAACCAGAGATCTTAAAGTCTTGCAAGGACATGTTGTCAACCAACGGCAATCTGCCACAAGCCATTGACAGAGTCAAAGGCACAATCAGTGCTGTCAAGGCCACAGAAGCATATAAAAACAAGGAGGGCGAAATATTGTCTTTGGTAATAGAGATGCAAGAGCTGGTGTTGGATGCAGATGCAAGACTCTGTCGTCAGGTGCACGACAAAGCAACAGCAGCAGCACGTGTGGTTGACTGTCCTATTTGCTTTGAACCCAAAGAGTTTGAGCGCATGGTATACAATACCTATGGCGAGGATGATGCTGCGGATGGCATAAATGGTTGTCGCCATGCCTTGGCATGCAGAGAATGCTGGGAGCAACATATGAACATTGATGATAGTATCAGCGGATCTAAACAGATTACTTGTAGTCTGTGTCGGTGCCCATATGTTCTGGGACGCTCTGGGTTTAAACTGCCTAAATAGTTGCTGCTTGAACGCTGTGAGTAGCTCAGCACTGAATATGAAATAAAATCACGTGCTGTACGCACATTTTTCGTACTATTAGCCACTACTAGTTAACCTAAGATCGTAAACACTAGATTTAATCACAGAGCACAGTACTCTTGCTCTTGAATATACGAGCACAGACAGTTTATCCATACGCACTTGATTGCAAACGCCGTGCAAACTGCGTACGTTACCACAATCACGCACGAATTGTAAAACATCCAGCATGTTGTCACAATTCCCCCTAAGCTGAGCAAACAGCACCACACTATTATTTGCTGCGAATACGCGTCGACGACATGGTGGTGGTCCGCCACGTGTCCTAAGATAATGCTGCCCAATGCCTGATCCAGAATCAACCAGATCAAATAGCAGGTGGTCGACACTTCGCTGACGCATGCCGTCACGTAGTACACCACAAGCGGAGCCAAATACGACAGGATCTGCGCGGCGTGCATGGCAATACGGACGCCCTCACAGTCGTACAGCTGCAGCCACAGCCGGTGCAACTCGGCCTCTGTCAGCGTCGAGTACAACAAGTACACCAAATAGTAGCATGTCCCAAGCAGCACAAAAATGTCGTGAAACATTTTGCACCACGTGCCATATACAAAGATGCAAGATGAGATGCAAGACTACACAATTATGACAATGCTTGTTTTGCCACGTTTGCAGAGCTGTGGTTCCGCTTGTACAAAAGAAAAGTGTTGTCCCAAGAAACCGCCCAAGTACTGCGTCTCCTGAGGTGACGACCTGGCCATCTGAATCGTAGATTCGAGCAGACAGTACGCGCAATCCATCGGATGCTGCAGCAAATCACCAGACATACGCAGCGCCCCAAGTAGCACTACACTGTCGTCGAGATACTCTGACGACATGTCAGCTGCTTGCATTACGGTGCAAACAAGTCGACTCCCCACAGAGTGGGGATTTCTTTGGTATGCAGTTTGACCATCTGAAGAGTGAGGTAATAGATTCAGTGTGTGACAGGTTGCATTCAAGGCTAGTGCCCAGAACCTTGCCGGAATCTGACAGTAGTCCATCATAGTGCGAGCCATCAATTTGACTGTGTCGATGGCTTTCTCAATTATCCCATTCTCTTGATGCACCCCTGGTGCTGAATGTTGCATTTGTATCCCCACAGAGTCACACCAAACTGCTTTTGCTGCACGCACTGCCAACTGTTGAGAAACACTGCCGTCAAAGGCAAAAAACAGTCGTTGGATCGTATATTACCACAATTCCGATTTTAAATGTAGCAATCAATCATGCTTTCATTTCCTCTCAGATGTCGGTTACATCCTCCGACGTGGCACTTTTGTGCCTTCTGCTCCAGGTGCTTTCAGCGCCTTTGGTGTGCTTGAGTGCGGCAACGCAATGTGTTGTCGGCGCTTTCACTGCGTGTACCCTGCACGCTTTGGCAGTGGCTTGGTCAATTGTGACCATTGCCTGCTGTGTGTGCTGGGTTGACCTCGTAGCCGAGGTTGTGCTTCATCCGATACATGTGTTGGATCTCTTCTACACCGCTGCCAGCGGTCTTTACACTGGCAGCATTTTCCTCTTGATGGCGGCTCTGCTGCTGCTGGCCGTTATGGCCATTGCTCAGATTCTCAAGTTTGCGCTTACACTCTGCAAAGACAGAGTTGTAGATACGCTGCTTGTGCTTGGTTCTGGGGTGGCGCTACTATGCTGTGCGGGAACGCACACCTTTGTGTTGCCACAATGGCAACGCGACGTCGTCCACAACGCTGTCATTGCGCAGACTCATCTCGTGTCTGCAATTGTGATTGCCACGTGCGTCGCAAAAGCAGTGCTGCTGCTTACCCAACGCAAGTGGTATTACTACAACAAGGACATGCGTGCACTGAAGCACGTGCATGTGTCTGATGTACCAAAACAAAATGATGCATCCAATGGTATGTTGACCCTGGGCATGCCTAAAAGAGCTACCATGGCTGAGATCAAAAATGTAATTGCCAACTCAACCGACATACCCATTGATCAGTTCAAGCTTTTCTGTGGTCATATAGAGTGTTTGCCAAAGGCAACTGTAGCGGACTTGCTGTCAGTTGGACAAACACATCTGGACCTCAGGTTCAAACTGATTGGATTAAAGGGCGGAGGCACAGATGGAGGCACAGATTCTGTAAAACGGCGGCGCGTTGACGGCGTTAATAATTACACTGCAGGTGGTGATGAAGATAGCATTGAACGGCGGCGCGTTGACGGCGCCAATAATTACACTGCAGGTGGTGATGAAGATAGCATTGAACGGCGGCGCGTTGACGGCGCCAATAATTACACTGCAGGTGGTGATGAAGATAGCATTGATGACACTGCGATGAGCTCGTTGTATGATGAATCTTATGATCCAAATGCAGCCCATCAGGCAGCGCCAGTTGAGGCAACGCTTGCTGCGGCAGACGCTGCAGAAGCTTTGCTCTGCATGAATAAAACGGATTGTCATTGCATTAAAGGATGCAAGTACAACCACAACGGCGACTTGCAAACCGACTATATGCTTTCTTGCGAGGGCTTGCACGGCTTGTGCGCTGGTAATACGAACTACAAGTGGTTTCATGT
>Ga0181574_10004099_pt1 | contig 12715 bp, 3 predicted proteins | sample 101ome_24_FD_145600 | JGI IMG/M metagenome (GOLD analysis project Ga0181574, IMG submission 145600) | Coastal salt marsh microbial communities from the Groves Creek Marsh, Skidaway Island, Georgia - 101410AT metaG (spades assembly) | ecosystem: Environmental > Aquatic > Marine > Intertidal zone... | reverse complement strand
CAAGTTTAATAGAGCAGTCCTGGTTCGATGTACATACAAGTAATCTTGTTAATGGTAATGTTTTCAGTAGAGTATCAGATGATACAACTCCAAAACTTGGCGGCGCCTTAGATGCAGACGGAAAAAATATAGAAAATCTTGGTCAAGTTCAAATTGGACAACTTGGGGCGGTTGTTTTTGAAGGATTTACCGATGATGCATTTGAAACAACACTCACAGTAACTGACCCAACAGCAGATAGAACCATTACACTACCGGATGCAACTGGTACTGTAGCCATACTTCAAAGCACTCAAGACTTTACAGCAAGTCAAACTTTTAGTTCAGACTTGGTTGTTGGCAGTGTTCTTAAAGTTGAAGGATCTATTTGGGAAGAATATATTGCTGGAACTGTTACTACTAATACTTTAACAGTAGATATACTAGGTTCTGCTAATACCACACAAACTGTGAGCGGTCTTAGTGCAAATTTTGCAGTAGCATTTACTAATGCGCCTACATCAGGAACATACACAATTGGTGCAGCACTGATAATCACACAAGGTGCTAGTGCTTATATACCTGATACCTGTACAGTAAACGGCACAAGTGTTACCATTAAATGGTTAAATGCATCTGCTCCAACAGGAAATGCAAACCAAACAGACGTAGTGAATTTCACTTTAGTAAACAATTCAGGAACATATGATGTACTTGCTAGCTTATCAACATTTGGGTAATTACTAATGCCTTTTTTTAAATCAATCACAGGACGATTACTGTCCTCTACATTTATTAGTAACATTCCTTCTCCTCCAATTTCTTTTACAGAAGATTTGTTTCATATCGACACATGGTATGGAGACGGTGGATCAGAAAGAACAGAACCAATACCTATATATACAACTGCTGAAACTACCCCAACAGCAGGTACTCTTTATACCTATGACACTTTTCCTGGATATACTAGGGACTTGGTAATTAAAGAATATACCGGATCGGGTAGAATACTTATCAGAGGATATTCTTCTCAGAGCGCAGAATACAACAACTGTATAGTATTAGAAGAGTCAACAGATTTTCAACCATTTACTGTCAATTCAGGTCGATGGATCCGATTCGGTACGAGTGGTATACGTGATTTCTATGACGCTTGTCTTAACCCTAACGGAGAAGTGTTTGCCTTAGGTGCTGATAGAATTAATAATAATAGTAATGAATGGGAAGCTATAGTTATAAAATATCAAAGAGACGGTTATCTGACAGATGGAACTCCGGCTATTATAAGTTATGGTTCTTCTAGTTTAGCAGCTTGGTTTAGGAGCATACAACCAGTAAACGGCTATGTTGATGACGGCGGCACAGCCACAGACCAATGGCGAAGCACACGAATAGAAGCTGACACCAAAGGAAATTTATGGGTAGCTGGTTGGGGTAAAGAAAACCTTTATGATTCTAGTACAGCAGGAAAAATAATAAGGGTACAACAAAGTAATGGAGATATAACAGGTACTATACAACAACACATCAAAACAATAGGACACACCAGTCCGCTTCCGTCGACGGATCCAGACATAACGACCCCAAGCGAAATTCATTTAGCATATGTCAACGGAGACGAGCATGTTGTAACATCTGGCACCGCAGGTGAACAAAGCAGTACAGTTACATGGGGAACATCGCTAACTTGGAGCAGTAGTACTTCTAACATATCTCAAGGTTCGGGGTATAGAATATCTTGGGATCATCCAAATGCTAGTAACTTTTTAAATTTTTATACACAAGCATCATTTAGTCACAAGCACAGCACAGACGCTCATGCAAAATATGTTGTTTATACAGGTAGTGCTGAACAAATTATAAGTGGAACTACTACCGAAACATATGGCTATTGCACAATTTTAGATGGTAGTAGCAGTCAAGGCAGCGATCAAGTAAAAAGTTTTTATATAACAGATCCAACAGGTAATTCAAATCCTGGTTTTTCAAGAGTTGTGTTTTCTAGTGATGCAAGTGAAAATTATCCTATTTACATATTAATTGGCAGTATATTAATGAGGTATCAAGGTGTAACAACCACAAGTAACACTAACAATTGGGCTAAGAAAATAGATTTTTTACATGATGATTTCGAAAACGGCAACTGGAATAGTCTTTATCTTTCAATGTCTAGCACAGGAGATCCTTTGTTGATAGGTTTATGTCTGACAAGTGAAAACTCGGCGCAAACTTTGGATGAACGTCGGCAATTATTTGTAGCTAAAATACCTGCTGACGGTAACAATTGCAATGGTCTCTGGGGAAGTCATTTTTCTATATCTGACACAGACTTTCCAGTAAACTTTACAAATGATGCTGCACCGTTTGGTTGGAGTAGATATTCGGGATCTACAACAATAGTAAACGCCAACGAAGATGTTGCTGATTATACTCATAGTAGCAGCACTAGTTATACCAAAACAAATGTTACTAAACAAACTCCTAGCAATCAATTGTTAGAAGATACCCAACAACTAACTGATGCGCTGTATTGGATGAAGACATTCAATACAAATGGTCAAAATTATTTCATTGACAGCCAACGAGGTCGTTCAGGAATAGGAACTTTAATAACTCCTAGTAGTACAACTAACAGTTCAAACAGTAATAATTACTTAAAATATTGGACTCCTTGGTTTCTGTCTAGTTCTACTATAGTTCATGGTTCTGTTTTTGGTAGTAATTTTAATGTTAATGATAGGAAAACTCAATTAAAGGTTATCAAAAAACAAGAAAACTTTTTTGATATAGTGAAATATGATGGAACAGGTATTGCTAGACAAATCCAACACAGCTTAAACCAAAACCCAGGTATGATAATAGTAAAATGTTATGATATAGGTTCCAGTAGTTTATTACAAGCAGATGCAGATTGGATGGTGTTTCATAGAAGTGCAGATGCATCAAATTCAGAAGATGGATATTTTACAATAAATCAATCCAGTGCTGTTGGATGGTATGATCAAGTGGCAAATGATGGTGTTGCAGCAGATGATGCAGTTTGGCGTAGAACAATGCCCAGTAGTTCTTCATTTAGTGTAGGCACAGATTCTCGAGTTAACGCAGCTGGTGCCAAATACATTGCTTACATTTTTGCACATGATCCCGATTTAAGCAATGGAAAAGTTGTTTGTGGATATTTTGATACAGATGCTAGTGGAAAAGCATCTGTAGATATTGGATGGGATCCGCAGTGGGTGTCTTTGTGTGCAGTAGATGATGGTTATTGGACAGAATATAACAATAGAACAGGAATGAGCCCCTTTCTCAGTGAAGAAACATTCTGGAGTTCTAGTACTGTAAACACACTAACAAATGGCACAGGTGTACACTCTAACAGTGTTGGTTTTAATGTTGATCTTTCTCACAGATCTCTTACTAGCAAACGTGTGGTATATGTTGCAATTAGATACACAATGAGAAATTGGTTAACAGAAATTGGTGGATATAATTTACCTTTTGAAGGCAATCTGGGGTTTGGAACTCCTATTGTAAAACTTCCTTATTTTAAAGATTTGTACGAAAATCCAGCACCACCGGACGCAGACGAAAATGATCGCCCTACTGCTTTGAATGTGCCAAAATTTGGATATTCACGCAGCGTGAACAATGGTCCTTTTGACATGGGAATATGGATGGACAACAGTGGCACAAACATGCCTCAGTTTGGAGCCAGAATACTAGGTAACAATTACTTGCTTTTATCTGCTGATCAAGGTTTAACTAGTTCTAGTGATTGGAGATGGGATTACAAAGCAGGTATGATGACTAACGACAGAGTTGGAGAAACTGTTAGTGGTTCTGGTTATACATCTACAGGACACATGTGGAGAAAAGCACCTAAGGAGTTGGATATACTTGTTTATGAAGGTGATTCTGGTGTTACAACAGGTTCTACTCAAACAATTAAACACGGCTTACAAGCTACTCCTGATATGATGTGGATCAAACCACTTAGTGGAACAGGAGATTGGATTTGTTATCATAAAGACTTGACAAATCCCAACAATCAGTGGCTTGCACTTAATAATGCTTCCGGAGCTCAAACTGAATCAACAGTGAATGAATATCCGTTTCCTGTTAGTCCTACTAGTACAGAATTTACTGTAGGTCACGATAGTACTGAAAGAGTTTTAGGTGCTAACAGAAAATACATAGCTGTATTGTTCTCACAAGAAGGTGGTACTTTCTTAACAGGCAAATTTACTGGCCCTACAAGTTCAACAGTTACAATTTCAACTGGACAAGATAATCCTGAGTTTGCTATGTATAAAAAAATTACAATAGATCCAGGATTAACTAGTAATACAATTGCTGTTGAGAGTTTTAGTAGTGGAAATGACTATAGATGGGATTTTAATTCTTCAACAGCAAATAACAATACTCAAGACGGTGTGCTACAAAGATTTTTATCATCTGATCCAGACGATTGGGAATTAGATCATCTAGTTAACAATACATTTTGGGGAAATAATAGCACCTATCCAGGAACATACATTTATGCTTTATGGACCGCAAGGAATTTCGTAGATGAAGAATAATGAATAAAAAGGATAATTGATGAGCGAACAATACTACACACTAGGAACATACACCACAGAACAATGGCAAGAAATACATGATGAATTGTGTACAAGTGATGCAACACCTGACACTATACCTGACAGGGCATGCACATGTACTGATGATATGATACACAGTGCTGTTCGTGGTGAGTTTTTGTTAACTGAACAAGAAGCTCAAACACTTGTCTCAGATAGTAGAATTAAGTTTATTAATAAAAGTTTTAACAGGTATCCTGAACTTATGCCACCTGAAGATAAATTACACAACGGAATTTTAGGAACAGTAAAAACTGAAAGATGGCCAACACCAAACTTAAACTATATGACATGGACTGATTTCGAATCAGGTGACTTGGGCGGAGGCTTTTATACAGAAACTCTTCAATTCTCGACTGAACAACCTACTGTCAACCGTGCTAGTTATCAGTTTGTTAGGATGCAAAGCAAAGAATATTATTGGAAAGATCAAGCATTTGCGCCTTATCCAGACCAAAAACCAAGCCCAAAGTGGGGAGCCAGTGAAAAAGTTAGACAATTTGGTGCAGGAGAACATACAGATGTTATTTGTGCTGATAATGGATCTTGGATCGGACACACAGAATTTATTAACAGTGATGTTACTAATGCAGTGAATCCATCTGACTATACAGGCGGAAACGTGCTACCAGGCGATGGATATTGTGATGTATTAGATTTGGTGTTAGATGCTCCTTATTATATTGATCCAGACTGGTTCGATGCAAGTCCAGGTACAAGATTAACAACACGATGGGACGGTACAACTGTGCCTGTTGAAAGTATTGCACGTAGTTGGTGGCAATACACTCAAGAGCGTAGCCCGCAATTCGCAGCTTTTGGTAGTATTCTAGTGCCTAGTTGGTATACTAGAGATAATGCACATGGAAGTCCTACAACGCTGCCTAGTTCAGCAAATCACGGAACACAGTGCGCTAGTTTGCTTTACGGTAGAACTCATGGTTGGGCATATAATTCTAATAAATGGCAGATGAATCTATATGGAGCTAACAATATTGGAAGTTTTGAACGTGGCTTCGACATTCAAAAAATATTTCATCAGTATAAACCAATTAACCCACTGTATGGCACAAAAGACCCTACAATAAGTTCAAACAGTTGGGGATACAGAAGCGGCGGCAGTGATGATCACAATCCGGGGTATAGCGATAAAACCGGTGACTATTGGTATTGGAGAACAGATCCGGCAGTTTCATACAATGGTCTCGGTTTGGAACCTAGATTCATTTCTCGTAATGGACTCAAAGGAGACGCTGGACGCTGGGCTAGCGAAATGTATGACAACAGTATGACACAAGCAGGAGATGAACTTATACAAGCTGGCGTAATTTTTGTTACTTCAGGCGGTAATAGTAATCAACAGGTAGTAAATCCTGATCATCCTAACTACGATAATAGAATCAGTAACAATAACACAAACACACTATACCAGGATAGTTTTTACGAATTTGGAGTGCAAACAACAGGTACAACCAATCGCAGAGGTTTCCCTATGCACATAGGTAAAACAGAAAGTCAAACATTTCAAGGAAACACCACAGTGAAGTTTCCGGCTATTAATGTTGGTGCGTTAAGTGATAGAAATGCTATGCAATTCCCATTTGTGCTTATAGAGCATAAAATTGATTACAGTAATACAGGACCTGCAATTGATTTTTATGCACCTGGTGACGGAACTCTTGCAGCTACTGTCTCAAATCAGGGAGTGATTCAAAGGTTAGATGATACTTATAGTGATTTAACTGTGTATTCAGGCAACTGCTACGATGCCCGCTTTAGTGGAACTAGTGCAGCAGCACCTGTGGCAGCAGGACTTTTAGCTTCAGTGATGCAGTATAATCGAAGTTGGACCTGGGAAGATTTGAAAAATTGGATACAAACTAATGTAGAACTACAACCAGCTGATTCTTTCAATCAAGGTACTGAACCTACAACACCAAATGATACCGATTGGACACAAGCTGATCACGCATATGAATCCTTACTCGGTGGCGATCCGAGAGTACTGTATCAAGCAACTATTCCTGTGAGTACTCCGTATCCTGGGGTAAGTGACACTGAGATTCGAGGCAGCTTTACTTTGTCAGGTGGTGTTAACTTTAGTATACTTTGATGTGTATCATACACATAAATAGTAGTATTAAGTGTGAGAGACTACTATGGCGTTAAACCTAGATCATCAGAGAGATAGAATAAGCACCGCTAGCGGTAATATTACTATCAGTACCAGTGGAGCTCTTAGAGTTCCTGTTGGTAACACAGCACAACGACCTCAGGGAGGAGTTGTACAAACTGGACAAATTCGTTTTAATACCCAAACAACACAGTATGAAGGTTATAATGGCGTAAGCTGGACCAGTCTCGGTGGCGTTAAAGATGTAGACCAAGATACATATATCACTGCTGAACAAGTAACAGATGATGATACACTGCGTTTTTATACTGCTGGTGTTGAACGTATGATTGTTAATAATCTAGGTGAAATTGAAATTTATGGAAATACTAGTCTAACGCAAGATTTACGTGTTGATGGGGCAACCACATTAGACACACTAGATGTAAACAGTCAAGCCACTATTGCAAGTTTAAATATCGAAGATCTGACACAGTACAGTATCTTACTTGCAGGACTTAATGGCGAAATTGAAGATAATACCAACTTTACGTTTGATGGCACTAACATGGAAATTGGGACTACAGGTGCTTTGGGTTTACCAAGTGGTACACAAGCACAGAGACCAGGTACTCCTGATGTTGGTTATATACGTTTTAGCACAGATGCCAGTAACTTAGAATTCTGGGACGGTAGTAGTTGGAATGTTGTTGGTACTGGGGCAGGTGCTGCTAGTGCATTTACTACTATCAGTGTAAGCGGTCAAAACAATGTTATAGCTGATGGACCAAGCGATACACTTACGATAGCTGCTGGAACTGGCATGACCATAACAACAGACGCAGCCACAGATACTATAACTTTTGCAATACAATCAATAAGTGCAGGTACACTGCTAACAGACGGTGATGGTGATACCAAAATAAACTTAGAAACAACACCAGACGAAGACACTATTAGATTTACTACAGATGGCACAGAAAGAATGGTCATCGACAACACAGGTCTAGTGTCTATACTAGGCACAAGTGCATTGGAAATACCGGCAGGAACAACAGCAGAACGTCCAACTACACTAGCACAAGGACAGATTAGATATAACACCACGGACAGCACATTTGAAGGATATGATGGTGCAGCGTGGGGCAGTTTAGGAGGTGTCAAAGATGTAGACCAAGACACTTATATCACTGCTGAACAAACAGCAGACGATGACACATTGAGATTTTACACCGCTGGAAATATAGCACTTACAATTGACAGTATACAAAATGCTAAATTTGAAAGTATAGGTGCAGTTAGAGTGCCAGTAGGTTCTGAAGCTGACAAAACATCATTCACAGCAGAACAAGGGCAAATACGCTACAACACTACAGACAGCACATTTGAAGGATATGATGGTGCAGCGTGGGGCAGTTTAGGAGGCGTTAAAGATGTAGATCAAGACACTTACATTGAAGCAGAAGAAACAGCAGATGACGATACACTGAGATTTTATACCGCTGGTGTAAAACGTGTAGAAATTAGTTCTACAGGTGAAACAATTATTAACAGTGCAACAGTCAGTGATTTAACAGACACAAGAGTTGTTTATGCTGGTACAAACGGAGAGTTACAAGATAGTTCTAATTTAACATTTAGACCTATTGGTGGAACTTCAACTGTGACAGGAAGTCAAACTAATCCTACAATAACATCAGGTGACGAATTTAGTATTAACGGTACCACAGTTACACTAACTGGTACATCAACTTTAACAGGTTCACAAACAAATCCTACTGTAACAGCAAATGATCAATTGAGCATCAATACTGTACAAGTTACACTAACAGGAACAGCCGTTGTTACAGGTACTACAGCAACACCCACAGTTACAGCCGCTGATGAATTTAGTATTAATGGTACTACAATTACACTCACAGGCACAGACCTTGCAAGTGTTATCTCAGATATTACTACTGCGGCAATTTCAGGAATTAGTGCTGCAAACAACGGTAGTGATCAACTACAAATTACTGGTACAAATGTAAATGTTGTACTAGCAGATGTCACAAACACACCACTAGCAGATCTAGGACTAACAGCAGGAACAACTACAGCAACTGGTAATTTGACTAGTGTTATCAGTGATATTACTAATGCAAGTATTCCTAATGTTACAGCAACAAATGTTGCTAATCAACTTGTACTTACTGGTGCAAATGTAAGCCTTGTAATTGCAGATGTTACTAATACACCACTAGCAGATCTAGGACTAACAGCTGGTACAACCACAGCAACAGGTGATATTACAAGTATTGTTAGTGATATTACAAGTGCAAGTGTTGCAAATGTTACTGCGTCTAATAATTCCAATCAACTACAGTTGGTTGGTAATGACATAGATATTACACTAGCAGATGTAACAAATACACCACTTGCAAGTATTGGACTTACTGCTGGAACCACACCCAAAACAGGCGGTACAGACACACTTACAGTTGGCGGTAATGTACAAATTGATGGTACACTCACAGTCGACGGTATAGCAACATTAAAAGCAGGTACCAGTGGTACTATTAATATGGGCGATGATGCTACAGACAATGTTGTGTTCAACGCAGATATTAACAGTAATTTAAATCCAGATGTCGACGCTACTTACGATTTAGGTTCAACACTTCAAAACTGGCGTACAGCACATGTTCAAACACTGGACAGTAATACAGAAACAATCACAGTTGATGTAACAGGAGGTCTAGTACTTCCTGTTGGAACTACAGGAGAACGTTCAGGTACTCCTGCACAAGGTACAATTCGTTACAACACAACTGACACAACTTTTGAAGGTTATGATGGCAGTAATTGGGGTAGCTTGGGAGGTGTCAAAGATGTAGATCAAGACACTTATATCGAAGCTGAACAAACAGCAGATGATGACACACTGAGATTTTACACAGCCGGATCTGAAAGAGCAACTATCAGTAGTACTGGTGTTCTTAGTATTGGAGATAGTGCTGGTTCTACATTTTATAGTTTTCCTACAGCAAGAGGTACAAATAATCAGATACTAAGTCTTGATGCCAATGGTATTTTATCATTTATTAATCCTCCTGCCGCAGCAGGATTTTACTATCAAGACGCAGCACCAACAACAGGTATTAGCACTGCGGATTTATGGTTTGATACTGGTACTACCGGTGAACTTTATGTGTATACTGGTTTAGAATGGATCAGTACAACCCCAGGTGCTGACACAGGATTTATTAAACAAAACTACACAGGTGACGGAACAACTACAGCATATGACACACAAACAGGTGTCAATGGCGGCACAGTTAGTTTGGTATTTGTAAACGGTGTGTTGGTTCAGCCAACCAACGATTATAATGAAGTTGGCGGAGTTGTAACATTTGTAAGTGCTCCGCTCAACGGTGATCAAATTGATATTATGATCACAGGTAGTCTTGTAACACTAGCACTAAATCCACTAGGACTCAACAACCATAACTTGATTACTGTAGACGCTAGTGGCAATGTTGAAGTAAGCAGTTTATCAGTGGCAGATTTAACAGACAATCGTGTTGTTATTGCAGGCACATTAGGTGAACTAGAAGATGATGCTAACTTTACTTTTGATGGAACCAATTTAGTAGTTTCAACAACTGGCTCAATTCAATTGCCAGTAGGTACAACTGCACAACGTCCTACAGCAATACAAGGTCAAATAAGATATAATACAGATGATGGTAATTTTGAAGGATATAACGGCACAACTTGGAATTCTTTAGATACATCATACAGTGATAGTGATGTAGATACACATCTGAATCAAAGTACTGCAACCAATAACACAGTATTGGGTTGGAACGGAAGTGACTACGCTTGGGTTGCACAAACAGCCGGATACAGCGATGCAAGTGTAGATGCACACTTAAACACAAGTACAGCGACTTCTAATCAAATATTATCTTGGACAGGTTCAGACTATGCTTGGGTAGCAGATAGTGATGTAAGTGGCATTGCACTAACAGATCTTAGTGTAGGAGCAGATGCCGCAGCAAGTGGTAGTGGAGGAATAGCATACAATAATTCCAATGGTGTGTTTACATATACTCCTCCGGATTTAAGCAGTTATATAACAACAGAACAAAACGATTTAACACTGGCAGTTTCTTGGGCAAATGTACCAGATGCTAATATTACACAAAGCAGTGTTATACAACACCAAGCAGCGTTATCTATTACACAAAGTCAAATTACAGACCTAGCACACTACACAGACGCTAGTGTAGACACACACCTAAACACTGGTACTGCTTCATCTGGACAAATCTTAAGTTGGAACGGAAGTGACTATGCATGGGTTGCAGATCAAACTGGCAGCGGTTCTATTACCCTTAACACTGCTGGAGATAGTGGAACAGGTACTGTAGATCTTTCAACACAAACTTTGAGTGTAGCAGGAACAACAAACGAAATACAAACATCAGTAAGCAATCAAACAGTTACCGTTGGTTTACCCACTGATGTAACAGTGCAAGGAAATCTAACAGTTGACACAAACACATTGTATGTAGATGCTACAAACAACAGAGTAGGAATAGGTACTATTACTCCTAGCGAAACATTGCATGTTGATGGGGCAATAAGAGTTGACGGAGTAAGCACACTCAAAACAAGCACTACTACAGTATCTTCAACTAGTGCTACTACTATAGACACGTTTGATGGGACAGTTGATAGAAGTTCGAAATATATAATTCAAGCTACTAACACTGTTACTGAAGAATATCAAATTGCTGAAGCCGTTTGTATACACGATGGTACTACAGCATATATTAGTATTTACGGTATCATATACACAGGATCTGCAGAAATTACAACCTACAGTGCTAATTATTCTGCAACAGAAGAATTTGAATTACAAGCAACTGGCGCCACTGCAAACAGTATAGAATATAAAGTAACAAGAGTAAACACATTGGTATAAGACATGACAATAAAACCTTTTTTAGTAGATGGAAACATAGTAGTCAATGAAGCTACAATTACAAATGACGGAACTAGTATTGTACTTCCTTCTAGCAGTACTATCGACGGCGGCGGCTCTGTTTTAGATACTACTAATAGCACAACAGACAATCTAGCAGAAGGCACAACTAATTTATATTTTACTGATGCTAGAGCAGATGCACGTATTGCACTTCAAGCAGGTGCTAACTTAGATTTAAGCAGTAAGTCAACAACTGATCTGAGTGAAGGAACTAATCTCTATTACACAGATGCTAGAGCAGATGCACGTATTGCACTTCAGGCAGGTGCTAACTTAGATTTAAGCAGCAAGTCAACAACTGACCTAGCAGAAGGAACTAATCTCTATTACACAGATGCTAGAGCAGATGCACGTATTGCCGCAGCAAGTATTACAGATTTAAGCGATGCAGATCAAAGTGTACAAACAACAGACAATGTTACATTTGCTAATATCACAGCAACAGGCTACATTGCAGGTCCTGCTACATTCACAATTGATCCAGCCGCTGTAGGAGATGCTACAGGTACAGTTGTTATACTTGGCGACTTGCAGGTAGATGGAACAACCACAACAATTAATAGTACAACACTTGATGTAGATGATCTTAACATCACAGTAGCAAGTGGAGCAGCCAATGCCGCAGCGGCTGACGGAGCAGGTCTTACAGTAGACGGAGCAAGTGCTACACTCACATACGATAGTGCAAATGACCGTTGGGCAATGAACAAAAGTCTTGACATCACTGGGACTTTGACCAGCGATGGGCTGACTGTGGAAAGCACAGGTGAAGCTGCTGCTTTATTTAAGGGTTACACTTCAGTTACTGGTGTGGACAGCGTCAATAACGGTGAAATTCTTTTGGGCAATAATGCGTCTTTCCAAGGCAGAATTTCATATGAGGGTCTAACTGAGGGCGTCCTTTATATTGAAAACTCTTATAATAATAATGCCGCAGATATTCTATTC
>Ga0181574_10004092_pt1 | contig 12726 bp, 9 predicted proteins | sample 101ome_24_FD_145600 | JGI IMG/M metagenome (GOLD analysis project Ga0181574, IMG submission 145600) | Coastal salt marsh microbial communities from the Groves Creek Marsh, Skidaway Island, Georgia - 101410AT metaG (spades assembly) | ecosystem: Environmental > Aquatic > Marine > Intertidal zone... | reverse complement strand
CAAAAAAGATCGCTCATGTCACAGCTCCGTTTTCGGAACCGTGAATCAGGCAGTGCAACCGAAATCAATGCATCCTGACCCTAGAGTGCTGGTGTTAATCGACTCTTGCAGAGATTCTGCGCGGGCCACTTGCCAGCGTTGGAACGCAGCGCCGCGCATCCCCAGACTTTGAACCATTTCTGCTTCGGATCGCAATTGATCCGAAATCGAATCCGACCGGAAGCTGGCGATGTTTGATTTCATCATCGGGCGGCGGGTCAGCAACTGATTCAACGCGGTGATTGCGATCAAGATGGTCCCCCCGACTAGCGCAAGAGTGCCCAGCCATGGGTGAAACAGAGCAATTCCTGCCAAAAAGACAGGCGCCAAGGGATATCGAAAACGGCCATCAGGGCGGGTGAAATCATCAACCGCTGCACCGACTCCAAATCGCGCTGGGCGGTGGCCGCCACGTTCTGCGGCGCATTAGGAGAGGATTTTTTCAGCGCCGCCTCAAACACCCGTTTGTCCAAACGGTCCTGAAACCGTGCCCCGACGCGGGCCATGATGCGCCCGCGGGTGTAATCCAGAACCCCCATGGTGCCGTATAGAAACGCCACTAGCAGGGTCATCGCCAAAAGCGTCGCTTCAGAGCGGCTTCCAAGCACGCGGTCATAGATCTGAAGTATGTAGAGCGGACCGGTCAGCATCAAAAGATTGGTGAAAAAGCTGAATATGGCGACAAACCAGTAAAGCGGGCGACTTTCCTTGCGCGCGGTAATCAGTTCGTCCCGTCCGCGCTCGAGTTGACTTTTCTGCATTATCGTCTTTCTTCGCTTTCGGTTGCCACCGGGCCATATTATGTCATTCTAGACGGGCCAGGCGGATATGATCTGGATTTAAACAAATAGTAAAATGAGCCTAACACCTTGTTTAGAAAATACAGGTCTCAGAATCCACCAATAGTTTTGTCGAACGTCGGTGTTCGTGTATCCCGATTGGCTTTGGTGGGGCTTGTTACCCTTGTTTCGGCCTGCTCCTCACCTCAGGGGCTTGAGGATATTACCGACCCCTACGAAAGCTCGAACCGCAAAGTTCATGAGTTGAACAAGTCTTTGGATCGCGCGGTTCTTAGGCCAGTCGCCCGCGTTTATACCGACATTGTTCCAAAACCGGTTTTGATTGGCATCAGCAATTTCAGCAATTTTTTGGATATGCCCGGGAATGTTGTGAACGATCTTTTACAGCTCAATCTCGGGAATGCACTGAAGAATTCTGGCCGCTTTGTAATCAACGGAACAGTGGGCATCCTTGGACTGTATGATGCCGCAGCCGAGGTAGGGCTTTATGCCGACGATTCCGATTTCGGTGAAACCCTGCATGTTTGGGGGATCGGTGAGGGTGCATATCTTGAACTTCCGGTCATGGGGGGATCGACCACCCGCGATACCACCGGTATTGTTGTAGACGCTTTGTTTAACCCGATGACCGCCTTTCTTTCCGACTATTGGAAGCTTTCTGGCACCGGCATAAAGACGCTCGACATGCTGGGCGAGCGAGGTAGGTTTGGATCAACGGTTGATTCTGTCCTATATGATAGTGCTGATAGCTACTCTCAATCACGCCTGTTCTACCTGCAAAGCAGACGGCACGAGCTGGGGTTAGAGCAAGCTGAAGAAGATTATTTCGACCCATATGAGGACCTTTATGGCGAATAAGTCAGGAATAAACCGACGCAGCGGACTGGCCTTGGTACTTGGTGGGATGGCGGCCAGTGTCATACCCAACTTGGCCTTTGCGATGAACGAAAGATCCGCCAAAAAGCTGGTGGATCGCGTTGTGGCGGACATTAACGCGGTGATCGACTCGGGTAAGTCCGAAGATCAGATGCTTGCGGATTTTGAGAAGATATTCGTGGATTACGCGGATGTCGCCACAATCGCCCGCTATGCACTTGGGGTCGAGGCACGCGCGGCGTCGCCATCGCAGCTTAAGGCGTTTACCGCCGCTTTTCAGAAATACATTTCCACGAAATATGGCAAGCGCTTCCGCGAATTCATCGGTGGAAAGGTCGAGGTGCAGGACGCGCGTGCAGTCAAAAGCTTTTTTGAGGTGAAAACCATCGCGCATCTGCAAGGATCAGCCCCCTTCGAAGTGACCTTTCTTGTGTCCGACGGATCTGGTGAGGAAAAGTTTTTCAATATGTTCATCGAAGGTCTGAACATGCTACTTAGCGAGCGCACCGAGATCGGCGCGATGTTAGACAAGCGCAAAGGCGATCTGGATAAGCTGATCGCCGACCTGAAAAGCGCCGGTTAATCAGCCACCAAGAAGGTCACGTAGAATCTGGATCAGGACGGGATCTTCGCGTTGCTGCGTTTCGGGAGGTGGCGCATCCTGACCAAAGTAACGACCTTCAAATGTCTCGGTCGGGCGCAACATCGGCAACGGCTTTGCAGGCATGTCTTCGTGGATCGCTGCCATGGTTTCCCGCCAGATTTCTGCTGGCAAACCTCCTCCGGTCACGCCCGTCAGTGGCTTGTTGTTGTCGTAGCCCATCCAAACGCCCGCCACGTAGTCCGCGGTGAAGCCGATGAACCACGCATCGCGCGCGGCCTGTGTTGTTCCGGTTTTGCCCGCAGCTTCTCGATCGGGCAATGCGGCTCGTCGGCCCGAGCCATCTGTTACAACATGGCGCATCATATAGATCAGCTCTTCCGCTACCGGTTGGCGCAGCACCCGTTCCCCAATGCCGCCGCCTTTGCCCATCAGGGGCACGTCATCGCCAGCCAGACGCAATTCAAGCAGGCCATAGGGTTGCACCGAAGAGCCGCCATTCAGAATGCCCGCATAGGCCCCTGTCATTTCGATCAAGGTCGCTTCCGAGGCCCCCAAAGCTAACGCAGGTCCTTCGGCCAACGGTCCGGCAAGCCCGAAGTCCGTTGCAATTTGGCGCACTGCCTCGCGTCCAACGGTTTCAGACACTTTCACTGCAGGCACGTTCAATGAATCCTGCAGCGCGCGGGTCAGAGTAACTGGACCATAGTGTTCATTGGTATAGTTGCTCGGGCTCCAGTCGCCCGAGCCGGCAATCGAGATTGTAATCGGCTCATCCACGACGATATCGTTGTGGTGGTATCCCATCTCAAGCGCAGCTCCGTACACAAAGGGCTTAAAAGCCGATCCTGTCTGTCTTTTTGCCTGAGTTACGCGGTTGAACGCGCCCGAGACTTTGGTCTTCCGACCACCGACCATCGCACGGACGGCGCCATCGGCCGACATGACAACAATGGCTGCTTGCGCTTCGGATTCTTCATCCACACGCTCTTCAAAGACTTTCTTCAAAGCCTCTTCGGCTGCGCGCTGAATGTCCTGATCCAGAGTGGTCTGGATAAAAACATCTTCGGTGGTGCGACGTGTCAGGAAGTCCGGCCCAGACGCCATGACCCAATCCGCGAAATAGCCTCCGGCCTGTGCTTCGGCTGCCTCGGACAGTTCGGCGGGGATTTGTTTGGCAATCGCTGCGTCGACTGCACTTAGGTAGCCTTGCTCTTCCATCAGATCGACAATCACACCAGCCCTATTCTGCGAGCGAGTCAGATCATTTGTAGGGGCATAGCGCGAAGGTGCCACCAGAAGCCCCGCCAGCATGGCCGCTTCTGCCGGAGAAACCTGCGCTGCCGACTTGCCGAAGTAGCGCTGGCTGGCAGCCTCAAACCCGCGTGATCCTGCGCCAAGGAAAACCCTGTTCAGATAGATCGTTAGGATTTCGTCTTTCGAGTGCTTCACTTCAAGCGCTAGTGCATAGGTCGCCTCAGTAATTTTGCGCCATAGAGTTGTCTGGCGGCAATCGGCTTCGTATTCAGCCTCGGTCTGGCCGCTGCGGGGATTATAGGGCTTACCCAGACATAAAAGCTTGGCCACCTGCTGGGTGATGGTCGAACCGCCGTGACCTTCTAGCGGACCACGCCCTTCGCGCAGGTTGATACGCACGGCGCTGGCGATCCCAATCGGGTCGACACCTGGGTGATAGTAAAAACGACGGTCTTCTGTCGAGACGACCGCATTTTTCAGGTGAGGAGAGACGGTTTCGGTGGTGATCATTCCGCCGAACTGATCCCCACGCCAGGCAAATACATCGCCTTTTCGGTCAAGCAAGGTCACAGACCCACGCGCCCGTCCGTCGATCAAATCGGTAATCGCGGGTAGGGTAGTCATATAGTAGGCAATTGCGCTGGCGATCAGCAAAAACACCACCATTGCCAAGCGCCACCCGATGCGCCAGATCACCATCCAGACCATGCGAAGAAATCCAAGGATCAACCGGATTGGCAGCGGGTAGTGCCGTGCGGGCTTTGCTGCCTTGCGCTTTTTCGGAGAGGACTTTTTTGCTGTTGGCTTCTTCGGGCCAGCAGATTTTTTCGCAGGCTTCTTCGCCGCCTTTCTAGGCGCCTCGCCAAAGCGTTTATCGGCCACAAGCCGCGACCGTTTGGTGTCTTTCGAAGTCATGAATGCCTGCCCGGCAGTATTATTATTGAAAATCTTATACAGCGATTCTGAGCACTTGTTGAGACGACCTTTCCTCGAGTCGAATGAAAAAAGCGCACAAATAATATGCAAATATAATAAATAGATTAAAAAATAATCAAAAAATCAGAAAATTCCCAAAATTTGCTCTCTGGAATCTGGCCGAACCCCTGGTTTGGCCGATTTGCTGCACATGCGAAATGCAGATCGACTGACAACCGAAAGGGAAAAACGGTGAAACTGATCATAGCGACCATAAAGCCATTCAAGCTTGAAGAGGTCCGCGAGGCACTGACCGAAATCGGCGTGCGCGGGATGATGGTAACAGAAATCAAAGGCTTTGGATCACAGTCCGGCCACACAGAAATTTACCGCGGCGCGGAATATGCCGTGAATTTCGTACCGAAAGTGAAACTGGAAATCGTTGTCGGAGCGGACCTGGCGGAGCAGGTGGTCGAGACCATCGTGTCGACTGCCAAGACCGGCAAAATCGGCGACGGAAAAATCTTCGTTCTTGATGTCGCTCAGGCCGTGCGGGTTCGCACCGGCGAAACTGACGCAGACGCCATTTAATGCGGGCAGAAAAGGAAACTCTTATGAAACTGTCTAAAACACTTCTTCCATTAACGCTGATAGCGCTGCCCGGAATGGGTTTGGCTCAAGACGCCGTAGTTCCAGCTGCGGTTCCAACCGATGTGGTCTTCATCCTCAACTCTCTGTTGTTTCTAGTCGGCGGTTTTCTGGTCTTCTGGATGGCGGCTGGTTTTGCCATGCTGGAAGCTGGCTTGGTGCGTTCGAAAAACGTGACAATGCAGCTGATCAAAAACGTATCGCTCTTCTCGCTTGCGGCGATCATGTACTATCTGATCGGATACAACCTGATGTATCCGTTGGGCGACTGGGGCATCGAAGGCTGGTTCTCTGGTCTGTTCGGTTCTGTCGCGGTACTTGAAGCGGTTGGTATCGATGCATCGGGCGCTGACGACTATGGCTACGCCTCGACCGGGTCGGATTTCTTTTTCCAGCTGATGTTTGTGGCGACTACGGCCTCGATCGTATCGGGTACCGTGGCCGAGCGTATCAAGCTGTGGCCCTTCCTGGCCTTCGTTGTTGTTCTGACAGCGTTTATCTATCCTTTGCAGGCCAGCTGGAGCTGGGGTGGCGGATATCTGTCGGAAAAAGGTTTCTCTGATTTCGCGGGCTCGACAATCGTACACTCAGTTGGTGGATGGGCAGCTTTGACCGGCGCGATTATTCTAGGGCCACGTCTGGGTAAGTACAAAGACGGCCGTGTTATTCCGGTACCGGGCTCGAACCTTGCTCTTGCTACTCTGGGTACGTTTATTCTGTGGCTCGGTTGGTTCGGCTTCAACGGCGCATCGCAGTTGGCCATGGGCTCAATCGGTGACGTTGCTGACATCAGCCGTATCTTCGCCAACACCAACGCTGCAGCTGCCGGTGGTTCGATTGTCGCTCTGGTTCTAACTCAGCTACTCTACAAAAAGCCTGACCTGACCATGGTCCTAAACGGCGCGCTGGCGGGTCTGGTGTCAATCACTGCGGAACCATTGGCCCCGACCCTAGGTGCAGCTACGCTGATCGGTGCCGTTGGTGGTGTGATCGTTGTCTTCGCAGTTCCGTTCCTGGACAAAATCAAAATTGACGATGTTGTTGGTGCCATTCCGGTACACCTGATGGCCGGTATCTGGGGAACCTTGGCTGTGCCGCTGACCAACTCGGACGCATCGTTTGCAAACCAGATCGTCGGTATTCTTCTGGTCGGTGTATTCACCGTAGTTGCCTCGACGGTAGTTTGGTACGTAATCAAAGCAGTCATGGGACTTCGGGTTGATGAGGAAACCGAGATCAACGGCTTGGACATGGCCGAGTTGGGTATGGAAGCCTATCCCGAGTTCTCGAAGGGGTAAGTGTACCCACAAACAAAGAAAAAACCCCGCCGAACTGGCGGGGTTCGATTGGGGTGGCTTTGGTCACCCCGATTTCGTTTTAAGCGTGGATTGCGCCGTCACCACATGCCAGCGCAGCTTCACGGACCGCTTCCGAATAGGTCGGGTGGGCGTGGCAGGTCAGGGCGATATCTTCGGCAGAAGCGCCAAATTCCATGGCAACGCAAATCTCATGGATCATGTCACCGGCTGCTGGTCCGATGATCGAAGCCCCCAGTACGCGGTCGGTTTCAGGGTCAACTACCAGCTTCACAAAGCCGTCGCCCTGATGCACAGCCTTGGCGCGGGCATTGCCCATGAACATGAACTTGCCGACTTTAGGCTTTTTACCCTCGGCCTTTAGCGCGTCTTCGGTCACTCCAACCGTTGCAACTTCGGGGCTGGTGTAGACCACACCGGGGATGACACCGTAATTTACGTGGCCATGTTTGCCAGCGATGACTTCGGCGACCGCCATGCCTTCGTCTTCGGCCTTGTGGGCAAGCATCGGGCCTTCGATCACGTCGCCGATGGCGTAGATGCCCGCGACGTTGGTGGCCCAATGGGCGTCGGTGGCGATCTGGCCGCGTTCGGTCATTATCACGCCCAAAGCATCAAGACCCAGACCGTCGGTGAATGGCTTACGGCCGGTGGCGACGAGGACGCAATCGGCGTCGAGAGTTTCATTCGTGTCAGGTGTTTTCTTCAGGGCGTAGTTGACTTTCGCCTTGGTCTTGGTGGCTTCGACGCCACTAACCGCTGCGCCCATCACAAACTTGAGCCCCTGTTTTTCTAGGATACGCTTAAAGGTGCGCTGAACGTCTTTGTCCATGCCTGGAGTGATGGCGTCCATATATTCGACCACGGTGACATCCGCGCCCAGACGGGCGTAGACAGACCCCAGTTCCAGACCGATGACGCCTGCGCCGATCACAACCATTTTCTTGGGGATCTTTGGCAGTTCCAAAGCGCCGGTTGAGGTGACGACGACCTTTTCATCGATCTCGATGCCGGGAAGGGCAGAGGCTTCGGACCCTGATGCTATGACGATATTCTTGGTCTCATAGGTGGTATCCCCCACCTGAACCTTGCCCGCTGCGGGGATGGTGGCCCAACCCTTGATCCAGTCTACCTTATTCTTTTTAAACAGAAATTCGATGCCGCCGGTGTTTTGACCGATGACGTCATCTTTGTAAGCTTTCATCTGCTTCCAATCGACTGACGGGGCTTTGCCCTTCAGACCCATGGCCGCGAAGTTGTGTTCGGCTTCGTGCAGGCTGTGGGTCGCGTGCAGCAGCGCCTTGGACGGAATGCAGCCGACGTTGAGGCAGGTGCCGCCCAAGGTTTCGCGGCCTTCGACAACAGCCGTTTTCAGGCCCAGCTGGGCGCAGCGGATGGCCGAGACATAACCGCCGGGGCCGGCTCCGATGATGATGACGTCATATTGGGACATGGGTGTCTCCTTAAAGCCTTTGGTTGGGGTGGGGGCTCTGCCCCCGTCGCTACGCGACTCCCCTGGAGTATTTTTTGAAATATGAAATTGGTTCGAAGAACCGACTTCTCATCCCTTTACAGATCCATCAACAGACGACGCGGATCCTCAAGCGCTTCTTTGACGCGAACGAGGAAGGTCACGGCGCCTTTGCCGTCGACGATGCGGTGGTCATAGGACAGCGCCAGATACATCATCGGGCGGATCACCACCTGACCGTTGATCGCAACCGGACGGTCCTGAATTTTGTGCATGCCGAGGATTCCCGACTGTGGGGGGTTCAGGATGGGCGAAGACATCAGCGAGCCGTAGACGCCGCCGTTCGAGATCGTGAAGGTGCCGCCCTGCATTTCGGCCATGGAAAGTTTGCCGTCACGGGCGCGGCGGCCTTTTTCGGCGATGGCTTTTTCGATTTCAGCGAACGACATGCTGTCGGCATCGCGGATCACCGGAACGACCAGACCCTGCGGTGTGCCGGCGGCGACGCCCATGTGGACGAAGTTTTTATACACGATATCGGTGCCGTCGATTTCGGCGTTCACTTCAGGCACTTCTTTCAGGGCGTGGCAGCAGGCCTTGGTGAAGAAGGACATGAAGCCCAAGCGGACGCCGTGTTTCTTTTCAAACAGGTCTTTGTATTCCTTGCGCAGTTCCATTGTCGCGGTCATGTCCACCTCGTTATAGGTGGTCAGCATGGCGGCGGTGTTCTGGCTGTCTTTCAGACGACGGGCGATGGTCTGGCGCATCTTGGTCATCTTGACGCGTTCTTCGCGGGCGGCGTCGTTGGCTGCAACCGGCGCGCGCGGGGCGGCGGCCACGGCTTTGGCGACGTCTTCTTTCATCACGCGACCGTCGCGGCCGGTGCCGGTGACAGCGTCGCGGCTGATACCCGCTTCGGCCATGGCTTTCTTGGCGCTTGGGGCGTCTTCGACGTCACCCTTAGCGGCAGGGGTCGGGGTTGCCGCAGGTGCGGCGGCTGGGGCCGCGGCGGCTCCGTTGGACGAGATGACGCCAAGCTTGCCGCCCGCGGCGACGGTAGCGCCGTCGGCTGCGAGGATTTCAGTCAGAACGCCAGCGGCGGGGGCGGGCACTTCGACCGAGACTTTGTCGGTCTCTAGCTCGCACAGCATTTCGTCTTGCGCGACTGTGTCGCCGACCTGCTTGAACCAGCTTGAAACGGTCGCTTCGCTGACGCTTTCGCCCAATGCAGGGACCATGACGTCGATGGTGTCAGAAGCGGCTGCGGGTGCAGGGGTGGCCTCTTGGGCGGGGGCTGCTGCCGATGCTCCGGCTTCACCAATTATGGCAAGCAGGGCATCCACGCCGACGGTTTGGCCTTCGGCGGCGATAATTTCGCCTAATGTGCCAGCGGCTGGCGAGGGAACTTCAACCGTCACTTTGTCAGTTTCCAGTTCGCAGAGCATTTCGTCTACTGCCACGCTGTCGCCCGGTTTCTTGAACCAAGTAGCAACGGTGGCTTCTGTAACGGATTCCCCCAGGGTGGGTACGCGTACTTCGGTCATGGGTTATTTCCCTTCGATGGTCAGCGCTTCGTTCACGAGCGCGGCTTGTTGTGCTTTGTGAGATGAGGCCAGACCGGTGGCTGGCGAAGCCGAGGTGGCGCGGCCTGCATAGACAGGACGTGTGTGTTTCGCGCCGATGCGAGTTAGGGCCCATTCGATGTTGGGTTCGATGAAACCCCAGGCCCCTTGGTTCTTGGGTTCTTCCTGACACCAGACCATTTCGGCATCTTTGAAACGCTCAAGTTCCTTGATCAGAGACAGCGCTGGGAACGGGTAGAACTGTTCGATCCGCATCAGGTAGACGTCGTCGATACCGCGGGCGTCACGTTCTTCCAGCAGGTCGTAGTAAACCTTGCCCGAGCACATGACGACACGTTTGATTTCGGCGTCCGGTTTCAGCTGCGTGTCCGAGTGTCCCTTTTGGGCGTCATCCCAAAGAACGCGGTGGAAGCTGGATCCAGTTGTGAAATCTTCGGCGTCCGAAATGCAAAGCTTGTGACGCAGAAGTGATTTCGGCGTCATCAGCACCAGCGGTTTTCGGTAGCTTCGATGCAGTTGTCGACGCAGGATGTGGAAGTAGTTCGCCGGAGTCGAGCAGTTGGCGACGATCCAGTTGTCTTGGCCGCACATTTGCAGGAAGCGTTCCAGGCGGGCCGAGCTGTGCTCGGGGCCTTGGCCCTCAAACCCGTGGGGCAGCAGCATTACAAGACCCGACATGCGCAGCCATTTGCTTTCGCCAGAGCTGATGAACTGATCGAACATGATCTGCGCGCCATTAGCGAAATCGCCGAACTGGGCTTCCCACATGACCAGCGCGTTGGGCTCGGCCAATGAGTAGCCATATTCAAAGCCCAGAACCGCGTATTCTGACAGCATCGAGTCGATGACTTCGTAGCGGGCTTGCCCTTCGCGGATGTTGTTCAGCGGGTAGAAACGCTCTTCTGTATCTTGATTTATCAATCCTGAATGGCGCTGACTGAATGTGCCGCGTGTGGCGTCCTGACCGGACAGACGAACCGGGTAGCCTTCGGTCATCAGCGAGCCGAATGCCAGAGCTTCGGCAGTGGCCCAGTCAAACCCCGTGCCGCTGTCAAACATCTGCTTTTTGGTTTCCAAAAGGCGACCTACCGTTTTGTGGAGCGGGAAACCTTCAGGAACACGGGTAAGCGCGGTGCCAATCTCGGCCATAGTTTTGGCTTTGATCGCTGTTTTGCCGCGCTGATATTTTTCACCTTGACGGTTCAGGTGTGACCAGCGTCCATCCAGCCAGTCGGCCTTGTTCGGCTTGTAGTTCTTGCCGACCTCGAACTCGTCGTTCAGATAGGCTTGGAACTGCGCTTTCATATCCTCAATCTCGCCTTCGGGGATCAGACCGTCCTTGACCAGACGCTCGGTATAAAGGCTAAGTGTGGTCTTATGCTTTTTGATCTTGTTGTACATGATCGGGTTCGTGAACATCGGCTCATCGCCTTCGTTATGTCCGAAGCGGCGATAGCAGAAGATGTCTAGAACTACGTCTTTGTGGAACTTCTGACGGAATTCGGTTGCAACTTTGGCTGCATGAACAACCGCCTCTGGATCATCGCCGTTCACGTGGAAAATCGGGGCTTCCACCATCAAGGCGATGTCGGTCGGGTAGGGCGAGCTGCGTGAGAAATGCGGAGCGGTGGTAAACCCGATCTGGTTGTTGACCACGATATGCATCGTGCCGCCGGTCTTGTGACCGACCAGCCCCGATAGACCGAAACCTTCGGCCACGACGCCTTGACCGGCAAAAGCTGCGTCGCCATGCAGAAGTACGGGCAGAACCTGATCGCGATCGTGATCGTTCAGCTGTTCCTGTTTCGCACGAACTTTGCCCAGAACTACAGGGTTCACTGCTTCAAGGTGAGAGGGGTTCGCAGTGAGTGACAGGTGAACTGTGTTGCCGTCAAACTCGCGGTCGCTTGATGCGCCGAGGTGGTATTTCACATCGCCCGAGCCATCGACGTCTTCGGGTTTGAAGCTGCCGCCCTGAAATTCGTTGAAGATCGCGCGGTAAGGCTTGGCCATCACGTTCGCCAGAACCGACAGGCGGCCTCGGTGCGGCATGCCGATGACGATTTCTTTCAGACCAAGGGCCCCACCGCGTTTGATGATCTGCTCCATGGCAGGGATCAGCGCTTCTCCACCGTCCAGACCAAAACGCTTGGTGCCCATGTATTTGACATGAAGGAATTTTTCAAAGCCTTCTGCCTCGACCAGCTTGTTCAGGATCGCTTTGCGGCCTTCGCGAGTGAATTTGATTTCCTTGCCATAACCTTCGATCCGCTCTTTAAGCCACGCAGATTGCTCGGGGTCGGAAATGTGCATGTATTGCAGTGCGAAGGTACCGCAATAGGTGCGCTTTACGATGTCCACAATCTGGCGCATCGAAGCAACCTGAAGACCCAGAACATTGTCGATGAAAATCGGACGGTCCATGTCGGCTTCGGTGAAACCATAGGATTTCGGGTCAAGCTCGGGATGCGGGGTTTTATCGCGCATGCCCAGCGGATCAACATCGGCGATCAAGTGGCCGCGGATACGGTAAGCGCGGATGATCATCAGGGCACGGATACTGTCGAGAACGGCGCGTTTGATGGCGTCTTCACTGACCTCAATTCCCGCTGTGGCAGCCTTGGCTTTGATTTTTTCGCCCGCCCCCTTTGCTTCGGATGGCATAGGCCACATGCCGTCAAGCGCAGCCGTCAGGTCATCATTCGGCTGAGGGGGCCAATCGGTCCGTGCCCAGCTTGGTCCGGCAGCCTCGCGTTTGACGCTGACTTCATCGTCACCCATCTGTCGAAAGAAGCTTTGCCACGCCTCATCGACCGCATTGGGATCATTGGCGTAACGGGCATACATCTGTTCTAGGTATTCCGCGTTGTGGCCCTGCATGAAGCTAGACGCGTGAAACTGGTCGTTGGGTGATTGGTCGGTCATATCGACGCCTCGTTTTTGTTGAGACCTAAGTTATTGGGGTTGCACGCGCGGCCCCAATTCGTGTGTTCTTGCAATTTAGCCCCGCGGTGCCGTAAGTCGTTATCCAAGGGCATTTTAGCGGTTGGAAGAACAGGCATATGATCAGCAAAAAGAATTATCTTTTCATCATCGGCGCCCCGAAATGCGGGACAACCAGCCTGGCTGCGACTCTCAACCGCCACCCTGAAATCGCTTGGGCGAAAAATAAAGAAACCATGTTGTTCACTGACTTTGCCGAGCGTCGCTGGAGTGGCCC
>Ga0181574_10004076_pt1 | contig 12752 bp, 7 predicted proteins | sample 101ome_24_FD_145600 | JGI IMG/M metagenome (GOLD analysis project Ga0181574, IMG submission 145600) | Coastal salt marsh microbial communities from the Groves Creek Marsh, Skidaway Island, Georgia - 101410AT metaG (spades assembly) | ecosystem: Environmental > Aquatic > Marine > Intertidal zone... | reverse complement strand
AGAGTACTGGGATAATTTGATCGCAGGAAAGAGTGGAGCTGCTCCTATTCAACAATTTGATGCTTCAAAGTTTAAAACTCAATTTGCTTGTGAGGTTAAAAACTTCAATGTAGAGGATTTTATTGACCGCAGAGAAGTTAGAAAATTAGATCAATTTTCACAATATGCCATGGTTTCTGCTTCAGAAGCCATGGCTGATTCTCAGCTCATGGAGTCGAATCCGAATGTGGATCGAATCGGTGTGATTTGGGGATCTGGTATTGGAGGATTGAAAACATTTCAAGACGAATGTCAATACTTCTTTGAGGGTGATGGAACCCCTAAATTTAATCCGTTTTTTATACCGAAGATGATTGCCGATATTGCGGCGGGTCATATTTCCATTAAATACGGTTTACGTGGACCGAACTACGTGACTGTTTCGGCGTGTGCTTCTTCCACGAATGCCATCATTGATGCATTCAATTTAATACGTTTAGGAAAAGCAGATGCCATCGTAACAGGTGGTTCTGAAGCAGCTGTTAATGAAATGGGTGTAGGTGGTTTTAACGGATTACGTGCATTATCCATGCGTAACGATTCTCCCGAAACTGCCTCTCGTCCTTTTGATAAAGATCGTGATGGTTTCGTATTAGGAGAAGGAGCTGGTGCTTTAATTCTGGAGGAATATGAGCATGCAGTAAAACGCGGAGCTAAGATTTATGCAGAAGTTGCAGGTGGTGGGATGTCAGGAGACGCTTATCATATGACGGCTCCTCACCCGGAAGGAATAGGTGCGCGTAATGTAATGAATGCTGCTTTAGAGGATGCAGAATTGAAGGCAGAGGATGTAGATTATGTGAATGTACATGGTACTTCTACACCACTTGGGGATGTAGCGGAAACAAAAGCCATCCAACAAGTTTTTGGTGAGCACGCATACAAGTTGAACATCAGTTCTACCAAATCGATGACTGGTCATTTGTTAGGAGCAGCAGGTGCTATAGAAGCTATTGCTTGTATTATGGCTGTGAAACACGATATCGTTCCACCAACGATTAATCATTTTACTGACGATCCAGAGTTGGACAATAAATTGAACTTTACTTTCAATACCGCTCAAAACCGAGTGGTAAATGTTGCCTTGTCCAATACATTTGGTTTTGGTGGACATAACACATCAGCCATATTTAAGAAATTAAAGTAACCCTATTTTGGCTAAGTGGTTTTCATTTCGTTCCCAGAAAAAATCAAAAGAAGACCTTGAATTAATTCGGTTCCTGATACGTCAAATCGGTTATCGCCCTGAAAACATTAGCTTGTTTCGTGAGGCCTTAACGCATAAGTCGATAGCGAATAACACGGGCGGGCCGTCCAATGAACGTTTAGAGTTTTTGGGGGATGCCATTCTTGATGCTGTCATTGCAGAATACCTATTTATGAAGTTCCCGGATGAGGACGAGGGGGATCTATCCAGGCTAAAATCTAAAGTAGTCAGTCGTCAATCGCTCGGAAGCATTGCTGAATCTATGGGATTGAAGGAATATATTAACTATCAGAAGGGACGCGCAATTAAAATTGCGACCCTCGAAGGAAATGCTTTTGAAGCGTTGATTGGAGCGATTTATTTGGATGGAGGTCTTGAGGCGGTAAAGCAATCAGTATATCATCATGTTTTTCGATTACATGTGGATTTAAATAACTTATTGGAGAAGGAAATTGACTTTAAGAGTCGACTCTTTATTTGGTCTCAGAAGAGTAAGATAGAGATTGAATTCAACGTCTTAGACGATTCACCCAATAATGGAGCTTGGCACTATGAAGTGGAAGTGATTATTAATGATCAGCCATATGGAAGAGGTGCAGGAGAGTCTAAAAAAATGGCCCAACAGATCGCAGCTAAAGAAACGTTATTGCTTATCGGTGAATTGTAGATAGCTAACAATTATTCGGTATATTTAGGGGCTAAATCGACTTACTATGCCAACCGATATCCAGACCACACTCCTTCAAATTATAAAGGAACGAATTGTAGGTAGCGACACCATAGGGAACGTACTTGCCGATGTGCTGCATATTAGTTCAGATGCTGCGTATCGCAGAAATCGAAATGAAACACCGTTTACAATCCATGAGGTACAGAAGTTGTGTAAGCACTTTAACATATCCTTTGATGCATTGACTGATGTGCGGGAGAATCAAGTTTTTTTCGAATATAGCCCATTATACAATTACGACTTCAGTTTAGAGAATTATTTAGAAGGAATGCTCAATGCATTACGAAATTTGAGTAAATGCACTAACCCGAAAATCACGTTAACAACCAACAATATTGCCATTTTCCAACTTTTAAACTTCCCTCACCTTACGCGCTTTCGACTCTATTTTTGGGCAAAAACCCATTTGCAAATAGAGGAATATAAGGATGCGTTATTTGAAGAAGAAAAATTGACGGATAACGCGTATAGTATGGGGTATGAAATTCTACAACGGTATGTAAAAATTCCTTCCGTTGAGTGTTATGATCCAGAGTTTTTGAGAGGACTGATTCGTCAAATTCAATACTATTCAAGCGCACATCTCTTTAAAGACCCCGCTTACCCCTTGCAGTTGCTAGACGAAATGAAGTTATTAGGAGACCATATCAAAGAGCAAGCAACTCTGGGTAAAAAGTTCATTTATCGTCAGCAGCCACCAGCTGGAGGGAACGAATACGAATTGTATATTAATGCTACTATTAATGCTGACAATACGTTCTATTATTCTTCGAAAGAACAAGATGGTTTATACCTGGCACACAATCACCTCAATTATTTGCATACTACTAACCCTACGTATATTTCAGAGAGCAAATCTATTCTCGACAAACAGCTAGCTAACTCAAGTATTATTAGTAAAGTAAACGAAAGTCAACGCAATGCCTTTTTTTATCAATTAGAAAAACACATTGATCGAGCACGTATGCGTATTCAACTTGAATTAGAGGCATAATTCTACTTGTCTTTTCCGGTTTATATCTTTTTGCGATTTTCGCAACTCCTTATTTATGAGTTGTAACATTCAGTTTCATGCGTCGAATTCACTGCCGTATGTTTGTCTCAACAAATTAATTACTGAATTATGAAAACAAAAATTATTTTATTGACATTGACATATGTTTTGTCCTTGTCTATGAACGCACAAGAACAGACCAAAGCTTCAATTGCTGTGGCATTTCCACATCTGGAAAACTTTGATGTTTCGAAAGAAATTGTAGCTAAATTAATTCAAATAGAATTGATTAAACTTGACGAATATCGGGTGTTTGATGAGTTTGATATGAAAGAGGCAACAGACTCTGATGAGCGGTTTTTAACTGATTGCTATGGGAAAAATTGCTTGATCGATTTAGGAGCCCAATTAGGTGCAGATTACATTGTTTCATCCAGTATTCTAGTGTATGGAGGGAAATCAGTGATCACCATGAAGTTTATTGAGGTAAAGACTGGAGAGATTTACAAAAGTGATGTTCGCGAATTTATTGAAGACAACAAAGAGGTGCAGCGCATGATGCGGCTGATGGTGCGCGAAATGCACGGAATTAAAGTACATACTGAGGATTTAGCTCGCATAAAATATGATGACCAACCCATTATTAAAAACAACGTAGGAAGGGTCAATAACAACGGGCCGCGCGTTGGGTATTCATTTTTCACAGGTGATTTGGCAGAGTTTGCGAGTCGTCCTGAAGACCAAGGCGGATTGGATATTTTCCCTTCAGCAACTTTAATCGGTTATCAATTGGAAAAGCAGTATATCGGTACGGAGAATTTCTCGGCACTTGGTGAAGTTTTGCTTATGGTTTCAGGACTTGAAAAAGGGCATGCATTACCTTCATTGACCTTGATGAATGGGTTTCGTTTTGGTAAAGCAGGATGGGAAATTGCGTTCGGACCTGGATTTGGTTTAAAGAAAGTTTCCGATGGTTTCTTTGACACAGAGGGGATTTACGGAAATGCTGGTGATTATTGGAGCATGTCCGAATTTAGAAATTCCTCACATTATAGTTATGAATTAAACAATCAGCCAGGATATGATATTAGTGAGCATTTGGACAACAATGGTTCTACTAAATTAAATACTCGCTGGGTCATGGCTTTTGGTCGAACTTTCCGAGCTGGAGGATTAAATATTCCAATCAACATTTTCTATTCTTCTATGAAAAACGCCAGTATGATTGGAATGAGTGTTGGATTTAATGTTGTGAAAAATTAAATTCATGAGAGATTTTTGATTGAATTATTGAATTTCACGATTTTATACTTATATTTGCGCTAGTTTTATGAAAATGATTGGAACGAGGGGACGAAAGTCCCCTCGTTTTGTCTTATGATTAACAAGAAGAAAATAGAAGAACTCGCGCTGGAGCGTATAGCAGAACTCGACAAAGACCTTTTCATTGTTGAGATCAGCATTTCGGCTTCCAACTCAATACGTGTTGAAATAGATTGCGCCTTCGGTAATGTGGCCATTGAAGACTGTATTTCTGTGTCACGGAATATTGAGCACAACCTAGATCGTGAGGAGCAAGATTTTGAATTGCAAGTATCTTCTCCGGGGCTCGATAAACCATTTCGTGTGGTGCAGCAATACAAGAAGAATGTTGGTCGCGAGGTTAAGTTAACTCCCGTAAACGGTGTTAAGCTGGAAGGGGTTTTAAAGTCCGCTGACGATAACGGTGTGGTAATTGAAACTACCCGGAAAGAACGTTTAGAAGGAAAGAAAAAGAAAGTAACTGTAGTGGAGGAACATCCCTTTAACTATGATGAAATAAAAGAAACAAAAATTGTAATTACGTTTAAATAACAAGTTATGAATAGCTTAAATTTAATTGAGTCCTTTTCGGAGTTCAAAGAATTTAAAAACATCGACAGACAAACAATGATGCACGTTCTTGAGGACGTTTTTCGTAGTATGTTAAAGAAGAAGTTTGGAACTGACGAACATTGTGATGTTATCATCAACATCGATAAAGGCGACTTTGAGATATGGGTAAACAAGGAGATTGTTTATGACGGTGAAGTAGAAGATCCAAATATTGAGATCGCGTATTCAGATGCGATTAAAATTGAACCTGACTTTGAGGTAGGAGAGGAAGTTTCGGAAGAAATGAAATTTGAAGACTTCGGAAGGCGAAATATTCTTTCGCTGCGTCAAAACTTGATTTCACGTATACTTGAATTGGAGAAAGATCACTTGTACAAATTATATAAAGACCGCATTGGTGAGATCATTACTGGTGAAGTGTATCAAGTTTGGAAGAAAGAAATCTTGATCTTGGATGATGAAGGAAATGAATTGATTCTTCCAAAATCAGAGCAAATTCCATCGGATTACTTTAAGAAAGGTGAGTCTGTGCGTGCAGTGGTAGCGAAAGTGGACATGCGTAACAGCAGTCCGGTAATTATTTTGTCGCGTTCTGCTCCAGAATTCTTAGAGCGCTTATTTGAATTGGAAGTTCCTGAGGTTTTTGATGGATTAATTACTATTAAAAATATTGTTCGCGCGCCAGGTGATCGAGCGAAAGTTGCAGTAGAGTCGTATGATGATCGTATTGACCCTGTTGGTGCTTGTGTGGGAATGAAAGGTGCTCGTATTCACGGAATCGTGCGTGAGTTGCGCAATGAAAACATTGACGTGATTAACTATACAAATAACAACCAGTTGTACATTCAACGTGCGCTTTCTCCAGCTAAAATTAGCTCGGTTGAAATCAATGAAGAAGAGAAGCGTGCAAATGTATATTTGAAGCCAGACCAGGTTTCTTTAGCAATTGGTAAAGGTGGACACAACATTAAACTAGCAGGTCGTTTGACAGGTTATGAAATTGATGTTTACCGTGAAGGTGCCACAGATGTTGAAGATGTAGATTTAGAAGAATTTGCAGATGAAATTGACAGCTGGATTTTAGATGAATTGAAAGCGATTGGATGTGATACGGCGAAGTCTGTATTGGAAATTGATATTGCTGATTTGGTAAAAAGAACAGACCTCGAAGAAGAAACTATTAAGGAAGTGTTCAAAATTTTACAATCAGAGTTCGAATAAATCCTCTTCAGTTTTTTAATTTAGAAGTTTTTAATAGGATAATATTAGAAGGACGTAATATATGGCCGATAAAGTAATAAGATTAAGTAAGGTAGCTCGACAACTCAACGTGGGTATTTCGACCATTGTGGATTATTTAAGTTCGCAAGGGGTGACGATTGACCCTAATCCCAATACGAAACTCGATGCGGAGCATTTTGACCTCGTAAACAAACAGTTTGCCGATGATAAGTCGCTGAAAGAAGAAGCGGAAAAAACATCATTGACGCGGGAAAGGAGAGAAACGATTACCTTGAAAACGAAGGGCAAGGAGCCTGAGCCAGTTGAAGCTGAGGATGAAGGGGATGATTTTGAGCTACCAAATCCTATTCTTAATCCAGGTGCAGCAACCTCTTTGAAAAAAGAAGCGGAAGCTCCAGATTCGGTTGAAAATCGAAATGATGATAAATCGCCGAAAATTGAGAAAGATGACTCAAAGACCATCGGTGATGGAGACATGAAAGTTTCTGTTGTTGGTAAAATTGATCTGAGCTCCATCAACTCTAAAACACGTCCCGATAAACGTAAAAAAGAAGAAAAACCGAAGGGACCTCAAAAGCCAGCGCCTGTTGTTGAAAAAGCAGCTCCAGTTAAAGAGGAACAAACTCCGCCAGTTGAATCATCAGAACCGGATAAAAGGATTGATATTGAAACGATTAAAGCTGAACGTCAGCAGCTTTCTGGTCCAACTGTAGTGGGTAAGATAGAGCTTCCTTTAGAACGTGCAAAGTCTTCTAATAAAGAGGAGCCGAAGCGCAAGCGAAAGAGAATTAAGAAGGTAGACGTTAATCAAAGCGCAAACAAAGGCACTACCCCTACTGGAGCACCTGGAAAAGCAAAGCGAAAATTTGAGCCGAAACCTGAGATTTCTGAGAAAGATATTGAAAAAGAGATCAAGGAAACCTTGGCGCGTCTTTCAGGTACAGGAAAATCAAAAGGATCAAAAAACAGAAGAGCGAAAAGAGAAACTGTTGCTCAGCGTCGTGAACAAGAGATGGTAGATGCTGAAAAAGAGCAATCGATCCTAAAATTGACGGAATTCGTTACCGTTTCTGAGTTGGCTTCTATGATGGATGTTCAACCTACTCAGGTAATTGGGGCATGTATGTCACTCGGTATTTTTGTGTCGATTAACCAACGTATTGATGCGGAAACAATCGCAATCGTAGCGGATGAGTTTGGTTTTGAAGTGCAATTTGTTGCCGCAGATGTTCAAGATGCCATTCCAGTAGTGGAGGACAAAGAGGAAGACTTGATGGACCGTCCGCCGATTATTACGGTGATGGGACACGTTGACCACGGTAAAACCTCTTTATTGGACTTTATCCGTAGTGCAAATATCGTGAGTGGTGAAGCAGGAGGGATAACGCAGCACATTGGAGCGTATTCTGTGAAACGTCCAGATGGTAAACGCTTAACGTTCTTAGATACACCCGGTCACGAAGCCTTTACAGCGATGCGTGCGCGTGGTGCTCAAGTGACAGACGTAGCTATTATTATTGTAGCAGCCGATGACGACGTGATGCCTCAAACGAAGGAGGCGATTGCCCATGCGCAAGCTGCAGAGGTACCAATGGTTTTTGCCATCAACAAAATTGATAAACCGGGTGCAAACCCAGATAGAATCCGCGAACAGCTTTCTGCCATGAATATTTTGGTGGAAGAATGGGGTGGAAAATACCAGTGTCAAGAGATTTCTGCGAAAAACGGACTTAACATTGATGAATTATTGGAAAAAGTAATTCTAGAGGCGGACTTGCTTACGTTGAAAGCAAACCCGAACAAGAATGCGACTGGTACAGTAATTGAATCTTCCTTGGATAAAGGAAAAGGATACGTAACCAACTTATTGGTTCAAGAAGGAACCATGAAGGTAGGGGATATCATTTTAGCTGGTCGTTATTCGGGTAGAGTTAGAGCAATGCACAATGAGCACGGTGTTCCGTTGAAAGAAGCAGGACCCTCTGCACCTCTTTCTATTTTAGGAATTAATGGTGCGCCAAGTGCGGGTGATAAATTCTACATCATGGATGACGAGAAAGAAGCACGTGCTATTGCCACGAAAAGAGAACAACTGTATCGTGAACAAGGGCTCCGTACACAAAAACATATTACCTTGGATGAAATTGGTCGTCGTTTAGCGATTGGTGACTTCAAGGAATTGAACTTGATTATCAAGGGTGATGTGGATGGTTCGATTGAAGCACTTTCTGATTCCTTATTGAAATTATCGACGGATCAAATTCAAGTAAATATTGTACACAAAGGTGTTGGTGCGATTACTGAGGCCGATGTAAACTTGGCTTCTGCTTCAGATGCTATTATCATCGGTTTCCAAGTGCGTCCAACGCTGCCTGCACGTAAATTGGCGGAAAATGAGCAAATCGACATTCGTTTGTACTCAATTATCTACAAGGCTATCGATGAATTAAAAGCGGCAATGGAGGGAATGCTTTCTCCTGATATCGTGGAGGAAATTACAGGTACTGCTGACGTCAGAGAAACGTTCTCTATCACAAAAGTTGGAACGATTGCTGGTTGTTATGTAACAAGCGGTATTATCAAACGTAATTCGAAAATTCGAGTGATTCGCGATGGTATTGTTATTTTCACGGGTGAACTTGGTTCTTTGAAACGTTTCAAAGACGATGTGAAAGAGGTGAAAAATAATTATGAATGTGGTTTGAACGTGGATAAGTTCAACGACATTAAAGAAGGCGATATTATCGAGGCGTTTGAAGAGGTAGAAGTGGCTAGAAAACTTTAGATGTAGACGTTAGGACTTCAGAATTACATCCTGAAGTGAAGGGCTTCTTAAAATCTATAAGTTAACTTCCATCCTCGCTGTTTTAATACAGCATGAAGATTTACCAACGCTAAGGCGGAAGGAATATTTTTTTGAGGAGCTAACACCGTTAGTTCCTCTTTTTTTTGCGTATAGTTGAGCCCATAAGGAAAATCCAGCGTGCTTTTTCTTTCACTGATGTTCTCTAAATGCAGCATTAATTTACGCAGTAACTCTACACCATCATTTTCTGAAATCGAGAAATCGGTGGATTGAACAGACCGGAAAAATGTAATTGCTATTCTAGCACGTGACATTAATACATTCAATCTTCGGTGACCGCTGACTTTGTTTAGAGGTCCAAATTGCATAGAAAAGCGACCTTCTTGATTATGTCCATAGCCTAAACTAATAATCAAGTGGTCGCATTCATCACCTTGAACATTTTCTAGGGATTTAAAGAACAACTCATTCGATTCATTCTCGTAGAGCAACTGTTGGGTTGTTGGAGTTAAACATTTGATGATGGCATCTAATTGTGCTTGACTAAATGCTACAACCCCAAAATTGTACGTTTTCTGAGCAACTTTCTCTTCGATTAAGGCAGCTACAGCTTGTGCTTCTTTTTGATTCACACGTTCAGCGTATATGCCGTCTGTGGTAATTAACTCGATGGGTTTTTCTGCGCCATAGCTAGGGTAAGCCAACAATTGATTTTCATAAAAATAGCGGTTGCTAAAAGATATTAGATCAGGATGAACCGATCGATAATGATGTTTTAAAAAACAGTTTTTCCAATAGTAACTCACTTGATGTAAAAGATCCGCGGCTTGAGTTACCCCTTTCTTGAAATAGAAACTGGGTGCCATTTGCTGTTCGTCTCCTGCTACTGCAACTTTCTTTGCACGAGCGATACTTCCAAGTGCATGCGGTAAAGGAATCTGACTGGCTTCGTCAAAGATGACTACGTCAAATACATCTGGCTCAAATGGAATGGACTTCGCTATGCTGTGTGGACTACCCATCAAGATCGGTTTCAAGACGTCCATCCATACTGCGGCATCAGAAGATAGTAATTCCAAAGGGCTTAAAAAACTTCTACTCTTTCCAAACTCCTTAACTAAGATGGATTTCCCCTTACGCAAGCGCTTTTTGAGGGTTTTTTCCGTTTCAGAAAGCTTATTGGCGGGTGTTTGTAATAACGCGTGGTAATGATGAAACTTGTTTGCAATTTGTGCATGAAGGTATTCAGCAAAATCGTGTCTTTCTTGCTGTTGTGTTTCCAAAATACGTACAATACGTTCTTTAAATGAAGAGCTGTCTAAATGGGCCAAATCAGGAAATAGCGCTTGAAAATTTCGCCAATGAGAATGGTAAATGACGGAAGTCGCTTCATCCAAAGAAGTAGCGCTAAGGAGCAGTTTGCGCGTAGCTTTCGAGAGGTTCAAAAGTTGACTGGAATGTGCAACAAGTAAACTCAACTCAGCATGGATTGCATCGAATTCACTACTTATGGTAGCAGCTGGTGACAGTTCAAAATAGGTATGTAACAGACGATTGATTTCCTGCAATTGCGGTCCTTGCTGTTTTAGTTGAAACCGTTGTTGGATAGTTAGAGCTAGGATTTCCTGAAAGCGATTTTCATCGAGCGTGGTCAACTTTTGGAGCAGCAGCTTAATTTGTTCAAGGGATTGCAGCGAACTGTCCAACCTCAGCGTGTGGAGTTCTTTTTTTATATCCACAAGTGAGCGTTGTACTTCCTTGAGTTCCACGAGGCGCTGTAAGGCGTGCTGTGCATCTTGCATCGACAAGTTGCTCAAGCGTGCCAATTCCTTTTTCGTTTTCCAAAAGCGTAAGCTAAAGCGATCATTCTTCGAGAGAATAGCGATGTATTCCATCAGTTGGGTCAACGTAAAATCGTCTTTCCATAACTTTTTTTCGTCCAATAAGAGCTGCTCTTTTTCCAGGCTTTCACGGTAATCATTGAACAACTTGAAGAATTTAGTTTGCACACGTTTCTTCGTAAGGAGTTCTTCTTGAATCGGGGTATCGTCGTAAAAAAAGAGATGAGCCGCAGTTGCTAAGCGCTGTGTATGATGAAATTCATCCAACGTGCAGTGCGCTAGGCCTACTTCCCTCAATAATTCCTTGGCACGTGTAATGGCTTGTTGAAGTGTTTTGGCCTCAGTGGGTTCGGTGGTCGCTTTCAACTTCCTCCAGGCCCCAAAAATGGGAAATCCTTGTTGCTCCAACACAAGAAGTAACGATCGGTCTTCTGCCCATTGGGGAATTGATGGAATTTCACTGGCGTAAGCAGCATCCTCCAACTTCAAGGTTTTTGTCAACTCCTTAAACGTGGAGAAGTCGACTCCACCGATGAGGTCCTTTTGCTGCAAACGTTGAAGCGTAAGGTCGAGTCCTTGCTCTAATAACTCCGCATGCTGGTGGTAGGTCACTTGGTTTGAAGTCGTTCCCTCCAAGAAGTGCCATGTATTTTTCAGCGATTCAATCAGCGCTTTTGATTTCAATTGGTGATGTTGCATCCAGCAATAGTGATGCAGCCCCACTTCTTTTAATTTATGGTAGAGTACTTCGAGTGCCACAACTTTTTCAGCAACCACCAGTATTTTAAGTTCGTTTCCCAACGATTTCCCAATAAGGTTGGCAATGACTTGTGATTTCCCTGTACCGGGAGGACCTTGAATCACGCAATGTTGAGCGCGCAACGTCTCGAAAACGGCAAGTTGGTCGTTATTCACGGAGAACAATGTGCCTTCATGGAGATCGGTGAACATTGGAGTCGAAGTATGCTTACCGCCCAGCAGTTCCCGTATAGTTTCGGGGTTGTTTTCTGCCGCAAGTAGCTGCTCCAGTTCTTTCAAGAGTACAAAACGATGCGGGTGAAAGTTAGCGAGATATACCCCTTCAGATAAGGTATACCTCAACCCGATTTCTTTGAGGTTGACCTCAATGTCTTCTAACGACACTAGTTGGTCGCTCATCCCTAAAAGTTTTGCCAGATATGGATTGATATACGGGTCACCTACTTGTTCGAGTTCGTAGTTATTTGTGATGCGTTTATAGCGCAGTTGTGCATCCACAATGAGTAGGGGAGACTGATATGCTTTTTGAGCAAGTTCAAAGTGCACGACGTAATTGGAGATCCCAAGACTATCTACCCCCGCTTCTTTTTCAAATTCCTTTTGTTTTTTGACAATTCCCTTCAATTGAGAAGTCGGCTCAAGTGTGACCGTAGCGGTTTCGTTCCATTTACTTGGCGCCAGCAATACGGCATGTTTTCCATCGTGAACGTTCACAAGGACATCTGCATCATTTGGGGCGAGTAGTTCGTCACACCAGGTCTTTATGATTTCTTGAGGGGTCAATTCAATTGCTTTGAGCGAAATTAGTGAAATTTTGCGTGCAACGGTGATTCGAATAGGCACATCTCACAGCGGTGGACTTTAGAACAAAATATTCGTAGCCCTTTTGATGATTTGTGAAATATTAATTAGCTTTGGAAATAACACCGCAAAAACATTCTATAGTCTGGTGTCATGTGCACGGGTTAAAGAAGGTTTATGGCTGTAGTAGATAAGTTGTAGCGCATTAAATAAAACTTTGAAAACAAAACTCAAATACCTCTTACCTATCCTGTTGCTTACAGCATGCACCGGCAATCGCAATGCAGACGAATTGCCTGATCCGTTATTCCCGCAACCGCAAACCGTTGATGTCAACCCGGAAGGCGGTTATACGGTTAACCCGGTAAACGGTGACACCATACAACCCATTATCAATTCTTATGGAGACACGGTTAAAACTGGAGTGCCCATTCCCGCCACTCCCAAAATCATCCACC
>Ga0181574_10004074_pt1 | contig 12752 bp, 10 predicted proteins | sample 101ome_24_FD_145600 | JGI IMG/M metagenome (GOLD analysis project Ga0181574, IMG submission 145600) | Coastal salt marsh microbial communities from the Groves Creek Marsh, Skidaway Island, Georgia - 101410AT metaG (spades assembly) | ecosystem: Environmental > Aquatic > Marine > Intertidal zone... | reverse complement strand
TTTTTGGTGGATTTACCTTTGCTTGTAACGAGGCATTAGACTTTAAGCTAAGAAAATTAGATTCAGACGAAACGCAATCCTTGTGTGCATTTTCTGATCAAACAGTTCTAGTTGTTAATGTTGCAAGTAAATGTGGTTATACCCCCCAATATGAGGGTTTACAGAAGATTTACTCTAAATATAAAGATCAGGGCTTCACAGTTATTGGCGTTCCTTCTCGAGATTTTTTCTTTCAAGAGTTTTCTGATGAAGCAGAGGTGGCTGAGTTTTGTAGCACTGAATTTGGCGTGACTTTTCCCATGTACGCAACCTCAAAAGTTAAAGGTAAAAATGCTATTGAGTTATTTAAATATCTCTCTGATGTTACTGGCAATGAGCCACAGTGGAATTTTAATAAATATTTAATAAGCAAAGAGGGTAACGTTATGTGGTTTCATCATAAAGTTGAGCCTGAATCTACTGAACTTACGGCTGCCATAGAAGCTGTTTTATAGAACTCTCTAAATAACTAATCCTTCTTGTAGTCAACAGCCTGCTGAGCACCTTCCCATAAATCATTCGCAATGGGATTTGAATTTTCTTCAAGCAAATGGCCAACAATTCCAGCACATCTTGCTGTTATAACTATTCCCCTCATCATTTCATTTGGAATGGATGCCTCTGCTAAGACAGCCCCAATAGCTGCTGAAACATTTGTAACTATTTCTTTTCCAAGTTCTTCCGATAGTGTGTTTTCTAATAAATGCATTGCCTTAATGTATTTACCATCTGTTTTGCAGGATTCGCAAACCTCAATAAGCTTATTAACTCTTGGATCGGTTCCTTTGTGGATGGGATGACCAAATCCAGGCAAAGGTTTTTTTATGGATCTATACTCTTTTACTATAGTTATGGCTTCGCTTTCTGGATTGCTAGCTTCAGCAACTCTTCTAAACAATTTTCCACACTCACTCGCAGTCCCTGCATATCTATCTCCAACTCCCAGGATACCTGCTGCTACTGCTCCTTGAATTGATTCAGGTGCACCATGCAAGGTTAGTCTTGAGGAGATAACGGATGGAACTAGACCATGCTCCATAATAGTTACCAAAACCGCATCAACTATTGTAATTTGAGCATCAGAAGGATTGTTGCCCATAGCTTGGAGCAGCCAGTATTCTGTAAAGCTTGATTTTCCAACCAAATCATTTACTAGATCTTTGCCTCTTACATTTATGGTATCTGCGTCAAAACCGCAAATAGAGGTAGTTGGAGCCTTGTCTGATTTATTTGTCATTTGCATCCTTTTTAATCAATTATGGTATCCTAATGCCAGGGATTTTGACATAAACCAAGGGTGTTTATGTTTTTCTATCGTCGAGATAGATCTTAAAAGGAAGGGAACTCTATGAAATTTTTAAAATATTTTTTTGCATTAGTTTTGGTTGCATTACCAAAGGATAGCTTCGCTCAATCTGATGGAAGGGCAACAGTTATCGAAGATGTAGTGGTTACTGCTCGTAAAAGAGATGAGTCGTTATCAGAGGCTCCAGTCTCTGTGAAGGCTTTTACGGAAGGAGAAATACGTTCAGCAGGTATTAACACTACCGAGGACTTTATCAATTTAACTCCTAATGTAACTTTAGTACAAACTCAAAATGCTGGTAACTCATTTTTAACGTTTAGAGGAATCTCTCAAGCAAGAAACAGTGAGATGTCTGCAGCAGTGCTAATTGACGGCGTACTAATGTCTAACCCAACTCAATTAAACCAAGCTCTTTTTGATATTGAACAGGTCGAGGTACTTAGAGGTCCTCAAGGAGCTCTGTATGGAAGGAATGCTATCGGGGGTGCTATCACTATAGTAACCAAACAGCCTGGAGAAGAAACCGATGGAAGAGTAAGGGTAGGTATTGATAGTGGAAATGGAGCATCTCTTCAAGCTGCTATTAGTGGGGCTTTGAATGAAGATGCCTCTATGAAGTATAGATTCTCAGCATCAGCACTAGATACAGATGGCTTTATTGATAATGTATATTTAGGTGAAGAGGCTGATCCTGTTAGAGACACGTCTGCAAGACTTAGAGTAATTTATGAGCCTTCCGATACTTTTTCAGCAGATGCTAGAGTATCTGTATCAAAACTAGAGACTTCTGCTCTATATTTCAGAATAGCTGCTGAGGCGGATGATGTTTCAGTGCCTGTGATGACAAATAATCCTGGAGGCAATGAAAGAAACTTCACTAGCATGAGCTTAAAGCTGGATTGGGATTTACCAATTGGTAGACTAACTTCAATTACAGCTTACGATGATACCGATGAATCTCTATGGGGCGATCAGTTCAACTTCTTGCCTAGAGAGCATCCTTATAACTATTTTAATAATGAACCTACAGGATTTGCAGATTTCATAAGATTTCTAACTGGTGATTCTTTAACTGATTTAAGTCAAAACCAATATCTAGAGGTTGAATCCATCAGTCAGGAAATCAGATTAACTTCCTCAGAGGAAGAAAGATTTCGTTGGATCCTTGGAGCCTATGCCATATCAACGGACAGATATATTTCAACTGGTAACCAAATTGACAGGGGTCAGGGCGTCTATCCAGTTAAGAAAGTATTTAGACCCTCAGTGTTTGTGGATCCATCAGACATTAGTCCTCAGCTCAATATTTTAGCTGATGGCCAAGATAATTTTGCTTGGGCTGTTTTTGGGCAGGTATCTTATGATGTTAATGAAAGAACTGAGGCCAGTTTTTCATTGAGATACGATGATGATGAGAGAGAAAACACAACTCTAACACCAGCTTTATATAACACCTCTGGACTTAATTTAGTCTTTGGCGAAAAAAGAAAAGAAAGCTGGGATGAATTACAACCTAAGTTTACTGTTAGATACCAACCAGATGAAAACACTACTATGTATGCTGATGTAAGTAGAGGCTTCAGATCGGGTGGGTTTAATCAGACAGGTGTAGGAGAGGCTGTTCCAGCGCCTGGCGTGGGAGACCTTTTTGAGGCACAAGTTGCCGACACATTTGAGGTTGGATATAAAACTTTCCTCAATGATAGAAGAACAAGTCTTTCTATTGCTGTTTATAACACTGATTTTGAGAATGCCTATTTCTTCTACTTTGATCCGGGTACCAGTACTCAAAACTTAGGAAATATTCCTGAGGTTACATACACAGGCTCAGAAATTGAGGTGAGCACATTAGTAAACGATTACCTGACTGCCTATCTAGGTTTGGGATATACAGATAGTGAAATAGATAAAGCTGCTGATCCCACTCATAACGGTAACCAAGCTCCTTTAGTTTCTGACAGAACTGTCAATTTAGGTTTAAATTATCGTAAACCAATTGGCAACGGTCAGTTAGACTTAGTTCTCAGAGCTGATTATCAAGAAATTGGTGATACTTGGTGGGATCCAGGCAATATCTCTAAAAGAAGCACTGTGAGATTAATGGACCTTAGGGCTGGAATTGAGAAAGAGGGAAGTTGGCAATTAGTATTCTGGGGTAAAAATGTAAATGATGAAGAATACAATACTGAATTTTCCCCAGGTCCTGCTCCAGGATTTAACTTCTTGTGGCCGGCATTACCAGCGAGATTTGGTATTGATTTTACAATGCAGTTTTAATAACTATTTATAGATTTAAGGAGATAACTTATGAGCACATCTTTAAAAACTAATACAAAGCTTCATCACAATGCCTATGTTACTAAAGACATGGAAGCAGTTAGACATTTTTATGAGGAAATTATTGGTTTCCCCCTGATTGCTACCTGGGCAGAGCAAACTGATCTTTTTGGAAAGGTGAGAACTTATATGCACTGTTTTTTTGACATTGGCAATGGTGAGTCGTTAGCTTTCTTTCAATTTGCAGATGATGACGATGCTGCAGAGTTTGGACCTGAATTGCCACCATCAGGTTTTAGACACTTAGCAATGAAAGTTGACCAAGAAACTCAGGATGGAATTCGTGATAGGCTTGCAGCTGCTGGAGTAACAGAACCTCAGACGTATATTCTCAACCATGGCTATTGTTATTCATTGTACTGTTCAGATCCATCTGGATTATTAATCGAGTTCACTGTAGATCATGAAGATGTGGATTCTATTAATGCAGACAAAGCAGCAACTGCGCACGCTGATCTAGCTAAATGGTTAGGAGGAGATCACACTCCAAATAACGAACAGTTTCATAGATAAGAGAGGCTAACTATGGAAAAGACAGTAAGCGTTGTTTACCACAGTGGTTATGGCCATACCCAAAAGCAAGCTGAGGCAATTGCAGCGGGCGCTGGAGAGGATACTTCAACAAAGGTAAATCTTATAAGCGTTGATGATCTCAAAGATCCTGAATCAGCAAGTTGGACAATGCTAGATGAATCTGATGCTTTGGTTTTTGGTTCTCCTACCTATATGGGTTCTGTATCTGCAGATCTTAAAGCTTTTATGGAGCTTTCTTCAGGAAGATGGCAAGAGATGAAATGGGTTGGCAAGCTTGCTGCAGGATTTACAAATTCTGGATCACAAAATGGTGATAAGCAAAATTCTCTTATTCAGATCCTCACTTTTGCTGCTCAACACGGAATGCTGTGGATAAATTTAGGGCAAATGCCTGGCAATAATAGTTCTGCAGGCTCTGTTGAAGATATGAATAGACTCGGGGCTTCTTTAGGAGCCATGGCTCAGTCAGATGTTGATGTAGGACCAGATGATGGGCCTATAAAATCTGATCTTGAAACAGCAAAAGAATTTGGGCGTCATATAGCTCAATGCGCTAAGCGCTGGAATTGATCTTTGATATTTGATAAGGAAGTCGAGACTCGCTCGCTGGATGATCAGTATGCATTAGATGCTAAACGATACCCCGAACAAATTGCATATCTTTTAGAGCATTCTCTCTTTTATCAAAAAAAACTTAGCGAAGCTGGCTTTAAGAGTATTGAAGATATTGGCTCCTTAGATGAGATAGCCAAGCTTCCTTTTACAGAGAAAGATGAAATACGACAAACTCAAGCAGAAAGCCCTCCCTTTGGAGCCCATCTTGCAGTCGACGAATCAAAGCTAAGAAGGGTATTTAGTACCAGCGGTACCACAGGAGTTCCATGTTACCTTGGCTTAACATCCAGCGACTTAGATATGTATGCTACTAACGTAGCAAGAGGTTACACTGCTGCTGGATTTAGGGAAGGTCAAAAAATTGTTGTTGGCTTTAATGCTGGTCCCTTTGTTGCAGGAGCTGTTTATTACGGTTTTGACAAAATAGGCTGCAATGTAATCCCAGTGGGTACCGGTAATACTGAAAGAATGGTTACTGCAATCCAAAGGACTGGCGCTACAGGGGTAAGTTGTACTCCTTCCTATGGCTTATATCTTATTGATTGGTGTAAAGAGCATGATGTAGATACGCTTGCATTAGGTCTAAAGAATATGATCACTGCAGGAGAACCTGGAGGAGGCGACCCACTCATAAGAGGCAGAATTGAAGAAGCTTTTGGATGCAAGGTTCGAGAATCTATGGGTATAGGGGATATGACTTTGTCAGCATGGGCTGAAGATGACGATGGGAAGGGCATGCATTTTATGCCTAGAGGATTTATCCATGTGGAGTTAATCAATCCAATCTCAGGAGAACCAATTCCATGGGAAGATGGAGCAGAAGGGGAGCTTGTTTATACTGCTTTGTATAGGGAGGCCATGCCTTTGCTAAGATTTAGAAGCCGTGATCATGTTGTTGTAACCCAACAACCCAACCCCACAGGACGTACAGGGCCAAGAATTAGATGTATTGGCAGAACAGACGATATGTTGATTGTTAGAGGTGTTAACTTTTTCCCAACCTCTTTGAGAACCATTCTAAATAACTATACCGAAAGTCTTTCAGGCATGTTTCTAATTAAACCCAATAAAAAGGGTGTTTCTCAGGAGCCTCCTCTGCCTATTGAAATTGAGCTAAACCAAAATTTCAATTCAGCTCCAGATGGTTTGGAAGCACAATTAAAAACTGAGATTCGTGAAAGATTACTAATCAGCACAGACATTAAATTTGTTTCATTTAATACTATCCCAAGAGAAACTTATAAATCTAAATTAGTTGTCTTTGAGGAATAACACTTACTTTAAGGAGAGATAAATGACTTTACCACTATTCCCATGCACGATTGTCGGAAGTTATCCACAGCCTGAGTGGCTTATTGATAGGGCAAAACTTGCTGGCAGATTTCCTCCAAGAACCCGTGCAAAAGAGCTATGGAGAATTCAACCAGATTACCTTAAAGATGCTCAGCGAGATGCAATCATACTGGGAGTTAGAGATATGGAGGCTGCAGGGCTAGATATTGTTACCGATGGAGAGATTGGCAGAGAAAGTTATTCTAATCACTTTGCTACTTCTTTGGATGGTATTGATATTGATAATCCAGGAGAAGCATTAGATAGAAGCGGGGAACCTGTATTCGTTCCCAGAATTGTTGGAGAGCTTAAGCGAAATAGTTCAGCCACTGTGGAAGATTTACACTTTTTAAAAGCTAATACCAATAAAACAGTCAAGATTACGGTACCAGGGCCCTTCACTATGGCTCAGCAAGCTCAAAATGAGTACTATGACTCACCCAGGGAGGCTGCTTTAGCTTATGCAAGAGTTGTCAATGAAGAGGTCAAGGAGCTCTTTGCTGCTGGAGCCGATGTTGTTCAGTTAGACGAGCCTTATATGCAAGCTCGCCCCGATGCTGCTAGAGAGTTTGGTATTGAAGCACTCAATGCTGCATTAGAGGGTGTTGGAGGAACTACTTGTATTCATATCTGCTTTGGCTATGCAGCATTAATCCATGAAAGACCTGAGGGATACTCCTTTTTACCAGAGTTTGAGCAATCTTGTTGCAACCAAGTTTCAATTGAGACTGCGCAAAGCAATCTTGATTGCAGCGTTCTAACATCCCTACCCTCTAAAAATATTCTCTTGGGGGTCATTGATTTATCTACCCATGAAGTTGAAAGCGTAGATACTATTGTTAGCAGGGTAGAAGCTGCGTTGAAGCACATTAAGCCTGAACAAATAATTTTAGCTCCAGATTGTGGAATGAAATACATTCCTAGAGACTCTGCTTTTGGAAAACTTTCTAATATGGTTGCAGCAGCTAAACTCTTAAGAGCGCAATACAGTTAAGCATGTCTTTTTTTGAAGCTAGCAAGTCAAAGGCTTCAATAGATCAATCCATAGCTGATGGTTCTCTAAACTGTGCCGTAGGCATAGTTGCCACTAAAGAAGAGATTGTTTTTGAATACGCAGCTGGTTTTAGAGATGCACACAAAAACGCTCCCATGCAAGTTGACTCTGTCATTGCTGTTGCATCTTTTACAAAGCTCATTACTACCATTGCTGCACTTCAACTAGTTGATGAAGGAATAATTGGCTTGGATGCTGAGGCCTCAGAATATTTGCCAACACTCAAAAAGCTGAAGATTTTAAGAGAAGCTAATGAAGACAAAGTTAACTTCGGCTCACCCAAAAGAGCGCCAACCATTCGTGAGCTTATGACGCATACCTCTGGCTATGTGTATCCGTATTGGAATAGAGATTTTTTCTTAGCAGAACAAAATCAATCTATAGAATCGCTCTATTCTAAGGATGGAATTTTAGGAATACCTCTAGCATTTGAGCCAGGAAGTATGTGGGCCTATGGAGTTGGTCTCGATATTTTGGGTGAAGTGATAAAGGAAGTAACTCAGTTATCTTTGATGGATTATTTTAGCAAGAAAATATTTGAACCTTTAAATATGCCTGATACCAAATATCTTTTAACCGAAGAAACTTTCAATAGATCCGTCACCATGATGCAAAGAGATGGCAAAAGGTTGATTCCTGCCGAGCATTACCAGCCTTCCGTTAATTCACCCTATAACAAAGAGCTTGGCGGAGGGGGTCTTTATTCAACAGCTATTGACTATAGCCATGTATTACAAATGTTATTGAATGATGGTGTTTACAATAATCAACAAATTTTATCCAAAGCAATGATCGATCTAATGTTTTGCAATCAAACAGGCAAGCTTGAGATTCAAGATAGCGTTACTCAAATATCCTCACTCACAAAAGATTTCAATCTTTCATTTGGCGCCAAATCTCATTGGGGGCTGGGATTTATCTTTCATCCCGAGGGGACTCAATATGGAAGACCTGTAAATTCTGTATCAGGAGCAGGGATATTTAATTCTTATTTTTGGATAGATAGAAAAACTGGTTTTTCTGCTATTTTTGCAACGCAATTAATTCCATTTTTTGACGAAAGAGTAATTAAGGCTTACCAGCGTTTTGAAGCTTCTATTTATTCAACTACTTAACTTCCCCACAAATTATCTGTAGCTATAGAAGCCCCTTCAGATAGAGCTGCTAGTTTTGCAAAAGCAACATCTGGATCAATGCCTTGCATGCCTACATGCACACTAAAGCCGCAGTCTACTCCTGCCATTACACGTTCCTTCCCTACAAGATTTGCATATCTTTCGATGCGTTGAGCTACAAGATTAGGGTGTTCAATATAATTTGATTGAGGTTCTATTACTCCTGGGCAAATAATCTTGTCATCGGGGAGCTTATTTGATTTAAAGAATTCCCACTCATGAGCATGGCGAGGATTGGCTGCTTCGAATAAAACCGTTTGTGGTTTTGCCTCCCAAACTAAGTCTATTATTTCTCCAATTGCTACATCGCAGTGGTGAGGCCCCGGATAATTCCCCCAGCACAAGTGCATTCTGAGTTGCTCAGAAGGAATATTTCTTACTGCATGATTAAGTGCTTCAATATGCATAGCAGCTAGCTTCTGAAATTCTGTATCACTCATTTTTGCATATTCTGTGTGTCTTCCCATTGCCAAATCAGGGCAATCTAGTTGCACAAATGCTCCTGTGGCCGCAATGGCTTCATATTCATGACGCATGGCCTCAGCGATTGCAAAAACATACTCTTCATGAGATTTGTAATAGGTATTTTTAAAAAATAGAGAGATAACCCCCGGGGATGCAGCACTTGAAAACATATGATCTGCTTTTAATTCTGTTGCTGATTTTTTGAGATTTTCCATATCCAAGATAGCAGCCTTTTCATCGCTCACTCCAATAGGCCCATTACACGCAGGAGCGCTTCTCTTTCTTCTTCCAGGATTGGCAGCAACTATTTCATTACTTTTGGGATAATCTGCAAGATCTGCAAAAAAATAACTTTCTGGCGACTCCCCTCCAAAACCACTCAATCTATCTTTTATATAAGTAGCGTAGCTTGGTTTTGAAACTTCTCCATCATTGACTACAGAGATGCCTGCATCAATCTGTTTTTTTATAATTTCATGAACAGCATCCTTTATTCTTAAATTCATTGCTGTCTCATCTACTGGGATACCATCACCATAAGCCCACATAATCTGTATAAGGTCATCTGGCCTTGGTAGGCTGCCAGTATGGGTGGTAAGAATTCTGTCATTGCTCATGTAATTATTCTCCTACAAATACTCTATTGGGTTTTCGCATTGCAAAAATACCATTCTCAACTACACCTGGTATTTTATTTATTGATGCTTCCATAGTTATTGGATCATCGATATCCAAATTTCTAATATCTACAATGGGGTTGTTGCTTTCAGTCATAACACCAACTCTCAATTCAGGAATTCCTCCTAGCTTAACTATCTCTCTTGATACAAAGCTTCTTGCTTCATGAAAGACTTCAATTGGGACGCCAAATGCACCAAGTTTATTTACAAGCTTACTAGAATCGATAATGCATAAAAATTCTTTAGCAATAGTTGCTACAATTTTTTCTTTGGTATGAGCGCCTCCGCCTCCCTTGATAAGGTTATGATTGGGATCGCACTCATCAGCGCCATCTACATAGTAAGGAATGTCGTTCACCTCATTAATATCAAAGACCTTCAAACCAAGATCCTTAAGTTTTTTTGTTGATCTCTCAGAACTAGATACAGTTCCTTTGAACAAATGTTTATGGACAGCCAGTAAATCAATAAAAATTTCTGAAGTTGAACCAGTGCCAATGCCTATCACTGTCTTAGATTCTAAATTTGGCAGGATATAATCTAGGGCTTTTTTTGCTGCCGCTTCTTTTGATGCAGTCATTTTTCTATTCTATTAATAACTTATAATGTTATAAAGGGGATTTATGCGACATAAGATAAAAAAAGTACCAAGTCGTTTTCATGCTGATAAGTGTATTCAGCTGATTGATAGCGCAAATGTCTATGATGTTGCCATCAAAACGCCCACTACATTTGCTAATAACTTATCTGCAAAGCTGGAAAACGATATTTTCTTGAAAAGAGAAGATCTCCAGCCAATCTTTTCTTTTAAAAATAGAGGAGCATACAACAAAATCTCTAACCTCACTCCATCTCAAAAGAAAAGGGGGGTTATTGCTGCTTCTGCTGGTAATCATGCTCAAGGAGTTGCCAATGCAGCAAAGCGTTTAAGAATATCTTGTGAGATTGTCATGCCAGCAACAGCTCCAGAATTGAAGATTAAGGCGGTTAAGAAGTTTGGAGCCAAGGTTGTACTTCATGGAAATAATTTCAATGAAGCCTTAAAAAAAGCTAAAGCAATTGCAATTTCAAAGAATAAAGAGTTTATAGATGCTTTTGATGACCCCTATACCATTGCTGGACAAGGAACCATTGGCAAAGAGATATTAGCAGACAAAGAGACTTATGACGCCATCTTTGTACCTGTTGGGGGAGGAGGGGTGCTTGCTGGAATTGCTGCCTACGTTTCTGCCTATTCTCCAACCACCAAAATTTATGGAGTTGAGGTTGATGATAGTGCTTGCTTAACAGAGGCAATCAAATTTGGAAAAAGGGTAAGATTAAGACAGGTGGGCTCCTTTGCAGACGGCGTTGCAGTCGAACAGGTAGGCAAAAATACTTTTGAGATTATTAAAGAAACAGTAGACGGAGTAATTACCGTTTCGAACGATGAGCTGTGTGCTGCAGTTAAGGATATATTTGAAGATACTAGGGTTATTTCAGAACCTGCAGGTGCTCTAGCGCTAGCTGGATTAAAGCAATACGCAGCAAAAATTCAAGGCAAAAAACTACTAGCCATTTCGAGCGGAGCGAATGTAAATTTTGAGAGGTTAAGCTATATAGTGGAGCGTTCTGAAGTTGGAGAAAATAGAGAAAAACTTTTAAGTATCAGAATTCCTGAGAAGCCAGGAAGTTTTAAAAAGCTTTGCAGCATGTTTGGAAAATCCCTGATCACTGAATTTAATTATAGGATTTCTGATGCAAACGATGCCTATGTTCTAGTGGGCATTCGACTTGATAGTGAAGGTCGTTTTAAAGAAATTTGCTCAAAGTTAAAAGAAAAAAAATATAAGTTCCAAGATCTCACTTCAAATAAAATCTCTAGAGATCACCTAAGGCATATGGTAGGAGGAAGATCTCCCAAGGCGGACTCTGATCTTGCTGAAAGGATATTTAGGTGCGAGTTTCCTGTAAGGCCAGAAGCATTGTTAAATTTTTTAAGAGCTTTTGGAAACGACTGGAATATCTCATTATTTCATTATAGGAATTTGGGGGCAGCATTTGCGAATGTTTTGATAGGTATTCAAGACCAAAAATCCTCTAAAACTTCTCTAGACAAGCATCTCAAAGATTTAGATTATGAATTCTTTGAAGAAACTGCCAATCCAGCATACAAAACTTTCTTACTATGAGCGCTATCCAAGACTTTGAAATTAGGGTACCTGAAAAAGAGATTGATCTTCTAAGAGCAAAAATTGCTCTAACAAGGTGGCCTGATGAAATTAATGATGAAAGATGGTCATTAGGTACTGGTCTTAGCTTTCTCCAAGATTTAGTAAGTTATTGGGCCACCGAATACGATTGGAGAAGAGCAGAGCAAACTCTTAATGAAGCAGGCAGCTTTAAATTTAAGACCTCAACAGGGCTTAATCTTCATTTCTTGCACAGCAAATCCCCTGACCCTAATGCCATCCCTTTAATTATGGCGCATGGTTGGCCAGGCAGCGTTCAAGAATTCTTAAAAATCATACCCTTACTAAATCAAGGAATCGATGGCCAGGCTTTTCATGTCGTTTGTCCTTCAATGCCTGGCTATGGGTTCTCAGATAAGCCCACTGAGCATGGTATGAATTCCGAAGCCATTGCAAAACTTAATCATGAATTAATGCTAGCGCTTGGCTATGAAAAATACATTGCCCAGGGAGGAGATTGGGGAGCGACTGTTACCAAGTGGATGGCAGAACTCTTTCCAGAAAATTGTATAGGCCTGCATTTGAACTTAGTGCTTGCCTTCCCTCCTGAAAATGTAGATTCAATAGAGGGGCTATCTGAAGATGAAATAGAGGGAATGGAAAATTTCAAAAAGTATCAAGAAAAAGGCTATGGCTATTATTTAATTCAAAATACTAAGCCGCAGTCTTTAGGCTATGGATTGCATGACTCTCCGGCAGGGCTAGCAGGCTGGATTGCAGAAAAGTTTCAAGCATGGACGAATGACAGTATCAATAGGCTGGTTATATCCCAAGATGAAGTGCTGGATATCATCTCTTTATATTGGTTTACAGAATCCATCACTTCCTCAATAAGGCTTTACCATGAAAATGGACTGATAGGATTTTCACTGAATCCCATAACTCAACCCACGGGATGTATTTTGTTTGATAATGAAATTGCTCGACCTCCAAGAGCATGGGCTGAGCCTACGTATAATATTGTTCAATGGACCAGAGCTGCAG
>Ga0181574_10004069_pt1 | contig 12763 bp, 8 predicted proteins | sample 101ome_24_FD_145600 | JGI IMG/M metagenome (GOLD analysis project Ga0181574, IMG submission 145600) | Coastal salt marsh microbial communities from the Groves Creek Marsh, Skidaway Island, Georgia - 101410AT metaG (spades assembly) | ecosystem: Environmental > Aquatic > Marine > Intertidal zone... | reverse complement strand
ACTTTGCTCAGCGGGTGTCCACTGACGCAAGGTGAGATAAGCCATATACCCTGCAGATACCCAAGACAACGTGGTCAGCACTCTGGGGGAGTTCAGAAGGACGGCCATAAAGCCGAGGGCCATGGCTACATTAAGTGCCAATTTGCCCACTACCAATCCCGATAAAAACGGGAGACTCCGTCGATATCCCCACTGAGCGCCCGCCGACATCAACAACAAATTGGCAGGCCCTGGCGTGCTTACCATCAGAATGATAAATCCCCAAAGCGAGAGATAGTCAGACAGCATCTTCCCGCCCTCATTCTTCGTTGTTGTATCGGTTACCCAGGACCCGCGCTCACTTTGAGATGGAGCTTGTGCCATTGAACCGCGCACTGCATGCTGAACATGAAAAAAGGGCGGTTGAACCGCCCCTTATTACTGCATTACTCCGTACTAATCAGCCAAGGGCCGGTAAGCTCAAATATCCCAACGCAAGTTAGCGAAATAGGTTCGGCCTTCCCAGTCGTACTGCGAGTAGAACGCTGAGTTGCCCTCGGTGTTGACTTCGCCCAGATTTAAAGTGGTCAGCCTCGGTGGGGCCTTATCAAAGACATTGGACACACCAAAACGCAAACTCATTCCGTTATCGAAGGAGTAGGCCAACGAGGCATTATGGTACATCGTCGTGCCAGCGCCGAGCACCACGCGTACCGGTCGCCCGTAGACCGTCGCTCGGTCGCCGCCAAAGCTTTCATAGTTATCAGCGTTACCGATGATGTTGGTCACCCAAGCACCCGACCAAGGACCTCGCTCCAAGGTTGCAGAAGCGCGACCGGTCCATTTCGGATTGCCCATCTCACCGTTGAAGTCCTGGGCTGTCTCCGCAAAAAGACCAACCGTATCCTCGATTTGGAACGTGTGAGCAGTCTCAAGCGTAACCACTCCCAATCCGCTTTCTATGACCCAAGTCGCGGCTAAGTCCCATCCGCGGTTGGTTTGCTCGGCAACATTGATGTAAGAGTCAGCAATATTGTCGACACCCTGATCAAGCGCACGACGTTCGAACAAGTCACATAGAGGGTCATTGGGGAAAAAGTCTGAACTGTAGCAAGCACCAACAATCGTACCAGCACCCAGTTGGGACACTTCGTCTTCTATCGTAATGTCGAAGTAATCGGCGGAGATACTCAGGTTTGTAAACTCGGGACGCCACACAATACCAATGGTGTGTGCTTCGGACGTCTCTGCAGTCAACCGTCCCAAGCCGCCACCCGTTACGATGGTCGCAGAGATGGGAGCACCCGGAAAGTCCGGTGCTAGGCCATCCGCCGCACAGTTATCGGCTACCCTTTGGGAGATGCTGCCGTCGGCAAGGTTATTGCCCCATCGAATACAGGGATCCACGCTTCGCTGACTGGCGAACGAAGTTTGATCAGCCAAATACAACTCATATAACGCAGGAGTTCTGAACGACGTACCCGTGCTCGCTCTTACTCGGATTGTGGGTGTTATCTCCCAATTTGCACCGACTTTATAGGTCGTATCGTCACCGTAGGAATCCACGTCAGTCCAACGAGTCGAGGCATTGACTGTGAAGTTGTGGATAAAAGGAACATCCCTAATGATCGGGATTTCAATTTCTCCAAAGACGGCTTTCACGGTGTCGTCGCCGGCAGTAATCCCAGCGGCCGAGGAGCCCCAAGCGTTGGCAGCTAAGGTAATCTCGCCGGGGGTATCTTCGATTTCGTCATAGCGATACTGAAAACCAATGGCGCCCAGCACCTCCCCAGCGGGCAGTGAAAATAGCTCACCGGAAACGGTGCCCTCGATGCTCCACTGGGTGTACTCGGTGTTCCCCTGCTCCCGGCCAAACAGGAACTCGCGCTCCTCTGCCGTCAGCTCGCCGTTGTTAAAGCCCGGATCGAGCCACCGGGGGTCCATGCAGGGGGCGCCTCTGACGGAGGTGACCTGACCAACACAGGAGCCATTTGCAAACCAGCTGGAGGTAACAGAATCATCGTAGATTCGATCCGAAATGTAGTCCCCGTCCGAAACTGAATACTGCCCTGAAATATCCCAGTTGAATCGACCTACTTCCCCTGAAAATCCGACTACCGCGCGCGCATAGTCAATCTCAACGCTGTTATCTGCATGATCGGTAATGGGCGTTGGACTTAGCCATTGAGCACCGCGCCACCCTTGCGATAACGTACTGCCTTGCGGCTCGTAGCCATAGAAATAATTAAAATCAAAGTCCTCGTTGTAAACGTAGGTCCAGAACTGTCGATAGTCGTTAACGTAGGTTTCACGGCGGCTGTAAAGTGCCTCGGCATACATGGTTAACGAGTCGGTAATTTCAAACTCCCCGTCAGCGTATAACGTGTACACCTCATTCTTAGGTACCAGAGAAGCGCCATCTTGGAACGGATGATCGGCATTGGTAACCCCTAACGAAGCCGCATCGTATGCTACCGGATACCATCCGTCGGGCGCCTCCATAAAGGCGGAATCGAATCCCGGGACATAGTTACCCAAGTCACCATCGTAGTCATATTGTGCCTTTGCACCTAGAGGTACGCCGCCACTGTAGTCATAAAGCCAGATATGGCCCCACAACAAGTCATTACAGTGTGCCGAGTTGGTTCGTGGATCCTGCACATCGGCACGCTGACCTGTGTCCGGATCAAAAACAAACTGTTCGCCGCAGTCGAAGTAGTCTCTGTTACCTTTCTTCAGCTCGCGCCGCTCAATGTAGTCGCCCATTATGCTGAAATGACCGCGGTCGAAGGATTTACCCCAACGCAAACTGAGACGACTTTCTGCACCGCCGCTTTTATGTGGTTGCGCCGTGTACATATCAAGACTCAGGCCATCGTCTTGCCGGGTGATGACGTTCACCACACCGGCCACTGCGTCCGAACCGTAAATAGTGGAGGCACCATCTTTCAGGATCTCAATGCGGTCTACCGCCACAAGAGGCATTAAATTAAGGTCGAAAGAGGACACCTGCCCGCGCACGCCGGCCGGGCCTATCCGACGCCCGTTCAGAAGGACCAACGTCCTAGTGGCACCAAGCCCACGCAACGAAATTGTCGATGTTCCAATCCCGCCCTCTTGTACAAATGCAGACGACGTCGCCGCGGTCACCTGGGGAGACCCCGAAGCGATCGTCGAGGTTTGGAGTAGACTACCGACGTCGGCAATCCCCTGGATCAGCCCCACATCCGCCGAAATCACTTCCATAGGTGAGGCACTGGAATAACCATCACGAATAATTCGTGAGCCGGTAACTACAACCTCCTCAACGGCGCGCTCGGAGTCTTCAGCGGCCTCCAACTCGGCTACGTTCTCCTGCGCATACAGCGCGCCGGAACTGAATCCAATAGCAGCGGCAACGGCCAACGCCAGCGTATTGCGTTTTTGTTCTAAAGCAGTATTGGTGAATGGCTTCACGGCGGAGCTCCTCTTATCAAACCACCCCAGGATGCTAGACATCGCTAGGGCCTTGGCTAGATTACTATGGCCACTTTGTATTGACTATTAGCAGGGAAAAGGCCTCTTTGTAGCAGGGAAAAGGCCTCTTTGGTTTTTTTATTACAATTGTTAATCGGGTTAGACCCCCTTCCACGCGCAGCTTAATTCACCTCGATGGAAAACTGCAAGTGGCAGAATAAGCCTGTATTTGGGTCACTCTTGCACGAGCGCCGTCTGCTAGCTACTGTTAGTCTTTTACGGACCCATAGCTTGCCATGCCGCAAATCAATCTAGAACCCGATCGACTCGAGGAAATGACGGGGCACCTCGTCAGAACACCCATCACCGTGCCCACGTTTTTGAATTCAGTCCCGAAGTGTGGCACCCATCTAATCAAGAATATTGTGCGGACCTTTGTCCCGGAGCAGCAGCATTACAACGAGACCTTTATTCAGATTCCAATCCTTCAGCAGCATCTAGGCGCATTTAACCCCTCACGCCCTCGGCTAAGTTGGGGACATATGCTGTACTCAGACAAGTCTGGCATAGCACTCAGAGATGCCTATCACATCCTCATGGTGAGAGACCCCTACGATTGGGTTCTGGCGCGGATGCGATTTTTTATGTCCGATAACTTTCGCGGCAATATGGAAAACCTTAAATCAGGGCAGCTCACGCTTGAAGAGGTCATGAATTTAATGATTTGGGGCATTCACCAAAAGGCACCGCCGCTCAAGGATATTTTTGATCTGAATGCCTGCGCCTGGCTTGGCACACGCGCAGTAGTGGTGAAGTTCGAAGACCTCCTTCACCATGCTACACATGTTGATACTCCCGCAGCAGAAGAATTTTTCTATAACTTACTCAAACCCATGGGTATGGCAACCCTCCCCGATGATTGGCGTGACCGTGTACGCCTGGGCAGTAGTAAAGAACTGAGCGGCACCTATCGGGACAACTTGTCGGGTCGGGCACTCGATATACCAAGAGAGTTGCCTAACACACAAAAGCGCTTGGTTGACCATGCGGCTCCAGGCCTTCGGGCATTGTTAGGGTACGAATAGTTTACACATGCAGTCGGTGGCAATTATTGGTGGCGGCTCAGCAGGTTGGATGACCGCTGCCTATCTTAATGGCGCGCTCAACCAGCAGGGGAAAAGACCCACTATCAAAATCACCCTTCTAGAGTCGCCTGATATCCCTCGGATCTCAGTGGGTGAAGCGACTATTCCTTCCATGCGCCATCTGCTCGCCGTCGCCGGCATCCAAGAAGACGACTTCATGCGAGCGGCAGATGCCACTTATAAGCAATCGATCAAATATCAAAATTGGGTGCATGAAGACGGCACTTTCTACCACCACCCATTTACAAGCTTTCGGGACCAACCTCTGGATTTCTCGGGCCTTAACTGGCTGACCAGCGATCGGTCCCTCCCCTTCATCAACACCTGCTCTGTCCAACCCACAATGTGCGAAAAAAATCTCGCACCTCGCTCCCCTGTCAAATCGATGCCCTTTCAGCTGAACTACGCTTTTCATATGAACGCGCAAAAATTTGCTGATTTGCTCCGGGACGTGTCCGTTAGCCGCGGCGTGCGGCACGTAAAAGCCAATTTAGCGAACATCGCGTTGTCCGAACGGCAATGGATCGACCACGTCACTACCGATACGGAGGAAAAGATCACAGCAGATCTTTTCGTCGACTGCACTGGCTTCCGAGGCAAGCTTATTGCCGAAACGCTCGCCGTTGACTTTGAAAGTTACGCGCAATACCTGCTGTGTGATCGAGCTGTTACGCTTCACTTACCATACGATCGGTTTTTCCCGGGGACGATCAGGCCCTACACCACGGCCACAGCACTGTCGAACGGATGGGTATGGGACATTCCCATGCAAAATCAGCGCTCTATTGGCTATGTGCATGCCAGCAGCTTTATCGACAAAGCTGAAGCTGAGGCGGAGCTGCGCCGCTATCAAGGGCCGGGCACCGAAGATCTTTCTGTGCGCTTTGTAGATTTTAAAGTGGGCCGGCGCAAAGAATTGTGGAAGGGTAACTGTATTGCCATTGGCCTAGCCGGCGGTTTCATCGAACCTCTCGAATCGACAGGTTTGTACTTGAGCGATCTAGGGGCCGTGTTGCTTGCTGAGCATTGGCCGCATTCGCCGCAAATGATGCAAGCCATGGCCAATCGATACAACCGCTTGATGGCCAATCGATACTACGAAATTTTGGATTTTATCAACATGCACTATTGTCTGACCCGACGCACGGACAGTGATTTTTGGCGCGAGGTACAAAAAGAGGAACGTATCAATCCCCGTCTGCGGGCAAAGCTCAACCTATGGCGTCAAAAGCCGCCAAGCCCCCATGACTTTGAGGATCAATGGTTCGAAGGGATGGAAGCAGTTGGAGAAACATTTGATCTGCAGCCCATTGGCAGCAGGGTTCCCAGCGATACAGGAGGGCTGTGGAATCACGAGAGTTACGAGTGCATTCTCTACGGAATGCATTATCTCCCTGAAGGGCCTCTTCCCCCGCGTGGGAGCCCAGTAGTGGCAAGTCGCCCATCGAGGCAAGTTGCCTTTGCTCTTCAGCGTCTTCACCATTTCCCGAGCCATGTAGAGTGGTTACAGAACCATCTCGGTATGCAGGCTTACCATGCCGCCGACTTACCTGCTGGATGGCGCTAACCCCACGCAAAAAAAAGGGCGCTAAGCGCCCCTTTCAATCATTGTACACGTCGCTCAGAAGCGATAGCGCGCCTCGACACCAATGGTGCGGGGTCGATTGGTCACGATACGCGGCCTTCCGGGCATTTCCGCCGCGATAGAGCGGTTGTCGGCCAGGTTAGCGCGCTCGTCAGTGACGTTGTCCGCAAACAGCGTCAGGTCCCAGCTCTCGTTTAGCAAGCCAGCGCGCAGGTTAAGCGCCTGCCAGCTGTCACGATCAACCACGGTACCGTTGTTGAAGCTGGTGCTGTCGCCGTAGTAGTTGCCGTCAGCGCGGAGACGGGCATCCCAACCGCTAAAGGCCGGGAAGACGTACTGCACAGAACCTGTGGCAGTCCAATCAGGAATGCCGTGAAGCTCTTTACCCTTTTCATAGCTTGGGAAGCCAGAGCCAGCTGGGCTCACGACTTCTGTCGAGGTGTAACCAACACCTAGGTCGATGGTCAGACCGTCGATGGGTGCGGCGGATAGCTCCACTTCAAAACCGGTGCTTTCCACGTCACCGACGTTAGCATCCACCTGGAAACCACACGCCAGTCGCTGCACCTGCAGCGCGTCTTGCCAGTCGATGAAAAACGCCGCGGCATTTAACGAGATCGTGTTGTTGGCTAGCGTCGACTTCACACCCACCTCATAACTCCACAGATCATCAGAGTCGTAGGTGCGCAATGAGTCGGGGTCTAGACCCACACGATCAAGTTCATCACCACAAAGGGTGGGTGAGATCTGGCCGTTGACGCCACCAATCCGGAAGCCCTTGGCCGCGCTCGCGTAGAAGTTAACGTCATCAGACACATCGTACGCAGCCATGATCTTGGGGTTAAAGCCACTCTCGGATTGATCACCCGAGAACTCACTCGGGCCGCCGTTCGCGAAACCGTCTGAAGCGGAGCTGAATTTCACTTCGGTGTCATACCAACGGCCACCGGCGGTCAGTGCCAGCCGGTCAGTGACATCCCAGGTCAATTCTCCAAAGATCGCCAGCTCCTCAACCTGCTCTGGCTGACTGGTGATATAAATCAGATCACCCGGGACAATACCTAGATCAATCCCGAGTCCGACGGCATCATTCAGCGCTTGGTTCGCGCCGGGCTGCAGCGCCGGCGGATAGCCACGAATGAACTCACCGTCCGCGTAGAAGATACCCACGGTGTAATTCAATGGCCCGTCATTGCTGCTGGTAAAACGAGTTTCGTGGGTGAAGTTCTCGTACTCCGAGGTGGTCTCCAGAGTGGACTCAAGCGGTGTAATCGGAATACCCACGGCTGCACCGTAAATGAAGTCAAGGAAGGTGTGCTCTTCCTCGAACTCGGAGGTTTCGCGTTCATAATAAGCCGTCGTCGAGGTGATATCACCGGCGCTCAACGACCAGTTGATCACGACACTACCGATCCACCACTCGTCTTCACCAGGCTCTTCGGAATCGAAGTAACGCGGGGTCTCCATATTTTCGGCGTCCACATCCGCAAAGGGTAACCCGTCGGCCTTAATCTTCTGATACATGAACTTGGGCGTGATCGACAGGCTGTCAGTGGCCATCCACTTCAATGAGACCTGACCGCCGTAGTAGTCTTCGTCATCCACATCTTCATTGCGGTCAAATGCAGGTGTCGTACCAAGTACCTCTTCGCCGGTCTGATAGTTAAACCAGGTCGGGTCATAGACGCGGTCATAGATACCGGAAACAGAGCCGTAATAGGCGGCGACTCGCAAGCCCGCCCGGCCTTCAACCAATGGCACATTAATGTGACCATCAAAATTATAGTTCTCGCCACCATCGCTTACGGAGGATAGCGCCGTGTGCACCGCACCATAGCTCTCGTCAAGGCTCGGCTGCTGCGTGATCAGACGGATCGTTCCACCCATGGATCGCGCACCGTAGAGAGATCCCTGAGGCCCACGAAGCACCTCAATGCGCTCCAGATCGAGCACGCGAGGTTGCAGCGCAGCGGTGACGGGGACATCGTCGATATAAAAACCGGTGGTTGCTGATGACGATTTATCACCACTTCCAAATACGCCTCGCAGCGCCGGTGAGTTGGCGTCAAACCGACCATCCGACTGAAAGGACGTACCCAGGTTCGGGATCCGAACCGCGAAATCGAGGTAGCTGTCGATACCCATGTTCTCGATGTCACGCTCGGATATCGCCGTGATCGACATGCCGACTTCCTGCAGGGATTGGGCACGCTTGGTAGCGGTCACGATCACTTCTTCAAGGCCACCTTCTTGCCCATGCGTGGGCGCCACGATACAAGCCGTTGCACAGGCCAGCGCGAGTGGGTGCTTCAACAGACCTAATGGATTGCTCTTTTTCATAATCGTTGTCTCGATGCGGAGTTGAGTGGTTGATAAACCGTTTTTTTAGGCGTTTCCCTCGGTTTCCACTATATGGTGCACGTTGGACAGGATCCAAACAAGCCACTATTTCACACCTAACGGTGTGACAGAGTGCCACTTGGGCGCCGTCATAAAACGGATAAGACCCATAGTCGCCGGATTTTCGCGCCGATCTTTGACGTTTTCTATGGGATTTTTTGCGGGGCTTGCTAGGATCAACTTTTTAGCCCATACCTTTTCGATAGGGGTAACTGCTATGGTACAGACCACTCAGACCAGACCCGTAATCCAAGGGATCCTCATTTTGGTGGGTAGAAGTCTTTTAGGCCTCTACTTCTTGCTGCCCGGAGTGGCGAAATTTCTGGACTGGGAGCGGCATATAAGCCTCATGGAAACCCACGAAATGCCGCTGATTACCCTGCTTTTAGTTACGGCGGGTATCTGCCAAATCATTGGTGGTATCTGCTTGCTGGTAAATCGCCAGGTTGTGATCGCCGCCCTGGGGCTCGCCGCGATGGTTGTGCTGATCAATGCAAACATTCACGACTTCTGGAACGTCTACGAGGGGGTTAACCCCGAGCGCGAGGCACAGAACTTCGTGAAAAATCTGGGCATCTTTGCGGGGCTATTGCTTCTTGCCGCCATGGCCCAAGACACAACGGAATCACACTGACCCACCGCGGCACCAACACCGCGCCCATCAAAAAGTTATCGGGGAAGTCTGACTGTTGGTCGCGCCGTAGTTTACTTACAATGGTGAGGTGGAGAGCAAGTTGTTGTGGGCGCGTTTGCGAGAAGTCCTCCACAGTCCGGATCCGTCCCGTTCGTTGATTGGAGATCTTGCCAGTTATGCGTCATAGCGCACTTTCCAGCCTGAGCGCACTGTCACAGTCCCGAGGCTATTGGCTCGGGCTCTGTGGGCTGGCGCTGACGATGCTCGCCGTAGCACTTTATTATCAATATGTCCTAGGTGAAGAGCCCTGTCAGGTCTGTATTCATGTGCGCCTGTGGGTGGTAGCGCTGGCGCTGGTCGCGTTGGTGTGCACTGTGTTACCCGCGAGACAGTGGTCGGGACTATTAGGTCACGGGTTGATCGCCGGGGCCGCGTTGGGCCTCGGGGAGCGAGCTTGGCTCCTCTATGAGCTGGAAAATGGCCGGGGCGATAGTAGCTGTGAATTCCAGCTGGGAATGCCCGACTGGTTTGCCGTTGATCAGTGGTTTCCGAGCCTTTTCGAAGTGCGTAATCTCTGCTCCTACACACCCGATATGCTATTCGGCACCAGCATGGCAGAGGGGCTTCTCCTAATTGCCCTTCCCACTGCATTGATCTCTCTCGCACTCGCTTTTGTCATTATAAAGACGCCTAAGTGAACTGCCGTTAAAGCGCCGTGAAGGCAAACCTATCGGCAGACGCAATCACCGCTCGCCAAAAGAATTGCTTATCGTCTTTACTATAGGTTTCATTAAATAAGTAATCACAGAACGCTTACCCGTTTTAATATCAACCTGTGCGGTCATTCCCGGAATAATATCGACCTCTTTACCAGTTGATGTAACAAACGGTACGCGCGGGAGCGATATGTGTGCCTGATAAAAAGTATCCTCACCCTCTAGTAAGCGTAACCGCTGTTAGTCCCACCAATAAACTCACATCGGCCAGATCGATCCCATTAAATCGAGCCGCTCTCGATCAACCCCCGGCTCACTATGGGAAACAGGCGAAATGACTAGCGTGTTTTGACTCGCACCGTCGAAACGTGGCCACATCGTTAAATCTTCGCCATTTGGATCGCCGGTTTTGGCGAAGTTGGTCCAATACCGAACCATCTGCCGGGAAACCTGATGGTCCTTATCAATCCAGTCGAGGCCGACTTTATCGGTAGTTCCAAATACCAAGGCAAGATCCCCGGAATGATACGCGCCGCCACTACGACGTCCCCCTGGTAACGGCAAATCAGGGTTCTCAGGCATATAGATATGAAACGCGGGTGGCACGTGATCAACGTAGTAGAGATACGTCGGCTGCCCCAGCCGCGCTTGATACTCTGCCCAACGGCGCATGCCAAAGGCCATCACCCAATCGGTAGTCATCGCAAATTGAAGATCTCCCGGGATGGCATCCTCGGTCGCATACGCGTTGATTAAGGCCTTTCCTTTATCCCCTGCGATTGCAGCGGCAAAGGCTTCGAGCTCGCCCATTGTCAGCGCCTCATTCTTTGGCAATAGCTCCATACCCTCATCCGCCATGTAGCCGAGCAATAGCGGGACGGGAGCTTGTCGCCCCTGCGCGAAAACCGTTTGCTGGGCTTCAGGCAGCACCCAACCATCCAGCGTAATCCGACTCTCGTTTTCCCAAGCACTCGCCGTTGATGCTGCCAGAAGAGCCTCGGGATCAGCCGCTCGAAGGGCATCAACATCAGTGACACCCAGCGCGTCAACCAAACGCTCGCCCCGTTGGTGGCCATTGGCATCCCGGCTGGCAGCGGCATTCAGTGGTGAGGTATGTGCACAGCCTGCGGACTGGCCGATGGCTTTGTGGAACAAGCCGTCAGCAAGCGGAGATGCCATCAGCGAGCATACGCTTTGTGACCCTGCGGATTGCCCAAAGATGGTGATATTTTGGGGATCACCGCCAAAGGCCTCGGCGTTGGCCCCCACCCACTCAAGCGCCGCAATTTTATCGAGCAGGCCATAGTTACCGGCACTGCCGTGGGCCGATTCCTCCGCAAGCCAAGGATGCGCCAAAAACCCGAAGGGCCCCAACCGGTAATTGATCGTAATGAGCACAACCCCTTGAGAGGCCAGCGTGGTGCCATCAAAAATCAGAGAATGCCCCTGGCCGCTCGAGTGCGAGCCCCCATGAAACCAGACCATGACAGGTAGCTTGGCGCCGTTTAGTGGCGCCCAAACATTGAGATAAAGACAGTCTTCTGATACTTCAAAATCCTCTCGTCGCCAAACGAAGGTCGAGGTATGTCGAGGCTGATAGCAGCTGGCGGCAAAACGACTGGCCTCCAAGGTCTGTTGCCATGACTCCGCCGATCGCGGTGGCTGCCATCGTCGTTCGCCAACGGGTGGCGCCGCGTAAGGAATGCCCCGGTAAACGGTAATCTCGGGATCGAAGGGCGAGGCAACACCGACAACCTCACCCGATTGGGTCAGCGCCCCTCTGTTAACAGCCAGCGCTTCTCCCCGACCGTCACACCCAACGAGAACCGCCAGCCCTGACAAAAGCACAAGCGCTGGCGTGAGAACGCGCAACAAAGGAATCAAACTAGTCAGCACTCATCACCTCCCACAGGTCGCGCCCGCAAAGAGCGATCGTCTGACGCACACCAAAAGCGCCGGCTAGAGTGCAAAGCCTCACCGCCGGGTGACTGCTTGTCTTAACACTTGAACTCATGACTTGTTTCCCGATGATTTTGGAAGCCCTTTAACATTGAACCGTGCAAGCAATTCTGTGTTGTATCAAATCCAAGAGTAATCAGTAAATCCAAACAACAAGCACTTGAGAGTCTCATGTCTGCACTGTGTCGACAATCCGGTTGCTCGGTGTAGTGTCATTCGATGGCTCATTCAATGGCGCGGTGCCAACTTGACTGGCTTTTTTGCATCTTGCCGCTAATATGCAGTGTCGTTTTCTTAATGGCGCGCCCCAATGTGGGCAGCATGATGTCTTCGCGGGGTAGCTATGTCTTTTATTGTAAATCGACGGGATGTGGATTTCCTGATGTATGAAATCCTAAATCTGGATGAACTACTAGCGAGCGAGCGCTATCAAGATCACGATCGCGAGACCGTCGCCGCCGTGCTCGATCTGGCCCAACAAATGGCCGAGGAGGAATTTCTTCCCTGCGCTGCTGAGCTCGATGAGCACGAGCCCGTGTTTGAGGACGGTCAGGCCAAGACACCTCCTATCCTGAAGAAAATTCTGAAAAGCTTCGTTGATGCCGGCTTGCCCACCGCCAGTTTCGACACCGAATTGGGCGGTATGCAACTCCCTGCGCTGGTCAGTAATTTTGTACAGGGCATTTTTCAGGCCGCCAACGCCCCCGCCTTGGGCTACCACTTTTTGACTGCTTCCAACGCTCACATGCTGCACGCCTGTGGCAGCGAGTCTCTGCAAGCTCAGTTTCTAGCGCCGATGATCGAGGGCCGCTGGCTTGGCACCATGTGTTTATCCGAGCCCCACGCGGGTTCCTCGCTCGCCGACATTCGCACCATGGCCACGCCGAGA
>Ga0181574_10004065_pt1 | contig 12773 bp, 19 predicted proteins | sample 101ome_24_FD_145600 | JGI IMG/M metagenome (GOLD analysis project Ga0181574, IMG submission 145600) | Coastal salt marsh microbial communities from the Groves Creek Marsh, Skidaway Island, Georgia - 101410AT metaG (spades assembly) | ecosystem: Environmental > Aquatic > Marine > Intertidal zone... | reverse complement strand
CGGTTGAAGAGCTGCGGGTGCCGGTGAAGATACAGGGATCCTTCAACACGCCGAAAATCCGAGTCGAGAATAAGGCCATTGAAGACCAGCTAAAGAACCTCGCCGAAGGGGCTCTCAAGGATGAAGCTAAGTCCAGGGTGGAAGATAAGGTGAAGGACAAGCTTGGCGATCTGTTCAAGCGCCGTATTCGATAGATCATAGCCTCGCGACATGCGGGCCGATCTAACTTCACTCTTTAACGAGTCACGTTAAACGCAAAAAGGGCAGTCTTTCCAGACTACCCTTTCCGCGTTTGGTGGAGGCGGCGGGAGTTGAACCCGCGTCCGCCAGTACTCTGCCTTTGGCTCTACATGCTTAGTTTCCGTTAATTAATTTAACGGTCAACAGCCCAACGGTCAGGACGTAGACCGCGAGTCTCGTAAAATTTGACGGTGTCTCCCGAGACATGAGCCACCGCGGTCCAGTTCTAAGTGACAGTCACACCCTCGATACTGGCATCTTGGGATAGACCGCTAGCAGGGTTTAAGCCGCTAGTGCGTAGTTGTCGTCGTTGGCAACTATTAGTTAACAGCTTTGGATTAACGTGATTGGCTGTCATCACGGCATGCACCGCAGGTTTCGTGACCGTCGTCGAATCCATAACGCCCCCGAGCTACAAAGTATACATCAAGCGCTAGAGAGCCATAGCGAAACAGTTCGCGTACACTCCGCGCATGAAAATTCTGTCCCCCATTGTCAGGGCGGCCTTCAAAGATATGTTGCCGCTGTTTTTACCTGCCTTACCGTTTGCGCTGCTCTTTGGCGTGATGGTGGTTGAGTCAGGTGTGCCGCATCTGTTGGGCTGGTCGAGTTCCATCATCATGTTCGGCGGCTCGGCGCAGATGACACTCGTGACCTTGGTGGGTGAGGGCGCGGCGGTCTCGGCGGCAGTCACGACAACGCTCATCGTGACGGCACGGCATATCCTCTATTCGGTCACACTTGCGCCACGTTTTCAGGTGCAACCACGATGGTTTCGCTGGGTGGGGCCCTATGTATTGATCGATCAGGTCTTTGCGCTGACGCAGGTGCGGGACCTGTCGGACGATACGGACTTCAGACACTACTACCTTGCGGCTGGGTTCACGTTTTGGTTTATGTGGGCGGTGTTTACGGGACTGGGCATTATCCTTGCGCCCATTATTCCTGCGTCCATTGGCATTGAGATCGCTATTACCCTCATGTTTCTGGGGTTATTGCTCATGGCGATTAAGCGGAAGAGTCAGGTCGTTACGGCGGTTGTTAGCGGAGGCATCGCGCTCTGGTTCGCCCATCTGGACAATCAGGTAGGTCTGATTATTGCCGTGTTGGTGTCGCTGGTTGTCGCCACCATCAACGAGTGGAGAGCCGCATGAGTTTGTTTTGGGGCATTGTCTTGGCAGGCATTGGCGCCTACACGATGCGCGCGTCGTTTGTGTTGCTGCTATCGGGTGTGTCGTTTCCCGATCGTGTCATTCGTATTCTTGATCACGTGGGCCCTGCCGTGATGGCAGCGCTGGTTGTCACTACCCTCACAGGGTCGGAAGGTCAGCTGGAAGCGGGTCCCATCGAATTCTTGACACTGGCTGTGATGGCGGGTGTGACGCTGTGGCGAAAAGACTTATTGATCGGATTGTTGGCAGCGCTTGTCGTATTCTTTGCCTGCAACGGTTTTTTGGGGTGACCGTGAAATGTGTAAGCGATGGGAAGTGGTAGAAAGCGTCAGAAAGCAAAAGGAGTTGTCATGACTAAGCGACGAAACCCACTGGATCGCTACGCGCTCGATATTGCACCAGGCGAGCTGACGTGGATTGGTGTGCGGCCCAAGCGGCGCGAACCGCTTCAGTCAGTTTCCGCAACCAAAGCCGTCGCGACACTGGGACTCGAAGGTGATCACCGTATGGGCAAAACACCCGGCTCCGGTCGCCAGGTGTCTATCATTTCGGAAGAGTTCATTGCACAGGCGGCGCATTTCCTTGGGCGTGATGCTATCGACCCGGGGCTGCTTCGACGCAATCTGGTGGTTAGGGGTGTCAACCTCAATGCGCTGCGTCGGCAGCGGTTCCGCATCGGTTCGGCGGTGTTTGAAGCGACCCAGCTGTGCCACCCCTGCGCGCGTATGGAAGAGAATCTCGGCAAAGGCGGTGTGGCGGCGATGCTCGGCCATGGTGGGCTCTGTGCGAAGATTATTGAGTCAGGCGATATCGCCATTGGCGATGAGATTTCAGTGCTTCCGGCATTGGAGGACTGATGGACGACCCCTACGCATTCCAAATCGATCCACAGCTAGAGACAGACACGGTACTCATCGCCGACTGGCACCTCTGCCAGGTGCGGCTCATGAACGATAGTCGCTACCCGTGGGTCATCCTCATTCCTAAGGTCCCCGACATAGCTGAGATCCATGAGTTAGCCGAAGAGCAGCAACACCTGCTACTGGGTGAGTCTGTTCGACTATCGAAAGCATTGGATCAACTGTTCGCCCCACACAAGCTCAATGTAGCGGCCCTGGGTAACATGGTCCGACAGCTTCACATCCACCATATCGTTCGTTTTGAAGATGATGCTTCGTTCCCCCGGCCCGTTTGGGGCGTGGGCGATGCCGTGCCTTACGATGACGAGGCGTTAATTGATACGGTCAATGGATTACAGATAGCACTGGACCTGCTATAGCGCGGTGAGCGCGCTGAATGCCAGCGGTTTTTTCAGGGACGATAGAGGGCGAGATAGCTCTTGTCCGTAGCGCGGTTCGATGCGATTCGACAGCGCTACGGGTGGGTGGGTTTCAGTCACGTAAGAGTCATTCACACACTCATTTTTGCATTTTGCAAAGCCTATGCCGCTAAGGCTTCCGCCTCCTCTAAGCGAATTTCAATGCAAGTTGCTGCGCGAGTTAGTCTTTTAACAAAGTACTTCGCGTGACTAAGAGAGTTAAAGAAGACACGCTGAGGTGCGTTGTTTTCATACCAAGAAACGTTATAAATCATAGTATTTCTCCTTTTTACAACTGATCATCATGGTGTCGGGTTTTAAAAAAGGGCCCGTATCACTGGGCCCAACCCAGAAAAGTCACAATGACTGAGCGCACTTACTTACCGCTCGAGAGTGATATTCGCAAATTGCAATTACTTTTGCAATATAAAATTCGCATTTTGCGAAAAATTTTTCACCCAAGGCAGCGACGGGATTTGATATACCCCTCCGTATCAATGCTGAATGGATAAAAAGACGCCTTTGGGCGCTAAGGAAAAGGAAATGAATCGACTTTATTCAATGGTGTTTTTGATCGCGGGTGCTGTGGCAATGCCGGCTGTGGCCGACGGTCATGGTGACCACCGAAAGGACGGTGAGCGGATGAAAAATGCGGTGAAGCAGATGGACGCCAACAACGACGGCACCATTAGCTTTGATGAGTTTCGAATGCCCGAGGGTCGTGATGGGCCTGAAATGCGCATGGACGCGAATGGCGATGGCGAAATAACGCGCGATGAAGTCAGTCAGGTAGCGACTCAGCGTTCCGAGGAGGCTCTGACTCGTTTCGATGCACTGGATGCTGATGGCGACGGTGTCGTCACGCAACGCGAGCGAAGGCGCGCTACCTTTAACCGCATGGATGGCGATGGTGATGGTCAGATAACTAAGAGCGAGTTCAGAGAGGCACGAAAAGACCGTCGCCGTATGATGCAAGAGCGAGGCGGCCACCGAGGTCACGGTAAGGGTCAGCGTAAGGGGATGCATAAGGGGAATTCGGAGTCGAATTAACGTACTCCGTTACCGAACCTAAGCACCTAAGGTAATGCAGCTAGATGAGCCTCGCTTGGTTGCCCTTGTTCGCAAGGGTGACCAGCGTGCTTATTCGGAGCTCGTTGAGCGACACCTTCCTGCGATAGAGGTCTACGCGAAACGCATTGTTAATGACGACACCCTGGCGCAGGACATCGCGCAGGATGTCATGGTGGTGCTTTGGCAACGATCGAGTGATTTCAATCCGAACAAGGCGCGGCTGACGACATGGTTACACCGCATTGCCCATAACCGATGTATCGACATCATGCGAAAGCGCCAGCGAGAGGTCAGCTGGGACCCATCGGAGTCCGAGCATCCACTCACCGAGTCTGATAAGCCGAGAGAGCGGCAACCCATCGATGTCGCTTTAATGCGTTTACCCGAGAGTCAAAGAACCGCTTTGGTAATGACTTACTATCAAAATCTATCGAACCGAGAAGTGGCGGAGATCATGAATTCATCGGTCCGTGCCGTGGAGTCTCTATTAGTTAGGGCGCGCGGTAATTTGAAAAAACAGCTGGAGACACAGCAATGAACCCAGATGAAAAAAACCAGAAGCGAGCAATGGATGTAATCGCTGCCTACGGAGCTGAGCAGAGTGCATGGCCCGAATCAGAGCGGGGCGCAACGTTCGATGCTGTGCAATCGAGTGATGGGCTGCGGCAAATACTCAGTGAGGAAGCGTCCCTGGATAGCCTTCTCCAGCAATCTGCTCGGGTGGCGACGTTAGATGCTACCCAAGTTGCACAACAGATTGCCCATGGTTTACCGCAGCGGCTGACGCTGTCTCAGCGGCTAAGTAGAGGCCTCGAAGTTGTTGCGGAGTCATTGTCGTCAGATGTCTGGAAACCGGCACTCGCTGCAAGTCTTACCTTGAGTGCAGGTATCGCTGTCGGGTCGACAACGTACGAGCCTGTGGAGGACTGGTCACAGGCAGAGCAGTACAGCTTCACGGTTGTGGGGGAGGAATATTCAGATGAGTCATAGAGCATTGATTGGCCTGATTGTCGTATCGATTGCGCTGAATTTACTGTTAGCGGGTTTGATTGGTGGCCATTTGCTGCGCGAGGGGCAGCATAGTCCTCCCCCGTTGGCTTGGGCCTTTAAAGAGGTGCCCAAGGGCGTTAGAGAAAAAGCGAGACCGATTTTGCGAGAGCACTCACGCGAGGTAATAGCGGCTCGACGAGACGTTCGTCAGTCAGAGCGTGCGCTGAGGAAGTTGCTTCAGTCCGAGAGCTTAACTCGTGAAGAACTAGAGGTGGGCCTTGCTAACATGCGGCGATCAACCGCTGATTATCATGAGCTCATTCACGAGGTAGGTATTGATGTGTTGTTGTCGCTCGACGCCAAGCAGCGAATGAAAGCGGCGCCTTATCTCTTCAAGCAGCCTGGCCGGCATCGCAGTGTGAGGCAGGGTGGGCAAGATGGGGGAGGCATGCGTCCTCAAAGGCCACCGGCGCAAGAGAATTAGATAAAGAGAGAACGATCCGCAAAGAGAAATAGGTAACAGTGAGCATTAGACACACGCACTGAGACCCAGAAGTCACACCCGGGGGGCTAAGGGCCCCCACTTAAAGCCACTTTTACCTAAAATTTATAGGTGAGCGCGTGGGCTCATTCCCCTAACATAGCGTCGCCCAAGGGCCGAGGGATAGGCGCGTTCATGGACTCAGTATTTGAATTATTGTCACCACTGCAGCTCATTGTTGTAGGTGGTACCGCGTTGGCCGCAGCCTTATTGAGGGCCTTCACGGGCTTTGGCTTCGCCATGATTGCAGTGCCTGTTTTTTCTCTCCTGCTCTTACCGAATGAGGCGGTGGTGTTGGCTGCAACCTTAACCATCGCCGTCAGCTCCACGAGCTACAAAGAGTGGTGGGGTAAGTTCCCTGTTGATCAGTTCACGCCCATGATCTTGGGGTCGCTGGTGGGTACGGCTGTTGGTGTTTACCTTCTTAGCGGTATGTCCCGATCCGAGTTTCAGCTGTGGATTGGCCTCTGTGTCATCGTCGCCACACTTGCGACGGCGCTGGTAAAGCCAGCCAACACAGTGTCAGTGCCCAAGTCGGTGACTGCAGGAACAGGTGTCGCCTCGGGACTTATGAACGGTGCATTTGCGATACCGGGGCCACCCGTCGTGGTGTACGCCATGGCTGTCATCACAGACCCAGGTGCGGCGCGGGCATTTCTGATGGCCTTCTTTTTTGCGTCGAATGTGCTCGCCGTGGTCATGTTCACGGTAGCGGACATGGTGACGGCAACGCCCTTACTACTGTTGCTACTCGCTTTTCCGATGAGCTTTATCGGCGATCAGTTGGGGCACCGCGCGTTCCACCGGTTCGGGGGCAACGCTTACCGTCCCGTCGCACTAGTTGTCGCGCTGGCGTTAGGTGGCTGGAATACCTACGCGGGATTGCAGTAGCGCTACTGCTTCACGTTTTCTCGAACAATCCGCGCTTTATCGCGCTGCCAGTCGCGCTGCTTTTCCGAGTCACGCTTATCGTGTTGCTTCTTACCTTGCGCAATTGCCACTTTTGCTTTCACTAGATGACCCTTCCAGTAGAGCGCGGTGCAGACGCAGGTCTGACCTTTCTGTGTGATTGCCTGATTGATTTTGGCGAGCTCTTTTTTATGTAACAGCAGTTTTCTTGATCGCGTTTTCTCCACGACATAGTGCGTGGATACCGTATCGAGCGGTGAGATTTGAGACCCGAGGAGGAAGGCTTCACCTTTCGTCATCACCACGAAAGAGTCAGTGAGCTGAACACGGCCGGCACGCAGCGCCTTGACTTCCCAGCCCATCAGCGACACACCCGCTTCGAACGTATCGAGCAGGTGATATTCGAACCGTGCACGCTTGTTTTGCGCTATGGTGTTGTCCGATGGTTTTTTCGTTTTGCCTTTACCCATCGCCGCATTATACGCATCGGGTTTATCAGTGTCTGATGTTTTAGCGGCAAGAGTTATCAGTGGAAGACAGCTGTGGACAGTAACGTTCAACAACCCTGGCGAGGACGGACGACGCTTATCTTTGCTCTGCTCGCCGTATCGCTAGGACTGGGTAATGTTTTGCGCTTGCCTTACGTGATCGGCGAGCAAGGCGGTGGTGCATTTTTGCTGGTCTATGTCACTGTGCTTGCCCTGGTTGTAGGGCCTGTTCTCATTGCAGAGCTGACCATGGGAAGCATTGGTCGAAGTTCGCCCATGGGCTCGATTCAGTGGGTTGCATCGCTAGCAGGTCGCGACACCCGCTGGCGCTGGATCGGCGCACTTCAAGCAGCGTTGGCCTTCATGATTGCGACCTTGTTGTTGGTGCCACTGGTGCTAGGCGCGGAGGCCAGCCTTTATCTCTACAACGGTGATTGGGACTCTGCGAGCGCGAGCGAGATCATTAACACCCTTTCAACCATTGAAAGTGCCGATCACTTGCGGGTGTTGGGCGTCTTGATCGCGCTTGCCATCGGGGCCGCATTGCCTGGTCCACAGGTCGTCCTGTTACTGGCGGGCTGGATTCTTATGCCGCTCATTCTGCTGATGACCTACTCGGCATTGGGTTACGCCTTTGAGGTCGGGGACATTTCAGCCGCGAACGAATGGCTCTTTAAGTACCGACCTGAGCAACTCACCCAGTCGGGCGCGGTGACAGCAGCATTAGCGGCCTTGTCTAGCCTGGGTGCCGGCGTGGGCGTGGGCTTGGTGTTTGGAAGTCGATCTCCTGCGGGGCTGCCTTTGGTCCGTTCCGTTATCGCGGTGGGCATTCTGGATACGGCGGCCATGTTGATGCTCGCCATTATTGTGGTCGCAGTCACTGCTGCCGTAGACGTTGAGATGACCCAAGGGCTGGCGCTTTTGGTCATCTCTATTCCCTACGCCTTCGCCAACCTGCCCACCGGTGAGCTCGTCGGGCTATTACTCATGATGTCCATCATGCTGGCGAGTCTCGCCGCTTTGATTGCCTTGATCGAGCCGATGGTGTCGATTTTACGACGAGAAATGGATGTGCCCAGGCCTATTGCCATGGCCGCGGTGGCCTTTGCGCTATGGCTGTCCGCTTCGTTTGCGCTTGCCAATCCCGTCGCGCGCCTTACCATCGATTCTTGGTTGGTGCCTGTCATGGTGCCAATGGTGCTAGGACTCACCGCTGTATTCACCGCGTGGCGGGTGCCACGACCGATCCTGCGTGGCGAGAAATACCGCGAACGTTTTACCGTCTTTTACCTTTGGTTCATCATTACGCGGTGGGTCACGCCTTGGCTGTGTTTCGCGCTGAGCATGTTCGCGATTATGCGCGTCGCCTTTTGAGTCAGCCGAGTTTTCAGCTAGCTAACAGCCCTGATAGGCGAAGGACCCGCTGACGAGGCGATTTAAGGGTATAGGACGGCATAGAAAAGAGGCATCGTGGCAACCACCATTCAAAAGACAGCATTACTGATGCACTCAGCGCAGACCATGTTTGGCCTGGTCGCTGATATTGCGCGGTATCCCGAGTTTTTGCCCGGCTGCAGTGGCGCTGAGATACTTGAGACCTCAGATGAGGGGGTTGTTGCTCGGCTCGATTTATCAAAGGCCGGCGTGAAGCAGTCCTTTGTGACGCGCAATACCAACGTGGCACCTTCCTCGATTCGTCTCGCGCTTGAAGATGGACCCTTTGACTCACTGAGCGGTGAGTGGCGCTTCGAAGCACTGAGTGAAGATGCCTGCCGCGTATCACTCGATCTGACGTTCCAATTGGGCTCAGGTCTGCTTAAGATGGCGGCGAGTCGACTCTTTGAGAGCGTGGCAAATGATATGGTGGACGCGATGGTAAAACGTGCCAACCAACTGAGTCAGCAATAACGAAGCAGCGGCTCTCTGCAACCGATCAAGGGTTAAAAGAAGGGTTATTGGTAGTTTATGTCCGAGATGATTAACGTCGAAGTGGCCTACGCGTTGCCGGATAAGCAGCGCATCGAAAAGCTCTCTGTCGCGGCTGGAACGACTGCGCTCGAAGCCGTTGAACAGGCCAATATGGGACGTTTCTTTGATGACTTACCGGATCTGATGACGGCTAAGTTGGGTGTATTTGGTAAAGCGGTGCCGGCCACTCATGAACTTGCAGAAGGTGAGCGGGTAGAGATTTACAGAGAGCTTCTGGTCGATCCAAAAGCGGTTAGGCGAGCACGAGCGGAAAAGGCGAAAGCTGAGCGGGTGTAACCGTCGGTCTCAGGTGCCTTCTGCCTCGGGATCTTCAGTCTCGGTGTCTTTTTCTGGCCAGTTTTCGCTAACAAGATCACCTTCGACATCAACCAGTACGTCACCCTCAAAAACCACCGTGAGCTGGGAGCGAGATAGATTTTGGTTGCCCAGGCGAACCACGTGCACGTAATCCCAACGATCCGCGTTAAACGTATCTTCAATGATGGGTGTACCGAGAACAAAGCGAACCTGACGTCGCGTCATCTGCGGCTTAAGTTGGTCAATCATCTCTTGGTCCACGATGTTGCCCTGCTCAACGTTAATTCGGTAAACGCCGGGGAAGCCAATATTGCTACACGCACCGAGTGTGGCGAGTGACAGCAAAAGAGACAAACTAAGTGTAAGATGCGATCGAGATTGCAAGGCAGACTTTCCTGTTGTGTGGCCGGCTGGCATCATACCCCCAATCACCGTCTTCGAGGAAATACTGTGACGAATCAAAATGTCGATTTGAAGCGAGCGGGCTTAAAAGTCACTCTTCCGCGTCTCAATATTTTATCGATCTTGAGTGAGTCGGCTGATGAAGGTGCGCACCTGAGCGCCGAAGACGTCTACCAGCGTCTTCGCGATGCCGGCGATGATGTGGGCTTGGCCACTGTATACCGCGTCTTAACGCAGTTTGAGACAGCGGGTTTGGTTGAGCGACACAACTTCGAGTCTGGGCACTCGGTTTTTGAACTTGCGACCGATGATCATCATGACCATATGGTCGATGTGGATACCAATGAGGTGATTGAGTTCGTCGACGAGGAGATTGAGGCGCGACAGCATGCCATCGCTGCCAAGCAGGGCTACGAAATCATCGATCACTCATTGGTGCTTTACGTTCGTAAAAAGCGATAGAACTGTTAAGTCGCAGCGAGTAACTCGCGCGCGTTCTCCCGTGTTGCATCGGTTACCACAGCGCCGCCTAGCATCCGGCTCAGTTCTTCAACACGTTCTTCATCGGACAGATACTGCAGGCTGGTCGTGACCACATGATCACCTGCTTTGCTGACCTGAATGTGTTGATGACCTTTTGCAGCGACTTGCGGCAGGTGGGTGACGCACAAGACTTGCACATTGTCCGCCAGTGTTCTGAGTAATCTGCCGACCACATCAGCCACCGCTCCGCCAACACCCACATCGACCTCATCGAAAATCATCGTCGGTGCCGTTGCGTTGTCAGCCACCGCGACTTGCAAGGCCAGAGAGATACGAGACAGTTCGCCGCCGGAGGCAACTTTGTTGAGGGGACCTGGCTGGCTACCGGGATTGGTCGCAATCCAGATTTCTATTTCTTCCAAGCCGCGCGGGTCGAGCTTTTCAGCATCAATGTCGATGAAACCAATGTCCACCTCACAGCGCTCCATGGCAAGTTGTGATAGCAATTCCATGCTCCGCTGTGCCAATCGACGAGCACCTTGTTTACGCTGATCAGTGAGCGCTTTTGCGCTCTCTATCCACTTCGCATGACGTGCTTCGATCTCCGCCTCGAGCTCATCGAGTCGTTGACTGCCGTGCTCAAGGTTTTCAAGCTCAGTACTCAGGGTCTCAAGGTGTCCCGCAAGCTCCTCCGGTCGGATACGGTGCTTTCGAGCCAAACTGTAGGCGGTATCGAGTCGACTCTCTACTTCGCCTAAACGCTGTGGGTCGAGCTCCACACCATCAAGGAAGCGTTTGAGTTCGGAGGCTGCTTCGTCCAGTTGAATCTGCGAAGAGGCAACTAGCTCACGGCTTTCATCAATCTTTGTGCCCAGCCGATCATCGCTCAGTTGCGACACGGACGATCGCAATTGATCGCTCAGGCTCGCACATTGCTCGGCAATCGCATGCACCGTCTCCATGATCCACGTCGCGTTGCTCAGAACTTTTTGGTCGGACTCCAAGGTCTCAAGCTCGGTGTCGCCAAAACTCAGTGTGGCTAATTCATCGATCTGGTAGTTGAGTAGATCTCTGCGCTCGGCGATCTCATTGCTCGAAGAACGCAATGTCTTCAGCTCGTGCTTGAGTCCGCGAATGCTCGCTGCCTCCTCTGCAACTGCTGAGGCGTCCTCGGTGGTGCCAGAAAACGCATCGAGTAACTCGCGCTGCACGGAGCGGCGCAGCAAGGACTGGTGCGCGTGCTGGCTGTGCAAGTCAACCAAGAGCTCGCCCAGTTCTTTGCATTGAGCTAGCGTTGCCGGGCTACCGTTGATAAAGGCTCGCGATCGACCGTCGGAGGTGACGGTGCGGCGGATCAAACACTCGTGACCCTCGAGTAGGGCTGCTCGATCAAGCCAAGCCTGCGCCTCTGGGAGATGCTCTACCGAAAAAAGGGCAGAAATTTCGGCGCGATCAGCGCCGGCTCTCACCGCTTTTGCATCAGCTCGGTCCCCGATACACAAACCGAGCGCATCGAGCATGATCGACTTACCTGTCCCAGTCTCGCCGGTAACACAGGTCATGCCAGCATGCAGCTCGATATCGAGGCGCTGAACAATGGCGTAATCGCGGATGGATAGATCTGTGAGCATGATGACCGTTTCTTGTTAGACGACCGTGTCTTGTTAACCGTGCCTTGTTACGTTTCTCGTTAATAGCCCCGTTATAGCTCAGGTCTCCCCGATTCGGAACACCAGTCGTTGATAAACCACACATCATTTTCGCGCTTTGCGGTCCGAGAGGTCTGTGCTAAAACTCGATAACGAGGAGATCAACATGTCATCGGACGGTCTTTCACCACGCGCAGCCTCTTTATTGCGAACCCTGGTGGATATGCACATACGCGAAGGTCAGCCCGTGGGCTCGAAGGCATTGCACGTCGAGAGCGGTATGTCAGTGAGTCCCGCGACGATTCGCAATGTCATGTCAGACCTCGAAGATCGCGGATTTTTGTCTTCGCCACACACGTCGGCCGGTCGAGTGCCTACCTCGCAGGGCTATCGCTTGTTTGTGGACAGCTTGTTGCAGACCAGTCCCATTGATGAAGCCGCGATTCAGGCCTTGAAACACGAGTTGAACCCGAGCCGATCCTCGTCAGACCTCATTGCATCGGCGTCAAATTTGCTGACACAGGTCACGGCACAGGCGGGCATTGTTACTGTCCCTCGACCGACTGCTGTGCAGCTACGGCAAATTGAGTTCCTTCCCCTCTCCGATTCGAGGGTCCTGGTCATTTTGGTGGTCAATGAGCGCGAAGTTCAAAACCGCGTTATTGAGCTATCGCGGCCACTGACCGAGGCTCAGCTGAAGTCAGCTGCTGATTTCATCAATCAACGCTACGCCGGTAACGATTTGACTCAGGTGAAAGAATTGCTGGTGACTGAAATGGCCGAGGCTAGAGCGCGTATTGACGAGCAGATGGAAGCTGCGCTGCAGGTAGCCAAAGAGGCGATGGATGTCCAGGACTCGCAGGAGGAGTACGTTGTCGCGGGTGAGAGCCGGCTGATTCAGCAGGCAAGTGCCAACGATATGGACAAGCTGCGGGAGTTGTTCGACGCCTTCGAGCGCAAGCGTGACCTCTTAGAGCTTCTCGATCGATGTTCACGAGCTGATGGGGTCCAAATCTTCATCGGTGAAGAGGCGGGTTACGAGGTGCTGGGTGACTACAGTGTCATTACTGCGCCCTACGCTCAGGGTACACAGCCAGTCGGTGTTCTGGGTGTCATTGGGCCCACGCGCATGGCCTACGAACGCGTGATTCCGCTCGTCGATATCACGGCAAGACTACTCACAGCGGCCTTATCTCGCTAACACGCCCGCAAAAAACGTAAATA
>Ga0181574_10004064_pt1 | contig 12777 bp, 11 predicted proteins | sample 101ome_24_FD_145600 | JGI IMG/M metagenome (GOLD analysis project Ga0181574, IMG submission 145600) | Coastal salt marsh microbial communities from the Groves Creek Marsh, Skidaway Island, Georgia - 101410AT metaG (spades assembly) | ecosystem: Environmental > Aquatic > Marine > Intertidal zone... | reverse complement strand
TTCACCAAAGCGGCTAATAAGCTGGCGGCGCACTTCCTCGGTAAAATAAGGCGCTTCGGCAGCGTCAAATCCGCTTTGTCCGATCATCCGCAGCGGCACTGCCTTTGCCGCATCAGCTTCATTTTGCGAGATATAGCCGTTTTGCTGCATTTCATCCAAAACCCAGTTGCGCCGGATGGTTGCCGCGCGAAGATTGCGAACCGGGTGATAGTTATTTGGCCCTTTTGGCAGCGCAGCAAGATAGGCAATTTCCGGCAATTCCAATTGACCAAGCGATTTATCAAAATAATTCAACGCCGCCGCCGCAACGCCGTAACTGCCACGCCCAAGATAAATTTCGTTCAGATAAAGCGCCAAAATCTGGTCTTTGCTAAAAGCGCGTTCCATCCGAAGCGACAGGATTGCTTCTTTGATTTTGCGTTCAATCGAAACTTCATTTGTCAACAGGAAATTCTTGGTAACCTGCTGGGTGATCGTCGAGGCACCAACCGGTCGCCGGCCTTTGCCATAATTGACGATATTGGTCACAATTGCCCGCGCCAAAGCGCGCAAATCAATGCCAAAATGATTGTAAAATGCTTTGTCTTCAGCCGAAATAAAAGCATGGATCAATCGTGGTGGGATGGCCTCAACCGGCACAAAAAGCCGCTTTTCACTGGCATATTCGGCCAGCAACGCCCCGTTGCCAGCATGAATGCGGGTCACAACAGGCGGTTCATAATTGGCAAGCTGCTGATAATCAGGAAGATCTTTTCCATAGGTCCAGAAAACCCAAAGGATGCCAGCACCAGCAAGCATGCACATCAGGAAAACAAAGGATAATGTAATCGAAATAAATCTTAACATGATTCTGACAATATAGCCGAAATTGGGCGTAGATATGGCAATCCAGCCCTTTTCTTCATTTTGATACGCGTCTTTTTAACGGGTAACAGCCTTTTTTTCATGGTTTTGCCGCCATATCGATGATGCGCCGCCAGCCTTTATATTTTGGGACCATATTCACTCAGGTAAACAAGAATGGCCTTTGTTAGCCGTTTCGACAAATCCTGCCGGTAGGATTTCTTATTCAAATTCGCCTCGTCTTGCCGGTTTGATAAAAAGCCCATCTCGACAAGCACCGACGGCATGTCAGGCGCTTTCAAAACAGCAAAACCGGCAAACCGATGCCCGCGCTTATCGCCCCCGGGCAAATCGCGAATCTGTTTTAAAATTGCCGCAGCAAACCGCGCCGATTGATTCATTGACTCGCGTTGGAACATCCGTACCAGCGCGCCCGCTGCCTCGGGATCTTCGGCGGACAAATCCTGCCCACCAATCAAATCGGCGCTATTTTCCTGACGCGCCAATGCGGCCGCTTCTTTGTCCGAGGCTTTGTCTGACAGGCTAAACACCGAAATGCCCCGCGCCGATGATCTTGGCGCCGAATCAGCATGAAGCGAAATGAACAAATCGGCCTGATTTTGCCGCGCCAGCCGGATGCGCTGGCGAAGCCGCAAAAACCGGTCGTCATCACGCGCCAAAATCGGGGTTATTTTGCCCGTGGCGCGCAATTGACTTGCCAGTTCACGCGCCGCCGCCAAGGTGATGTTTTTTTCCGCCGTCCCTGCCTTGCCAAGCGCACCCGGATCTTTGCCGCCATGCCCAGCATCAATAAAGACAATCCATTTTCGCGGGCGAGGCTTTGGTGCGGCAATTGCCGTCGTGGCTGGCTTATTCGCATGGCGCGCCGGTTTGGATTTTGGCAGTGGCATGGTCAATGGCTTGACCGTTTTCACCCGATCAGCATCTTTGACCATCGCGCGATCGGTAACAGCATTGCTAAGATCAATGTTTGGGGTTTTTTCCAGCGCTGAGGATGCCACTAGAAATGCCGTTTTTCCGCGATCAAGCAGATCAATCACAAAACGGTTGCCGCCCCCTGCCGGTGGAAGGACAAAGACCCGCACGGGCGCTGCCGGTTTTTCAAGCTCGATCACCAACCGGCCGATGTCCGGCTTTGGGTTTCCAAAACGATAGGCCGAACCGGGGGCAACTTGCAAATTGCCGCGCCGCGCCAGCTTGTCCACATTCCAGCTAGTTTTGGGCATATCAATCACCAAACGATAAGGCGATTGCAACAGCAAAAGGCTGGCTTTTAACGGGGCTTTGGTTTCGATCACAAGCCGCAAACCGGTGCGGTCATCAATTTGCACCGCGCCAACACGCATTCCGGTGACGGCATTTTCGGCAAAAGCCTGACCCGTTGCTGCTAGCACCAAGCCCATTGCCAGGAACAGGATAGAGCGGCCAATTGCGGCGAGCATTGCCTTAACAGTTATCATCATCGATATTTTAACCAAGTCTGGCCTTCTTTGCTATCGCCGATCACGATCACCGAAACCTAGCCCATGCCTCGCTCGCGACAAAGATAAATCATGCTAATTATCAAAACGGCATTACTTTAGTTGGCAAAAAAGCTTTAGCAGGTATATAAGGGAATTAAGTTCGAGGCAAAAGTTTGGTTTTTCTGACATGAGTGGCGCCAATGCGCCAACAGCAGAAAGCAAACAAACCGACATTTTTACCGCCGAACTGCAATTGAATTATTCACCTGATGGTGTTTATCTCGACGATCTTTGTTATGCCGTAATTATGAATAATCCTAATTATTGTGCCATGTCACTGACCGCCAGCGAGCCTTATCATCAGGACACACAACGCGATTTGAAACCACCGGACTAATCTACATGACTCAGCCAAACCGATCACATGACAAAAGCAGCCATTATGGCCACCGCTTTATGGTCGGTACTGCGCGTGGATTTGGTCTGGATTCTCAACACCTGCCATGCCTAGTTAACACACTGTCTGAATTTGACAGCCGAACAAGGTTGGCCGGGGAAAGACAAGTACATGACAAAACGCCTATTAATCGATGCACGCCAAGCCGAAGAAACGCGGGTGGTGCTGCTAAGCGGAACACGCATTGAAGACTTTGACTATGAAACAGAAAACCGGAAACAACTAAAAGGAAATGTCTATCTAGCACGGGTCACACGCGTTGAACCGTCTTTGCAGGCAGCTTTTGTTGAATATGGCGGAAACCGTCAGGGCTTTCTGGCCTTTAGTGAAATTCACCCAGATTATTACCGTATTCCAATTGAAGACCGTGAAGCCCTGATCGAGGCAGATAGTGCCGAGGGCGATGATGACAGTGATGAAACTGGTTCTGATGGCGCGCCTGAAACCATTGGCGGCGAAGAGGCGTATGAAGAAGATATCCGGCCAAAACGTCAGGTAAAACGCTATAAAATTCAAGAAGTGATTTCGCGCAAACAGATCATGCTTGTGCAGGTCGCGAAAGAAGAGCGCGGGAATAAAGGCGCGGCTTTGACAACCTATCTGTCACTTGCCGGACGCTATTGCGTATTGATGCCAAATAATAATCGTGGCGGCGGCGTTAGCCGGAAAATCACCAATATTGCCGATCGTAATCGACTGAAAACAGTTGTTGGCGGGTTGGATATCCAAGCCGGAATGGCCGTAATCGTTCGCACTGCCGGTGCCAAACGCACCAAAACCGAAATTGCGCGTGATTTTACCTATCTGTCAAAATTATGGGATGATATCCGCGCGCGCACGCTCGAATCACAAGCCCCCTGCCTGATCCATGAAGAAGGCGATTTGATCAAACGGTCAATTCGTGATCTTTACACAAGCGAAGTTGACGAAGTGCTTGTCGAAGGCGAAGAGGCTTATAAGATCGCCCGTAACCAGATGAAGATGCTGATCCCAAGCCATCTGAAAAAGGTTCAGAAATATGAAGGCACACATCCGATTTTCCAGCATTTCAATGTTGAGGATCAGATGGACACCATCCACAGCCCGCAGGTGACGTTAAAATCTGGCGGTTATCTGGTAATCAATCAAACCGAAGCGCTTGTCGCCATTGACGTGAATTCGGGTAAATCAACGCGCGAACGCAATATTGAAGAAACCGCGCTGAAAACCAACCTTGAAGCCGCCGAAGAATTAGGTCGCCAGCTTCGACTTCGTGATCTGTCTGGTCTCATTGTTGTCGATTTCATTGATATGGAAGAAAACCGCAATCAACATGCGGTTGAACGCCGGATGAAAGATGCAATGCGCAATGACCGCGCACGGATTCAAATTGGTTCGATCAGCCATTTTGGTCTTCTTGAAATGTCGCGCCAGCGGCTGCGGCTCAGCATCAATGAATCAATCAGTAATCTTTGCCCGCATTGTGAAGGCACGGGTCGCGTTCGGTCGATTGACACCGCCGCCCTGCAATTGCTGCGGTCAATCGAAGAAGAAGCGCAAAAAGGCAAAATGGATGAATTGCATATCACCGCCCATCGCGATGTGGTGCTGTTTATCTTGAACCATAAACGAAGCGCAATTGCCGAGATTGAAGCACGGTTTGGCATTATGGTTATTTTGCTGTCTGATGACAGTCTGATCGCCCCAGAATATAAGGTTGATCGTGTTGGCTGGCAGGGCAAAGCCCAAACCAAACAACAATCACGCCAGCCGCAGCAGCCACGCCATGCCAATAATAATGTCAAACCGGATACAAGCGATCCGGATAAAGATGAGGCAGCTGAAACGGAAGCAAATGCAGCGCCACATCCGGAAAATGACGAAACCGGCAGCGAAGATGGTGGTGCAAAACGGCGGCGGCGCGGACGTCGCGGCGGTCGGCGTCGGCGTCGGCGCAATGGTGAAGACGGCCAAACTGGTGATAATCAGACTGGTGATAATCAGACTGGTGACAATCAGGCAGCCTCAGCGCCAAATGGCGAAAATCAAGCCACTGCCAGTAGCACCGACACCGCAACTGATGCCGTTGCGGCCAATGACGACGCTGCGCCAAAGGCCAAAACCGGCCGCGGTCGCGGCCGTGGACGCCGTGTTGCTAAGGCTGATCCAGCCGCAGCGGATAATGTCGCAAAAGATAATGCCCCAAAAGATAGTGCAACTGACGATAATAAAGCACCAGAAGCAGCGGCCAAACCGGCCAGCAATGGTTCGATAAATACCGCCGCAGCAGACGGTAATGGCGATGCGGCGGCGGCTCCAAAAAAGCCGGCACGAAGACGCAAAAAACCAGCAAACGCCGTAAAAGCAGATGAGGCTAAAGCCGAAGATAGCAAAGCTGAAGCCCCTGCCAAAATCGAAGACAGCAAAGCTGAAGCTGATAGCGGTGCTGAAAAGCCTGCTAAAAAACCTGCCCGCGCACGCAAGCCAAAAGCCAAAGCCGATGCTGGTGACAAGCCAGAACAAGATGCGGCCGCAGCCAAACCAGCAGCGAAAAAACCGGCAGGAAAAGCGGCAAAAAAAGCACCAGCAAAAGTCGCTGATGCAAATAACGTCGAAGCCAGCGCCAATAACAGGGCACCCGCCGATGCGCCAGCAGCAAGAGAGGCGATCAGTTCAGCCCCGCAAGATGTTGTCGAAATTGGCAGTAGCGAGCCAAAATCACGCCGCAGCGGATGGTGGTCACGAAGTTAGGCAATCATTGCCTTTGTGAATGAAATTGAGAGCTGGCGGCCGGTTTCGACTGGCCGCTAGCGACCCTGACCGGCAAGCCAATCATTCAGGCGTTGAATTGCCTTTTTTATATCTTGCGTGCTGCCGGCATAGGATAGCCGCATATGTGACCGCCCATCAACTGCATCGAAATCAACACCCGGCGTCATCGCAACGCCGGTATCGGTCAAAATGCGATCGGCAAAAGCAATCGAATCATTGGTCAAAGCGCTAACATCGGCATAGAGATAAAAGGCCCCATCTGATGGTGCGTGATTGCCCAAAAATTCGGCTGGCAAGCCGCGATAGAGAAGATCACGATTTTCTTCATAGCGCGGAATATGCGAATCAAGTTCATCATAACAATCAAAGGCGGCAATCGCGCCAAGCTGGTTAATCGTTGCCGCTGAAATATACATATTCTGCGCCAACATTTCGGCGGTTGGCACCAAATCTTCGGGAAGCACCATCCAACCAAGACGCCAGCCGGTCATACAGAAATATTTCGAAAAAGAATTGATGATGATGGCATTATCAGTATAGGCAAGCGCGCTCTTGGTTCGTTTGCCAAAGGTCAGGCCATGATAGATTTCATCCATGATCAGGCGCACACCATGCTTGTCACACCAGCGGCAGACGGCTTCAAGCTCGTCATCGCGCATCACAACGCCGGTTGGATTTGCCGGACTTGCCAGCAACAGCCCATCGGGAATGTTATCGGTTGCAACCAATGAGTCGAGATCTGGCATCCAGTTTTGCGCGGCACGGGCGGGCAGCAATTGCGGCTTGATCCCAAGCGCCAGCATCAGATTGAAATAGGCCGGATATCCGGGCGTGGCAATGGCAATGCGGTCGCCCTTGTCAAAGGCCGATAAAAAGGCAATCGCAAAGCCAAGTGATGATCCGGGTGTGACGGCGATCCGTTGCCAATCCAGCGGCAATTGAAACCAATCTTGATAATGCTGTCCAATCCGTTGCCGCAATTCAGGCAATCCCAAACCAACCGAATAGCCATGCGACGCAACATGTTGCAAGGATGCTTGCAATGCGTTGGAGACGGCGGCTGGCGGTGGCGTTGATGGCTGTCCGACCTCAAGATGAACAAGGTCGCTTCCGGCGGCCTGCATCTCTTTTGCACGTTTCATCACCTGCATGGCAAGAAAGGCAGGGATTTCGCTTGCTTGACTAACTTTTAAGGCCATTGTTCATTCCAGTGAATTCATGCCATGATCAGATCAATATGGCAGGGGGATTGTGTTTGCATAGCCTGCAACCACACGCTACGGGGATTTGGCTATAGCAGAGCTGTCTTAAACACGCCATAAATTTGTCGGAAAAATTATTCCATGAGATATTCATTTTTACGAAAGCTGGCTTTGATATCGCTGTTTTCAATCACCATTACCCAATCGGCATTAGCCGGATTGATCAGAGATACCGAGTTGGAAACCGGCCTGCAAACCTTGGCAACGCCATTGATGCGCGCTGCCGGCTATGCGCCGGATGCCATTAGCATCAGGATCATTATCGACAGCAGCTATAATGCTTTTGTGGCTGGCGAGCGCGTTATCTATATCCATTCGGGTCTTTTGCTCAACGCCCAATCAGCTGAAGAAATTTTAGGCGTGATCGCACACGAGCTTGGCCATTTAAAAGCCGGTCATGTGCCGCGCCGTGATGAGGCTTTACGCGATGCCGGAACCGCAGGCACGCTTGCCGCGATTGCCGCGCTTGCGCTTGCTGCCGGCGGGGCACCAAGTGATGCGGCTGTCGGGGTTATGGTTGGCGGCACCGATCAGGCCAAGCGCAAATTGCTTCGTTCATTCCGCTATGATGAAGCTGTTGCTGACGAATTGGGGCTTGAATATCTAGACAAGGCTGGCATCAGCTCGGCTGGTCTCGAACAAATGATGCGGCGTATGGCAGCGCAACGCGCCCTTCCCGAAAGCCGGCAAAGCCAATATTATCAAACGCATCCCGATTCAGCCCAGCGCCTTGCCGTCTATCAAGATCATGCGCGTCAGGACGGCAATAAATCAGCCCCGCTTTCAGCCGATGACACAAAATTGATGGACCGGCTTGTGGCCAAGCTTCGCGCCTATGGTGAACCAGCGCAAAGCGTTTTACGTCAATCCGCCAAAACAGACAGTGCCGATGCGATCTACAGCCAAGCGATTGCACAATATCGGCGCGGCGATTTAGCAGCAGCAATCACCTTGATGGATCGACTATCCGCGGCGCATCCTTCTGATCCCTTCTATCATGAATTTCGCGGCGATATTTTGCTGTCAATGGCCAAGGCTGGGGCGGCAGCGGCAGCCTATGAAACGGCGCTGACTTTCCGACCGAGCAGCCCGCAAATTCTGGTCAATCTTGGACGGGCGCTGATTGCAACAAATGACAAAAAGCGCCTTTCACGCGCGATCGAGGCGATTTCAGCGGCACAAAAAACCGAACCGAAATGGGCCTTCATCCGCCGACAATTAGCGATTGCCTATGGACGAAACGGCGATATTGCAGCGGCTGATCTAGCGCTTGCCGAAGAAGCGCTTTTGCTTGGCGATGACCAACAGGCGGTGCGAATGGCCAAACGGGTTTTGGCCAATGACAGGCCGAAAGATGAGCTTCGCAACCGCGCTAATGACATTCTGTTCCGCTTTGGCAAACTCGCGCCGTGACGGCTTTGCAATAGCGACATTAATCCGTTATAAGATGTGAGGCATTTGGCTGGGTTATTAGTTTCCAGCGGCGATTTGCCCAAAATGATAAAGGGTCTCAAAATCAAAAGGATCCCAAAATCAAAAGGATAATGTGAATGTCACGCTTTTTTGTCTCTATGATTGCATTGCCTTTGATGTTGATTGGCCTCGCCACGACACCGGTAACGGCTGATATGGATCAGAAAGACCGCGCCGAAATGCAGCAGGTCATCGAACAATATATCAAGAACAATCCCGAAGTGCTTCGCGATGCGCTGGTATCTTTGGCCGCACGCGAAGAAGCTGAGCGCGTGCAAGCGGGCATCATGCTCGTTCGCAATGATGGTGGCGATCCGGTTATGGGCAATCCAAATGGCAGCCTGACTGTCTATGAGTTTTCCGATTATAATTGTGGCTATTGCAAACGCATGTTTGCCCCGATCATGCAAATGCTTGCGGCAAATGGCGATGTCCGCTTGGTGGTCAAGGAATTTCCAATCCTTAGCCAATCATCTGTTACCGCCGCCAAAGCTGGAATTGCCGCCCAGAAACAGGGGAAATTCAAATCGTTCCACACTGAAATGATGACCTATCGCGGGCAGGTCAATGACGCCTCGATCATGCAAGCTGCTGGGGCGGCAGGTCTTGACCTTGCACAATTAAAGCAAGATATGGACAGCCCCGAAACAACGGCTATTATCACACGGACACGAAGCGCGGCAGCGGCCTTGAGTATCAATGGCACGCCGGGTCTTGTGATTGGCGATACGGTGATTCCCGGTGCGATTGGCATGGAGGAATTGCAAACTGTGATTGATAAGGAGCGCACCAAACAGGGCTAGGCTGTTTGCATGGCTGGCGAAGTGAGTGTACTGTAACCGAACAATGGCAAAATCAGTGAATATTCTTGTTATGAACGGCCCAAATCTCAACATGCTTGGCATGCGTGAGCCCGATATCTATGGCCATGAAACGCTTGGCGATATTGAAGCACAATGCCGTCAATTGGCAGCCGGGCATGGCATGGAACTGGATTGGTTCCAATCCAATTTGGAAGGCGAATTGATCGAGAAAATCCAGCAAGCTGTTGGCAAGGTGGATTGGATCATCATCAATGCTGCTGGACTGACCCACACATCCGTTGTGCTTCGCGACGCGCTGTCGCTATTTCCGGGCGAGGTCATCGAAGTGCATCTTTCAAACGTCCATAGTCGCGAATCTTTCCGGCATGTATCGCTGATTTCAGCGATTGCCAAAGGCGTCATTGCCGGTTTTGGCGCATCATCCTATTACATGGCCATTAACGCCATTCCCAATCTGCATTCGGAGACATAGATCAAAATGGCAACGACACCAAAAAAATCAGCGGCAAAAACCGCCGCCACAAGCAATGAAGCCAGTTTTGTAAAAGAACTTGCCGACATCCTTGATCAGGCGGGGCTTGCCGAGCTTGAATATGAAACCGAAGCTGTTGCGATCCGGTTATCACGCGTTACCACTGCTGCGCCCGTTGCCGTTGCCGCGCCTGTCGCTGCTGCGCCTGTTGCCGCCGCCGCGCCTGCTGCCATTGCCAAGCCTGTGGCAGAACCGCCGGCAAACCCGGCCGATCATCCGGGCGCCGTCAAATCGCCAATGGTTGGCACGATCTATACAGCCCCTGAACCTGATGCGCCTGCCTTTATCACCGAAGGCGCAACCGTTACCGCCGGTCAAACCCTGTTCATTGTCGAAGCGATGAAGGTGATGAACCCGATTACCGCGCCAAAGGCTGGCACGGTTGTGAAAATTTTCGTGCAGAACGCCCAGCCAATCGAATTTGGCGAAGCGCTTGTGATTGTAGAATAGTCGCCATGTTCAAAAAAATCCTGATAACCAACCGTGGTGATGTTGCCTTGCGGGTGCTTCGTGCCTGTAAAGAGCTGGACATTCCATCGGTGGTGGTTCATTCGACCGCTGATGCCGATTCAATGCCAGTTCGCCTTGCCGATGAATCGGTTTGTATTGGCCCACCAAGCAGCGCCGAATCCTATCTGAATATTCCGGCTATTTTATCAGCCGTTGCCATCACGGGTGCCGATGCGGTGCATCCGGGTGTTGGTTTCCTGTCTGAAAATGCCGATTTTGCCGAAATTGTTGCCGCCCATGGATTGACCTTTATCGGCCCTGAGCCACGCCATATTCGCGCAATGGGTGACAAGGTTGAGGCCAAAATCACCGCCGCCGACGCCGGCCTGCCACTTGTTCCGGGCTCACCCGGTGCCGTTCACACCCTTGCCGAGGCGCAACGTATTGGCGCGGATGTTGGCTACCCACTTTTGGTCAAGGCCGCTTCGGGTGGCGGGGGACGCGGCATGAAAGTGGCCGAAACCGCTGATCACCTTGGCGAAGCCTTTTCGGCTGCACGCGCCGAAGCCAAAGCCGCCTTTGGTGATGATACGGTTTATCTTGAGCGTTATCTTGGCCAGCCGCGCCATATCGAAGTGCAGGTGATTGCCGACTCGCATGGCAATGTTATGCATCTTGGCGAACGCGAATGTTCGGTTCAGCGCCGTCACCAAAAACTATTTGAAGAAGCCCCATCGCCAGCCCTTTCCGCCGAACAGCGCGCGCGCATCGGTGGCATTGCCGCCGAAGCCACCCGCAAGATGGGATATCTTGGCGTTGGCACGATGGAATTTCTGTATGAAGATGGCGAATTTTTCTTTATCGAAATGAATACCCGCCTTCAGGTTGAACATCCAATCACCGAAGAAATCACTGGCGTTGATCTGGTACGCGAACAAATTCGTATTGCAGCTGGCATGCCGCTGTCATTTACCCAAGACGATGTGACCTTTACCGGTCATGCGATTGAATGCCGTATCAATGCCGAACATCCCGAAACCTTTATGCCAACGCCCGGCAAAGTGACTGCCTTTCACGCTGCTGGCGGGCCAGGTGTTCGCGTTGAATCCTGTCTTTATTCGGGCTATTCGGTGCCACCCTATTATGACAGCTTGATCGCCAAGCTGATTATTCATGGCGATGATCGGGATCATTGTCTGGCGCGGCTGCGGCGGGCGTTACAAGAATTTATTGTTGAGCCTATTCCGACAACACTGACGCTTCATAAACGACTTGTCGATGCCGATGCGATCAAAGATGGCAGCTATAATATCCGCTGGCTTGAAGAAGTGTTTTTGAAAAAAGACTAAGCTTCGCGCCCCTTTGGTTAGAGGCATTGCATGGCTGATCACTACATCTATTCGCCCGAGACAATTATCAAAGCCTATTCGCTTGGGCTGTTTCCGATGGCTGACAGCCATGACAGTCTTGACATAAAATTCTATGACCCTGACCGGCGAGCGCTGATTCCGATTGATCATTCGCTTGGCCGCGGCGTTCATATTCCGCGGCGGTTGCAACGCCGTGTTCGCCAAGCGCCCTATGAGGTGACGCTGGATCAGGATTTCACTGCGGTCATTGACGCCTGCGCGGCACCAAGTGATCAACGCACCGACACATGGATCAATAAAGATATCCGCCAGCTCTATATCGCGCTTCACAAGATGGGCTTTGCCCATTCGATTGAGGTTTGGTTGGATGGCGCACTTATTGGCGGGCTATATGGTGTGGCGCTGCGGGCGGCTTTTTTTGGCGAGTCGATGTTTTCGCGCAAAAGCGATGCCTCGAAAATCGCACTTGTTCATTTAATGGCGCGGCTTCGCCACGGCAATTTCCTATTGCTTGATGCGCAATTCACCAATGATCATTTACAACAATTCGGCGTAACCGAAATTGACCGGTCAGAGTTTCAAGGCCGCCTTGCCGAGGCGCTTGCCAGTGACGGTGATCTGCATTTTGACACGCCCAGCGCCGCCTTGGTTATGCCCTATCTCGATCAATTGGCCAAACCTCGCCCCTAATCGGCAAAACAGGCAAGAAGCGTCAGATCATAAACCGGATGTTCAAGCGCCGATATCGCCGGGCTGGAGGAAAAAATCCAGCCGGAAAAAACCTGCTTTGGGGCGAGCCCGTCATAGCCGCCATCACGAACGGTGATAAAAGCGGCATTTTCCGGCGGTTCTTCGGGCGGATGAAAGGCGCAGCGATTGATGGTGATTTCTAGCGTGCCATAAAACCGCGCCGCACCAACAGGCGCTTCAACGGTTGAAATGCGGGCAGTAATTTTATCAAGCGCCTGCAATCGAGCCTTGTTCCCATCAATCCATGTCGTCGCGCCAACAGACCCTGCCAAGAAAGCACCTGCCAAGAATGGCCAAAGACAAGCAATGGCCAGCAACATAGAACGCCAACGCCAGACGCCAACATGCCCAGATTTTGCGTGAATGGCAGACCAGATGATCGCTGGTTGGCGCATCACCTGAGGCATATTAATTCGCCGAATTATTGGATGAGAATACAGCCTTGCCAAGAAGATCACTAAGGCTGATCGGGTCGCGGGTATCATAAATCACCGCACCAGCCGCAAGCGTGTCAGTGGCAGCACCCGGCATTAATTCCAGATAATTACCCCCTAAAAGCGACGCGGCGGTAATGCGCGCAC
>Ga0181574_10004056_pt1 | contig 12795 bp, 13 predicted proteins | sample 101ome_24_FD_145600 | JGI IMG/M metagenome (GOLD analysis project Ga0181574, IMG submission 145600) | Coastal salt marsh microbial communities from the Groves Creek Marsh, Skidaway Island, Georgia - 101410AT metaG (spades assembly) | ecosystem: Environmental > Aquatic > Marine > Intertidal zone... | reverse complement strand
TGGTAAATTTAATTTTAGAGAATTTAATGTCCTTGATTGGTCCGAAGATGCTTATGTTGCTTATCCTGGTCTAACACATGAAAGGAACACACTATCTGCTGGTTCTGTAGAAGTGGCAAGTGGTCAAATAGTTTATGCTATATTAAACTCACAAGCAGGTGCACCTAGCACTATAACACCTCTTGTAGACGATATTGAAAACATATCGCCGTTCACTAACAATCTGTTTATAATTGCTAATAATGCTAGTACTGAGATTGTTGTTGGCAAATCTATTAAATTAGAAATTGGTGAAACTAAGGAACTATATGGCACCAACCAGGTACTAGAAGGTACTCTGATTGAAGGCGGTGAATGGAGCTACTACATTGATTTTGATCCATCTACTCTCACTGGGGTAGAAGCGATATCACCGGGTACTACTAATAATAATGTAGAGGTTATACACACTATCGGGAACGATATATATGTGGGTGGTACTTTTACTACTATTGACGGTAATAATATAAACCGCATAGCTAAATACAACTTTGTTACCGGTGTTTGGTCTGATATAGGTGGTACTAGTGGTACTGTATATAACATATACTCTATAGGTACTGACTTATATGTTGGTGGTCAGTTTAGCGCTGTTGACACTGGAAATGCTGTAGCTGCTAACAATATAGCTAAATACGATACTCTTACTGATACTTGGTTTGATATAGGTGGTACGGATAGCGATGTAAGAGCTTTGCATGCTATAGGTACTGACTTATATGTAGGTGGTAATTTTACTACTGTTGATGGTGGAGGTGTAGCAGCTAACCGTATAGCTAAATATGATACTACTACTGATACTTGGTCTGATATAGGTGGTACTAATAGTTTTATATTTGATATACACTCTATAGGTACTGACTTATATGTAGGTGGTAATTTTACCACAGTGGATGGCGGTATTTCTGCTAATTATATAGCTAAATATGACACCGTAGGTGATGTTTGGTCTGATATAGGTGGAGCAAGCTTTCGTGTATTTGTCATACACTCTATAGGTACTGATTTATATGTTGGTGGTCAGTTTACTGCTGTTGACACTGGAGATGCTGTTGCTGCTAATTATATAGCTAAATACGATACTATAGGTGATGTTTGGTCAGATATAGGTGGTGCGGATACCACAGTGATTGCCATATACTCTATAGGTACTGATTTATATGTTGGTGGTCAGTTTAGCGCTGTTGATACTGGAAATGCTGTAGCAGCTAGCCGTATAGCTAAATACGATACTCTTACTGATACTTGGTTTGATATAGGTGGCGCTAATAGCACAGTGAATAGTATAGCTGTGGCTGAAGATGGCCTATATATAGGTGGTAGTTTTACTACTATCGACGGTGTAACTTCTGAAAAGATTGGTAAATTTAATTTTAGAGAATTTAATGCTATCTCCTGGTCTGAGGATGCTTATGTATCTAATCCTGGATTAACAAATGAAAGAAATACTTTAACAGCAAACTCTCTAGAAATTACAAGTGGTCAAGCCCTGTACACTATATTAAATTTACAAGCAGGTGCGCCTAGCACTATAACACCAATGCTAGATAGTATTGAAAACATATCCCCATCTACTAAAAACCTATTTATAATAGCTCAACACGTAGATGATGAAATAATAGTTGGCAAATCTATTAAATTAGAAATTGGTGAAACCAAGGAACTATATAGTTCCAATCAAGTGTTAGAAGGCACTCTGGTTGAAGGTGGGGATTGGAGCTACTACATTGATTTTGATCCATCTACTCTCACTGGGGTAGAAGCAATATCACCAGGTACTACTAATGACTTCGTGTGGGAAATGGCATTAATAGGTACTGATTTATATGTAGGTGGTCAGTTCACCACTATTGATGGCAATGCTATAAACCGTATAGCTAAATACGATACTATTACCGATACTTGGTCTGATATAGGTGGCGCTAATTCTAATGTGCATACTGTACATGCTATAGGTACTGACTTATATGTAGGTGGTTTTTTCACTACTGTTGATGGTGGAGGTGTAGCTGCTAACCGTATAGCTAAATACGATACTCTTACTGATACTTGGTCTGATATAGGTGGTGCTAGTGGTGCTGTATATAACATATACTCTATAGGTACTGATTTATATGTTGGTGGTCAGTTTAGTGCTGTTGATACTGGTAATGCTGTATTAGCAAATTTTATAGCTAAATATGATACCGTAGGTGATGTTTGGTCCGATATCGGTGGTACGAATAATATTGTATTTGCCATGGAATCTATAGGTACTGACTTATATGTAGGTGGTGCTTTCACTACTGTTGATGGTGGAGGTGTAGCTGCTAACCGTATAGCTAAATACGACACCGTAGGTGATGTTTGGTCCGATATAGGTGGTACGAATAACGCAGTAGATGCCATACACTCTATAGGTACTGACTTATATGTAGGTGGTCAGTTTACTGCTGTTGACACTGGAAATGCTGTAGCAGCAAATTTTATAGCTAAATACGATACCGTAGGTGATACTTGGTCTGATATAGGTGGTACGGATGGTCAAATATTTGATATACGTTCTATAGGTACTGATTTATATGTAGGTGGTGGTTTTACTGCTGTTGACACTGGAGATGCTGTTGCTGCTAATAATATAGCTAAATACGATACTCTTACTGACACTTGGTCTGATATAGGTGGTACGAATGCTTTTGTAAATACTATTTTCTACACCGAACATGGCCTATATATAGGTGGTGATTTCACTACTGTTGATGGTGTGACATCTGAAAAAATTGGTAAATTTAATTTTAGGGAATTCAATGCTATCTCCTGGTCCGAAGATGCCTATATATCTAATCCTGGATTAACAAATGAAAGAAATACTTTAGAAGTAAGTTCTTTAGAAATTGCAAGTGGTCAAGCGGTTTATACTATATTGAATACTCAAGCAGGATTTCCTGACGCCGTAGCGCCGCTTGTAAATTATATTGAAAATATATCCCCATCTACTAAAAACCTATTTATAATAGCTCAACACGTAGATGATGAAATAATAGTTGGCAAATCTATTAAACTCAAGTTGGGTGAAACTAAAGAATTATATGAAGGGGAACAGGGGCTTAAAACCCAAGTTATTACTGATTCAAATAGTGGCTGGGTGGCATTAGATAAGCAAGAGCTTTTTGCAGATACTTCTGTGGGTGCTATATTAATAGATTTAGAACCTTCACCATCATTAGGTAACAGGGTTAGAATTATAGATCATGATGGTAGTTGGGCAACCAATAACGTGACAGTAGACGGTAATGGTAATAATATCAATGGCGCAGCTACGTTGACTCTTAATGTGAATGATGCTTGGGTGGAGTTAGTATATAATGGAACAGAATGGCGAGTATTAGAGTAATAAATGGCCAATTTAAGTGAATTTTATGATTGAGAAGCTTAGAGAAGATGAGCTCATACAAGATTTAGTTTGTAAATCCAGCCATCCTACAATAGAAGATCTAAGACCGATATTTGATAAGTACAATATTAAAACCGCTACTGATTTATGGTTTTTATTTGACTCAGTCAGAGAGCTTTGGTTAATAGAAAAAAGAAACGTCTTTTCCAAAGACTAATCCAAGTACCCTTCCAACATCAACTGCGCTATATCGATGTACTTTGTATCTTGTTCTAGTGGATGCTTTTGTCTCCAAAACTTACCCCACTGAACTTTAACACCTTCGACTTGAAGCTCGTTCCAGTTCTCAATGTTGTATTCATCATTCCACAAGATCTTAACGTTAACTTCAGGGTCGATAGATTTGAATCTATCATACATCAGAATCGCCTCCTTCTCAAGACCATTCTCGAACTCAACGTGATCTAATGAATCAAGGACTACACTCTCCATTGCCTTAATGAACTCAATGACTATACCGTAGGGACCTAGTTTTGCAGCTTTTCTGATCTTTTCTTTTCTGCTAGCACTGATGTGTTTTTTGATAAGTCTTTTAACTCTAGCTTTAGCATTTGACATATTAAACCTTCTTTATGTTGCCTAAAAACCATTTTGCAAAATCTGCCTTACCCATGTCCTTAGCTAGGTCGTTCCAATCTTTCTCATCATCATTTGTTAGGACAAAGTTGGTAACACACTTAGCGACGATCATCTTCTCTAACATCTTAAGACCAGCTTCGTCTGAGTCTGGAGCACCAATAATCTTATAACCCTGATCCTTAAGATCCTTCAACACTTCTAGTTGATGCTTTGAAACACCTGATCCAGAACAAGCTATTGCTTTCCAGGGATTCTTTAAAGGATTGCCGTAGACCATGTTTAGGGCTTGCTGAATTGATATTGTATTAAATGCGCCTTCAGTAACAATGATACCCTTTGTTTGTGGGCCTAAGTTTTTCTGATCCCAACCATAAAACAAAAGACCTAACCTAGTACCAGGAATAGTATCTATCTTGCGAAGTGCACCTTCACCGTCTAGGTATGGTTTTAAATATCGGGTTTGTGCACCACAAAAGACTTTGTCATAGTAGTACGGAAATACGATAGCTTTTTTCCATGAGTCATAAAATATATTATCATCTATATCTATAGACCTAGACTTGAGATACTCTCTACCTTCTTTCGCCTCATTGGAGAATAGTGGAATAAAGTGCTTTGGCCACTCCATCTTTTGAACTTCGTTAGGTACAGCCTCTACAATATTGAAGTCATGCTTTAAGAACTCTTTTAATGTTAGTCCAGATAGTGCACAATACTGTTCTATTGAATAGGCACGTTCGCAACGATTACAATATGTCCAAATACCTAATCCGTAACCTTTAGGATCATCGTCCACGTGCCAGTACAGAGTCTTGTTTCTAAACTTACCAGTTTCCATAAAGCAAATTAAGCAATGCTCTGTTGATAAAGCGTATAGGTCATTTATATCACTTGGTTTCAACGCTACCCTCTTCTTCAGATAGTTTAGAGTCTATATCTTCTAAAGTATGATGTTGTGCCGATAGTTCGTCGTACTCAACAAACCTGCCCCTCTCGAATAGGCACTTGATCTTCTTACCTGCCATACCGAATCGATCTTTTTTAATTGCAAAATCAGTAGTCTTACTTTCAAAATCCGGTATCATCTCAATTACAACAGTAGATGGCTCAATGATATCTGGACAGTGCTTGATTCTGTTATCAAGATCAACATTATTCCTCTTACCAATTGAATGAAGCTGAGCAAATACAACTAAGGGCAGGTTCGCCCTTTTGATATATTGACCAAACCATATTCGCAACTCGTTAAGCGCATCGTATGTCTTCATATTCGGATTAGATGTAGACTTCTTGATCAGTTGATAATAATCTATCATCACACAGGAATAATCTGCATCTGCGACAAGATTTAATATTCGTTTAACACCTTCAACGGTCGATGTAATGCCATTTTTGTAGTTGACATCGACAACCTTAACGTACTCAGCGATCTCTTTGAACATCGCCATGCACTCGGTAACATTGACTTTTGGCATTATGTTCTTCTTATAGTCATTAAAATTATAACCAAGATGAAGACACGCGATACGGAATATGATATCTTGCTGTGATTCCTCGTTAGATATCACCATGATCTTCTTCTTTTGTTGCCACAGCGGATAAGAGATATTGGCTGCCGCCGTAGATTTACCAGAACCAGTGTATGCACACATCAGATACAGATTCTCTCGTGTAAATGGAACAATCTCTGTTAGATCATCGTTAATAAAGGTAACGCGCTCTCTAAGCATCCTGCGATACTTAGCGATATCTGAGTACATATCTTTAATAGATGTGTCATCACCAAACGAATCTAAATCATCTAGTGAAAGATCTTGAAACTCTTGTTCACCGCTGACGCCAAGAAGCTTTTCAATTTTTGCTTTGTCAATTTTCGCCACTTAAAACTCCAAATCTTCTTCGTCACTACCTTTAATGCCTAGTGCTGCTTCCCTTGCTAACCTTTCTCTTCTTAAGGCTTTAACATCTATCAAGGGAATGCTGTCTGCATAACGTCGCATCCTAGAGTATTCCTCTTTAGACATGCCATTCGGTGCTACAGCCTTACCTTCTTCGTTCACCTGGAAGATCTCTTCTTTACCTGCCTTTATCTGCTCTTCCGTATTAGGATTAAACCAAACGTAGAACACATTAATGGCAGCGTTACGAATCATAGTTTCCCAGTTCTTTTTGTACTCGTCTTGGGAATCATATTGCTTCTTCCATTTAGCATAATAATGACGCACTAAACTTTCACTTGGATAGTGAGCTTTAATAGCATCGTCACGCATTTCTATTGCTGTGTCGAAGTCTAAGCCGATTTTATGCCATGTGTAAAATAATTCATCGAAGTTATCTTCATAAGAGTCTCTACTTCTGTCTTTCTCTGATAAAGATGCAACCCACTGCTCGAGAACTATTTCAGCAACTTTACGCTTGTTGCTCATGATAACTCTCCTCAGAATCGATAGTTGTTACCGCGTTGTCTTTCAGATTCGTGATGCGAATCTTAGCGCTGTAGTGCTCTCTATCAATGTGCAGGAGTTCGACCTTGTAGTCGCCGTTGATGTAGAAAGGTTTTTTCTTACCTAACCACCAAAAAAGAGAATCTTTTAATTTACCTTTGAATTCATCGGGGCTTGAATGCTTCTGGGACATAATAGTACCTCCAAAATGTGTAGAATATAAACGAAACCGTAATATTAAATACGATCGGTATTTATTTTATACAAAGGAATTATTTCGTGAAAGTGAAAATAGAAAATGATTATATTTATATAGAAGGCGCTAGCACTAACTACGCAAGCATGCTTAGAGAAAAGCTTTCATATAAAGATAAGCAGGTTGAATATTCGATCAACAGAATGAAGAAGAACATCTACCAGAGGAATAGCGGAGCCATTAGAGCTTTAGAAAAGAAGTTGTACGGCTCAGTGATGATGGAGAAAGGTGATCAGATCATAGTGCCATCTGGCTTTACACATCTGATCCCAGATACAGCAGACATCACCGACAACCGACACGACACCGGCGACACCATCTCTCTTCCATGGCAGAAGAAACCATTCGATCTTAGAGACTACCAGAATGAAGCAAATGAACTTATGCAAGAATCCTATAGGGGATTAATCAATTTTGCAACAGGGCTTGGTAAGACACTTACGGCACTGCACGCGATCAGAAGATTTAAGAAGAAGACGTTGATCATCTGCCCCAGTACTGGTATTGCCGATAACTTCTACGAAGAGTTGTGTAGTGCATTTGGTGAAAACAAGGTCGGCTACTTCGGCAATGGCAAAAAGAAGATAAGAGACATCACGGTTGGCATCGCTCAATCAGTTAATAATCATATTACTAAGTTTAAAGAGCACGGACTAGGGCTGATTATCATCGACGAAGTCCATCATCTTCCTGCCGATACGTTCTTCACCATTACTGAAGAGTTAGCAGACGTAGGTCGTATCTTCGGTCTCACAGCAACGGATTTCAGATCAGACGGTAAAGATATCATGATCACTGCCGGATGTGGACCAACGCTCATTAAGCGAGATCTTTTATGGGGAGTTAAAAATAAGTGGTTAGCCAAACCGTACATCATTGTAAGAGGTATCGAGACCACCGGTAGAGAGTACAAGAGCGATAAGATAAAGAATTACAAAGAGCACGTTCTGAAAGATAAACAGATGACCGGCAGGATCATAGCCGATTGTGCTAAATTTATTGAGGCCGGCAAGTCTGTATTGTGCTTAGTTCAAGAAATATCCCACGGGAAGGAGATATCTGAACAACTCGGTCTTCCTTTTGCTACATCAGGTGATAAAAACTCTAGTGAATATGTTAAGCAGTTAAATAAGGGTAAGATACCTGGTCTAGTCGGTACGGCATCTAAAATCGGTGAAGGTGTAGACACGAAGAATGTGGATGTACTGGTGCTAGCAAACTTTACAGCTAGCAAGGGCCCTCTTTGGCAGAACCTTGGAAGAGGTCTGCGGATACACGAAGATAACGATCAAGTTATCGTTTTAGATTATGCGCCACTAGGCTCTAAGATGCTAACACGACACGCAAAGCAGCGTATAAGATACTACAAAGAGATAACCAATAATATAAGGACAATCGATGTTTAAAGAACAAGATAAAGAAGATATGAAGCAGGAGATAAAGAGCCAACTGTTTAAGAGTTTCTACATACCAGAGATGAACGATTATGAAACTATATCACAATATAAAACCAATATTCAGTATGCTATCGAAAACTACGTTCATGAAGTGGTTGGTGTTGCTGTTGATCAAATTATCGATAAACTATACACACACGAAGACTTTGAGCGCGATATCGGCCTAAGATAATAGTAAAACAGGGTATAATTCCCTAGTGTCTAATGTAAGATACTTGGAGTAATTATGCCTAAGTTTAGCAAAAAAAGTCTAGATAAATTATCAACTTGCCACCCAGACCTTCAACTTCTATTCAAAGAGGTCATTAAGAATGTCGATTGCTCGATATTAGAAGGTATTCGTACAAAAGCCACACAAGAAGAGTACGTCAGAACCGGCAAATCCAAGACAATGAACTCCAAACATCTACCCCAAGACGACGGTGTATCTTGGGCAGTAGACTGTATAGCATACCCCATAGACTGGAATAACTGGAAGCGAAACTATATGTTCGCTGGCTATGTTAGAGGTGTAGCAGAATCTCTCGGCATGAAGATCAGATGCGGTGCAGATTGGAACTCTAACATGGACCCAACTGACCAAACGTTCCATGATCTCCCTCATTTTGAATTATTGACGCCCAGATCAGCTCCTATCGCCAAGAAACAGCATCTGCCGGACATTCCGTCAGAAGATGAGATGGATGCGACTCTGGCTGATTTAGAGCGCAATCTCGATATAGATTAAACCAGCTCATCTAGTAAAATTAGAGTGTATGTAAATTCTAACTTTGGTAAGATATGCAGACTCTCGTTCTAGATTCAGGATTTCAACCCGTCAAGACTGTCAATTGGCAGCGAGCAATTGCTCTACTAATAAACGAAAAAGCAGATATGGTCTCCACCTACGAAAAGAAGGTGAGATCAGTTTCAAAATCATTCGATCTACCCAAAATAATACGACTAAGAAATTTCATAAGAAAAATCAACCTGGTAAGCTATAGCAGGAAAAAGGTCTTTGAGAGAGATCAGTACGTGTGTCAGTATTGTAAGATTAAGGTATCACAGAAGACAGCGACCATTGATCACGTAATCCCGAAATCTAAAGGGGGAAAGAATACGTGGACCAATACAGTTACGAGTTGTGATGCTTGTAATAGTAAGAAGGGTTCTAAAACTCTTAAAGAAGCTAATATGAAACTCATATCAACTCCAATAAGGCCTAGTATACTCGGAACAATAAAAGGTGAACTTAAAGATTGTTTTGAAGAAATTATGCAGCAGGAATATTAGGCGTGAGTGCTGCTACTGTAAAAACCAATGTAATTAGATAAGTGAAACACTGTATTAAGAACATTCCCATAAATATCCCCAATGAAAACCAAAAGCCAGCTCTTATTAGGTCTCGCTTTCTCATCTTTTCTATTTTCATATTTTCCTCTAGTTAAAGATATAGATCTAGATCTTGATCTGTAACTTTATTGTACCTTTGAGAATTAATTTTTTACTATACTTTTAAAAATAAATACTTTAATAAAACTAGACACTTAAAAATTATTTTTTAAAATGTTTTTCTAGGGTATAATGGCCATTACGGGCCACTCAATTTAAAATTGGCCAATTCCTGATAACTATACTTTTACTCTACTAATCCTGATTTCCACTTATTTTTCACTATACCTAAAATATCTACACAAGTATAACCAATACACATCTAATTCCTGTTAGGAGATACTATGGCCACAGAAAAAGATATTCAAGCAAGAGTCAAAGAGCATACACGCGCATTGCGCGATCAGTTCTATAAAATCAAGGTTCAAGTCCTTAAAGCCGGTGACGAATTTACTACAGTCACAGGTGATGGTCCTGTTACCACAAAAGTTGTGGGAGATGGTAAACTTCCCTACAAGAAGAACTTTACTGATGCAGGTTTTGATCTCTTTACGCCCATTGATGTTTCTATCAGGTATGGGGAAGTAGTCAAGATTCCTCTGAATATCCGAATGGAGTTGCCCGCGGGATCTTGGGCAAGGATTGAGACTAAGTCAGGTCTAGGTTCTAAAGGTATGTTAGTCTATGCTGGTGTAGTTGATCAGGGTTACCGCGGCATACCCCACGTTATTGCGACCAATCTTAAAAAAGATACTAGAATAGATATAAAAGCAGGTAGCAAGATTGCACAAATGACAATGAATCCTCACTCGTTAGAGTTTTTTATCGAAGAGGTCGTAGAGGTTGACACTGCTACAGAGCGCGGCATTGGCGGGTTCGGTTCAACTGGAGCACAATAATGAGCAACCTATCTAAGATATTCGATTCAAACATAAGAATAAACAACGTATCTGCACTAGATGATAGTGCAGTATGGCCAAAGAATATAGAGATTACGATTACCCGTATCCCAATACGGAAACGAGATGGCTACGATGAGACTATGTTGCGCAACTTCTGTCATAAGCTTAAAAGCTGCATGGTTAAGAACGGTGTTGTCTTTCTCATATGCTATGCTCCTGTAGAGTGTAAGGCTAGACCTTTTGAAGTGGCAAGAGCAATGACAGACGCAGGTTTCCATCACGTTGATAATATCGTTGTGGAGAAGAGTTGGTTTCCAGGAAAAAGATCAGAGATCAATCTCGTAAACTCTCATGAGTATGTTCTTTATTTCTGCAATGGTGTAGTTTGGAACCTCGATCGTATTCCTATTAAGGAGTACATTGGCATAGATGAAAACGCTTCTTGTCCAGGTAATACTTGGAAAGTAGAGACAGGATCGCTAGACGAATCAATTCCTATTGACCTAGCTGAATTACTTATCAGAATGACAGACGCACTACCTGGATCTATTGTGTTTGATCCGTTTATGTCTAATCAGGCAACAATACAGGCGTCGGTGAAATTAGGTCATTCTTTTTATGGTTTTGAAAAGGATGCAAAGAAGATGAAGAAGTATAAGAAACTATTGGATAACTATAAACGATAGGGGTTTAAATGTACTACCAAAAGAGTAAAGCAAAAGATATAGTGACTGATCCATCAACTATTAGTAGCGTTGTAGCAGATACCGTTGATAGGATGGCGAAGATAGTCGGTTCTACACTAGGACCTGGTGGTCGTAAGGTTATCATCGAAAGGGAAGGGCTTTCCCCCCTCGCTACAAAAGATGGCGTCACTGTAGCGAAATCATTGGGTGTTGCTAATGCAGAGGCGAACTTGATTATTGATTCTGCTAAAGAGATTTGCCTTAATACGGCAAAAGATGCTGGTGATGGTACTACTACTGCAATCGTATTAGCTAGCTCCATAATTAAGAACGGTCATAGGTTCTTAAACAGTAACCCTAAATACAATCCGCAGAGAATGATAGATGAGCTTCAGTCTGCCTATAATAAGGTAATTGTGCCATTCTTAAAGTTCGTTGCGATCCCCACTGAAACAGAGGAGCAGTTAAAGCATGTAGCTACAATTTCTGCTAACGGCGATACAGAGATCGCGTCAGTGGCTGTTGAAGCTGTAGTAGCAGCTGGAGACGATGGACACGTGTTGTTTCACGAAAGTCAAGGTGGTAAGACATACGTCGAGATGTCTGACGGATACATCGTTACTAAAGGTTTAAAGGATCTAGGACAGATCGGACCTGCTTTCATAAACGATAACGCAAATCAGCAAGTCAAGATGGATCAGGGACACGTTGTGCTATACGATGGCAGCATCAATGATCTTAAAGTGCCTGGCCTTATTCAAGATTGTGTAACTGATGAGGGTGGTTTTGCAGACGGAACACCTATCTTAATCTTTGCTCATAACTTCTCAGATGCTGTTCTAGATAGGTTCGCTAAGACTACCAAATCAGGACATCTAGTTGTTCCTGTTAAGACACCTAGAAACGGGCTTCCAAACGGAGCAAGCATGTTCTTACAAGACATGTCTGTTTACACAGATGCAACGGTATTCACACCTGCTGATGTTGATGAGATGGAGTTAGAAGATTTTGGTAAATTCGATAGTGCACGAGTTAATATGTATGAGTGCTTTGTCATGAATCAGCCAAATATGGAAGATATTGAAGAGAGAATCGGCGAGCTAAAAGCAATTCAGAACGCTGCTATGAGTGAAATGGATAAGTCACACATTAGAGCTGCTATCGCTAAACTAACGTGTGGTGTTACTACGATTCACGTTGGCGGAACATCAGAGCTAGAGATCAGGGAGAAGGTTGGTCGTGTTGAAGATGCGGTTGAGGCTGTAAGATCTGCTATCGCTGAAGGTATTGTGTCCGGCGGATGCAGCATGCATTTAAAGCTCGCTGCTCAGTTAGCAAATCATGAGAATAAGACGCCTTCTTGGGATATTCTTATCGAATCACTACAAGCACCATTCAAGCTCCTGTTAAGTAACTGTGGCGAGTCATATGAAGAAGTTTACCCACACTTATCAGATGAGTTCATGTCATTAGGAGCATCGTTGCCAAGCACGGTGTTCGATGCAAATAAACATGAACTGGTAAATCCAATTGATTCTGGGATAATCGAACCAACTAAAGTTGTTCGTGTCAGTATAGCTAACGCTTTATCAGTTGCTTCTCTTCTTACAACCCTTGGCGGTATCGTC
>Ga0181574_10004046_pt1 | contig 12815 bp, 10 predicted proteins | sample 101ome_24_FD_145600 | JGI IMG/M metagenome (GOLD analysis project Ga0181574, IMG submission 145600) | Coastal salt marsh microbial communities from the Groves Creek Marsh, Skidaway Island, Georgia - 101410AT metaG (spades assembly) | ecosystem: Environmental > Aquatic > Marine > Intertidal zone... | reverse complement strand
GACTTCCTGTCCTGGCGCGTTCCACAATTGCCAACTTCCTGTTGTCTGTGTTTCCACCCAAACTTCACCCGATGTTGAAGGGTTCGGGTAGATCAGTAAAGAAGCAAGCGTTTCCTGCGTTAGCGCCAACCCCGTCCAGACTTCACTTTTGTTTGCCTTCAGTACTGGGCGGATCATCACCGATCCTTCGATATCCGAATTCAACCAAGAGCCGCCTAGCCCCAATTGGTAATGAAGTTGACCCGCATTGGCGTTGGTGTTTTTATCCAAGCCAAAATTGAGCATCGCATCATTCGCTTGAACCGTACCGACGTGAAAACTGCCACTGACTGGAATGGGTTCATCGTATGGGTAATAGGCGAACACATCGTACCCGTCTGTGAAATAGTTGGGTGTATGGAACTGATAATTTTCACCCAATTCGGAACCGGGCAGCCCAGAGCTATCTGACCAAGCGCGGAGGAGAAAGGTTTCACTCCCGGCGTTATTGTAGTAAGGCGTGAAATGTATGGCCACCCCCAGCAACGTGTCCGGAATTTCCAAAGCAAACCGCATGGCAATCTTGCCTCCTGCCGCTGTTAGGGCGTACGCTTTTTCGGCCGTACCATCATCGTAGGCGTAATCGTTGATGAATACCTGTTCAAAGGTGATGCTATCGTTATCCGGGACGCCCACCTTTTCCGTGTGGAGCAGACCGATTGAGCTCTGCCAAACCGCCACATCGAACGTAGCACACGAATCGTTCACATCCGTATCGAAAACGAAATCCTCGCCTTGGGGATTTGCGCCGAGGTAAAGTGGAGTGGTAAACATGGATTCCGGCTGGACATTCGTGTTTTGGAATGGGCTCGGGTAGGTCATAGCGTCAGTCTCAAAGGCGATTGAGAATCCTGTTTCGATGTTATCTGCCTGGGTTGTACTGAGATTGCGCTGTTGGATTAGCAAGCTGTCGCGCATGTAAAAAGTTGGATTGGCTGCGAATTGGTTCCACGGCATCCTTGTGTAATCACGAAGAAATGTACTGACGGGTTCCACGATGGCGACTTCGCTCACCACCTCGAACGTCTCCGGATTGATTTGGTCATCCAACAAAATGTAATCCAGATGCCACAAATCGACGTTTCCTGCCAGCGCTCCCCAATTGCGAAAGCGGAATTGGAAGTCATTATCCAGCCATTGCAGCTGATCTACCGCAACGAAATATCGATCAAATGCTGCAGTGTTTGCGCTATCGGTCGACCACACTTCCGTCCAAACCACCTCACCCGTGACATCGTCTGTAGACTTGAATTCCAGTACCAATTCATCTTCGCCTTCATCCGGTGCATTGCCGCGCCCCCCAGCTTGCACATAAAACATCAGATGAATATTGGATTCTGGAAAATAACCGTTCAAAGCAATGGGAAGTGAAGTCAAAGTGTCCGCCCATCCGGGTGTGTTGACCTCAACGAAGCTGTACGGATAGCCAAAGCGATCCAATCCTTCAAGTGTCGCACAACCAATGGTCGGTGGTTGCAATGCGTATGTCTGCGTAATCCGCGCAGAACCCTCCTCCCATCGCTGGTACGCCTCAAAACCCTCAAAACCCGGTCCTGGCATCGACGGCGTGGAAAAATCATCGAAAAACGGGAGAGAAAGCGCTCCGCCACGGGCTCCGCCAGAAATTTCTGTCCGTCTCATTTCATCAAACGGAACTGCAATGAGATCGCTTTCGTGGTCATTCTTAACCAGCTGTTGCGCTTCCGACAAACCAGAGCAGAATACCCATGCACCCCACACCATGCAAATTCGCATGACACCAAAAGCGCCCATTTTTTTGATCATCCTAATCATTTAATTCAGTTCGTGCACGATCCCATCGCAATCCCATGTACAAATCCAATTCTGTACCCGCAGGGATGCTTTTCGATGTTGTAGGCTTCAAATGCTGCTGCAAAACAGTCGCTTTCAATGAATCCGCGTCGTCTTCAACGGATTCTGCATACTCCACCAATCCCAGACTTAATTTGGCGTCAACAAGTATCCGACGTGCTTCGTCGAGGGTTTTACCGCGGAGGTTTGGAATGCTGACCAGTTCTTGCGTTGTCGTTCCCGCTACAATCCGAATCGTCACTCCTTTTGGCAACCGATCTGCAGCGGTCAAAATACGACCCCGAGCATCTTCCATTCGCACAACACGACCAACAAGCGCAATATTGGGTTCCAACAACTCCTCAACTTCAAATCCTTTGTTTTCGAGAATAATGCGCGCAATTCCCGGGTCTTGTCCCTCTTGAATGCCCAACACTTCAAAAGGCGGTGTGCTCCGATAAGTCGTCAAGTAAACACGTCGTCCCGATTTGATTTTTGAGCCTGACGGTGGCACCTGTTCGATGACTTCAAACGCCCGGCCGTTCCTGCTGTAAATGCTGTCAAGGTGAATCGCAACCAATCCTTCGGCCTCTAGGATTTCCCGAGATTCTTGCAAGGACAACCCTTTCAGGACCGGCATTTCGCGCGTAGCTCCTGGTTGCGTGTAAAACTTTAAGTAGACCCAAAGCCCGCCAATCAGCAGCAGCCACACCACCCCCAATCGAAGCACCGTTCTCAGAAATGCCTTACTGAACAGGAACCGGAACCACTGTTTCATGCCGTAATCAACGTTCGAACGCCTGAATTGGTATACTGAGCGCGCATCACGCCCCAAGTTAATCCATCAACTCCTCTTCAAGTGCATTTTCGAACGTATTTCGCCATTCAGCGCAAAATCCAAAGTGAGTATTGTCCACCATGATTTTGCCCTTTGTCACATGCCCCAAGAGTACGATGGGCACATCAAATTCCTCAATCACATCGAGCAATCGGTCTTGTTGATTCTCCGAACAGCTTACCAAAATCCTTCCTTGTCCTTCGCCGAACAAGAATGCATCGAGCCGGATTTCATCATCGGTAACCACATCGAAACCAAGTTCATTTGGCATGGCCATTTCCAATAAGCTGACGAAAAGCCCTCCGTCTGCCACATCGTGAGCTGCTTCGATGCAACCTCGTTCAATGGCCTTCCGAACGCAAGCTTGAACCTTGCCTTCGGCCTCCAAATTGAAGTAAGGAGCAGGGGTGCGCTTTACACCTGCAATGCTGCTTACGTATTCCGATGCATTGATGCAATCAGTCACCTCACCGATGAGGAAAATCAGCTCACCTTTCTCCTTAAAATCGAGGGACATGTGCTTTTCGCGGTCCTCCATAACGCCCACCATTCCGATAGTCGGGGTGGGGAAAACAGCCACTGCCGTTCCATCAGGCTGAGCCGATTGGTTGTAAAAACTCACATTTCCGCCCGTAACGGGGGTATTGAAATACCGGCAAGACCGGCCCATACCTTCAATGGCTTTAACAAATTGCCAATAAACTTCGGGATTGTACGGGTTTCCGAAATTCAGGCAATTGGTGATGGCGCTCGGTACTGCCCCGGTGCAGCTGATGTTTCTGGCAGCCTCCGCCACCGCGATGGCCGTCCCAACTTCGGGATCCATCTCGACGTATCGTGCATTGCAGTCTACGGTCAACGAAAGCGCCTTCTGGGTGCCGCGCACAGAAACCACACCCGCATCTGACGGGCGATTGGTGGAGCGGTTAATGGTACCCACCATGCTGTCATACTGCTCCCAGACCCACTTTTTTGAAGCGATGTTTGGTGATTGGATGAGTCGCTCGGCCAAGTCTTTCGCCTCTTCGATATTCGGGACTGGGACCTCCGCAGCATCCCAAGCCTGCGCTTCTGCAAACCATTCCGGCTCACGAAATTCCCGGTCATATACTGGAGCACCTCCACCTAGCACCAACGTATCCGCAGGAACTTCTGCAACCAGCGCATCATCCTTGAAGAAACGAATCTGATTGCCTTCTGTCACCTCCCCGATGCATTCCGCGTGCAAGTCCCACTTGTCAAAAATGCCTTCAACCACGGATTCTTGACCCTTTGCCACCACCACCAACATGCGCTCTTGCGATTCACTCAGCAGGATTTCAAACGGTTGCATATCCGATTGCCGAAGCGGCACCTTGTCGAGGTAAATGTCCATCCCCACCTCGCCCGCTGCTGACATTTCCGAAGTTGAGCACGTAATGCCCGCAGCTCCCATATCCTGCATGCCTCGGACCGCGTCAGTCGCAGCCAATTCCAGCGTGGCTTCCAACAACAATTTCTCTTGGAATGGATCTCCAACCTGCACAGCTGGCAAGTCGTCCGCGCTCTCTGCCGTAATGTCTTTGGAAGCGAACGAAGCTCCTTGAATCCCGTCTTTACCGGTGGCCGAACCGACGATGTAAACCGGGTTGCCCACGCCTGAAGCGGTCGCGCTGATGATTTTGTCTGTTTCCAAAATGCCCACAGACATCGCATTGACGAGCGGGTTCACCTGGTAACAAGGATCGAAAAATACTTCGCCACCGACGATGGGGACCCCGAAGCTGTTGCCGTAATCACCAATGCCCTTGACCACACCCTCTAACAGCCACTTGGTTCGTGGATTGGACAAATCACCAAACCTCAAACTGTTCAATTGAGCGATGGGACGCGCACCCATCGTGAAGATATCCCGATTGATTCCGCCTACACCTGTCGCTGCTCCTTGGTATGGTTCCAAAGCAGAAGGGTGATTGTGGGATTCAATTTTAAACGCACAACCTAACCCGTCCCCAATGTCCACAATGCCCGCATTCTCTTCGCCGGCCTTGACCAACATGTGCGGACCATCTTTCGGTAGGGTCTTCAAGTACTTGATGGAATTCTTGTATGAACAGTGTTCACTCCACATCACGGAGTAAATGCACATTTCCGTAAAGTTGGGCGTTCGGCCCAAAATTTCACCAATCTTCTCGAATTCATCGGCAGTGAGGCCCATGTCCTGGGCTTGTTCCAATGTAGCGGGTGCTGTGGAGGCGTTCATTTCAAGTGAATTTGCACACAAAATTACGTCCACCGTCCCGGCTTTCCCGACGAATTTATGCCCGTTTACTCACCATTTGTCAACGGCCAATTCCATGTCGTAATTTGGGCAACATGAGAGCGGTTATCCAGCGCGTGAGGAAAGCTTCAGTTTCCATCGAAAACCAAATAGTAGGCACCATCGAATCTGGACTTTTGATCCTTTTAGGCGTAGAAGATGCGGATACGGAAGCGGACGTTCAATGGCTTGCACAAAAAATCGCCGGGATGCGCATTTTTTCTGATGAAGAGGGAAAAATGAACCGCTCACTCATCGATACCCAAGGACGCGCATTGATTGTCAGTCAATTCACCTTGCACGCATCGACGAAAAAAGGGAACCGCCCCAGTTTCATCCAAGCAGCCAAACCCGATCACGCCATTCCGCTTTATGAATCGTTCATCAAAGCCATGAATGCATTGACCTCTGATCCCGCAGAAACGGGGCGATTTGGCGCCGATATGCAAGTCTCTTTGATCAATGATGGCCCCGTTACGATTTGGATGGACACAAAAAACAAAGCATGAATTCACCCACCCTCGATACGCTTCAATCCGAAGTGGACCAATGGATTCGCACCGTCGGCGTGCGTTATTTCAGCGAATTGACGAACATGGCCATCCTGACCGAAGAAGTCGGTGAATTGGCTCGCATCATGGCCCGTCGTTACGGCGACCAGAGCGAAAAGCCCACTGATCAGAAGGCAGACTTGGGCGATGAAATGGCCGATGTGCTGTGGGTTCTCGTGGCATTGGCCAACCAAACAGGCGTGAACCTCACCGAGGCCTTTCACCGGAACTTGGAAAAGAAAACCAAACGCGACAGCGAGCGGCATGCCAACAATCCCAAATTGAAATGAGAAATTTAATCCTGATAGCTGCGACGGTTATTTTCAGTGCCAACGCACTCGGCCAACGCAATGTGCGAACGGCATTGAACCCCAGTTCGGAAAGCTCTCGACTTGCCGTCACCGAGCAACGAGCAAGCACTGCAGCCTTGTCGCAAACGGGCGGCCTCGCGTTGCGCTGCGTTGGCCCTACGGTGATGAGCGGGCGGGTCGCCGACATCGCCCTAGCAGACCCTACCGGACAATCGTTTTACGTCGCCTATGCGTCGGGAGGCCTTTGGCTCACCGAAAATCACGGCACGTCTTTCACGCCCTTATTCGACCATGCCCTAACGATCACGCTGGGTGCTGTCGCAGCGCATCCTGAAACCGGACGCATTTGGGTGGGAACTGGCGAAGTCAACAGCTCCCGCAGTTCCTACGCGGGAAGCGGTGTTTATTACAGTGACGATCGCGGGGCGACTTGGATCCATGCAGGACTCGCAAACACTCAGCACATTGGACGGATTGTCCTTCATCCCAATGATCCTGAAACCGCCTATGTCGCCGCGCTTGGCCCCTTGTACTCGGCCAATTCAGCGGGTGGAGTTTACAAGACAACGGATGGAGGTGAAAATTGGATCCGGGTGCTCACGGCACCTGGAAACCACGGAGATGCCGGGGCGGTTGAGGTGATCATGGATTCAAAAAACCCGGAGCACCTTTTCGCAGCACTCTGGGACCGCACGCGGCGCGCGTGGGATTTCCAAGGAAACGGCCCAGGCAGTGGCATTTGGGAGAGCACCGATGGAGGTCAAAATTGGGCAGAGCTCTCAGCGCGAGTGGGCTTCCCAAAATCCGAGTATACCGGACGGATTGGCTTGGCATGGCATGCTGCCGATGAAGTCCTTTTCGCTTTGGTCGATAACCAAACGCCTCTCGAACCCGAAGAAGACCTTACGGAAGCAGAAGCGTATGAACCGGCGCGATTCAAGGATTTGGGGCTGCAGGAATTTGCGCAATTGGACACGGCACTGCTTCAGGCTTATTTGGAAGACAATAATTTTCCAAAAGGAGCCACGGCAGAAGCTGTTTTCGATCAAGTCGCTCGAGGAGAACTCAAGCCAAGCGACCTGTACGACTACCTCACCGACGGCAACAAGGCATTGTTCGAGGCCGAAATCGCAGGTGCCGAAGTGTATCGATTAGATCTGTCCACGGGCGAATCCACTTGGGAACGCACCCATGAGGAGGTGCTTGAGGATGTGTGTTACACCTATGGATATTATTTCGGCCTGATCCAAGTGGATCCAGCAGATTCCGATCAACTATACATCGCAGGGGTTCCGCTCATCAACTCCCATGACGGCGGGGCCAATTGGGAGTCCATTGGAGCGCCCAACGTGCACGTGGATCATCATTTCCTTTGGATTGACCCGCGCGATAGCAACCACCTCATCAATGGAAACGACGGCGGTGTGAACATCAGCTGGGATCGAGGCGAACATTGGGTGAAATGCAACAGTCCAGAGGTGGGGCAGTTTTACGCGGTGGAAGTCGATAACGCAGAACCATACAACATCTACGGTGGCCTCCAAGACAACGGCACATGGCGCGGCCCGTCACGTTACAAAAATTCACCCGGTTGGCACCAGTCGGGACATTACGCTTGGACGTCCATCGGCGGCGGTGACGGCATGCAAATCGAAGTGGATCCGAGAAATCCCGAAGTCGTGTTTTCGGGATCCCAATTCGGATGGTACAGCCGGCAGGATTTGGACGGCGACGATTACGTAGGCATTCATCCGCAGCACGCATTGGGCGAAACACCGTTGCGCTGGAATTGGCAAACTCCGATTTGGCTGAGCAGACACCAATCTGACATCTTGTATATGGCATCAAACCGCCTGCATCGATCATTCGATCAAGGTGAAAATTGGGAAACGTTGAGCGGTGATTTGACCCGCGGCGGCATTCCGGGGAATGTGCCGTTTGGGACCATTACGAGTTTGCATGAGAGCCCCATGCGCTTTGGCCAACTTGCCGTCGGTACGGACGATGGATTGATTCAAATCACGCGAGACGGCGGTTACACCTGGCAGGAATTGACATCGCCTGTTCCGCAAAATCCGAAAGCCAATCAAACACTTTGGGTCAGCGAAGTCCTTTGGAGCGCCCACCGCCGCGATCGGCTTTACGTCGCCTTGAATGGCTATCGGCTCGACCACTTTGAATCCTATGTATTCATGACGGACAATGACGGACGCACGTGGACGCGGCTCGGCGATCGCGCCACCAGCCCGTCTGGCTTGCCGACTGAACCGGTCAACGCCATCGCAGAATCGGCGGATTGGGAGGCGATGTTGTTTGTCGGCACAGACGGCGGATGTTACAGCAGCCTGGACGGAGGCCAATCCTGGGGCGAGCTGCACCCGGATCTCCCGCGGGCACCGGTGCACGATTTGGTCATTCAAGAACGCGAAAACGAGCTGATCATTGGCACGCACGGTCGGAGCATTTGGGTCGCCGACTTGGAGCCGTGGATCGCGCACCGTGAAGAAAAGGTACGAACATGGCAAACCGATTCGGTTGTGAATTTGGATTGGAGTGAACGCTGGGGTGAAAAAGGATGGGCGTGGAGCGAACCTCGCGAGGTCACTGTGGCCTTTGACGTCTATGCATCAGCATCGCAGACGGGCCAATGGGTTTGGAAGGATTCGACCGATACGGAGCTGGCGGTTTTGGACACCAGCACGATCGCCCGCGGTTGGCAACGCATCGAGGTACCCGCGCAATGGCAGGGTTTGGATTCCATTGAATTCTTGGACATAGGAATACATGCATTGATTTGGCAAGAGCGTTCCGGAGCGCGAATGATCGGACCAAAAGTCCACGTCCGAGAACCGGAAGATTAAGCCGACCTAGCTGCGCAAGGCGTCGGGAATGATGCAGACAGGGATGGGCTGCATTTTGTGTTGGTTTGCGCGGTTGAGGCGCTGGAAAATGTCCATGACCTCACACTCGCGTGCGCTCCATGATGAGCGGTCTGCACCTTCGTTCGCCATGGCCCATTCCAACTCCGGGTAGGTCGCTCCCAATTGGTCCTCGTCCGTTCGATCATCTCCCCATAATCCGTCCGTTGGGGCTGCGGACTGAATTTCGTTTGACACACCCAGTTCAGCGGCGAGTGCAAACACTTCGGTTTTCACCAAATCCGCAATGGGACTCACGTCGACCCCGCCGTCGCCGTATTTCGTGTAAAATCCGACGCCAAAGTCCTCCACCTTGTTGCCGGTGCCCGCTACCAAAGCTCCTCGCTCTGCAGCCAGTGCATAAAGGGTTGTCATGCGGAGCCGAGCACGGGAATTCGCCAAGGCCAAACCGTTGGAGCGATCTTCACCTTCTGGCAGTGCTGTCGCTAATGCATCATAGACCTTGGTCAAGTCCACACGAACGGCGTGTACGTTTGGATATTGAGCAGCAAGAGCGGTCATGTGCCGCTGGGCCCGACCCACTTGATCGGGATGCTGATGGATGGGCATTTCCACCACATACGTCGGCAAACCAGTGCGCGCACACAGTGTCGAGGTCACCGCCGAATCGATACCACCACTGACACCCACCACCCAACCTTGCATGCCAGAACGGTCCGCGTAAGTCGCGAGCCATTGCTCAATATGCGCTGCAACCTGCTCCATACCTATTTAAAACATCACGCCGACACAAAGTTCAATTTGGCCCGTCTTCCCGCGCATTTCCTCTAGAGTCGGGACATCCGATCCTGTCTGGCCATCGTATTCCAGCACCAGTTGTTCCGGTGAAAGCGACGAATAAACAGGAAATGCCTGGTACTGATTGCGGAGCGCCATGTTGTAGCGAATGCCGAATGCCAGAGCCGTCGTACCGGTGAACCGACGCTCTCCACCCAACGCGATAATCAAGCTGGGTCGGAACAGCAGCGTTTCCTCTACCAGTGAAATTTGACTCGGCCCTCCTGGAGATTCGTTAATGTATTGCACCGATCCCGTCGAATCTATTTCTGCGAACCTCGCCGAAGTGCGGGTGCCGTCCGCACGCACATTCAAGCCAAATCCAACGCCGAATTGGCCATAGTAAGTGGTGTAGCCTATTTCCTTCGTGCGCATTTTGAAGGTCAACGGCAACTCCACATACTGCAATTTCTGCTCGAGTTCTACCCGGTTGATGAACTCACCTTCTGCATTCGTTTGCGGTTCAAAATGTACCGATTTGCCACCCGTGTAAAAAACGTTGATTCCCGTTCCGATGGCGTACGTTTCCGTGAACATGGCATCGAAAATGAAACCGTAACCAAAGTGAGCCACCGAGCCATTGGGGTGGTGGGATAATTCACGCGCGTCGGCAAAACTTACGTTGGGCGCAATGTTCAGCCCAAGGTGATATCCTTGCGCACTTAGCGGTCCCGTCGTCACAAGACACAAAACGAAAGCAAGCTGTGGAATGAAATTTCGCATGGAATGGGGATTGCGCTGGGAGTGTTTCATCTTTGCATTGGATTCAAAACTAAATCGACGAGTTGTTCGTTCTCCACGAAGACCATGCCAATGCTCACGTTCATTTGTTCAAGAAACGGCATTTTTCAACCCAATCGTATCCTGCGGTTGGCTACGCTTAATTGGGCATTCGTTTGCCTGATCGTGCTGGGTGGGTGCCGTGAAAAACACGAATGGCATGTCCCCCATTCGGCCTTTGATGTTCCGATGCCGGAACCCCTGGATTTGCGGAAGTCTATGCGCAACTTACCCCCTGATTCCTTGGCAGCTTGGCAAGCTTGGAAGGAGCAAACAGGTCCCTTTGGAGCGGCTTATGCTGAGGACATCCTGCGGATAGGCGATGCCTCACTGCCGTCCACCGTGGCCGAATTCCAGCGCTTCATGAACCATCCCGATGTCGCCCCCATCGAAGCCGCCATCGACACCACCTCGGGAGCCCCCGAATCGCTTGCTCAGCACGAAGAGCGATTGACTGCTGCCATGCAGCGGTTTCATCATTTCTTCCTGGAAGCTCCCGTTCCACAAGTCGTTTGGATGAACAGCGGATTCAACTATGCCGTTTATCCCACGGAATCGTATTTAGGCGTGGGTTTGGAGTGGTTTTTGGGATCAGATCACCCCATCGTGGGCACCTTGGCACCCCACCTTTTTCCGCAATACATGCGCAACCGTATGCAGCCGGAGCGCGTTACGCCAACCGCGCTAAGGGGTTGGCTCCTCGTGCACTTCAGCGATCCGTGGTACCGGACAGATCGGTGCGTCGATGAGTTGTTGTATTGGGGGAAAGTGATGTTCATTTTGGAACAATGCCTGCCCGATACGCCACCGCATCTGTTGTTCGACTGGACCGCCGAAGACATGCTCTGGGCTAAAGAACATGAACGCGATGTATGGCTTGAACTTCAACCTCAGGATGTGCTTTTTTCCTCAGATCGCACGGAATTTGGCCGCTGGTTTGCCGAAGGTCCCTTCACACGTTACGGAGGGATTCCGCAAGAAAGTCCCGATCGATTGGGCGCCTACATGGGCTGGCGCATGGTGCAAGACTTCATGCAGCAACATCCTGATTTGTCCTTTGATCACCTCATGGCCATCACCGACTACCAAGGCATCGTCAAAGCCTACCGACCCGAGTAAATTCACCACCTTTGCACCCGATTCAAACCGTATCATGGCCGATTCTCAAATAACCGTTACCGTTTCGACGGATGAAAACAAAGTTCCCACGTCCATTCGCTGGAGTGCAGAAGATAGCGATGTGAAGGAAAGGGCGGCAAAAGCCATGGCCCTCGCTTTGTGGGACGATCAAGACGGAAATGCCGTTCACATGGATCTTTGGACGAAGGACATGTCCGTTGAGGAAATGCAACACTTCGTGTGTCAAACCATGATGACGTTGGCCAACACCTTGGAAAAAGCCACCAATGACAAGGCTCATGCGCTCGCCATGCGCAGCTTCACGGAGGAGTTAGCGAAGCGTTTGGGGGTGCTGAAGAAATAACTAAGGCTTCCGTTAGACCTCGAATAGCGCGTTCGTCTGCTGGATGAATCGCAGCACTTCTTCTCGGCCCTCCCCTTTTTCTGAACTGGTCACATAAACAGTAGGCATGCGATGCCATTGCTTCAGCATTTCCGCTTCGTAGCGCGGCATAAACGCCTCGCGTTCCGCCAGATTCAATTTATCGACTTTGGTAAACACCATGACAAAAGGCAGTTGATTTTCGCCCATCCAGGCCATGAATTCCAAATCCACTTTTTGCGGCGGATGACGGCTATCGATGAGCATCATCACGCACATTAAATTTTTGCGACTGGTCAAAAATTGTTCACTGGTACGCTGCCATTTCACCCGGCTTTTTTTGCTCACTTTCGCATATCCAAATCCAGGTAAATCCACCAAATACCAACTGCGGTCGCCCGAAGTTCCATCCAAGCCTTCATCAATGACAAAATGGTTGATGAGCTGGGTCTTGCCCGGGGTCGATGAGATTTTGGCCAACCCCTTGCGGTTGGTGAGCATGTTGATCAGCGAGGACTTCCCCACATTCGAGCGACCGATGAAGGCATACTCAGGACGATCGGGTTGAGGACATTCCTTCGGGTGCGCGCTGGACTTAAGAAACTCTGCCGATTTGACTTCCATGATGCTTTGTTCAGGCCTTTGCAATGCCACGCGCGTCATACCACGCTTCGAGGAGGCGATTGAATTCTTCGGGATGTTCCATCATCGGCGCATGCCCGCACGATTCAATCCAAAACAAATCGCTGTCAGGGAATCCCGCCTGAAATTCTTCGGCCACTTCCGGCGGTGTGATGATGTCGTTTCGCCCCCAGATTAGACAGACAGGACACGTCATGGCTGGCAAGTCTTTTGCCATGTTGTGGCGAATAGCGCTCTTGGCGATGGCCAAAATGCGCAACACCTTTTCACGGCTGTTGACCGCTTCGTAGCATTCGTCGACCAGTTCTTCCGTCGCGTGCTTCGGA
>Ga0181574_10004043_pt1 | contig 12818 bp, 10 predicted proteins | sample 101ome_24_FD_145600 | JGI IMG/M metagenome (GOLD analysis project Ga0181574, IMG submission 145600) | Coastal salt marsh microbial communities from the Groves Creek Marsh, Skidaway Island, Georgia - 101410AT metaG (spades assembly) | ecosystem: Environmental > Aquatic > Marine > Intertidal zone... | reverse complement strand
CGTTCGTCGTTCGTCGTCGCACGGCGTCCGTCACTGGCGTCGCCGACGTCGGATAACGAGTGATTGGTATGGACCCCCTGTCCCTCGGTCCGTCCGTCCCTCGGTCCGTCCTTCGGTCCGTCCCTCGGTCGAGAGGAACGCTTCCACTTTCGGGTGTTTTTGAGGAAGGCGTCGATTTCACGCACGCACGCACGCACGCACGCACGCGGGTGTTTTTGATGCTCGCTCGAAACGTCGACGACGACGACGACGAGACGGGCGAGGAACGTCGCGACGCACGGCGTCACACGGCGGACGTCGGGAACGCGCGTGGACGATGATGATGCGTCACGTGCCGGCGTGTCGCGCGTCGTCGTCGTCGGCGGCGGCGTCGGCGTCCGTGAGCGCACCGCGACGTGGACGCGGACGCGGCGCGCGCGCAACCATCGTGACGTCAGCGGTGCGTGGGCATCGCGACGAGGCGTCGCCCGTGGGGGAAGGGGGGTGGGCGTCGGCGTCGGCGGGGACGACGGCGGTCGCGGCGGTCGCGGCGGCGTGCGTGGTCGGGGCGAGCGCGTTCGGGTGCCCGGGGAACGCGCTCGCGGAAGGGTTCGGGAGCTCGACGAGCGGCGTCTTGTACAACCCGAAGCGCGGCGTCGAGTTGGAGAATTTGTTGCAGTTGGACGAGAAATCTCGGAACAGAAAGGCGTCGGTGTTGACGAGAGGGAATATCGATGTGTTGCTGCAAGAGCTCAACGCGCTCAACGCGGTGGATGAGCAGGAGTTGGAACAGGTGGACGCCGAGTTGGCGCTGTTGGCGGCGAAAAACGTCGAGGGACAGCTGAGCGATTTCACGCAGTCGGAGCAGTACGAAAAGCTTAGCGATCAGAAGAAGAGATTAGTGGATAAACGCGCGAATGAGGCGTCTTTGCAGCGGAGACTCAAGGAGCGCAAGGTTATTTTCGGTCAACTCGGGGCGCAGGGACCAGTCATCGTGTACGGAGCGGCGCTCGTGGCGAGCGTAGTGTCCAACGCGATTATGCACCCGCTCGACACGGTCAAGGTGAGGAAAATCTCGCTCAAGCAAAACAAATCGTTGGAAACGTCGATGAGTATGGATGAGGGCTCGACGGATGAAGAGTTGGCGAGCATTACGCGTGGGTACGAACCCACGTGGGACGAAATCGTGGGCGAAGGCGGAGTGCTTTCTTTGTACTCGGGCTTGAGCGCCAATCTGATGAAGGAAGGCATCCCGCTCGGCCTCTATCTCGGTCTGTATGAAAATGCGAAAGACGTTCTTTTGCAGGTGGATCTCATGAAGCCTCACCCTATCATCGTCTACCTCATAGCTGGTGGGTTTGGTGAATTTTTCGCCTCGATTCTACGCCTGCCCGCGGAGGCGGTGAAGAATGGAACGCAAATCGGCATGACTGTTCCAGAGGCGATTCAGACCAACGTCCTGCCCGCTGCGGCACGACGAAACTTGTTCAAGTGCTGGAAGACAGCGCTGGCGAGAGACATTCCTTTCGGCGGCATTCAGCTTGCGATTTTCGAAGGGTTGAAATTGCTCATCATCACCTTCTCCATCACGTCTCTCGATCCGGACGCCCCAATCACCGAAGCCTTATTCGGCGCCGTCGGTGGCATGGCTGGCGCGTTTAGCACCACACCTGTGGATGTCGTCGTCACGAGGATGATCAACGAGCGCAAAGCGCTCGTCGATGCGGGAATGCCAGCGGACGCCGACGGCACGAGTCCCATCGACACCGCGAAAGCCGTTCTCGCCGAGCAAGGCGTGGGCGGTTTTTTCGTCGGAGCCAAGGAGCGCGTAATCTACTGGGGTCCCGCGATTAGTATCTTCTTGACGGTATATTGTCGCATCCGACAAAGCTACCTCCCAGACATTTAAATTCCGTAGCGCCGACACACACGTCCGCGGAATCTGGGAACATTTATTCATCATTGCACGCAACATAACATACATTAGTCCTCTAGAAGCGCGAATTAAAGCTCACATCCTTACTACAATAATTTTTTAATAACAACAGGCAGGATCAATCAAAAACTCCGCTTCGAATCACCGCCAATCAGCCGATCGATAATACAAAAACTTATTCCCGCCGCAACGCGCGCACGTTATCGAGCCCGGTGTGTATTTTCTATCGCCGCCGTTACACCGCGGGCACTTCTTCTCCCCAATCTTCTTCGCCCCGATCCCGAACAACCCCCCACCGCCGTATTCCTCCACGTACCCTTTTCTATCGCACCTCTGCGTGTTTCCATCGATCGTCCAACCCGTTCGACCGGTATCGTTACAAGTCGGGCACAGCACCAGTCCAGTGCCGCTGCAGCAGTCACACCGCTTCTTAGTCAGCCCGCCTTGCACGCGCGATCCATCCGGTTCGCCTCCACGACCGCGTCCGCTCGCGAACGTCGCCGTGTTTCTTCGTCCGTGTCGGACGCGGGCGGTTTCGACGACGAAACGCGTCGGACGGGTGACAGAGGATATCATCGTGGTGACGCGTCGCGCACTGTGGATTCGAAACTATGCACCTCTGATTTTGTTTGGCTTCAACTTCACAACGCGACGGTCGACGACGATCGAGAGACACCACCGGGATCGGATCGAATCGTCGTCATGTGTACGGTGGATAAGGTGCGCGAGAGGTTATCGTCGAACCGAACGCGCCGCGGGCGCGCGGGAGGGAGAGGGCGAGCTGTCGTTTGTGTTTTCGTGACATCGCGTTTGAAACTCCCTTTCGATTGATTGACTGTTCGAGAGCGACGTCGACGTTTCGATGACGACGGGTGAATATTGAGGATGGTGGGTGACTGACGAGACGGAACGCACGGTTTTGACCGACCGACTCGTAGCTTTTGATTAAAGGGATCCGGTCGTTTTCTCCAGAAAATGAAAACGTGATTCAGTTTCCGAAACCGCTGACGCTCATCGTCGGACGTAACGGTGCGGGTAAGACGACAATCATCGAGTGTCTGAAGATGGGGTCGACGGGTGAGCTTCCGCCATCTGCGAGGAGCGGGCAAGCGTTTATTCACGATCCAAAGGTGGCGGACGTGACGGAGGTCAAGGCGCAGATTAAGTTGCGATTTAGAAATGTGGTGGGAAAACCGTTTGTGGTGATACGGTCGTTTCAGTTGACGCAAAAGGCGAGAGGTAAGCTTGAGAAGAAGGATTTAGATAGCGTGATACAGTCAGTGGATGATAATGGAAACAAGGTGAGTATTTCGAGAAAGTGTGTGGACATTAACGCGGAAGTACCAGCGTTGATGGGCGTGTCCAAGGCGATTTTGGAAAACGTCGTCTTCGTTCACCAGGAAGATTCCAACTGGCCATTGGGTGATAGCGCGGGATTGAAGAAGAAATTTGACGAAATTTTCAGCGCCACCAAGTACACTAAGGCGCTCGAACACATTAGAAAGCTGAAAACGGAGCAGACTGGTCTCATTCGCGATTACAAAGGCAAGGTGGAGTCTTTGAAAATTCAGAAGGATCACGCCATGAAACTCCGCGCGACGTTTGAAACGAACCGCGACAAGGCTGAAGACTTGAGCAAACGCATCGCCATGCTCGATTCCAAGATTGAGGATATTCAAGAGGAGGTTGCTCAGGTTGAAGCCATGCAGCTCGCTGTTCGCGAAGTTCACGAGAAGCGCAACGCTTTGATGGCGCGACGCGAAGCGGTGACGTCTGAAAACGCCAGAAAGCTCGCGAGCATGTCCACCGAGTTGACAGAGTCTCTAGAAGAACTCGAAAAAATGGGCGAAACTTTTGCTCAAAAGTTCTCCATCATGAAGCAGGAACGCGACTCTCTTGAAAGAAAAGTGACGGATACCAGACTCGAGCTAGAGGCGTCTAAGGAGTCGCGCGAGCGGATGATAAAAACCGCCGGCAGGCTCGGTGCCGAAGCCGAGGCGCAGAGCAAACGTGTCGAAGATCGTCAAGCATTTGCTCAAAAGATTTCGAAGACGTATCCGGAAGTGAACTTGTCGAGCGGTCCAGATATTGATCCCAATGAGCTTACGAACGCGCTCGAGGCTCGTCTGTCGATGCGACAAGAGGCGATGGAAAGAATGCGAACAAAACATCGAGAGCTCGACGAATCCTGCGCCGCCAAAATAGATGAGATTAGTGAACGCCTGAGCTCGCACACAGAACGAATCAAACTGTTGAATGAACAGCAGCAGGGTTGGAAAGCTCGCTTGGAGGAGATCAACAAGGAGCTCTGCGAAAATTTGGTCAACGATTCCGCCATAGTAGACCTGGAAGCGCGCGTGAAGCGTGCGAATGAATTGCACAGTGAAAAGATGAAGTCAGACTTTGCCACGCAACTCAAGTCTGATATGGAAAAGGTGGACTCGGGTCTGGATGAAATTGAACAGGAAATTTCCAAGTTGCGCAGCGAACAAGAGCGCGCGGTTCAAGCCGGCGAAAGTGAAATGAAACTGCGAATGAAGAAGGAAGAGCTCTTTTCGAAGAATAGTGCCCTGGAAAACCTGCTCGAAGGCCACTCAACTCGGCTTCGCGAGATATTCGGTGCCGCTATGCCTATGAACTCTGAACTCAAGGATGCGTTAATTGAAAAGCTGGACGACCTGTCTGAAGCCATGGCGCAGGCGCAGCAATCGGTGAATGATCTCACATCAAACGTCACCGTCCTCAAACACGAGCTCAAGTCAGCGAAAACATCGCTCTCCGAGGACAAGAGTAAATTGGAAGAGATCAAATGTATCGAGAAACTTGAGGACAATGCGCGCGTTCTCGGCACCGGGGGCTTTCTTGGTTACGTAGAGGCGCTCGACGCTGTCAACAGAGAAGTGGGGGACGTTGAAGCGAACATGACGCAGCTCAAATCGCTGCAAAATTTGTTCACTCGTTTCGTCGCCGAGGCTGAAAAGAATCAATCATGTTCTCTGTGCAGACGCGGTTTCGAGTCAATTGAGGCGACGGATAGCTTTATTCACGAAATGAAGACAAATATGGCGAATGCTCCCGCAGAAATAGTTAAGCTGGAAGAGAGAGTGGAGAAAGCGCGTGAACGCCGCAAGTTGCTTCAAGATTTGGCCCCGAATGCGACGCGATTCAAGTCTCTGAATGCGAAAATACCGGATACGGAAAAATTGGTTTCCGATTTCGAAGATCAACTCGCTCAAGCAGAAAACGAAAAGAAGTCATCCCTTGACATTCTCGCGAAGAATCAAAATTCACACGCTGCTGCGGCGGCTCTTGTTGAAGATGTGAGTAATATTTCTCGTTTGGCAAAGGAAGCGGACGCGCTGCAATCTATTGTCGACTCTTTGGAGTCTTCCTCTTTGGGTATCGATGGCGTCGCGCGGTCTGCTCTCGATATTGCAAACGACATTGAGATGCTTGATGTGAAGCGCGAGGCGTCTGAACGCGAGAAGTCCATTCTTCAAAAACGCAAAGAACGACACGATACCGAAATCCTGACCCTGGAGCGTAACGCCCGCGACTTGCGTGAATCACTCTTGGTTGCGAAGTCTCGCGGCGACAAGCGCTCTCAACTTAAGAATGATGTGAACGAAATCAACAAGATGCTCGATAAGAGCGCCGAAGAGCAACAACAAATGGAGAGCGAACGTGCGCCTGGCCTCGCGGAGAAGGAAAAGCTAGCGCGTGAACGCGAGGAGCAGCGACAGCAGCATGTGAATGAGGAGCGAGAAGTTGAAACGATCATTCGTGAGTTACAGCGCGTCATAGATTCTCTCGTCGGCATGAACAAAGCTATCGAACAAGCCGCCGCATCTGGTGCGACCGAACGATTGGCTGAGCATAACAAGTCTCTGGATGAAACGAACGGCAAAATTGAAGAGCTCGAGGCCAAGCTGCAGTCTCGATCGAAGCAACTCAAGTCGAAGGATGAGATTATCTCGCGTCAAAATGATCTCAAGCGCGAGCTTGAAGACAACATTGCGTTTCTCAAGGGGAAGCGAGAAGAAGAGACACTTCTCGAAAAGATTGAGCAACTCACGATTGAAATGCACAATATGGGCGAGATGTCGGAGATTGACAAAAAGTTGCGACATATTACAAACACCAAGATCGATTACGGTAACGAGGTGGCCGAAGCGCAAGGGCGAAAGCGCGCCCATCAAGAGGCGATGAAGGCGGCTGGTGATCAGCTCAAGGGCGCTGAGTACGTCAACATTGAGAAGCGGCTGTCGAAACAACTGGTGGAGCTCAAGACTGTCGAGATGGTGAGTGACGACTTGGATCGCTACCATAAAGCTCTCGATAAGGCGCTCATGTCGTTTCACGCTAGCAAGATGGAGGAGATCAACAAGGTAGTCAGGGAGCTCTGGCAGCGTACGTACAGAGGTCAAGACATTGACTACATCCAGATTCGAAGTGACTCTGACGGAACGACGGGTAGAAGTTCATACAATTACCGAGTTGTGATGTTATGCGGCGGAGCTGAACTGGAGATGCGCGGTAGGTGCAGCGCTGGGCAAAAGGTTCTCGCGTGTCTCATCATTCGCCTCGCTCTCGCCGAGACCTTCTGCTTGAACTGCGGTATTCTCGCGCTCGATGAGCCGACGACGAATTTAGATGCTCCAAACTCCGACGCACTCGCGCGCTCTCTTATCGAAATCATGAAGAGCAGAAGAGATCAAGAGAATTTTCAACTCATCGTGATTACGCACGACATGGAATTCGCTCACGTTTTGGGCCAGAGAGAACTCACCGACTACTATTGGAGAATTACCAAGGATGAAAACCAACATTCACACATTGAAAAGGAAGACATTTACGACTAGACAACCTAGGATTATTAGAATTGATGATGAAATACTGAAGTAGAAACGTGTTAGCGGAGACAAAACAAGCGCTACGCGAAGTACGCTATCGTCCTACGTCTTATGAATTACATAAACATCTATCTCCAAATGGTGCAACAGTGCCGCATCTTACCTCTCGGCGCAATCTTACCATCCTTCCCCACCTTCAAACCCATGGAAACGCTGTAATCCATCCTCAAGACTGCCACCTCGAATCGCCGAAGCTCGTGCGCCAACATTTGATTGTACCACGTCTCGTGCTCTTCTGGCCACATCAAGTTGACGACGCCGGATGGATTCTCTTCGAGCTTCACCTTGAGTTCCTGTCTCCTATCGTTTTCTATCACCTTCAAAGCTTCCATCTCCTCATCCGTACCGAACACAGACTTTGGTATCGGTAACTCGAGTCTCTTCGCCTCTGCAACCTTTCTCGCCTCTTCCCGCATGAGTTCCTCGCGAATGACGTTCGGAGGCTTGCCCACTCTCCACCAGAGCACAGACTTGACCACCTTTTCCCGACGCTTGCAATTCTCCTCCACGCGCTTCCTATGCTTTAAAATATCAACCACATCGTCCGTCTTAAAGTCAACGATGCCATCAGTGACGACTTCAAACGGTAAATCATCCGCCGGCTCGTGAATGATGGGCTCGTATCCCGGGTGGTCCACAGCCTTACTCGGGTTACCCGTCCGCCGCAATTTCATGTCGTGCGCCTTCATCAGCGCCAATTCCATTGCGTCATCAATAATTCGTTTGAAATCATCCATCGTAATGTTCGGTTGCGTCGTCCCGGAAATCTTTTTACCGGTAAAACTGTCCAAACCGTCGACAACACCCTTCACCGTAAACGCCATGACCTGTCCGCGCATTTCGAAAAACTCATTCGTGTCAGTCAGTCATCGCGCGTCATTGTCGCGTTAACGACGTGCACAATCGCTTCCAAAGTCCATCGTCTCGTCGCACGCCTGTGCATCCAACGACGCTTTTCGAAATCGTCACGCACCATGAGTTGGCCCAAGTGCGGCCAAAGAGGAATCAATCCTTCGTAATAGTTTGGCTTGCGTCGCTCGCCATCCGAGAGTGACACCACGGCGGTTTCCCAGAACGGCGTCGCGTTCTCCTCAAACTCATCCGATTCGTACCCTTTGGACGAGGAGAACCAGCTCATGCTCGCGCTCGTCGGTTCGCAGAGTGCGAGTTGCGTTTTCAACCGAAGAGTAAGAGAGGCGCAGACTGAAGTGCGCGCGACGCCATTCCTTCGCTCGTTCGTCGCGTCTCGAGGAATCGCAGGACCGACGAGAAGAACCGTTCGGATGTCGCGGCTAGAAGCGGCGCTCGGATCGAGCGCGTCGGCACGCGGGGAGGATGCGCACCACGGCGCGCGAGATGCGTTGACACCGCTCGGTTTGGCGAAATTTCGAGCCTACTTTTCGAGCGCGCCGCCGGCGCCCGAGGGGATCGATTGCGATAAAGAGATTGGAGGCGTGAGCGCGGGTTATTTGCTTCGCGTCGGGCGGGCAATGGAGCTCGAACCGACGCTGCGACAGGCGCTGCCGCTCGCCAAGCCGAATTTGGACGCGCCAGATCGCGCGGCGCTCTCTCGCGCGTTCGGGGGTTTGGGTAAATCGACGCCGTACGCGATGAGCGAGGAGGATAAAGGGCCGGTGGCGCCCGCGATCGCGGCACTGAGAGCTTCGCAGGCGAAGGAGGCGAGCGCGGCGTCAGGAGGAAGCGGCGACGCAGCGGACGCGGAGGCTTCGAAGAAACGAAAGCGAGAGAAAAAGGAGAAGAAGGAGAAGAAGCGGCGCAAGAGAGACTCTGAGGGCGGTCACGCGCCGGGTACTAGCCAAGGAGGAATGACTGCGAGCGCCGGGGCGACGAGCGCGGGTGTGTCCACGGGGACGGGCGGAAGCGGCGAGACTGGACTCACGGGGAACACGGTGAAAATGGAAACGTAGAATTTGTAGCAACACACCTCGACGATCTCGTCGAATCGAATGGTAAAAGAGTCGCACACGGCGTGTGTAAATCATAGCACTGTGTGCGGGCGCTCGTCCTGGTTTCGTACGCGTCAATGTTCTTTCGCGTGACGTTTGCGTTTCGTCGCATCGTTGAACAGTTCCATGTCGGCTAACATCGTCTCTTCACTGTACCGAGCACTTGCTCGTACACTTGTCACCGACCGCCTTGACATCTTTTCCATCAACAACACCATCGTCATTCACGTCCGCAGCCTCTCGAGCGCCACCCACGGCGTCGTGATACGCTGTATCGGCGCGTCGTAAAACATCCTCACCCACATCATGCACCTTGTGCGCCACATTCTCCGCAAGCTCCTTGATCGCTTCCACGCCACCGTGTGCGTGTCTCTCCGTTTGTTTCACCGTCGCTTCCGCGCTCGCTCCCGCCTCCGAGACCGCGTCTTTCGTGTTCTGCGTGTTCTTCTTCGTGTCTCCCATTTGTATCCAGAAATGTGACGAAATGTCTTCTTTGTCTCTTGCTTCTGTATTCGTGCGTATCCGTTCGATGCGCGCGTATCGCCTGCGGGTCGCGTTCTTCTTTTTCTTTAGTTTGCTCTTCGCAATCTCCTGGATCGGGCGTTCGCCGCGTCGATGTGTGTCGCGCGCCGCTCTCTTGGTGTGTGCCGAGTGCACAAATGTTACCAACACATTTATATGTGTAAACAGTGATGGTTCGTTCTGGATAATTTTCGTTCTCGAAAACCTCGAGCCACAGCGCATCGGAAGGAACCGTCACACACCGACGTCCACGTCTGGCGCGCGCCGCACAGCGCCGGGGTGAACGACAATGTCGCATGCGTTGGTGATGCAACGCGCAGTGGCGTCCACGCGCGGGCCGACGCGCGCGGTGGCGCGTGAACGACGGGAAGGATGGCGAATGGGAAAGAATCCTGGGGGAAAAGTGCACCGCGACCAGTCGTCGTCGAGACGCGCGATGATAAAGGTTTGCGCGAGCGTCGATCCGACGGTGTTCGCGACGATGGGTGATAATGGGAAATCTCTGCGCGTGGCGTATCAGGGCGTACCGGGGGCGTACTCGGAGGGTGCGGCGTTGGCGGCGTACGAGGCGTGCGAGACGGTGCCGAAACCGCAGTTTGACGACGTGTACGAAGCGACTGAGAATAAAGAGGTGGACAGGGCGGTGTTGCCGTTCGAGAACTCGCTCGGCGGGTCGATTCACAGAAATTATGATTTGATTTTCACACACAAGCTGCACGTCGTCGGAGAGGTGTATTATCGCGTGAATCACTGCTTGTTGGCGTTACCGGGACAAAAGGTGGAGGATATTGCTCGAGCGCAGTCGCATCCGCAAGCGTTGGCGCAGTGTGAGGGTTACTTAAGCAAGCTGAAGATGGTCCGGGAGGCGGTTGATGATACGGCGGGCGCCGCCAAGGCTATCGCGGAGAGTCAAGTGAAGGGCGTGGCGGCGGTGGCGAGCAGACGCGCCGCCGAGTTGTACGGATTAGAGGTGTACGACGAGGGCATCCAGGATGACAAGTCCAACGTGACTCGCTTCTTGGCGCTTTCGAGAGATCCGATTCCACCGCAGCAAACAGACGTGCCGTATAAGACGTCGATCGCCGTGTCGCTCAAGGAGGAACCGGGCGCGCTCTTCAAGGCGCTCGCATGCTTCTCGCTGCGAAACATTAACATGACAAAGATTGAGTCTCGTCCGCTTCGCACGAACCCGGTGACGAGCGCCGGTGCGCGTCAGTCGATGCAGTTCACGTATCTATTCTATATCGACTTCGAGGCTAACATGGCGGACGAAAACATGCAAAACGCCATGCGCCATCTCGGCGAGTCGGCAACCTTTTTGAGGGTGCTCGGTTCTTATCCGAGAGATTGCTCGCAGCTCGACGGATAGGCAAACAAACGATTGATATAACAGTAGATAGAATGGAATCAAGCTTAAGCTTACATTATACGAAGAATCTAAAATTATGTGCGTTTTGCGCGCGTTAGCTAGTGATTGTAGCCAAAACTGTATCCAAGGCCTTGAGAGAGAGGCCGGCGTCTTCGGCAGAGTCGCGAAGCGCGTTCGCGTGCACCTCGCCGATGGAACCCGCCGCCACGAGCTCTTCAAGATTTTTAACCACATCCTTCTTGGTCTTTGCGTCGAATGAATACTTTTCAAACGTAGAAACACCCCACACCGAGTGAACGAGAGCCTGCGGATCGACGGACTTGGTTCTTTGCTGCGCGTAGATGCGATCGACGAGTTGCGTCGTATCCTTCACGTCAGGTTCCACACCGAGTCTCCCGCACGCCCAGAGAACACCGGCGGCGCCAGTGCGGCCAACTTTACCAGATCCAGCGCGTCGCCCGACTTCACGGAGAAGTTTTGCAAAGTCGCTCGAGGCGCCGTCGTGCGGCGTGCCCATGACGCCGTACGCCCACAAGACGTGCGTCAACGCCGTGCCGTCGAGCTTGCTCGGCTCCGCAGCCACCGTTTGAAGGATGTACTGCAACACGCGCGTGGGTGGTGGGCACTCCAACATTGCGAGCGACCAAGACAAGTTGGCGAGCTGGTACGGCGTGTAACTCTTCATCGTGTTCACCGCCTGGTCGAGCATAGCCTGCACGACTGGAGTCGGTCGATCTGACGGGGGCAGGTATCGCGTCCAACGCGCGTACGCCCACAACATGTTGATAACGTCTGGCGCCCGAAATTCATTCGCGACGATGAGCGCGCGCTCAGAGATGGCTTTAAGCAGCTTGCTTCTCGGCTTGTGCCCGAGCACGGCGAGCGCCCACAGGGTGGTGCTCAAGTGCTTTGGATCGGCCGACGACGCTTGCGTCCCCGCTCGCGACGCGAGAGACTCTAAAAACACCGAGTTTGTCGGGTAATCCAAGCGGGCGAGCGCCCAGAGCACGTTGGCTACGCCTTGCATGGACATTTCGCCGCACATTCGCTCGACCATGTCCATGAGCGTCTGAAACCTCTCGTCGCTAAAGAGGGTGTTTCTGTTCACGCCCATCTTTTGCTGACCGGGCACCTTTTGCGTCATCAATCTCGCCACTCGATGCAACGCGGTGGACGCGTTCACCTTGTTGAACACCTCCTCCTGCTCCTCGACGAGCGTGAGAATAAACTCCACGTCGCTCGCGTCCATGAGGTCTCCTTGTAAATCCTTCGCCCTGTCTAGCAGACGAATGCTCAACGCCGCCCGCATTCTGTACTCACTCGGCAGCGCCAGCTTGTGATACGCCCACCGCCGATGCTCCAAACCAACCTTATCGAGCTGTTGCACCCCACCCTCAACCATTTCGAGCAACCGGGCAAACCTCGGATCCGCCGCCACCGCCTTGGCTTCGCTCCTTCGCAACCGACCCGTCCTCGACGTCAAAAGCCTCGAAATTTTATACATGGCCGTCACGCTATTCACCGCGTTAAACTCCTCCCCGCACGCGTCGACGACATCCAACACATCATACGCGCCCTCACACGCCCCGATCGCATCCTGAATCTCCCTCGCCCGTCGTCGTCTCGCGCCTTCTCTACCCCTCGCTCGAGGCGTCGCCGCTCGCAGCCCTTCGTCGCTCCGCGCGTCCTCTTCGCCCGCCCCTTTCGACGACGACGGCATCGCGTCCCCTGTCCCTTCCCCGGGAACTCTCGCGATCGCTCGACTCACCGTCGTCGTCCCACCGCGTCGTCCCTTCACCGTCGTCGTCGTCCGTTTCGTCGCGACGACTCCCAGACTCCACTTCACCCGAGTCGCAGCCGCCGCCGCCGTCGGCATCGCCGTCGCCATCCCCCTGGGATTCCCCGCGCCGCCCCACCGCTCGCGCCGTCACCGCCGCCTCGAACGAACCCTACGATCGACGAAACGATGCGCGGGCGTGCGTCGACGTCGTCCGTCCGCGTCGTCCGGGTCGACGCCGAGGTGTGTCGCCGCCGCCGACGACCGGGACGGACGAGAACGACGTCATGCGACTTCATGATGCGACGTACTTTTGTCACGGACTCAAAGACGGGTGATCTATATGTATAAACAG
>Ga0181574_10004041_pt1 | contig 12822 bp, 7 predicted proteins | sample 101ome_24_FD_145600 | JGI IMG/M metagenome (GOLD analysis project Ga0181574, IMG submission 145600) | Coastal salt marsh microbial communities from the Groves Creek Marsh, Skidaway Island, Georgia - 101410AT metaG (spades assembly) | ecosystem: Environmental > Aquatic > Marine > Intertidal zone... | reverse complement strand
GCATTTCACAACTGGGAGATTATTTTTTCTTGGTTCCCGACTACCAAAGAGAATATGTTTGGAAGCCAGAAGACCAAGTCGAGCAGTTCTTGATCGATATCGATAACGAATATGATCCAGGTATAAGTCAACAAAAGGCCTATTTTATTGGGTCAATAATCATCGTTGAGAATAACTCAAGTTACGACGTGATCGACGGTCAGCAGCGGTTGACAACGATCATTCTTTCTCTTTGTGCATTGCGTGATGTGATGAATGAGTTAGAACTAGACAGCAATCAGAAGAACTACCTCGCTGGTATCGAAAAGTTATTATCGAACTTCGATATGAATACGGGTGAGACTAAATTAAGATTGGAATTACAATATGAAGAAAGCAAAGATTTTCTTACTAAGTTGATCCAAAGAGAAGAATACGAGGAAGAAATTACGCCATCGATCAAAAAGATGCAACAAGCCTATGACAAACTTATAGTTCATTTTGAGACATATGCAAAGGAAAGTGTGGATGATCTGATTTCTTTCGCCAAGTATTTCCTTACAAAGATTGAATTAGTAGTCATCGAATCTGAAAACCTAAGCAGTGCTCTTAAGATTTTCGAAACAATCAACCAAAGAGGAGCGGGTTTGAATGCCATGGATTTAGTGAAAAATCTTCTCTTCAGTCAAGCGAACTCAACTGACTTCCAAACAATAAAAGAGACCTGGAAGGACATCACCGCAAATCTCGATGCATGTAATGAGGCAAATAGCCCCCTCCGATTTTTACGTTATTTCTTGATGGCTCGATATTATGATGGAATCATGCGTGAAGATGACATCTACAAGTGGATAATCTCGAAAGAAGGTAAGGAAGCAATTAATTATGAATCTAATCCTGTAGGGTTCGTCAAAGAATTAAAAAAAATGTCGAAACGTTATTCAGAATTAGTGAAGGCAACAGAGTTCATCAAAGATGGAAGTCAATATCCTAACACGACAAACATTGGTTTTGTCAATAAATACCGGTCACGTCAGCATTTAGTATTATTATTGGCATTGGATTTCAATTGCGGATATGATGAATTAGAGTATTTGGCTGAACAGGTAGAAAGTTTCTTCTTTTACAGTAATACAATTGGTATCCAAGCGAAGAACAATGAGCGGCTCTTTGCATCATGGGCCTCAAAAATGAGAGGTAAAAAAACAATTGATGCGATCAAGCGCGTTGTGGAAGAAAACATGACACCCTACTTGAAGGAAAAACTCGTGGCTTTTAAATCTGAATTTTTGAATTTACATCATTACTCATACAATCCTATGTATCGTCAGCGTTATATTTTAGGAAAGATTGAGAATACAATTCAACGGAAAGCAGGTTTGCCATTGAAAGGTCATAACTTTTTTGAGACGCTTCAAGTAGAGCACATTTTACCTCAAACACCGAAGGACGGGGTGATACCACCTGAATTTGAGGATATGAACGACTACAAGAACTTTGTTTTTAAGTTAGGTAATGTAACTTTAATAGAAAGTCAAATAAATCAAGCGGTTAATAATTTTAATGACCTACAGGGAAATTGGTTCGCTCAAAAGGAAATCGAATACTCGCATTCCGATGTTTTATCTACCAATCTTTTAAATCATAATTATCAAATCGGTCAAAATACAGGCTTGAATCGTTTCAAGAGTGATTATAATTATTCTTTTCAATCTTGGAATAAGCAAGCAATTTTAAATAGACAAAAGATAATGATGGACCTTGCTTTTGATACATGGAAAATAAATGGGGAAAGAATAGATAAATAGGCACTAAATTTAGAATCAAAGCAAAGTCTTAAAATCTACAGGACACTGATTCGTGGGCTTAGTAGAATTACAAATGGTAGTTTCAAGAATTATAGTATAAAAAATCCCCAAGTCATACTTGAGGGGTTTCTGCGTATACATAACGTTACGGGCAGCTGAGGTATTACAAAAATGAGTATGTTATGAGAAGTGTTGGGGTAAAATCCTCTCTTTGTCCAGCTGTCGTCCATTGGGTATAGTTCAGAAGTCTAATGCATTAACTGCACATGAAGTTGTTTCTGCACTTCACGGCCTAAAAAGTCTTTAACTCGTACCAGCTTTCGCGGAGCAGAAATCAAATAGAAGCCATCCCTTGCCTAATCTCCCCAAATTGATTCTACAAATTCGGGATGGTCTATAAAGGGATTACGATTCTTTTGATAATGGTAGTAAATGATGTCGTTTCTTCTCCGTTCCCAATCATCTACGGGGTCTTCCAAGTGCCATTTATACAAATCAGAAAGCTTCGCATGAATCGGTAGATTTGTTTTGGTATCCGAGGGAATAGAGTCAATGACTTCAAGATCGACTTCACCATTTTCGCCTTCATAGCGTGTTGCCATATAAAAAATCATTCGTGCTACATCTCCTTTAACTTCGTCGCGCGGCTTCCACACCCATTGTGAAGAACTCCGGTAAGACCCAGTAGCGCCATCTCCATCTATATATTCCTCGTTGCATTCTGCGAACCAACGGTTATTTCGTGCGGAATTTACTGTAACATCCGCAGGACGGAGCGCATGTGCATCTGTTCCAGGGCCAGGTTTCGTACCAAATGCTCCCCTGGATTTGGCCCAAACATGCTCCCGACTCCAACCATTTCCACCATCGTATTCCAAGGCGCCATTCTTAGACCAACCAGAATAGAGCAAGACTACGTTATTCGTATCAATCGTATCCTGATCCGTATGCTTCAAGATGTCCCATATATCCGTATCCCTACTGGTATATGGAAACTGCACATGCCCTTGAATGATATCATTGAGTGCTGCTTTCAATTCGGTTCCACTCATACCAGCAGCATGGTCATAATACCCCGGAGGAATTTGCCCATATCCTAGAAAATGAGTGCCCACAAAGGCACTGACTACTATTAGTTTGTTTAGCATAACGGAAGTTCAAGTTCGAATATACGGAATTTTAGTGCTCATTCTCCTTCGAAATAAATTGCACTCTTCATTTACGCCAATTTTCTAAAGGTATCTTTTAGCAGTAACGCCAATGCTTATGCCTGCAACGAAAGTGCTGATATTCGGTGATGCATTACTTTGAACCAGAGGGGTGGAACTAAAGCTAAGAGCATCATTCCAGGGTATCCAGTGGGCATTTGTGGGCTGTTGACATGGTGGCGAAGAACTTGGTATTTTCGGCTAGAAATATAGTGGTGATCGGAATGTCTTGATAATTCGAATAACACAATACGTCCTAACGGATGATTGGAGTTCCATGAATGAATAGGCAGTGTTCGTTCATATTTCCCATTAACCAGTTTGCGCCGTAAACCATAATGTTCAATGTAATTCACGGTTTCAAGCAATAATATCCCAATAAAGGCGGAGGCAATAAAGAAACACATGATTTGCCATCCAAAAAATAGAAAGATTGAAATCAATAAAGTCGCTTGAATCAGTTGAAAGCGGATCATTTCATTCCTTATTGAAAAGAACGATTTTTTTTGAATGGATAACCGTTTTTTCTCCAGTTTCCAGGCAGAAAGGTATGAGAAAAGAATGGAGCGACACCAGAATACATAAATCGGCTCTCCATATTTACTCGAAGCTGGATCATCTGGTGTGCTCACACGTGTGTGATGTCCTCTATTATGCTCAATAAAGAAATGCATGTACAAGCTGGAAAGTAAAAGCAGTTTACTCAATACGTGTTCTAAGATACTGTTTCTATGCCCGAGTTCATGTGCTGCGTTGATTCCAATAATTCCGCAGGCTAAGCCCATGCTTAAAATCATTCCGAACCGCTCCCAACTTGGCATGTCATAGGTCATTTGAAAGAGAAAAAAAACAAGTAATGCATATTGCATCGGCACCAATAAATAGATGATGAGGTCATACACCCCACGTTTTTCTGAAATAAGTTGTTCTTCTTGGGATAAGTTTTTAATGGAAGGATGTAAAAATAATTCGAGAATTGGAAATATCACGAATAACACCACAACAGGTAAAAAGACCCAATAGCTGCCTAAAAGCAATGCAGTAAATACAAGTGCTACAGGGATATATGCAGCAAGATATTTGAATGCGTTCATAGTCTAAAAAGATTGAACTAATTTAGAAATTATTTTTTTAACCTGCGAAGATGATGAACAAGTTTTAGTGGGCGCAAAATAATAAAGGTCCATCCTCTTTTTAGAACTGATATCGGCATAATTAGCATAATATTTTAGTTTTTAACGTGAAATGAGTTTTACCTCAACATATAGTAGTGACTTTTTTGGTAGTATTGTGGCATGAAATGTATCGTATTCATAGTAGCCGCTCTTCTAATTCACCTTAGCCTAATGGCACAGCAATTTGATATTGATGTGCTGCGCAAGGCGAACTTGGAGAGAAATACCCGGCTCGATCGTCCATTTTTGTTCATTACGCATTCAGCATCCGTTATTGAGTTTGGTGCACCTGTGATTTTATTAAGTGCAGGTTTTATTCAGAAAGATAGTATTCTGAAACAGCAGGGGTGCATGCTATTTGGTGCATTGGCCGTCACAGGAGGGATTACTTTAGGTATGAAGTATGCTATCAATCGTCCGCGCCCCTTTGTTACTTACCCAGACATTCTGCAATTAACAGATGCGGGGAGTCCTGCGTTTCCCTCAGGGCATACATCCATGGCATTTAGTGCAGCCACATCGTGGTCGTTGGCGTGTCCAAAATGGTACGTCATCGCACCTTCATTGTTGTGGGCGAGTGCTGTGGGTTACTCTCGGATGCATTTGGGTGTGCATTACCCTTCAGATGTATTCGTTGGTGCTTTGGTTGGAGCCGGAGGTGCTTGGTTGAGTAAAGTATTCACAGAAAAGATTCAGTATCGAAGAAAAGTTGGAAAGGCTAAAGTCTGAAAGTCGGTTGCCTTGGATTAACGTTGTTGACCGAGTGATTTTACGGTGATCAAAGGAGCCATACCATCGGACTGAAGGCGCTTTTCGATGCTCCCTAGAACTGGAAATAAATAAATGGTTGTAGGTCGCTAGAAATAAATTGTAGGATCACAAAAACGGTAGCCACAGCTACGAGTGCTTTTATTGGAAGTGGAGCTTTAATGAAAAGCTCTTGATACCATGTCTTTGTTTTCGAAGGAAGCCAGTGGATGACAAATCCAAAAAGCATGGCGATGAACACCCATTTGTAGTTGACTAGAATTTCCCAAGCGAGATTGAGTTGGAAATTCGTTTGTATGCTGTGCCACATTTGCTGGACTACGTCTAGATCTCGTGCACGGAAGAAGATCCGCGTAAACGTGATAAAAATAAAGGTAAAACCAATCGCATAGATGCGTACCAGCCATCCGTTTTTATTCTTAAAGGGGCTGATTTTCGCCCAGTATTTATGCCAAACAACTCCAAACCCGTTCAATCCTCCCCAGATGATGAAGTTCCATGATGCGCCGTGCCATAGTCCGCCGTAAAGCATGGTGATCATAAGATTGATGTCACGAATGATTTTTTTCTTGAGCCCACTGAAGATTTGAGCTAATGTAAACAATAGTAATACAGAGCCACCAATAATAAATAGAGCACGTATGCTGCCGATCAGGAGCAAAATCACGGATAGAATCAATACCACAGAAATCCAAGTTCCCCACGTGGCCCGCCGGTTTCCACCTAAGGGGATGTATAAATAATCTTTGAGCCAAGTGGATAAAGATATGTGCCAACGTCCCCAAAACTCTGAAGTGGATTGCGCTTTATACGGAGAGTTAAAGTTGGTTGGTAAATAAAATCCCATGAGCATCGCAACACCAATCGCGATGTCAGTATATCCGGAGAAGTCGCAATATACTTGCAATGAGTAACCAAAGAGTGCCATCACACTTTCAAAGCCGGTGTACATTCCTGGGTTGTCAAATACACGGTCAATGAAGTTTACTGCAATAAAATCGCCGAGTACCATCTTCTTTACTAATCCATTGAGAATTAAAAATACAGCTAAGCCAAACGCACGTTGTGAAATAGAGTAGGGTTTATAGATTTGAGGTACGAACTCATTCGCACGTACAATTGGTCCTGCTACTAACTGTGGGAAGAAGGACACGTAAAACCCGAAGTCTATGAGGTTCTTTACGGGTTCAATGCGCTCCCGATAGATGTCTACTGTGTAACTGATGGTTTGAAAGGTAAAAAACGATATTCCGACAGGTAGAATGATACGGTTGATGTCGAAGCCAGTTCCGAGCCATTCATTCGACCAATAAGCAAGGTGGTTTAGGACTTCGTAATCTGTTTGGAAGATTTGATTGTAGCTGTCTGTGAAGAAATACGCGTATTTGAAGTAGACCAAGACTCCGAGGTTTATGGTGACGCTCAGCACCACTAGCCAGAGACGTTTGGTTTTGGATAAACTCTTGAAAACTGCCTTGCCGATATAATAATCGGTGACGGTGGAGAATAGCAGCAAGAAGAAAAATAGTTCGCTCGTCTTGTAATAAAAGAATAAACTGATTAAAAAGAGGTACCCATTGCGCAGCGCAATTTTCTTATAGACAATCGCATAGATGGTATAAGCAATAAGAAAGAATCCCCAGAAATTGAAACGGGTAAAAATCATCGGAGACATCGGGTTGTAGGTCAACGCTTGCTCCAAGTATGTCCAGATCATCGCTGCATCGAACTCGCCCATCAGTTTTCTCGCATTAAATAATTTTCATACCCTTCCATCAAGGCATTGAACAGTAAGTCCCCCACCAAATAGTATCCATCGAAGGTAAAGTGGATACGGTCTTTTTTGAGCAGGCCTCGCGCCATCCAAATGTTCGCGCTCTTCAGACCTCCCATCACAGCGAATAAGTCCCACACGGCACCGTCGTATTTCTTGGCTAAGTCGTACATCGCTTCTTGCACGATAACGCCATTGGTATTTAGTCGCTTGTTGTATCCGTAGCTATCGTTATTTGTAAGGAATACAAAAAACGTATTCGGATTCACGCGCTTGATTTGAGCAATGATACTGTCGTAGTTTTGAATGAAGCTTGCTTTGGTGAAATTTCCACCGTGAGCGTCATTGATTCCAATTCCGAAGAATACGATGTCGGGTTGTAGGACGTGCATCTGTTCCTCAAAGAGCTCACATTTCAAGTATGACCCTGTGCTTGCCCCGTTCACGCCAATAGAGTTGTAGGTGATGCCTGACTCGTCGTTCTCCAAGTAGAGTCCATACAGAATAAAGCGTTCTTGCAAAGAGTCGGTTTTGATAAACCCGAACTCCAAGGTGTCGGTTGTTGTGAACAATTCAATGATGGAATAGCCCGCTGCGGAATCATGGTGAATCACTGCGTTGGTATCTCGACCGAGCCATTGAAGCTGAAAAGATAAGCTGTCGGCTTCGTGCAATACTTTAATACGCCGGAAGGTGTGCGGTAGGTTTTTCGTTCGGTCGAAGGCGATTTGCACAGTTGCGGCGGTATCAGCGGTAAAGACGCTAATCCCTGAAACTCCCAGTTTCGTATCTAACGTTCTGTCTACGTTACGCACTTTGTCCCAATTCCCTTGGTAGTCTACTTTGTAATCGTAGGGTCCGTTGGTTTTCGCAATTCTAAACGGAAAAACTAATCCACGGGCACCTTGCTGATTGGGAGCATATGACCCCAATAATTGCCGCATGCGATTCGAGTATATATCTGCTTGAATGTGGGAACCTCCAAAATGAACTACATTCACATTTCCTTCCCCCCAAAAAAGGAGGTCTTCCATCTTTTTGTAGAGTGTATTGGCATATTTCATTTCTCCCGGAAAAGAAAGGGAGGAACGGTCCAAGTGTATGTAATCAGCACTGGGTATTTCAGCACGGATAGGTTGAGCGAACGCATTCAGCTGCCACAGTATTCCAAGAAGTAGGAGCGAGGTGTATCTCATAGTGCGTCAGTCTTTTTTCAATTTTATCCGCTGGAGGTACTGTTCGTAGTCCAATAGCAAGGATTCGTAAAATATTTCCGCAATTTTTTCAGCTCCACGCGGAGAAAAGTGGATGTAGTCTTTCGCTGCCAATGGGGGATTGGCTTCAACCCAACTCGGCATAGAGTTTTCTCCTCCCATCACTTCGTACATATCAAAGTATGCACCTCCTATTTCAAACACCGCATTTTTAAGTGCATCTCGCACATGTGGCAAGTTTGGATAGGTTTGCATTTTACCATTGATGTTCGTAGACATATCAGAAGGACCAATCACCAGGAAGGACGCATTCGGACATAGGCTTTTGATGCGTTGCATGTTCGCCAAGAATTCTTTCCCAAAGCTTTCCGCCTTTTCTTTGGATTTAATGTAGGGCATAACGTTTCCTCCGTATTGCAGGATAATCAGTTTTGGATTAAGCGCAGCGTACATCTGTCGAGAAATGTCCTTGTTTAACTTACGAAAGATAGTTCCTGAGGATCCACGCATAGAAATATTATCCATATGCACACCATTCGGTGTTTCCATGGAGATGCCATAGACTTCGGGACTTGATTTTCCGGAAAACGTAACTTTAAGCTTACTGGGAGATTTCTCTAAGTCGAATGTGACAATTTGTAACATTTGATTGCTGTCCACCACTTGTGTGGATACGACACCGTCATAATCCAGCTTCACTTCCGAAGGGGCTTTATTGTGTCCCATAAAAATGCGGACGCGCGTAAAATTCCGAACAGAAGAATGTGCTTTTGATCGTGGGGTAAATGTTGTAAATCCGCTGTTGAATGATTTCTCTACAAGAACACTGTCGATGCTGTCGGAAACGTGATGTACAAACTTACACATGATTGCCGTAGCTCCGTAGCGGCCATCTGTAGCTCCTCCCGATTTTCCAAATGCTGTATATCGTGACCAGTTTTCTGATGTATATTGCGCAATAGATCTACTTTGTGTAATGCCTTTCGGGGCCATAATACCAACACCCGCGCCGCCAAATTTGGCTTGAAGTCGTTGACGCACGTACGAGGTAATGCGGTCTTCTTCTATTTGAGAATCGCCGTAGTGTAGGATACGGATTGATGGATTATTAGCAGACGCAGTGGCCAAAGCCTTGAAAAATATATCTAGTCCATCACGGTCGTCGTTTCCGTATTGCAAACGTGTAGGATCAGCAGCAGCGATTTGCGCAGCAGCTTCTAAACTATCTTGTTCGGATTGAAGCTTCAATTCTTTAAGGCGTGCTTGGTAAGCCTCTAGACTATCTTTTCTCGCCTGGATTAAAGCTTCTACGTCAATTTTATCTTCGTCCGCATGGAGGATGTCGTTGACAGAAACGAAGTAAAACGTTTTTCCGCCAACCGTAAAACCAGTTTCCGGAATTACCACTGCGAAGATGGTCAATACACCGATTACAGCAGCGATGAAGAGTGCTATTTTCGCAGGGTGGAATATGGGCTGCTGTTCTTCCATTTAAGGCAAATATATGGTAAGTTTTTGACCGGGTTGAATATTCGTTCCAATCTTATTCCACTTCATAATGTCTGAATCTTTTACCTTGTATTTTCTTCCTATGTCCCAGAGGGTGTCCCCAGATTTCACGGTATAGGATATTTTCTTTCCAGTAGGTATCTCTGTTGGCCTATCCACGCGCGGTTCTTCGCTAGGTGTGACAGGTGCAGGTGTTTCATCGGTCACCCTTACACCACGGGCAGCAGCATCACGTTGACTTCTGCTCATTTGTTCAAACCGAGCGAAAGAAGCACTGTCGCTACACGGAACTTTAAAGAAAACATCCCATCGTTTAGGGAGGGTGTTGCTGGTGAATCCGTTCAGTTGCTTGATTTCGTGCAAGCTGGGTCCAAACCAATACGTGAGGTCACGGAAATATTCACCCCGTTCCGTACGGTAAAAGACATAGCAGCTATCATTCGGGTTAGGGAAATAGTTGGCACGTTGATGTGCATAAATTGAATCTTTAAGTAGGGCATACGACATTTCTTTCTCTGCCGGAATCAAAATTGGCGATCCTGGAGGCACAACCTGGTTGAAGTATCGGGCATTCATGAGTCGAAATGTTGGTAGATTCAACTCAAGAACAGATGCTATTTGTTCTGCATGTAAGGTATCGCTTGTTAGAATAGTTGTTGTTTCCCACTTCGGTTGAAGGGCAAAGCCTTTTACTCCCCAGGCTTCACGTCGATGATGGATGAAGGCCATTGCGAAGAGCGCAGGGTAGAAATCCCGATCGCGGTGTTGAAGATGTGCATAGCGCTCCCAGTAGTTGGTCGCCTCAGGTGCTGATTGGTTGGCCTTTCGAACGGTGCTGGCACCAAGCATGAGCGCACTTAATTGTTCACTGGGTTGTTCGAATTTCTGTTTAAGATCACTGAAGTAAAGAGTTGTAGCCTTTATTAATGAAGAGAAATTAACCCGATCATCCGTGTATTCGTTCAATTCAACGTCGTAATTCAGTGCTATCATAGCATTCAACCCAATCGAAAAGAAGTCGTTTTTATTTAAAGTTGAAGGCATTAAATGAATGCGCGATAGGAATAGGTATTGCATCCATGAAGGAGTTGTTTCAGTAAAAGCACCTTTCTCCCGCTTAAGATGTTCAAACAACCCGAAGAGTACACGGTAATTTACCGTTGGTTGATTGGTAAAAAAATCAATGTATTCATCAATGAGTGGGTGATGACCATCGTAAAAGGCGCCAAGTTCTGCTTGTTGGTACGACGGGAAATTAGAAAATTGCTTCTCTTTTGTTGATTGATTAGTGATATCGTAGATATAGGTTACGCGCTGAGTCTGCTGGCCGAGTTCATTTTTGAGAATAGTTTGATACGAAATATCCGCTGCGAAAATGTAGTTAAAGGAAATGATGATAAGCGCTGTGATAAGATACCTCATTTTACAAAAATAAGTAGAAACGTAGTGTGAATAATTGAATTGTTTGATATGTTTTAAACATTACGGTGTAGAAATATAAACGCCAGCATACTCGCGTTGTTACATGGATGTTGGCAGTGGATTTAAATCAGTAATCTAAACCCGTCGATTTGTACTGAGAATATTTATTAAGAGCTGCAGAATCACAGTTGTTTGAATGAAATTGATATTTTTAGCACTTAAAACAAAAAGATGCTTCGCATGAAAGTAATGGACAAATCAATTATTCTGCTGATACTGCTTGTGGGCATTGTTCTTAGGAGCTATAATTATTTTGACATTCCTTTTACAAACGATGAGTTCAGTGCGTTAGATCGATTGGCATTCGATAGTTTTTCCGAGTTGATTGAAAAAGGGGTGAAGATAGATGGACATCCCGCAGGTATTCAGGTATTCTTATATTATTGGACCGCACTTTTTGGAAGTCAAGAATGGATAGTGAAACTACCTTTTACCTTAATGGGAATTGCTTCAATTTACCTCGTGTATCTGATTGTAAAAAAGTGGTTTAACGAAACGGTTGGGTTGCTTTCATCTGCTTATATAGCAAGTATTCAATTTACTGTAATGTACAGTCAAATAGCGCGCCCTTATATTAGTGGATTGTTCTTTTGTCTATTACTTATTTATTTTTGGAGTAATTTGATTATAAGTCCACAAAGGGGAGAATATCGAAATAGTTTGTTTTTTATACTCTCAGCAACCTTGTGCGCCTATAATCATCATTTTAGCTTGTTGTTTGCAGGAATTGTTGGGTTAAGTGGAATCTTTTTAATAGAGCGCAGTTTTTTAGTAAAATACATTCTTTTAGGTGTGCTTGTTTTTGTGTTGTATATACCCCATTTGGACATCTTTTTTTATCAGTTAAATATGGGGGGAGTTGAAGGTTGGCTCGCAAAGCCCAAGAACGATTTTCTGCTCGATTTTATCCATTACATTTTTCACTTTTCTAATGCAATGCTCATTGTGGCGTTAGCCTTATTCTTTGCGGGATGTACTTTTCTACGCGCTAAAAATCCTCCGATTAAATTTATTGCACTAGCTTTTGTCTGGTTTATGTTGCCTTTTTTAATCGGATTTTATTATTCGAAGTATGGAAATGCTGTGTTGCAATACTCTGTCTTGATTTTTAGCTTTCCCATGTTGTTTTTTGCGTTGTTTGGCTGGATAAAAGAGCAAAGCTATAAAGTCAACTTATTGCTTGTTTCAATAATATTGATTTCTTCTGTTTACACACTGATTTATAATCGAAATCATTATACGTTGTTTTACAACTCTGCTCATGAAAGGATGTTAATAGATTACCAAGAGGTAACGGATACCTCAGAAAACACTAGTTTTATAATTCATTCTCCAGCACATATTATTCGTTACTACTCTTCAAAATTAGAGTTAGACACAAGTTTTACAAGTTACCTCGATGAATTTCCAGAAATAATAGATTTAAAACTTTTTTTAGAAGAAGAATGTAAGACGAAAGATCAATTATTTTTAGGCTGTTTGTCTTCACTTCCTCCAAAAGCTATTCCCCTGATTCAAGATTATTTCCCAACGATTGCAGTTCAAAAAAATTACGTACTTGGAACCTCTTATCTGTTTTCTAAAGTTAATGAAAGAACTAGTGAAAATAGTATTGTATTGAATTTTGATAATCTAAAAATGGAGCATTGGAGCAACATAGATTCATTACAGGTGCTTTATAGGGATAGTTCGTTTACCAATCGCTGTTATCAATTAAATGCAAATCAAGAATGGGGACCGTCTTTTTCAGTTTCATTGTCAGAGATAATGCAGCATAAAAACAATCTAATTGATATTTCGGTAGCTGCAAAATCAGATCATTCGTTAGATGGTATTATGATCGTTGCTGCGTTGGCATGTGAAGGAGAGAACATATACTGGAGTGGAACAGATTTTAATGAATAT
>Ga0181574_10004033_pt1 | contig 12838 bp, 8 predicted proteins | sample 101ome_24_FD_145600 | JGI IMG/M metagenome (GOLD analysis project Ga0181574, IMG submission 145600) | Coastal salt marsh microbial communities from the Groves Creek Marsh, Skidaway Island, Georgia - 101410AT metaG (spades assembly) | ecosystem: Environmental > Aquatic > Marine > Intertidal zone... | reverse complement strand
ATCCAAATTCGTCACTCTGACGTGCGCGTGCGCCATTGACCGTTCGTGATTCGACATTTACCGAGAGGGTCAAAAATCACACAAAGTCACGTCCGAGGACGACAGTCCACGACGCGCGTCGCTCGCACGCACGAACGAACGCACGAACGCGCGATGGTGTTGAGACAGTGCGCGCGAAGAATCGCGTCGAGCGCGTCGGCGTCGACTTCGACGTCCGCATCGGCGATGAGATGGGTGGCGACGCGTGCGACGCACCGGGGAGTTTTTGGTGGAGCCGCACCCTGTGCGTTGGGTTTTCCTTTTCCTCGTCGAGCGGAAGAAACCTTTTCGACGCCGACAAAGCTGACGAGCGTCGGGTGGACGCGAGGCGTCGGGCACTCTGCGTGGACTGGAACCGCGGCGACGACGGGTAAGGGCGAAGACGAGAACACGACGCGAGAAGAAGACGTCGGCGCGGGAGTTCCGGGGATGAGCCCGCTGTCGCGTTCCCCGGCCCCGACCAGCGCGTTGCGCGGCGCGTTTATTCCCGGGGCTTTGACGGACGAAGGGACGTCCGAGCAGGCGCGGGCAATTTTACGCGAGGCGAAAGGGTCGCCTAAAAAGTTTGGGGCGTTTCTGCGCGTCATCAGAGGTTTGAGCGTGGAGGACGCGCTCATTCAGTGCGACTTGAGCCCAAAGCGTGTAGCCAAGACGGTGGGCAAGGTGATTTTGAGCGCCGTAGGAAACGCCGTGAACAACCAAGGACTCGATAGGGATCGATTAGTCGTCGCCGAGGCAACCGTAGGTAAAGGCAAGTATCTCCGTCGCGTGAGCATTCACGGTCGCGGACGCGCCGGGGTCATGCACAGACCGCGGAGCCACGTGACTATTCACTTGGAGGAACGGGACGACGTGAAGCGACGCGTGCAGATTGACGAGGAAGAGATGCCTTGGGTTCGTCGACGTCGGTTAGGACGTGAGAAGCAAGCCATGGCTGAGGCGGCGGGAATCGTTTAGACTTGTTGATATGAATTCAGATGTAAAAGTGAAAGTTAAGACTTCAACGATTTCGACAAAGTACAACGCGCTTCGTTAGTTACCGACAAAGCTCGGAACCCAGTAGAGGGCGACGAGACCCGTGGCGATGAGCTTGGTCGTCACCCCGACAGCACCAGAGACGTATTCCGGAACCCCAGCCACTTGCTTGAGCTGCGCGCCGATGATGATGAAGAGCGTCGGCAACAACAAGCCGAGCGTATCGCCCGACATGGCTGGGTCGAGCGCCCACGTGATAAGATCCTCCTTATTCCCGGGAACGAGGATGATTCCATCGCTGCGCACGACGGAGCCGTTAATGACACTCTGCGTCGACGGCTTGACTCGCAACGGAGACACGTAATCGTCACTGCACTTTTGTAATTCTGGATGCTTAGAGCACAGACTCGAGAAGCGTTCCTTTTGAGCCTCCTTACTCAACTTGACGTCGTTATCGAATCCGGTCTGCGACGCGCGCTTCTGTCTCGCAGCCTCGATGGCGCTCGGAAAGTAACCGTACTGGTTTGGCGCTTCGAAATCGCCCGACGCAGTTTCCGCCGCGCGCACGACGACGACACCACGAGAGCGATGCGTCGTCGTCCGAGTGGAGGAGGACGACGTGGACAACCACCCACCGCGCGAGGTGGATGACGCGGAACAGACTCGGGAAGCGACGGAGGCGGCGTGCATGACGACGAGGGTGGTCGGTCGACTTGGAACGAGTGTTTTCCCTTTGAGTGTGTCCACCTGGGAGGAAGACGACCGAACGTGCGTCGGTGTGTGGGGCGCGCTCGTCCATCGGTATCCACACTCTATCCACAAAAAACAAGCGACTGTGAAGAGGCAGAAGAGCGCGTAGGAGTTGCGCGCGTTGGCTGCTGGATTCAAATTACATAAATACGCGTACAGAAGAAAGAAGACGCGAGCACACGAAACGAAATGAAGAGAAAATTCAACTCACTCTCGGTTGAGCTCAGCCATGGAAACGAAACCAAAGGAAGAAGATCCGTCGGGGTCGTCCGCGTTTTCTTCCGGTTCGTCGACGCCATATCCACCCCAAGCCTCGCTCGTCGTCGATGCGTCACGAATGTTTGCTGATTTGCGGTGTGAACGTTTCGCTGCGCTGTATAAACGTTCGTACACCGGCTCCTTGGCCGAATGGAGCTGAGAAGCGAGCGCCGTAGAGCGTTTGTTGATGCGAGGCGTGTACGCGAATTGCTCTGAATCTGTCGACTCGTTCGTAAAGGAACGAGACGAGCTTCCGTTGGCGACTGCGTGCGCGAGCGCGTCATCCGAACCTCTCTTCGCCATGCGCTTCTTCAGCGCAAGTCTAAGCGAGTGTTTATCCAGCTCTGGTTTGAAAGTGGCGCCGGCGATTTCCTTGTCAGCCTCCTTTGCCTTAGCGGCGCGGATTTTTTCTTCACGGCGTTCATTCCACTTTTCTAAATCTTCCAGAGTGCGGTGGGTGGCAGCAGCGCGTTTGGTGATGGGCACTCTTTCTTTGCTGTAATCACGCATCTCCTTGGCGCGTCGCTCGTCTTCCACCTCGCGTCGCAGCCGCTCGGCGTGTTCGCTTCGATTGGCGGCGTATTGTTGCTGTCTCGCCTTGAAATCAGGCATTTTCGACGACAACGACCGCGTTTTCTTTGAAATGTTCCCAGACACGCTCTCATTCGCGAGCTTACGAACGGCATCTTCCGCGGCTCTCCTACTCTCTTCCAGCTGCCGCGCCCGCTGCGACTCTTTCGCCTGCATGGCTTCGAGTCGCTGTTGGATTTCGTGCGGCTTGAGGTGCACGCGGTTTCGCGCTTCGAGTTCAGATTTTTTCATCTCCTCCAATCGCGCAGCCTCTCTCGCTTGTCTGAGGATCCATTCGCGTATGAGGCGATCTTCCACCATCTCCCCATCCGTTCTTCGGCGCGGCTTACTCTTCTTTTTCGATAAGACGCTCCTCTCAGACTCGGCTACGCTCGCCTTTCTGCCGTGTCTGTTCACTCTCGCCGCCGGCATCTCTTGTCGCTCCGCCCCAGATCTCCACGTCTCACTGTTCGTTCTAACCCCCGACGCGTGATGCGTCGTCCCGTTCGCGTGATGCGTCGTCGCATCACGCATCCGCACGCTGACGTCCGCGTCAGTCGCGCTCGGCGTCAGAGAGTCGCCCAATCCGTTCCTCCCGCTCACCCCCAGCACGTACCGCGCCGCGTCGTCCGCCGAGCTCGTCGCCTTTTGTCGCGCCGACGCCGCGTCAACCTCTTCCAACCCAAACGCCGTCGTCGTCAGGCGCACCAAATCATACAGCTCACCGTTCGTCAGCGCCCCTTTCCTCTTGCTCGAGTCAAAGTGTTCACCCAATCGAGTAAATATCGCCCGTCGCTTGTTCGCCCTCGACGCCGCCGACGACGTTTGCGTTCCTCCGTCGAGTTGATGACGCGCGATGGCGTTTCTCACGTCGTCATCCGTCGTCACCGCCGTCGCGGGCGTCGTTCCCGCTCGCATCGCGCGCGATCGACAAGGTCACCAGACCGACCGAGCGACGCGGACTCGAGTCTCATAATCCTTTCTCTCTTCTGGTCGGACCGTTGGAACGGTTGGAAAACGAACCCGACCCGACGGTTTGAGATCGATCTGGTTGAAGTTCCCGCTGGTCGACGCGCGTCACAGCGGCGCGTCTCTCTGCCTCTCTGACGAAGATGCGCGGGGTGAGAAGTTCGGCGAGTCGGTTCTTAGCCGCCGCGGCGGGTTCGTGCGCCCGGTCGTCGTCGTCCGCGTCCGCGTCGTCCACGACGGCGCCCGCCGTGTTCGTCGACGGATCCACGAGAGTGATCTGCCAAGGATTTACCGGGAAGAATGGAACCTTTCACAGCGAACAAGCGATTGCGTACGGGACGAAAATGGTGGGTGGGGTGACACCGAGGAAAGGTGGGACCGAACACCTGGGCTTGCCCGTCTTTGACACGGTGGCGGAGGCGAAGAAGGCGACGGACGCGAACGCCACGGCGATTTACGTGCCTCCTCCGTTTGCGGCGAGAGCCATCATGGAGGCGATCGAGGCGGAAATGGAACTCGTGGTGTGCATCACCGAGGGGATTCCGCAGCACGACATGGTGCGCGTGAAGCAGGCGTTGATGACGCAGAGCAAGACGCGGTTGATTGGCCCAAACTGTCCAGGAATCATCAAGCCGGGCGAATGCAAAATAGGCATCATGCCGGGATACATTCACAAACCGGGAAGAATCGGCGTCGTCTCACGTTCTGGAACTCTCACGTACGAGGCTGTGTATCAAACCACGGTGACTGGGCTCGGACAGTCCACGTGCGTTGGGATCGGCGGTGATCCTTTCAACGGCACAAACTTTGTTGACTGTCTCGAGCGTTTCGTCAAGGATCCGCAAACCGAAGGCATCATCATGATTGGAGAAATCGGAGGTTCAGCCGAGGAAGAGGCGGCTGAGTTCATCCGAGCGAGTGGGACGGATAAACCCATCGTCTCCTTCATCGCTGGTCTCACCGCGCCGCCGGGGCGAAGGATGGGACACGCCGGAGCGATTATTTCTGGAGGTAAAGGAGGCGCCGGCGACAAAATCGCGGCGCTCGAATCGGCGGGCGTTCGCGTCGTTAAATCGCCGGCAAAGATGGGTCAAGCCATGTACGACATGTTTGTCGAACGGAAAATGATCTGATGAATGGAATCTCGCACGCACATACGCACGCAGCTTGTAATGTAAACGTCCAACGCTTAATAAAATTCTACCTCGCCTACTCTCTACGTACTAACTACTCACGTGGGTGTGATCGAGACAGAGACCACCTGTTCTCCACGCATGAAGACTTGATTGATGCGTCGGGTGCGATGGTCCAACTTTGGAGCGACTCTGACCGTGGTCTTCTCCTCACCGGACTCGGCATTCACTCTCGTCTTCTCCACGACGCGCTTTGTCTTCACCGTGTATCGCTCCTCGACATCCGTCAGCACCATGTTTGCAAACTTGTCGAACGCCACCACGTAGGCATCGCACGTCCCCCTCACTCCAGACGCGTGTCGCGTCACTATGCGCACGCGCAGTCTCTGCGACCTCGCGTCCCGCAAAACTCGCAGCGGCCCTTCCGTCGCCTGCTTCGAGTTTGCCAGCGCGTCAAACACGCTCTCCCGTCGTCTAAACGCTTCACCCTGTTCGTTAAATTTCCTCGCGCGCTCTTTCGCTCTCGCCTGCGCCGCGAACGAATTCAATCCCCTCGCGGTCGTCGTCGCGGTTCCCGCCGTCGTCGTCGTCGCGGACGACGACGGAAGCAGTCGCCTGCACTGTCGAACTGTATCAAGCGCCCTCGCCCTCGGTCGCGGTGGAATCGCGCCCGAGTCTGGCGCCAGCGCGAGAACGGGATCAAACTCTGGCGAATAAAAGTCCAACCGAGCGTCTCGCACGCTCGACGTCGACGGTTCCCTCTCCGTCGTCATTGCCGTCGAGTTGTGTCGGTGCTGTTTGAAATCGTCTGTCCCTGACTGGCTGTTCCTCACTCGCGCACGCACGCGCGCACGCGTCTTGTGAAGACGACGTGGGATGACGACGCTCGAACAGCGACGAGGGGAGATGATCGCGCACCGCGAGCGAGCGACATGTCGCACGACGGCGTGGTGCATCGTCGGGGCGTCGACCGCGTCGTCTTCAGCATCCATCTTGTTATTTAGAGAAGAATTCAGGAGGTACGACGACCTCGGCGCCGTCGGTGTGGTCCAAGGATTGATTTGCGGGTTCGCTTTCGTCGCCCTCGTCGCGCTTTGGCTCACGGCGTACGGCGATCCGGGAGTGGTGATCCCAGACGACGCGGACGATCGAGGAGCGATGGCGATTGCGCGCCTCGACGCCGCAGTGCAGAAAAAGTTGGACAACTGGACGGAGAAGTCTTGCAGCGCCGATGACGAGTCAGCGCCACGGCGTTCGTATGCCGACCATCTCAGGGCGTGCATCGAAGATGCGGTGCGCGAAGACGCCGAGGCGAGCGCGCTGCGAATGGATCGAGACTACGGCGGAACGTGGACCAAAAAAATTGAGGACGACGATGTCAGTTTGACAACAACGATAAAGTTTTGCTCGTCGTGCAAGCTGTGGCGACCCCCGATGTCATCGCACTGCTCGACATGTGGGTATTGCGTCCGTCGGTTCGACCATCACTGCGGCGTTTTGGGTAATTGTGTCGGCGAGCACAACCATAGATTCTTTTTAGCTTTACTGACGTCTTCGGCGCTCATGGGTGCGCTGGTGTTCGTCGTTTCAGCGTACGCGCTCGCGAAAATGCCGACTGGAGAGTGGCGCCGCGAGTACGCGTACGTCTTGCTCGCGTGTGCGCTATCCGGTGCCCACGTCGTCACCATTATCGGCTTCGCGTGGACGCATTGGGTCATGTTTCTCTTGGATTTTACGACGAAATCATACGCGAGGCGCGCTCCCGGGAGCTCGATTGCGGACGTCAGGCGCGCTTCGGCGCGGCACGGTAGCTCGGTGTACGCCCGCTGTTGCGCCGTTCCATTTAGATTGAAACGCGCCGCCGAAACCGATTTCCTCGCGAGACGGCGTCGCGAAGCATCGATACTTTCAGGTGCCGATGCGAGCGCGTTGAGCGTTTGATAGCGTGTAACATCACAACAGAGAACTAGTACTGTGTAGAAGAAGCAACGAATACGACAATAACAAAGGATTCAACAACAAACAACGAGTAAAGCAACGTAAATTCAAACACGAAAAGCCTACTAGGCTCGCGGCGGTGTCACCCAGTTTGGTTCCACCGGTCCCTTGTCGTAAATGACTTCTCGATGACACGACCAAACCAAACGAATCGCCTCGATGGTGCCGATTCCGCCCGCCATGGGCGTGCCCGCCGGTCCGAACCAGTGGTTTTGAGGCGCCCCGGTCGTTCGTGCGCGGCGTCCCGCGTACGTGGTCCCGTTGACGGTCGATCCGAGAACTTTTTGCACGAAGAGCTCGTCGCTGGATACCACGGCGGCGGTGAGGTGCGCATCCATCTTCTCGCACGCTTCCAACACGAGAGGCAAATCGTCGTCCCCGTAAGAAGTCAACACTTGGAGCGGGCCAAATATTTCCGTGGTGACGAGTTTAAAGTTTTCCTCGCTCGCCATGATGGTTTTAAGTGGAACGTAAACAGCCGTCGGCTCGATGGCGCCGTATTGCGGAGGTATGGAGTGATCGCCGCCGTTCAACTCGCGACCTCCAAAGGCGACGCGCGCGCCAGGAAGCGCGGCGAGCTTTGCCGCGTGATCGAGCATCGTCTTCGTGGTGAGCGTGAGAACCGGTCCCACGGTGAGATCATCCAAAGAACGTTGCGACGCCAAGTCAGCAATCTTCTTTTCGATGCCAGCGTCCACCCAGTTGTCGTGCATAAAGAGGATGGATTGCGCCGAGCACTTTTGGCCGCTGCACGCGTACGCGTCTTGATCGCTCACGTGCGCGACGTAATCGACGTCGTCAACATCCGGACCGAGGATTTTCCAGTCAAATCCGGCATCCTCGAGCTTGACGTTACCTTGGAGCTCCTTGGTGAGATGATGGGCAACTTTTTGAGACCCAGTGAACAGGGTCATCTTTGGTTTGGACTTTTGTAAAATTTCATTCATCGTCGCCCCGTCGCAGTGAATGAAATCTAAATCCGTCGGCGGCGTTCCGCACGCAATCATGAGACGCACAAACTGTTCGAGAACGACGGAAACCTTGGTGTCCGACTTAACGAGGGGCTTGTTCCCCATGTACAACGCGCCCATGAGCTGTAAAACGGGAATCTCGAGCGGAAAGTTGAACGGCGTAATCACCGAAACTGGTCCGTACGGCCATCGCAAACCGTGAGACGTCTGCCCGAGATGGTCGCCAGAGACGGAAAACCCTCTCGCGAGAAATCGAACGTTGTCCCCGGCAAAGTTTTCAAGAAATTTTCGCGTCACAATTACCTCTGCGAGCGCTTGCGCGTGAGATTTCGGCGCCACGCGCATGATGAGTCGAGCAAAGTATTCCTCAACTTCCGGCTTTCGCATCGCCTCGGCGAGTTTGGCTGAAATTTCTCCATACTTGACATACCTCTCTGGCGCCTTGAATGGGTTGTGCATCCCGCTCTTTGGACACGATTTGAGACTTTTCACGACGTCATCAATGTCGTTTCTCGAACTCGTCCTCGGGGCGTGCACGAATCCCTCCGTCTCGTTCGCATTCATCGGATCGACAACTTTTTCCACGTCGTCGGCGCCTCGAGGGCGCCTCCACTCGCCCGCGATTAAATTCTCACACATCGCCGGTCCACCCGTCGCGCTTGACATGGCCCACGGATCAGCGGTCGCCCACGTCGGTGGCGCTTGAGCGCGAGAATGCATCGTCCTCGTCGTCGTCGGCGTCATCCTTCTCGTGGTCACGCGATTCCTCGTCGTCTCAGTCGTCGTCCTCGTCATCTTGATCGATGCCAACCGTTTTAACGGTCCGAGCTCAAAGAGACACGACGACGACGAGAAAGACGGCGTCGGTACCACGCCACGCGATCCCGCGCCGGTGACGGCGGTGAACACGGATCGTCGCATTTTCCCCACGGCGCGTCTCTCTCTCTTTTTCTCGCGTCGTCCGAGCGCGGGGGGGTGAGGCAGAGCTCCTCACGGAGACGACGGGCGTTTCGCTCGCGCGTTCGCGTTCGCGTGTGCGGAGCCTCGCAAAAGTGGTGGTTCGTTCGATCGATCGATGGGGTTCACGTCTCGCCTACTAAAGTAGATGAATTCACATTTTTATTACTTATTGATATCAATACGTGTGTTACCGGTGGCAGTCTAATAAATGCAACTGTCAACTGTCAACTTTCAACTTTCAAAGCATCGACGCCGGATCGAACGAACGCTTGCCCGCTTTCGGTTTCGAATCCCCACGGCGCGTCGAGGTCGAGGGAGACTCGATCGGGGCGGCGGTCCTCGATGCGCTCGCGGCGACGTGCACGACTCTTCGGGCGCGAGCGAGCGCGTCCATCGCGTCTTCGTCCGGCATGGCCCACTCTCGCGCGCGAGCATACGACGACGCTCGTTCCTTCTCCTCGCGCTCTTGCTCGACATTCAACGGCTCCTTCGCTCGCGTTCCTCTTCCTTTGTGTACCCCGAGCGCTCCGCTGAGAACGTCCGCTGGCGCGCGCGACTCACGCGTCTTCGAGGCTTCTTCTTTTCGGTTTCTACCGCCGCCGAAAATGTCATCCAAGACGTTCTCTTGCGCCATCCTGTCTTGCTTGCGCTTCAATCGAAGCGCCTCCTCTTTCGCTTCTTCGACGTACCCTCGGCGACCTTCGACATCCCGGCGCGCGGCATCTACGACGTCGCCGAGGAAGCGTGTCGACGCTCTTAACTCTCGTAATTTCGATTCGCACTCTGCACTTGCGCGCAGGTACGCGTCAGCAATGAATATCGCTTCATGAAACGAATAGATGGCGGCTTTTTCATGAATGGACGCAACGCACCGTTTGCAGTCCCGTTCCAGCATTCTCTTGAGTTGTGCCAAAAAATGAGTCACGCTCGCGTTTCGGCGTCCATCGGGCGTCGAAGCGATTGATGCACGCGCTTCTTCAACCACGATGTCTTCGTGTCGCGCCAGTGCATCTAACATGTCGGCTTCAAACACTTCCGCTGTGATTGGCGGTTTCGGCGGGATTTCTCTAGACGTCGCGATATTTGCTAGAGCATCATGCGAGGCTTTGACCCACTGAACGTAATCTTGAATGGGCGCTTCGACTGCTTGTAGCGCATCGACAACTCTTGTAAATGAGCGATAGAGCTCTTCCTCGTGAGGCGCCATGAATCCCACGACGTAAGCGGAGGATGATGCACTCGAGGGCGCGGCGTTGTCGCGCTCGACGGACGCCGTCAAATCCGCGGTGAGAGCCTTCTTCATCTTGAATAACGCCCGATCCTTGAATTCAGTCACTGTATTGCCAAATGTTTTCGGTACCGCTGCGCGCTCTCGGACTAGATCGGGGTACAACTGCCCGAGTTCGACCACCTGAGGTAGAAGCAACGCCTCAGAGTATTCTCGCATGTACTCGTCCAATCGTTCAATCGTCTTGTCGTACGCGTGCACCTGCATCGCGAGAAATAACGCCTCGAGGGCGGCAAACTCCTCGGTGTTTCGGTTCGCTCTCTTGCGTTTATACGTCGACCTGGCGTGCGATAAAAGGAAACGCTCGTATTCCTTTAATGACTTGATCCTGTCCACAACGGCTGGTCCCTCTGGCGGTGGTTTGACGGCGAGAATGTTTAGAGTGTGCCCAATCTTATCCGCGAGCTCATGCAAAGCAGTCGCACGTTCATCGTGCTCGGTGATACCATACGATCTCAGCTCACGCACGAGCTCAAGCATGGCGATCCGAGTCGCTTCAAGTCGAGCGCGCACCTTGCGACGTGTAATGTCGATGTGATTGCTGTAGAGATACAAGCTGACGATTAACCCATCCTTTGCAAACTCGACGATGCGCGTCGTGATGCGCTCAACCGATTCTTCCGGAGCATCAACCATTTTCAAATGGTCGCGTCGCACTGACAGCCTCTCAGAAAGAATCATCAAAATTCGCAACGTTACAGAACCGATGATGACGAACGTCATGACAATCACCATAACGTTAAAGGACGTGTTGCGCACAATATTGCCATCTGAGTCTGTTTGAACTGGGAAAATCATTGCCAATGTGGGGAGGGCGCCCTCGGAAAACATGCTTATCAACTCGATGCGATTAACGCAATTCTCAATTTGATACTTCCCGAAACCGAGCGTCAAGGGACGCCACGGCTGCACGTAACGAATTATTATGCTAAAGCTCCAGAAGACAACTACGATGCCCCATCCGCCTAATGCCGTTCGTTGGACGCGGGACGAAGCCATCATGATTGCCAAACTCTTGCACATCAGTTCAAGTGAGAGGTAATGCACCGCGATTCGATCGCGAGCCAACATGCGTGCATGTCGTTCGCGATGGATGGTAGACACTGTTCGAGCGATGCCTCTTCCAAGGGTCACGACCCGTGCCATTACGCGATTCACTCGATTTCGAGTTTTTGCATCGGCATCGCTCTCACCTATCGCTTCATCTGTGGCGTGCGCTGCGACATTTCCAGTTGCCGATGAAATGGCTCGTTGCGACGAAATCACCTGGCGAATGACGCGATTCGTTCGCTCGTCAAAGTTTGGGTTGCTCACGACTCGACCGCTCGTATCCACGTTATCTGCAATGTTCATTGCCATTTTCCACCCTCTTCGCGCCGGCGGTGCCGTCGGCTTCGCCACTACTCGTCCGCTCGCGTCGACGCTGTCACCAATGCCCCGAAACAGTCGCCAGCCTTGACGCCGTTGCCGCTCATCGTGCTCGTCTTCATTTTGTCGCAATGTGTGATTGTTGATCGCCGCGATTTGTATCTTATCGTGATACGACAAATCGTTCCTGCGATATATATCGTAAAAAGAACCCCACAGGTCAATCGTCCTCGGGTCGTTCGATTTACCGCTGGCAAAGATTGACCTGACCTTGAAAAAGATGGCGAGCGGTAAACCGATCCCAATCAATACGAGCAAGATTCCTGAAACGGCTTGGATGGCGCGATGTGAAGAACTCGAACACACAATATCGACATCGTACTCGAGGCGTTCACCGTCGAAACCGGGTACGTCGATGCAATCGAAAGATTGCAAGCAAAGACGGATGATGGGTAAATACAAAACCGTCATTGATAGCGTACCGAAATTCCGCATCGTGATTCTCGAGCTGTACAATTTCTGCAGCTTTTTAACCACCAAATCTCCACCGATACTTTCAGACGTTCGACGCGTACCCCACAGAGTGCGTTTTTCAATCCAAAAGACGTAATCACCCACCAAATTCTTTTGGCAGTGAATGTTGCGAATCGCAAATTCATAACGTCTCGACGCCCGTCGCACGTTGAGCGTAATGATGAAGAAGAGCGCAGCAGGCACGCCGAATACCGACGTGAGGAAAATGTTCAACCAGTTGATCCCGGTTGCCACACATTCCGGTCGTAGAAATTCCAAATTGAAGGAAAAGGCGTCAAATATGTTTCCAATGTTAATGACGGGTCCAGGCCATGACAGGTCCATGTTCAACGACAGGGAAAAAAACTGGAGCGCCTCGACGGCTTTTTTGAAATTATTCGTCGCCGTCGGACCGACGTACTGAGACACCTTGAAGCCGGTGAACGCGCCCACGAGGACAAAGCCACCCGCTATGATGACCTGCCAGAGACTCGTCGGAGGACAAACCTCGCACAATTGTCCAGCCTTAAAGTAACCGTTGGGACTCAAAGCGGAGGTATTGCCACCCGCGAGCAAAATCTCTGCAACTTGAGCCGAAGTGAGGCACTGACGACACCGGTCACCGCCTGATCCAGGCGCGCAACCTTTCCCTTCGGCGAGACACCGAGCCGGGTACTGACACGCGCCTTGATTCACGCATAGAGTTTCCACCGTGGCGTACTCGCCCTCTACGTTGCTACAGGTACAATTGTATGAGTCGGTGTTAATCATAGACACATCGTCACACTTCCATCCTTCCTTCGGTTGGCACGTTGTCGCGTCGCAGCCGACGACGTCGCCAATTGTGTTGCCCTGGGGATCGCATGTCTCTCCAACAGAACCATCGGGATTCGTGCCATCGCTGTCGTAAACGCCGTTGCCGCACGTTGGTGGGGGGCTCGGCGGGGGACTCGGCGGTGGCGGAGGAGATGGTGGAGGTGGCGGAAACGGCGGAGGTGATGGTGGAGGTGACGGTGGCGGCGGAAACGGCGGTGGTGATGGTGGAG
>Ga0181574_10004032_pt1 | contig 12843 bp, 12 predicted proteins | sample 101ome_24_FD_145600 | JGI IMG/M metagenome (GOLD analysis project Ga0181574, IMG submission 145600) | Coastal salt marsh microbial communities from the Groves Creek Marsh, Skidaway Island, Georgia - 101410AT metaG (spades assembly) | ecosystem: Environmental > Aquatic > Marine > Intertidal zone... | reverse complement strand
CGGACATGATTATTGCAAACCCTAACTGTTCTACCATACAGCTTGTTATGGCATTAAACCCATTGCATAAGGCATTTGGTGCTAAGCGAGTAATTGTGAGCACATATCAAAGCGTAACAGGAACCGTAAAAGCAGCCGTAGATCAGCTTGAGGGTGAGCGGTTAGGCGCAAATGTGCATATGGTTTATCCCTATAAAATTGATCGAAATTGTATTCCTCATTGCGATGTTTTTCTTGACAATGATTACACCAAAGAGGAAATGAAGATGACTCAAGAGACGGTTAAAATTATAGGTGACGACAGAATAAAATTGGCAGCAACAGCGGTTCGTGTTCCGGTACAGGGAGGGCATAGCGAAAGTGTCAATATTCAGTTTGAACGGCCTTTCGAAATAGCGGAAATACGCCAAATATTAAGTGAGACTGATGGCATAACTCTGCAAGACCAACCAGAATTTAATACGTACCCAATGCCATTAATGGCGGAGGGAAAAGATGATGTTTATGTGGGTCGAATAAGGCGAGATTTTACTGCAGAAAACGCCCTGAATATTTGGATTGTCAGTGACAATCTGCGCAAAGGTGCTGCAACCAATACTGTTCAGATTGCAGAAGCTCTTCTTGCGAAGGGATTTGTTAGTTATTGATTCTTTTTCACAATTCCTTACCATAATCGCGGAACAGATGGCCTCTTATTTGTGTTATTTGAACCATGAAGGTGAAAATATTAACTATAGCTGTGTTTGGGTTAGTCCTGAGCTGTACAGCACAAACCAACAAGACAATGAGTGATGCATATGCAATGGCAGTCATTCCTGAACCCGGTGAAGGTCAAGAAGTAGCAGTTTTAGCTTCAGGATGTTTTTGGGGTACAGAATATTATTTACAGAAAATACCTGGGGTACTTGCTACTACATGTGGATATACAGGAGGTATGGTCAAGAACCCAAGTTATAGGGAGGTATGCACAAAACGCACGGGACATTATGAGGCCGTTCATGTTGTTTTTGATCCTTCTCAGGTAAGTTTTGAGGAATTGGCGCGTGTGTTCTTTGAAACGCACGATCCAACGCAGCGCGATGGACAGGGTCCAGATATTGGACCTCAATACCGTAGTGCCATTTTTTTTCAAAATGAAGCACAATTTGAAATAGCCTTGATGTTGAAAACATTGCTGGTGAATAAGGGCTACGATGTAGCTACGGAAATTCTTCCAGCAGCCGAATTTTATTCTGCGGAAAATTATCATCAGGATTATTATGACAATAAGGGCGGCACACCGTATTGTCACGCTCCTCGAAAGCTATTTTAAATACGAGTAATAAAAAACCTCGCAGGCAACTGCGAGGTTTTTTTATTCAAAGGCGCAACAGGCGCATTCCTTACTCTTGGAGTTCAAAATCTTCCATGAACTTAGTCGTGTAAACTCCTTTACGGAAATCTTTATTATCCAATAATTGTTGATGAAATGGAATCGTTGTTTTAATTCCTTCCACTATAAACTCATCAAGAGCTCGCTCTAGTTTGTCTAAAGCTTCTTCACGTGTACGAGCTGTAATGATCAACTTGGCAATCATAGAATCGTAGTACGGAGGAATAGCATAACCACTATAGCAATGCGTATCAAGGCGGACTCCATGCCCACCTGGGGCGTGAAATGAAGTAATCATACCTGGAGATGGTCGGAAGTCGTTAAATGCATCTTCAGCATTAATTCGAACTTCTATACTATGCATTTCAGGAAAGTAATTTTTACCAGAAATAGGCTCTCCAGCAGCCACTTTGATTTGTTCACGAATTAAGTCGAACCCTACGACTTGTTCTGTAATAGGATGTTCTACTTGGATACGAGTGTTCATTTCCATAAAGTAGAAGTTTCGGTCTTTATCCACCAAAAACTCCACTGTACCGGCACCTTCATAGGCAATGAATTCAGCAGCTTTGACTGCGGCCTCGCCCATCTTCTTGCGAAGCTTATCCGTCATGAATGGAGAGGGTGTTTCTTCTACCAATTTTTGATGACGACGTTGAACAGAACAATCGCGTTCGCTTAAGTGACAAGCTTTCCCGAAGCTGTCTCCAATGATTTGAATTTCAATATGTCTAGGCTCAAGGATGAGTTTTTCCATATACATACCGTCGTTACCAAAGGCTGCTGCTGCCTCACGACGAGCGCTGTCCCATGCACCTTGAAGTTCGTTTTCCTCCAAGATTGCACGCATCCCCTTGCCACCACCACCGGCGGTAGCTTTCATCATGACTGGATAGCCAATTTTGCGGGCTGTTGCAACAGCGTCTTCGTATGTCTCAAGAATTCCTTCTGAACCGGGTATACAAGGTACCCCAGCTTTTTTCATAGTTTCCTTGGCGGTAGCCTTATCGCCCATGCTGTCTATTTGATCGGGGCTTGCACCAATAAACTTGATGCCGTGCTCTTGACAAATACGAGAAAATTTGGCATTCTCACTTAGGAAACCGTAACCGGGGTGAATAGCATCCGAATTGGTTATTTCCGCCGCGGCTATAATATTTGGAATACTTAAATAGCTTTCTGAAGAGGCTGCGGGACCGATACATACGGCTTCATCCGCAAAACGAACATGCAATGAATCTGCATCTGCTTGAGAATAAACGGCAACAGTCTTGATGCCCATCTCTTTACAAGTGCGGATTACGCGCAGTGCAATCTCACCCCTATTGGCAATGAGTACTTTCTTAAACATAACGAGCGTGTTTTCGCAGTTTTATGAGGGATCAACTAAAAATAGCGGTTGATCATATTCGATAGGACTTTGATCGTCAACTAGAACTTTAACGATTTTTCCGCTCACTTCACTTTCAATCTCATTGAACAGCTTCATGGCTTCTACAATACAAAGAACATCGCCTGGTTTGATTTCAGAGCCCACTTTCACAAAAGCATCTTGTTCTGGCGAAGGGCTGCGGTACAACGTTCCAATCATTGGTGATTTCACCTCAATGTAATTACCGTTATCATCTTCTGATGCTGCTGCAACTTCGGGTGCTCCAGGAGCCGAAGGAGTTGCTGGCGCAGCAGCAACGGGCATTGCCGCCTGAGGAGCAACCGCTTGGATAATTGTTGGTTGTTCAGCTGCACCTGATGCCGTCTTAATGTTAATCTTGAAATCTTCGGTTTCTAGACTCACTTCTTGAGCGCCGCTTTTTGAAACGAATTTGATGAGTGCTTGGATTTCTTTCAAGTCCATGTTCGTGTTATTTAGGAATATGAATTTACGAGTTATTTTTTATCGATTGCCCATTTGATCCACATAGCTCCCCAAGTGAATCCTCCACCGAAAGCTGCGAAGAAGATATTATCTCCTTTTTTGAATTTATCCCTATAGTCCCACATACCCAATGGAATGGTTGCGGAGGTTGTATTTCCGTAATTTTCAATATTTACGACTACTTTCTCTTTGGTTAGCCCCATGCGACGAGCAGTGGCATCAATAATTCTAAGATTTGCTTGGTGCGGAACCAGGTAGGCTACGTCATCACCGGTAAGATTATTTTTTTCAAGCAATTCTGCTGAAGTGTCAGCCATTCTGCTTACTGCAAAACGGAAAACATTCTGGCCTTCTTGACGAATAGCATGTTGTTTTTTATCAATGGTATCATGTGAGGGAGGCAGAAAAGAGCCGCCTGCTTCAATGCGTAAAAAATCACGACCAACCGCATCTGTCCTAAGGATTTCATCTTGAACGCCTAAATCTTCTTCGTTGGGTTCCATTAAGGCAACTCCACAGCCATCGCCAAACAATATACATGTTGTACGATCCGTGTAATCAACAATTGAGCTCATTACGTCGGAGCCCACCACTAAAACTTTCTTATATTTTTTGGATTCAATGTAAGCTGCAGCATTACTAACTGCGTAAAGAAAAGAAGAGCATGCAGCTTGTAAGTCAAAAGCATATGCGTTAGTTGCACCAATTTCTTGAGCAATATAAGCTGAGGTGATTGCAACAGGCATATCAACAGTAACGGATGCTAGGATGACTAAATCAACGTCGTCCACGCGAACGTCGTATTCTTTCTTCATTGCTTCAACCGCTTTAATAGCTAAATAGGATGCGCCGCGTCCCTCCTCAGGTTTTAAAATACGTCTTTCTTTGATTCCAGTTCGAGTAGTTATCCATTCATCATTGGTGTCTACCATGGATTCCAACTCGCTGTTGGTTAGAACATATTCAGGAACATACCCTCCGATGGCTGTAATTGCTGCTTTCATCCTATCTCGTTGAGGGGGCTAAAATAGGCGACCTATTTAAAAAACCCGGTTTAAAAAAGAAAAAGTAGCCTTTTGAGGGGCTACTTATTTATAAATCAATTGTTTATCTAAACAATTAAGCTTGTTCCATGACCACTTTACCTTTGTAGTAAAGTTTTCCTTCGTGCCAGTGCGCACGGTGGTAAAGGTGTGCTTCGCCAGTAGTAGGGCAAATCGCTAATTGCTGATCGGCCGCTTTGTAGTGCGTTCTGCGCTTGTCTCTTCTTGTGCTTGACTGTCTACGCTTAGGATGTGCCATATCTAAATGTTATTTATTATTCAACAAATTTTTTAATTGATCCCATCTAGGATCAGTACTTTCTTTTCCGTCCTCTTCTATAAAATCTTCAACACCGTTTCCTGCGTTAGGCCCAGTTAATTTGGGTGGAATGCTTAGAACAACTAACTCGTATAAAATTTGAGAAATGTTGAACGAATGCTCTCCGTGAGGGAGAATGAGAAGCTCATCATTTTCATCGTTGTATTCTTCCCCAAACTTTACTTGCATTTCAAAACTATTTGTTAGTGCTTGAGTAAAGTTTTCGTTGGTAACGTCGCATGGCGCCGTAATAGAACCGTTGAACGTGAAATCAAGATCAAATACTGTTTCACTTTTCAACATTTTCATTACTGCTTTGCCCTGCAAATCGCGGTAATCTGTGAATTCAAAAAGAGTAAAGAACATGTCATTCAGTTCGTATTCAAACTCGTGAGGACCAAGCTTTAAGCCGCTAAAAGAAATGGTAAAGTCTTTAGCCTTCATTAGTTTCTCATCTGAATGAGCGTGCAAAGATATTCAAATTGTTGAAAACTTCTAACGCTTATCGTTTTGTTTTTTGATTGGGTTTGCTGTCATCTCATCAAAAGCTTTTCTATTGTTGACAACATCAATTGCGGTAAATAAAGCTGAGCGGAATGAATGCTCATTAGCTTTGTTTTTACCTGCAAGATGCATTGCTGTTCCATGGTCGGGTGATGTTCGTACCACGGAGAGACCTGAGGTAAAATTCGTCCCTCTTCCCATTGCTAAGGCTTTAAAAGGCACCAATACTTGATCATGGTACATTCCTAATACAGCATCAAACTTAGTGTCATACCCTTGACCAAAGAAGCCATCTGCAGGGAAAGGCCCCTTTACTATAGCCTGTATTGCACTAGCGTTTTCAATGGCAGGCTTGATTATTTCTTCTTCTTCAACCCCAATAGTACCCATTTCTCCCGCGTGTGGGTTTAAACCTAAAACCGCAATACTGGGATTGACAATACAAAAATCTCGCTTTAGACTTTGCGCCAAGAGCTCAATGGAACGTGTGATTTTCTCTATTGATAACGATTCGGCAACTTGTGAAATGGGAACATGACCAGTTACAGTTGCAACCTTTAATTCTTCTGATGAAAGGATCATCAAAACATCGTCACCGAATGATTCTGATAAGTATCCTGTATGTCCCTTAAACCCCTCTAAGGATTGAGCAATATTATGCTTATTAATTGGTGCAGTTAGAATGGCATCTATTTTACCCGCTTTTGCCGCGCTTATGGCAGCATCAATGCTCTTAAGAGCATATGCTCCGCTTACATCCGTTGGTGTCCCAAGATTCAGCTCAACATTATCCTCCCAGGTGTTTATCAAGTTCAGTTTCTTCTCTCTTACATCCTCAATGCTATTGCATATAAAGAAATTGAATTCCCTTTTGTCCAAGGCATTTTTGTGGTATGAAGCAACCTTGCTTGAAGAAAAAATTACCGGCGTACAGAGATCTAATATTTCTTTGTTTTCCAGCGTTTTGATGATTAGTTCAAAGCCAATTCCATTGAGGTCGCCACAGGTGATTCCGATTGTGGGTTTCTCAAGAACCACAGCAGTACGCGCCTGTATCTCACCAGGTTTAACGTTCTCACTGAACATCTCGGATTGTTCTTGTAAAAACGTGGATTCTTTATCGCTCAAAGGTGATGCTTTCACATCTTTTACTGGACCCTTCTGTTTATTGCGATTGCGATTTCTGTTTCTGTTTTTATTCCGGTTGTTGTTTGCTTCTTCTTCCGGTTTAGCTGAGGCTTTTTCTCCATCAGATGCAGCAATGTTTTGTTTTGGTTTACGATTGCGATTTCTGTTCCGATTTCTGTTCCGGTTTTTATTCTGGTCATTCCTTGGATTACCCTCAGAATCGCCTTGTGGTGTGTTTTCTTTTTTATCGCTCATTCTAGTAATTGCTTAAATAGTCAAAAAGCAAACGCACGCCTATCCCAGTTCCTCCTTCTACTTGGTAGCCAACTCGCTTAGCCAGATGTGCGGGACCAGCAATATCCAGATGGATGTAGGGGTAATTTGTAAAATGCTCTAAGAATTTGCCCGCGGTGATTGCGCCTGCTTCTGCTCCGCCAATATTTTTAAGATCGGCGATCGGGCTTTTGAGTAATTCTTTGTATTCATCCCAAAACGGAAATTCAACCACGCGCTCTCGAGTCTTGTACCCGCTATGTTGTAAAGCTTCCATTTTTTCTTTTGGCGCGTTACCCATACCCACAATGGCGTATCTACCAATTGCGCGAGCCGCGGCTCCTGTTAAGGTAGCTAAGTCAATTACCAATTCAGGATTGTATCGTTGGGCATACACCAATGCGTCCGACAGAATTAATCGGCCTTCGGCATCTGTATTGAGCACCTCTACCGTGGTGCCATCTGAAATGGTTATCACGTCTCCAGGAGTCACTGCGTTTAATCCAGGGCGATTATCCGTAGCAGGTACCAGACCAATTACATGAACTGGAAGTTTAGCCTCAGCAATTGCAGACATAGTTCCTAGTACAGCCGCTGCTCCACCCATGTCACTTTTCATGGTATCCATGAAATTACTCGGTTTTAAGCTTAGGCCACCAGTGTCATAAACCACACCTTTTCCAACAAGGACAATGGGCTGTGAATTGGTCGCTCCTGCACCTTTATATTCCATTATGGTGAATGTTGGAGGCTCTACGGAACCGTAATTTACACCGAGCAAGCCACCCATTTTAAGGCTTTCGATCTGTTTTTTTTCTAAAACTTCAACAGAAAACCCGTGACGTTTACCGGCTTGCTTTGCTTCCTCCGCAAGTTTACTAGCTGTTAAGTCTATAACCGGTCTATTGATAAGATCCCGAGCAAATAAAGTTCCAAGAGTTGCATGCTGAATGCTTTTGATGTCTTCAGAATTTTCGTCCTCAACAAAAATCTTCACAAAGGAGTTTCGCCGTTTGTGAGCGTCGCTGAAAAATTTCAAAAATTGATAATTTCCTAGTATTGCCCCTTCGCAGATTTCCGCTTGGTAAGGGCCTTCTATTTTGATACGATCAAGCCCCAATGCATTGACCTTTATTGCCAGGGCGTTACCGGCAAGTCGCATTTTTTCTGCTCGCTCATAGTCGCTCAAATCCTTGGTTAACTGAAATGCCCATACAGTGTCGTTGCCGTCCTGCAATTCCATCCAGGTTTCTTCAAATTTATCCCCGTAACTTTCAATTCTATTTTGAATTGATGTAGAAACATTCAAGAGGCCTCCTTTTTTGTAAACAATAGCTGAAGGACCATTGTATTCAGGAGTATAGGTGCTGATGTTCATGTGAAATCGATTATCTGTCAAATGTACTATTTTAACCAACCATAAAGAAGCGCTCCATGTTTACTGGAATAATTGAAAATTTAGCTAAAGTAGCCAAGGTTGAGAAGAGTCAATCCAACTTAGAGCTTTATATAGAATCAACATTGGCAGGTGAGTTAAAAGTAGACCAGAGCGTTGCTCACAATGGCGTCTGTCTTACTGTTGTGGAAATTTTTGGTGATCGGACGTATCGTGTTACTGCGATTGAAGAAACTATTGAAAAAACAAATCTTGGTGATTTGACCCAAGGGGATAGTATCAATTTAGAACGTTGCATGACTTTAGGGGCCCGCTTAGATGGACATATTGTTCAAGGCCATGTGGATCAGATAGGTATTTGCGAAAATATTCAAGAGAAAGACGGTTCATGGATTTACACCTTTTCCTATGATACATCTATGGAAAATGTAACCGTTGAAAAAGGATCTATTACTGTAAACGGAACGTCTTTAACAGTTGTAAATTCTTCCAAGGGAGTATTTAGTGTCGCGATCATTCCTTATACCTATGAAAACACAGTTTTTAATACGTTAAGCAAAGGAGATAGGGTTAACTTAGAATTTGATGTAATTGGGAAATATGTGGCTCGTATGATGGAAGGCTATAAAGGATGAAAAACGTTACCAAAATAGGGGTTTTAGATGATGAGCGAATTGCTGTTGAGGGTTTGGTTTCTCAATTGGGTAAGCTCGTTGAAAATGCAGAGGTCAGTGGATTCATGTATGCTCAACCTTTTGTGGAGTGGTGCAAAGAGGAGTCTCCGGCTTTAGTTTTCTTAGATATGGAAATGCCTGGAGCTCTAGGTCTTGAAGTGGCAAAGAAGATAAAACTGTTTGTTGGCAATATTGTATTTGTTACCGCCCATAGTCATTATAGCTTGGAGGCATTTGAAACAGCGGTAGATTATATTTTAAAACCGGTAATTAAAAGTCGTCTGCAAAAAGCGTTAGATAAAATAGCGGGGTTAAACCCCGTTCCTGTATACGAGGACTTCAAAGTAAAACTACCCCTTAAAGGGTCATTTCAGTTGGTTAAAGAGAGCTCAATTGTGATGCTGGCCGGTCAGCGTAATTATACAAATGTCATTTTTGAAAACGGAGAACAACACTTAGTAGCGAGAACATTAAAGAGCTTTTCAGTAGGGTTAAGCTCAAGATTTTGGCGCGTTCACAAGAGTATCATTGTACGTAGCGATGCTGTGAAATCTATACAGTGGGGTTCAAGACCAAAGATGGTCTTAGTAAATGATGAAATAATTGATGCCTCAAAAGCAAGATTGGATGAGTTGGGTTTGGAACCATAAGTGGGTAATACTAATTGCTTTTTTTCTTGGATTTAGTTCTTGTAGTGAAGATTATCAAGTACCTGCAGAAATTGTTTCCATTGAGCTTGAGGATAATCACGGGCATAAAGTAGAGACCTTTAAAAAGCTTGCTGAAAGTGACGAAGAATATAAATCGGCATGGGGCAGAATAAGTCTATCTAGGCATTACACTAAAGAATCGGAATTTATTACCGCGTTGTCTTACCTAAGACAAGCAGAAGTGGTTATAAATGACTTGAATTTGGAGGATTTACAGCCTGTAGCTCTTTATTTGAAAGCCCATATTTATTGGAACTTAGGATTTGATATTAATAGAATTATTGAGTTTTCAAAACAGGCTGTTTCTATTGCAGATAAAGATTTAAGAAACACTGCTGAAGGAAATTATGCGACCTATTTGCTCGATGCGGGTCAATATGAAAAAGTAATAGAGATTGAAGAACGCCTAATAACTGAGTTTGAATCTAATCAGCAAAACTTATCTGAAGCCCAAGCTGTCTTGGCTTCCGCCTATTATAAACTTGGAAATCGAATCGCGACGACGCGAACACGTTCTGTAGAACAAGAATTAACTGAGGACCTGGGAAGTTTTGAGTCACAAGAGGAAGAGGCTAAAGGGTATATGGATCTGGGGAGGTATCTCATGAACCGTTCCTTAAAGACAGTAGGAGAGATTGATAATGTAGTTGACAAGAAACATGTTTATCATAGGGCCTTGGACATTGGTGTTATGAATGATGTTCAGCTAAGCGAATGTGTCCAATTTGCTGAATCAAATGGACTCTATAGTTTGGCTTTTAGGGCTCGACAGCGTATTCAAGATTTTTCAATTTTGAACGAATCTCAGGAAGAAGGAATAAATAAGAAGATCAAAGCTTTAGAAAAGAGTTTAGAAAAAGAGCAATTATTAAAAAAGGAGCTTTTAGAATTTGAGTTCAATAGGCTCGAAGAGGACCGCTTGTCTTATCAAAATCAAGCGTTATTCAGGCAATTGACGTATGTGATTGCATTGTTTGCTGCATTGCTAATTGCTCTGGTATTGGTCATAACTTTTAGGGCACAGGACTCCGCTAATCAAGCGACTATTGAAAAGCAGAATTCAAATATTCTTTTAGCTAATTATAAAAATAGAATTCGCCCGCACTTTCTATTCAATCAACTCAATAACGTAAACGGGTTTATAAGTCAAGAAAAATGGGATGAAGCGCAAGAGTATTTGGGTCTGTTGAGCATTCATTTGAGAAGTATTTTAGAAAGTACAGACGAAGAAACAACCACTGTTTCCGCGGAATTCGAGAGAATTGAAAATTATGTTAGCCTTCAACAAAAAAGCAGTTATGGTCATGTCGTTTTTCACAAGAAACTCGGGGACTATTCTGAGCAGGTTCAAATTCCGACAGGATTACTTCAGCCATTAGTGGAAAACAGTTATAAATATGCAGGGAATGCCTCAGAGAAGAATTCTTGGATTAAACTTTCTTCGGAAGTAATCGGGGATGCCTTGGTGATTACCGTAGAGGATTCGGGATATGGATTCTTAGAACGCATACCCGGTACGGGAATTGGCTTAGTACTAGTTCGTGAACGAATTAATTTTAATCGATCAGGAAGTAGAAGGCCAGACCTATGGAAAATCACCACTTCTTTTGGAAAAAGAAAAAGCACCGTGAAACTCACGATGCCTTTTAGTAGACTTGGTTAAACCCGTTAGGTTTATTGGTTTGACCCCAAACATATAAACAGTTTGGCACTTTCGTGCTGTCAATTTATCGTAGCGCAAATAGACTTATCGTAGCGCAAATTTTCGCACATCCATATTGCCTCCGCATAAAAGAATTCCGCATTTTCCCGTTAATTGTGTCTTTAGAGCTGCTGCAACGCCCGTAGCTGCTGAAGGTTCAATGAATTGTTTGGTAGTTTCTAGACAGGTATGCCATCCGTTTTCAATTTCTTTTTCTGTCAGTAAAATAATCTGGCTAACGTATGATTTGATGATTGGGAAATTTTTCTTGCCTAAGGAGGTCTTCAGGCCGTCTGCAATGGTGTCTGAGTTATTGACTATTACGCGCTTTCCAGTAAGAAATCCGTCATGTGCGTCTCTTGCTAGCTCTGGCTCACAACCGTAGATTTTGGCGTTACCAAAGAAATAATTGGCTAGAGCTGCACCAGATAGAAGACCGCCACCACCTACGGGTACAAACAGGTGTTCTATTTCAGGATTGTCCTTTAGAAGTTCATAGGTTGCAGTGGCCTGACCAGCAATAATATCGTAATTATCATAGGGATGAATAAGGTGCGCTCCCGTTTCTTTTTGGACTTTACTTGCTGTGGTTTCTCGAGCTTCAAGATTGGGTTCACAAAATGTAATAATTCCTCCATAATGTTCGACTGCGGCAATTTTTGATTTAGGCGCATTTGAAGGCATGATAATAAAAGCTTTTGCTCCCACCTGAGAAGCTGCCCAGGCCAAAGCCGCCCCATGATTACCGGAGCTGTGGGTTATTACACCTGAATCAGCTGCACTTTCCTTATTTACAAGCACCGCATTCATAGCACCGCGAGCTTTAAAGGCACCCGTTAATTGAAGATGCTCCCCTTTAAATATGTAGTCCCCGCCGCTTAATTCATTAAATCGCAAGGAAGAAAATGATGGAGTGCGATTTATAAAAGGTGCGATACGTTGTGCTGCTGACTCTATATCTTGAGCTGTAGGCACTTTATGTAATGGCGCGTTCATATTGATCTTAATTAATAGGGCTTTGCAGGAGGTGCCACAAAAGGTTCTTCTGTATTTAATTGTACCATTAAAAATTCCAATAATTGGTCTTCAAATTCTTTAAGGTCTGCTTCTTCAATCTCCGAAGTTGGAAAGGCTTTTCCTTTCAGGTTCATTTCTGGGCGGGAGCTTTGTAATTTGAGCATACCTAAACTCCAAGGGAAGGGATGTTGGAACGTATTGCTTTTCCAAAGTAACCAGGCATAGAATAAGCATTGCAATACTTTAGGCTTTTTTCCTAACCAAACATCTTCCAACCGACTTGCGCTTAGTGCGGTTGATGGGATATTACCTGTCTTATAGTCCCATATTTTTAGGTTTCCTTCATGCGATTCTATACGATCAACATATCCTATAAAGTAAAGGGGAATTTGCAGCGCAGGATGTATCATCCGGAATTCTAGTTTTGTCTCAATGCCTTTAAGTATAACCTGTCCAGTTTTTATTCTATTTGAATCGAAGGAAAGAAATTGATGAAGCATCTTTTTGCATACCTCTTGTGTCACTAAATTTCTGCCTTGATTTAGGGATGCTGCTGAGGTGCCTTCTTCAACTAGTCTTTGTACTCCGGCTTCCATTGCTCTATTTGTCCACTCATCAACATTGAATTCAGGTATAGATTTACCTTCGAATGGACGGTAAAGATGTTCTAGCCCATAGTGAACTAGGTTTCCCATAACTAGAGCGCTCATGCTTTCTTCAACCTCATCTTCCTCGGATAGACCCACAATCTTTTTTTGATAAAACACATGGGGTCGCTCCATTAAATCATTTAAGCTAGAGGCGCTAATCCCTTTATTCATCCATTCTT
>Ga0181574_10004028_pt1 | contig 12853 bp, 10 predicted proteins | sample 101ome_24_FD_145600 | JGI IMG/M metagenome (GOLD analysis project Ga0181574, IMG submission 145600) | Coastal salt marsh microbial communities from the Groves Creek Marsh, Skidaway Island, Georgia - 101410AT metaG (spades assembly) | ecosystem: Environmental > Aquatic > Marine > Intertidal zone... | reverse complement strand
ACCAGATTTATCTGTCTGATAAATCAAATGCTCGGATGGTGGAATTGGTAGACACGCCGGACTTAAAATCCTGTGCTCTTTGGGGCGTGCGGGTTCAAGTCCCGCTCCGAGTACTTAAGCCTTCTCAAAATGAGAAGGCTTTTTTCATCTTAAAATACTTACAAAGGGGCTTCCACCCTGAGTTTGTAGAATTGCCCAACTTTCGCAAGTTGGGCTTTTTCGCTTATTACCTTTATCAGCCAAAGTCAGACAATAAACTTATGAGATCCATCACAGTTCGGCATCCGCTTCGAATGACCACAAACGCAATCTCGAATTCCCTTTCCCATCAATATTCTCTCCTCATACTTTTCAATTCTTTTAAGTCTTGTTTCGGATTGCTTTGCCTGAGAAAAATAAATTAAATACCCTCTTTGTCTTCCTTGGGTTAACGATAAGAATGCCTTCTTCAAACTAGGTGAACCTTCAAATTTTTCAATTAGCTCTTCTGGAAATTCAAATTCCTGTATCTTTCTTGTTTTAACTACCATTCCTTTTTTTTCAATCTCAATAGCTTGAAAAACATACTCTCTAATAATATTCTCCAAACACTTTATTTGAGATACGCTCGTGAAAGGAATTATACGTGCAGAATTAGAATTTTCCCCTGGGGCAATTAATATGGTCGTCTCATCCTTAATCAGAGAACCTTTAAAAAAACTAATAAATGCATACTTCTTAAAACTTGAAACAATCAAAATATTTTTGCCAAGATGTGTGAAACAAGGCTGACTCCATTTATACTCTTCTGTCAATCCACAGCTCAAAATAATGGATCGAAGGAGTCTCATTTCATCTTGCCATTTTGAAGCACTTTCAATAAAATCATCTACTTTACTTAACATTTTTCAAATACTTTTTAGCTAAACTAATTCAACTTGTTCTGTAAATCACTTGGGATAGTTTTCCAAAACAATTTATCTGTCACAAAAAATCAGACTGGAATTTATTCAATTCATAATATTAATAAAATCATTCCATTGCAGATGAGAATATCTTTTCTATCTTTGCGCCGGGGGTAAGTCTTGTACGACCAGCTCCCTCCTAATCCCCCAGGACGGGAACGTAGCAAGGGTCGGAGGTTGTAGCGGTGCGATGCAAGTAGCTTGCCCCTTTTTTTGTGCTTTATTTTTGGGAGTTTAAAATTTAGAACTTAGAATTCACAACTCTGAATTCTGACTTTCGACTTTACAAAATAGCTTCTAGGGCAACATCAACCGATTTCTTGAGAACATTTACAGAACCGTCAGTTGTTTTGATGACCAATTTCGATTTCGTATTGTCGGCTTCAAAATAAATATACTCTAGTTCTTCTATCACGATTTCAGCTTCATCCGCCATTATTTCAGCTCCCTCACTGGATTTCAACTTTGTAAAATCAACATAAAAAGTAAATGGCTTTTCACCAAAACCTTGAATCCCTGCTGGAACCTTCATGGGAGTATTCCCCAACTGATCATCGGTAAGGTTAGTGTCTGAGGTAATGAATACACCTGAAGAATTGAATTTAATTTTCATACCTTCATAGTCAAAGACACCCTCTCCTAATTTTGTTGCTTCTTGTTCTTCGAGTAAGGCAATCAATAAGTCCGAAAAATCAACACTGGATTCCCCTAAACCTGAATACATATTCACTTGTGGAACAGCAAATAGCATAGCTTCGGAAAAACCTGTTATCGCAACCGCAAATTCACCGTTGACAAAACTGCTCAGTTTTCCTCCTCCAATAGCTTTAAAAATCATCCCTTGAGGTCCGAGATTTTTATACATTTCTTTCATCCCCTCTGGATAAACTTCCGTCATGAATGTTTCCATCTTATCCAAGTCCAAATTCATAGAAAATGCAGCAAGCGGCTCTCCTGGACCTAATTTTGTCAACACATCTGTATTCCCAGACTCATCAAAGAACATCGCTTTCTGCAATTCTTCGTTAAACGCTAAATACGTCTCTACCACGATTTCCCCATCATTAAAACTCAACGCGGTGTTCACATACGAGTTTTCCGCCAATTGCTTAATCTTCTCCTGCTGTTGCACAGGTAATTGGTTTAAGTCGGTGTTCGAGGTTGCATACAAGTTCTGAAGGTTCAACGAAATAATCATGTCGCCTTCGTAATCCATATTTTTCATAACGAACTCATTCATCGTTCCCGTTTTCGCACGGATGAAAACCTCTGAAACAAATGATTGTGCTAATGAATCAACTCCAGTAATACCGATGATGGCTAAATCATCCGTATAGCCAATGGCCAATCCATCTTCGTCATGTAGGTTCACCCCATCTGTTTCTTCAAAGAAGTAGCCCATCTCGTTGAACATCTTAGCGGCCTCTTCTTTGTTCTTTACCGCGATAAATAAGGCCGTATTCTCAGGCATTCCATCATAGTCAAGCGGACCAGAAGCTATCATGTACACATGCTCGCTCAAGGCCATGCTCGTATCAATTTTATTGAACGTCTCTAACAACTGAAACCCAACGTCTGGCAAATTCTTCACATCCGATTTATCCATGATGCCTGCTACGTCCATTTTCATGACGAGGATAGCGTCCGAATTATTATCGAGGTATTGCCCAACGTATTTATCCAACCCTTCTCCGGAGGATCCTCCACAAGAGGTAATTACAACTAAGACAAGTACTGCGGAAAGTAGGCTAAGAAATTTCATCGTATTCATTTAATAAAGTGTCATTAAACAAATTTACATATTCTTTTGAACTTGTGTTAATTTGAGTTGTTTGTCCGTTGTATATTTATCTAATTTTGTGGTGTGCATGATTTAGAACCATATTTTAACTGGAGAGACTACTATGTGGCTTCTGAAGATGTCTATTCCCCTTTTTACGGCAGAGAATACAGCGAATTCGAATTCTTGGATCAAGTCTACAACTACGTCATCCACCCGCAATGGGACACAATGGGTTCACCGACCTTATTTTTGAAAATCCTTTTCATGGATTACGATGAAGGATACGCTGTCATTGAATTAATTGGGGAATGGAACGACGCGATCCATAATGATATCATGACACTCAAACGGGATATCATCGAACACCTCATCGGCAATGGCATCAACAAGTTTATTCTTATTGGGGAAAACGTGCTCAACTTTCATTATTCCGATGATTGTTACTACGAAGAATGGTTCGACGAAGTAGAAGATGGATACATCGCACTGGTGAATTTTCACGATCACGTCATCCGCGAGTTCAAAGAAATTCACTTGGACCAGTATTTTGTTTTGGGAGGTGAACTGGAAGACATTAATTGGAGAACCTACATTCCCTCCAACTTCTGCGAGAAGATTAACAGCTACGTGATGAAACGGTTGAGCTGAGATTCTTTCGTTAAAAAAAGTTACAGGTTGCAGGTTTTAGGTTACAGGTTGCAGGTTGGTTCAGAAACTGTAACTTGAAGTCTTTTTAAATTTACATGCCTATTTAAATCACACTTTCCAATTATCTTAGCTTAATTATTCATACCTTAAAGATGTTTAATCTCTATAAATTTGCAGCATGAAAACATTAATCCTTCTGCGACACGCTAAAACGAACAAAGCGGAGCCTGATCAATCCGATTTTGACCGTACACTTCATGAAAAAGGACAACAGCAGATCAGTATATTGAAGAAGTATTTTGACATCAGCTATGGACAAACTTCGTTGATGGTACTGTGTTCTAGTGCAAAACGCACCCGATCTACTCTAAAGGGTATCGAAAGTGCCTTGACCATTTCGGAGAAAGTATTTGAACCTGCATTATACCTCGCCAGCGTGGAAGTCCTGCTCGATTGCATCAACCAACAAACAACCTCCGAAGGTACCTTACTGTTGATTGGACATAACGAAGGATTATCCGACCTCGCATCTTATCTTGGCAACGACCGTATTCATATGTCGACCGGAGCATTAATCAGCTTTGAATTTGACGCCGAAACGTGGAGTGAAATCAGCATTGCTAATGCGCGTCTTTCTGGTCATTTTTCTCCTCAGGGGGATTTTTAGGCGTAATGTGATATACGATTTTACGGGGAGGGTGATCTACCTGTTGCCCTTCTTGGGCTGCGTTTCGTTCTTCTTCTCTTCGTTTATATTCTTCCATGATGCGTTGCTGATTCTCCCACCATATCGCTTCTAGATCAGGAGGCTCTATCCCCATTTCACGTTCAATTTCATAACGGTACTTCGGTGGAATAGGTCCCTCCTTTCTGAAGGCAAAACCTACGACCAAGCCAACACTAAAACCAAACAAGTGTCCTTCCCAAGAAATTCCTTGCTCCATCGGGAAAATCCCCCAAATCATACTTCCATAAATAAAGACGACAAACAAACTGATGGCTTGGAGCGGAAGATAGCGTCTAAAAAAGCCACTGATAAATAAGAAGCCAAATAACCCATAGATGACACCTGACATTCCGATGTGGTAGCTGCCTGTGTTATTCGCCAACAACCATAATAACAATCCACCGCCTAACCATACAAACAGCACAACGTACACTGCTATCTTTCGATAAAAATAGATTAGGGCACTCAACAGCACCAAGGTTGGAACGGAATTATTAATGATGTGTGAAAAGTCGCGTTGCCCATGAATAAAGGGCATTAAAAAAATGCCTTTTACGCCTTCTAGCGTTCCTGGCTTCAATCCTAATCTATACAAATCAAGTCCCGAATACCGATCAAATAAAAAAACAGACCACATCAGTGCGACGACCAATATGGGATACACAATCGCTTCCAGTGTCGCTCCTCGATATTCTTGTTTGAATTGCATGACGTCCATTCTTCAAATACTATTCCGCGGGGTAAATGTGGACAATCTGGCAGATATTGGGGGATGAGATGGTGAGGGGATTCGATAGATTACGGTCACCTCACGTTTAGTTGAAAGTTATGTTTGTTATTAATCAACTCTTTAAAGATAGCGTTTAAATCCGTCTTACGTTTATGCATTGTTGGCAACAGCCTTTCTCATAAGAATAAAAATATAAGGTCAGCAATCACAAGCGCTTGAAATACAAAAATTAAAATATTCATTCTGTTTTCATACTTGAGCGCTAAACCAATCACAATAATTAATGCCAAAGGAATAACGAGGCCCGATAAAATGCGCAATGAATATACTTCCTTACTTCCGTAGTTGAGCAAGCCATAGCTGTTAATCTCACTGAATATAGGTGATACAGCAAATTCTATTGGTTGGTGATTCTTTATTTCCTTAGCAAAATCTTCTGTAATTGAAAAATTATGTGTGCTGGTGAATACCCGGTATGAAAAATGATAATTTCCCGCAGCATTGTAATAGTGCTGATTCTCTTGCTTAACATCAATTATTTCTTCAACTACCACACTTCCGGGCACTATAAAGTCTGTTAGAATTATCATCGAGGCTACTACAAATACACTATATACCCCTAACCGCAATTTTTTTTGATGTTTAATCATTTTCCAGTTTCAATAAAGATTTTAACTTATAACCACTAAAACCGCACCAATTCAGCCAAAATCCGCTGGATAAGTAAATCTTGTTGCTGGTGATTTGATTCTAAAAATACGCAAAACAACGGTTCAACTAATCTGGAACACGGTTGTATCCCACCTCCTACCGTGTAATCAGCGCCAAGCCTATGCGTTTTCTCGGGATATCTAAGGAAATGACGCGAGTGCGGACATGTTGGTGCAGGCGCACCACATCTGAAGGATCTTCGACGTAGGCATTTCCCATGTTCGACTTATGGATGAGTCCATTCTCCTTGATTCCGATGTTCACAAAAGCGCCGAAACTGGTCACGTTGGTGATAATTCCGTTGAGCTCGATGCCTTCTCGTAAATCCTCCAAGCTCTTAATAGTCTCGTCGAATTCCAATACCGCCGCTTTTTTCCGTGGATCCAACCCGGGTTTCTTTAACTCGTTCACAATATCCGTAAACGTAAACGCATCAATGGAAGGAAAATCTTCCTTCTTCAAACTTCCCAGTACGTGTTCATTTCCAATGAGTTCTTTCACCGAAACGTGTGCCTTCTTCGCCATTTGCTCCACGGTCTTGTACGACTCCGGGTGAACTGCCGAATTATCCAACGGAAACGCAGCATCCCGAATGCGTAGGAATCCTGCACATTGCTCGAACGCTTTATCCCCTAGTCGCTTCACTTTTTTCAAGGAAGAACGATTGAGAAACGGACCGTTTTCACCGCGATGGGCGACAATGTTCTCCGCCAATTGAGGCCCTAAACCAGACACATAACTTAATAAATAGGGCGACGCTGTATTGATATCCACACCTACTCGGTTTACACAGCTTACAATGACGTCGTCTAATGCTTCTTTCAACAACGTTTGATTCACCTCATGCTGATATTGTCCCACGCCGATTGATTTAGGATCAATTTTGACCAATTCCGCCAACGGGTCCATGAGGCGGCGACCAATTGAAACAGCGCCACGCACCGTAACGTCATATTCGGGAAATTCTTTTCTCCCAATGGCACTTGCCGAATAAATCGAAGCGCCGTCTTCCCGCACCACAAAAACCTGAACCTCTCGATCAAAACGAATTTGTTTGATGAGGGCTTCGGTCTCACGGCCAGCCGTTCCATCCCCAATCGCAATGGCATCTATTTTATACGCCTGCACTAACTGGGCAATTTTACTTTTCGCTTGACTGGCTTCCCGCTGCGGTGGATGTGGAAAAATCGTAGTATTCGTCAGCAGCTCGCCTTGCTCATCGATGCAAACTACCTTACACCCTGTTCGAAACCCTGGATCCAACGCCAAGATGCGCTTCTGCCCTAACGGAGGCGCCAACAACAGTTGTTCAAGGTTGACAGAGAATATTTTAATCGCTGCAGCGTCTGCCTTCTCTTTCATTTGCTGCACGACTTCATTTTCCAACGATGGAGCAATCAACCGATCGTATGCGTCTTTACAGGCTTCTGCGACGAGTGTGCTTGCTTCGTTTCCGCTCTTCACGAATACGCGTTCCAACAATTGCAACGCCTGTTCCTTATCCGGTGCCACTTTCATGCGCAACACCCCTTCCTTAGCTCCTCTGAAGATGGCCAGAAAACGATGTGAAGGAATCCGCTTCAACACCTCTGAATGGTCAAAATAATCCCTATATTTTTGCGCGTCTTCCTCTTTCGATTTGACCAATTTAGCAGAAAGCATTCCCTTTGTTTCAAAGATTTTCCGCAATTGACCGCGCAGCTGTAAATGCTCACTTACCCACTCGGCAATGATGTGTTTCGCCCCTGTGATGGCTGCTTCTTCGGATTCTACGTCGCCTTTTACATATCGGGTGGCTTGCCCATGGATGTCGCCGTTATGTTGACTCATGATGATTTTCGCCAAGCCTTCTAGACCTTGTTCTCGAGCTACATCCGCTTTCGTTTTACGGCGCTGCTTGTAAGGCAAGTACAAATCCTCCAACAATACCACATCAAAGCACGTGGAAATTGAACTCCGCAATGCATGGGTCAATTTACCTTGTTCTTCTATCGCGGATAGAATGGTTTGTTGCCGGTCAAGGAGTTGCCGATGGGCCTTTTGCCAATCCCGAATTTGTGCCACCTCCACTTCATCTAATCCCCCCGTAGCTTCCTTACGATAGCGCGAAATGAATGGAACAGTTGCACCATCCTCCAATAATGCCAGTGTGTTTTCAATGGAGCGCGTATTAAACGCTGCATACTGTTGTATATATTCGATAATTGTCATACTTGAAATTCTGTTCGGGCAAATATATCTGAAAAGAAGTGGATAAGGAAGTATATAGACCGACAATGAATTAGTAGGATCATGATATTTCACAAGAAGAACCATTAACTTTGTGGGTAGATTTGAACACATGAACAAAAAATACTTCGCCGACCTTACCGTCATTGATCTTTCTTCCGTTTTAGCGGGCCCTTCCGTGGGAATGTTTTTTGCCGAATTAGGGGCACATGTCATAAAGGTAGAACACCCCATTCACAAGGATGTGACGCGTTCCTGGAAACTTCCCGAAGAAGATGCTGCATCTCCTGTGAGTGCTTATTTCTCCAGTGTAAACTACGGCAAAGACTATCATTTTCTTGACCTTACGCAAGCGAAAGCACGTCAAGACCTCTATCAACTGTGTTCCACCGCCGATATCGTAGTCCTCAATTTCAAACATGGTGATCAAGAGAAATTGCACATTACCGACGACATTTTGCGGAGCTATAATCCTCAACTCATCATTGGAAAAATCACGGGATTTGGGGATGACAGCGACCGCGTTGCTTATGACCTCATCCTCCAAGCAGAATCGGGGATCATGTCTATGAATGGAACACCAGAAAGCGGTCCGTTGAAGATTCCATTGGCCTTGATTGATGTACTTGCTGCTCATCACCTCAAAGAAGGGATCTTGATAGCATTACTGGAACGTTTAACTCATCCAGCGGGTAAGACCATCACCGTATCGCTCTACGATGCGGCGGTTTCTTCGTTGATCAATCAGTCCTCGAATTACTTAATGGCGGGACATGTTGCAGAACCCATTGGTTCCCTGCATCCCAACATTGCTCCCTATGGAGAATTGTTTCGCACGAAAGACGGTGTTACCATTACCTTTGCGATTGGATCCGACCGACACTTTCAATTGCTATGTAATGAATTGGGGATTCCAGCACTCGCGCAACAGCCTGATTATTCGTCTACCCAATCAAGAGTGATTCACCGTGCACGAATGGCTGAAATTCTCGCAGAAGAAATCCTCAAACACGACTGTGTACCGCTCCTTGAAAAGATGCATCAACTCCATGTACCAGTAGGGAGGATTAATACGGTGGCGGATGTGTTGAATCAACCGGAATCAAAAGCACGCGTATTGCATGAAAAAATTGAGGGAGTGGACACGTTGCGTATGGAATCTATTGCATTCCGAATAAAAGAATAGCACTATTTCGTCAACCGTATCGTACGCACTTGCCCTTTTAACCGGAGCGTGAGCAAATAGATACCTGGAGAAAGCTGGGAAACATCCAACTTCCCATCCTCCAATCGCCCAGATTGAATGAGCTGACCCGTAGGATTGGAAAGCAGATAATCGATAGGACCGTTAAAGTCGGTTTGAATCGTAAGTATTTCTTGCAATGGATTCGGAAACACCACTACTTCAGTATCTGCGAGCGCTACAACAGAAACTAATTCGTCCGTTGTTGCCACAGCTTCAAACTCATCATTTTCGCCAATCTTGACCACTGTAACCTGCGTTCCCGGCGAGTTGATCACCCGATTATCGCTCACCGTTCCAATCAGTGCCACGCCGTTGTCGTTGGTCGGTATGATCTGATTAAATACGTCATCATTCACCCCAGAATAATTGCTGGAGAAACCATTCCAAAACAAATTTTGGTGATATTTCAGCACAAACATATCCATACCATCTGTAAATGGGTTAAACGAAGGAGAATCGGAAATAATAGAGACATATAAACGTCCATCCCCCATCATTTCCACGGCACCATAATAGGCAGTGCTGTCTCTAACGTCTAAATGGTCATAAATTAAGACCCCATCCTTGTCGGTTCGAATCATCCATAAATCAGGCAAAGATTCTGTCGCTGCAATTAATCCTCCCACTGCATAAATGTTATTTTCATACGTATCTACGTCGTAGAATGTACCGTGCAGCGCAGGCTCATAAAAATTCATCCAATTTGTGGTCCCATTGATATGCATACTCATCAGCATTGCCGCTTGATTGGTGCCATTATACGCTTCTCCAGCAATTATGACAGTCGTATCGTTAAGCAGGCTAATGGCATGTGGAAGATCTCTCCCGCTCGTTTGAACGCGTTCCATCCACACTTGATTTCCAGCGGCATCGACCCGCATTACCAGTATATCTTCTTGTTGGGAGAGCGATCCTTGTGTTTCTCCCACCAATACAAAATCCCCGTTCGGCAAGCGGATGGCATCATGTAACCGTTCCCAATCAGGCGTACCCATCACCGTTTCCCATTCCAATTGACCATCCAAGTCTGTTTTGAACATGTAAAAATCAAACGATTGAGCCGTTAAGCTATTCGAATATCCTGCACACCAGAAGCCAACGCCTTCTTCGTAAAACACGCGCTTTCCGCGCTCACTGTTGGCTCCTCCAAATTTCTTGCTCCATTCAAATTCTCCGAACTTATTTAAACGGGTAAGGAAAACATCGGAAGCTTCGGAGAATCCAGCTGTACTTCCAGTAATGATATATCCAGAGTCCGAGAGTTGTGCAATCCCATGTCCTTCGTCGAAGCTGCTACCAGCATATGTTCGATAGAATGCTTCCTGCGCATGAATGGATGAACAACACAGCAGAATACTTATGAGTATATACGTTAGTCTAATCTCCATACACCTCGAATTAATAGTGATTTACCAAAAGTAGATTGCGAAAAGAAACCGACGATGTCTTCTGAGCCTATTCCCAGCTGGATGTTGTTAAATTCAGCTTGAGCGTACATTCCCCCTCGGAATCCACCGTAACCTCCAAATGTGAGCTGTCCTCCCAATGCCAACCAGTCATTCAATGCTACATGAGCCCCTGCAAAAGCCATCGGGCGATAGGTGATGTTCGTCAAAACACGCACCCCAAAAAATGATTGTACTACTTTTTCACTCCCCTCTTCGACAATTTTCCCTGCTTGGATGGTACCTCCCGGCACCCATCGAACTCCTGAAAATTGGGACGCGCTAAGACCTAATGAATCAATGTATGCATCAAAATCACTGGATGAATAATTCGCGAAATCGGATAATTCATTCAATGTAAAACCCGAATACGTCAACTCCGAATTCACACCATAGCTTTCTACCTTAGAAAGATACATCACCCCCAGGTTCCTTCCTGAAAGTTGAAAGACGCCACTAATGCCCGGTATATCTTTGATTGCGGCATGCAGCTCAAAATCAATCGCTGCACCCAAACCTTGAAAATACGCTGGTGAAATGGACTGCTGAATACCCATATTCAAATTTGCTTCCACTACCCCACCGTCATCACTGAACGTCAAGTTTCCTCGATCAATATCTATCCCTGTATAGCTTCCCCCAAATAAGGCATTTAGAAGGATAGAGTTCTTATTCCTTCTGTTGTATATCCCAAACCCTGCTTTATAAAAACTTAAATTAAACGCAGAAGTATTTGCAATTGTCGCTTCCTCTCCTAACATCGATTGATTCCCAAAGAAAATCAGATCGAAGGCATCTTTCGAATATTGAGAACCAAAGACATTGGAATAACCAATTTTGGCTATCCATCCATGGTTCTCATTACTTTTGCTCAATGGGGTTCCGCTCTTAAAAACAACTTCCCCTGATAGCTCTCCACCAATTCGACCATTTTGATTTTCTGCGAGTCGTGAGTTCTGCTTGATTTCATCCGACAAATAGCCTCCTCGAAGGAAAATGTTCGACATTTCATTGCGCAAATGGCTCGTTTGAAAAAAGCCCAGTCCTGAAACATGCACCTGGTGCCCATGAATGAGGGTATCATAACTCTGTGGGAGCAATTGCTGTGCTTCACTACTGAAACCGAGGAGCAATAAGGTTAATACTTTGAACACCCGCATTACAACGTCGCTTTTAATTTGAAATTCGTCAATAACTGGATCATCATTCGTGCGTTATCGTACAGCTGATTGTTTACAAGCGTCGTGGAATTAACGCGCACCTTCACTACAATCTCTTTGACCGCTGGGAGTTCATTAACGATGGACTCGTTCACCACAAAAATCAGTTCGTTTTCTACTTCTTCATGCGCATCTACTGCCATATTCATAGGCGCAGGGTCAATTTGATCTGAAGAAGTGATGGTTCCTAAAGAAAATCCGTTTTCATCCAACAACATCAACTCTGCACTTCCTCCCAGGGGAAACATGTTTTTCGTTTTTAATACAAAAGAGCCGCTCTCTACCCTGAAGGCATTGCGTTGCTCTCCGAAATCCACCGCGAAGGTATCCATGATGATGAGGTCGTCTGCACCAAAGGCCAATGGGAAATCCGCCTCCAAGCGTAACTTCAATCGACTCCCTGGAAAAATCTCATCGGCTCCCGCACTTATATTCCCCCAGGGATTCACCTTGATGCCGTAACCGATCTCATAGGAAGATCCCATGTGCGCTAAAAATGGATTGATGTTGCTGTTCAATTCATTGAATGCAATTGGATACTCAAAAGGAGTAATGGAAGACCAAGAGGCAACCGCAGGATCAATGTTAAAATACGAATTCAATTGCGGATGAGTCAATGTAATCGTTGCCCCTGAATAGTTTGTACTTTTCAATTGGGTAATCATTCCTTGGCCCATCACCTTGATACCATTACTCAAAATCAAATTAAAATCAATGCCTTCTAACGCTACCGAGCCACCTGCAACCGATTGCAATACTTCTAGGTCGAGCTGCGTTGTGTCTGTTATTTCCACCGACCCAAAATATCCTTTGGCATAATCAAACGTCAGATCTTGGAATTTCACATTAAACTTTACAATGTCTGAATTGGTAATGACCACCGCTGGGCCATACGGATCCGTTCGGACTTTCATTTTCGATTGAAGGGTGTTGTACGAATTACCGTTTTCTCCGCGCATATCAATTGAGTAGCCCGTTAGGTCCAATACAAAGGAGCGAACACCTGGAGTATTGCCTTGCGCCGCGGGAACTACCTCCGTTTGCATGAAAACCGCTCCGTTTTTGGTAACTCCTGGTAATTCAACTTCGAAAATAGTAGCAGTTTCCACGGGATTTTCAACAGTAATTAAGGCTTGCCCAGATTTCGTCCGCGTTTTAAACAACACTGCG
>Ga0181574_10004027_pt1 | contig 12854 bp, 11 predicted proteins | sample 101ome_24_FD_145600 | JGI IMG/M metagenome (GOLD analysis project Ga0181574, IMG submission 145600) | Coastal salt marsh microbial communities from the Groves Creek Marsh, Skidaway Island, Georgia - 101410AT metaG (spades assembly) | ecosystem: Environmental > Aquatic > Marine > Intertidal zone... | reverse complement strand
ACGAGCCAGATCAATTGTGTAAAGCGGACTTTGATGCAACATTCTACCAAGTATGTGTGGGTTCGCAAGTAACATTTACAGATTTTTCTTTTCATGGGCCAATCTCATGGGATTGGACATTCCCTGGAACGATGGAAGGTTCTTCTACAGACCAAAATCCAACGGTTACTTACGTTACACCTGGAACTTATAATGTTACCCTATCTGTCTCTGATGGAACAAACACAGTAACGGAAACCAAAAATGCATTCATCACGGTTCTTCCGACTAGTGCACCTGCACCATTCACCGAAGGTTTTGAAAATATAACATCTTTACCCTCTAACAACTGGTTCGTGGAAAACCCTGGTAACAATTCTGCTTTCCAAATCGGAAACGTTGGACTTACAGGTGTTAAATCTGCACGTCTAGCCAATTTTGGACAACCAGCTGGTAACATTGATGAATTAATTTCTGCACCAATTGATTTATCAGGGATTACAGATGGTATGACGCTTACCTTTCGTTATGCCTACCGCAAGAGGTCCTCTGCTAATGAAGAGTGGCTGCGTGTTTTTGTAACGAGTGATTGTGGGGCGTCTTGGGCTCAACGCAAAACATTAAAAGGGGATTATTTAAGCCCTTTAATTGCAACTAGTTCTTGGACTCCAAGTTCACAAGACGATTGGGTAACAGTACATATGACAAACATCACAAGCTCTTTCTGGGTAGAAAATGCTCGTGTTAAGTTCCAATTTGAAGCTGATGGAGGAAACAACTTCTATCTCGATGATATTAATCTTTACGCAGGAGATCCTCAAAACTTGAGTGTGGAAGAATCAACAATGTTCACAGACTTCAATGTTTACCCTAACCCAACAGAAGGAGAGCTAAACATTCAGTTCACGACTGAAAATAGTGCGACCTATACGATTGAATTGGTTAATATGTTAGGTCAAATAGTTGAGTCTTCAATCATTCAAGCTAATCCAGGAAGCAATTTAGTAATGATGGGAACTGAACAACTCAGAAATGGCGTTTACATGTTACGTATCAATACTGGGAGTGCTCAAATTATTCGTCAAGTTGTAGTAAGATAAGAATACACAATAATTATTAAAAGGCTGCCTGCGATTGTAGGCAGCCTTTTTTTATCGTCTTCATTCTAACGTCAAAAACCAGAAACTTCTAGGATACAAACGAATTGAAACGTATAATATTTATCTTTGCCACTTTATTTTAACGCACATTACGCTATTTTAATCATTAATGTAATAAACACCACATGAGCTTTACAGAACTTTCAGATCAGGAAATTCAACGCAGAGAAACACTCGATAAACTCAGAGCTGCGGGGATTAATCCTTTTCCAGCTGATTTATATCCCGTTGATGCATACTCATCTGAACTCAAGTCGAACTTCGAAGAGGGAAAGACTGTCTGTTTGGCTGGACGTTTGATGTCTCAACGAATCATGGGAAAGGCTTCTTTTGCTGAATTGCAAGATAGTCAAGGAAGAATTCAAGTGTACTTCAATCGCGATGAAATATGTCCTAGTGAAGATAAAGCCTTATATAATGAAGTGTTTAAAAAGTTATTAGATCTCGGGGATTTTATCGGTGTAAAAGGAACTGTTTTTAAAACACAAGTAGGAGAAGTATCTGTATCTGTAAAAGAGTTCACTTTGTTGAGCAAATCTCTGAAGCCCTTGCCTCTTCCAAAAACAGATGCAGAGGGAAATGTCCACGACGCGTTTACTGACCCTGAATTGCGATACCGTCAACGTTATGCAGATTTAGTAGTGAATCCACATGTGAAAGAAGTGTTTATTAAGCGTACTAAGTTATTCAGTGCGATGCGACAGTTTTTTAACGATGCTGGATACATGGAGGTGGAAACACCCATTTTACAATCCATTCCTGGTGGAGCTGCAGCTCGACCATTCATTACGCACCATAATTCACTAGATATACCCTTGTACATGCGTATAGCGAATGAACTGTATTTAAAACGTTTAATTGTAGGTGGTTTTGATGGTGTATATGAGTTTTCAAAAAATTTCAGAAATGAAGGGATGGACCGGACGCATAATCCAGAATTTACGGCTATGGAAATTTATGTTTCCTACAAAGATTACAATTGGATGATGGATTTCACAGAGCGTTTATTAGAACATTGCGCGCTCGCTGTAAATGGAACAACTTCTGCTACTTTTGGAGTACATAAAATTGACTTTAAAGCCCCATATAAACGCATCACAATGCGAGATTCGATTCTGGAGTTTACTGGGTTTGACATCGCCGGAAAATCGGAAGAGGAGTTGCGTCAAGCCGCCCTAAAAATGAATATTCCGGTGGATGATACCATGGGTAAAGGTAAACTCATTGATGAAATCTTTGGTGAAAAATGCGAAGGAAATTATATCCAGCCAACGTTCATCACAGACTATCCTAAAGAGATGTCACCACTTTGTAAGGAGCACAGAGATAATCCAGAATTAACCGAGCGTTTTGAATTAATGGTGTGCGGTAAAGAAATTGCTAATGCATATTCGGAATTAAATGACCCAATTGATCAGCGTGAACGATTTGAAGAACAGGTGAAGTTAGCTGAAAAAGGAGACGACGAAGCTGGTCAATTCATCGACTACGACTTTTTACGTGCCCTAGAATACGGTATGCCTCCCACCTCAGGGCTTGGAATCGGAATGGATCGTTTAACTATGTTTTTAACGAATAACCCATCCATTCAGGAAGTATTGTTCTTCCCACAAATGAAACCTGAGAAATTTGGTGAGAAAAAAGGACCCGAATTGGATGAGCAAGAACAACATGTCTACAACCTCCTTTCTAAAAAAGGGAGCATGGACCTAAACGTATTGAAAGAACAGAGCGGACTGAGCAATAAACAATGGGATAAAGCCGTAAAAGGATTGCGTGGACATGGAGTGATTGAAGTAGAAAAAAATGATAAGCAACTGACCATTTCGATGGTGCATTAAATAATGTTCGGTATGATTACAAATTTTGTAGACGAATTACGCTGGAGAGGAATGATTCAGGACATCACTCCTGGAACAGAGGAACAGTTAGCGAAAGAAATGACTGCGGCTTACGTAGGTTTTGATCCTACCGCTGATTCACTTCACGTTGGTAGTCTAATCCCTATAATGCTATTAATGCACGCACAACGTGCTGGCCATAAGCCTATCGCACTAGTTGGTGGAGCGACAGGGATGATTGGTGACCCCTCTTTCAAAGCGGACGAGCGAAAATTATTGGACGAAGAAACCCTTCAAAAAAATATTGATGGTATCTCAAAGCAACTTTCGATGTTTCTTGATTTCAATTCAGGGAATAACAAAGCTGAATTAGTTAACAATTACGACTGGATGAAAGAATTTTCATTCATTGGCTTTATACGCGATATCGGTAAGCACATCTCCGTAAACTATATGATGTCCAAAGATTCAGTGAAAAAACGCCTAGAAACTGGGATTTCTTTCACCGAATTTTCATATCAATTACTTCAGGGTTACGACTTTCTGCACTTGTACCGAGAAAAGAATTGTCTTTTGCAAATGGGAGGATCTGACCAGTGGGGTAATATCACAACCGGGACAGAACTCGTTCGAAGAGTTACTGGGGGAAGTGCTTTTGCATTTACATGCCCATTACTCACTAAATCAGATGGAGGAAAATTCGGGAAAACAGAGTCGGGAACTGTTTGGTTAGACCCAAATCGCACCTCCCCTTATGAATTTTACCAATTTTGGTTAAATGCTTCTGATCAAGACGCGTCTAAACTTATTCGACTTTTTACGTTCTGCGAAAAATCGACCATAGAAGATTTGGAGCGTCAACATGCTGAAGCACCACATCTGCGAATCCTGCAAGAAGCATTAGCGAAAGACATCACCATTCGCCTTCATGGTGCTGAGGAATACGAAATGGCTGTTGCGGCTTCAAGAATTCTTTTCGGGAAATCTACCGCGGATGATTTGAAACGACTCTCCGAAAAACAATTTCTGGAAATATTTAATGGTGTGCAACAAGCCACTATTTCAAGAAATGAATTTGAAGAAGGCATAGGGATTATTGATGCACTTTCCGCGAAAACTGGATTTTTGAAATCCAATGGTGAAGCTCGAAGAGATCTCCAAAGCAATGCTATCAGTGTAAATAAAGAAAAAGTTGGTGAAAATTATACCCTTAACCATTCGGATTTAATCAACGATAAATTTATACTACTTGGAAAAGGGAAAAAAACCAACTTTATCATCGTGGTTGAATAGAGAAATGGGAGCAGTCCAAGCAACACGGACCTCTCTGCGCTAACGGTTTCTCACTTTATTATTAGTGGTACTTGTATTAATTTACCATTATGGTGTAAACTGGACCAACTGATATTTTCGCATCAACATTGGCTAATTTCATCAAATCTACTAGGAGACTTGATTTCGAATTTTTCTCCAGTTCATTTATTTTATTTGACTTTGGTATAGGTTATAAATCATTCCGTCACTTAGACCGATTTTCGGAACAAAATATTCCAAGCAGTTTAAACAGTCAGCAATATACAAGTATATTTCACATGCAGGGACAATAACGTCCGCGCGGTCTTCTTTAAGCTGAAATTTAGTTATACGTTCTTCTATTGAAAGATTATGCATAGTGGTATACATGTCCTTCAGTTCCTTTATTGTTATTGGATCGATGAGTTGTTTACCCAACAGTTTGTGAAGTTTATTTATATTACCTCCCGTCGCGAAAACTTTATGTGGAACGTCTAAGTCTACATTCGCAGCAAGCCATTTTCCTATTTCCTTCCACAGGTTTTTCTCGACTTTATCTTTTAACATACGAATGGTACCGACTTGAAATGATTTACCGGCAATCTTATTTCCTTTTTCAAAAACACTCACCTCCGTGCTCCCTCCACCGACATCAACCACCACAAAAGGCAAAGTTTTGTCGAATGCCATTAATAAAAACGTAGAAAATATGAGTTGGGCTTCTTCCTCTCCATCAATGATTTCGATATCTACCCCAGTTTCTTTCCGAATGCGCTTTTGCACCTTTTTCGCATTTGAAGCCTCACGCATTGCGGAAGTCGCACAGGCGCGTAACTGCTTCACGCCATACACTTCAGAGATCAACCGAAAAGCTTCAATCGTTTTTACGAAATCAATCACCTTTCCTTCAGAAATAACTCCATCTGTAAAAACTTCAAAGCCCAAGCGTAGTGGAACTCGATGGTACGAAATCTTCTTAACATAAGCACTACCTTTCTCCTCCACCACTTCTCCGATAAGAAGTCGAGCAGCATTTGTTCCTATATCTATTGCTCCAAAAATCATTTTCTCACCGGTAATATTACTAAAAAGAAACAGTTGTCAAGGCCACGGTATTTGGAATCGTGAATAAGTTCCTTCAATTGTTAAAAGAAAGCTGCCGAACCATTCCCGCATCTATTAAACAATGCCTAAAAAATTATGACAACTACACAGAAATTAGCATCTTTGTTCCTTATAAAAAGAATCATGGCAAGTTTTAAATCGTATAAAGACATTATCACAGAAATCAAACAACTCAGTGAGGGAATTGATTCAGGGAGCCTCAATCAAGACGACTTAGCGCGTTTTGTAGATTTATCTCAAAAATTATACGAACGAGCGGTAATTCTCAATTACAAAGCGGTGGAATCCGAAGTCTTCAAAATGCCAGTAATTGAAAAAGAAAAGCCCGATGAAGAGCCTCTACCGAGCCCAGCAGTTATTCCAGAAACTCCTTCCAAACCGGAAGTGGAACCAACAATATTTTTTGACTTTTCTTCCGAACTGGAAGAAGAAATAACTGCTGAAGTGACAGAGGAAACCCCAATGTTTGATGAAGAAGTCGCGACAGAAGATGATTCCACTGCAGAAAAAGACCAACCTTCCAGCATAGCTGTTACGATTTCTAACGACGACGTCAATGTCTTTTACGAGAAGTTCACGAAATCACATGAAGATTCGCTCAACGATCAATTTTCAAATTCCCGGATTGAACACCTTCAAAGTGCCTTTGGTTTGAATGACAAAATGCGTATAATTTCGGAATTATTTGATGGTGACAACACTGCTTTTTCAGATATTATCGCTGAATTGGACCAATTATCTGCTGGAGAATTAGCCCGAAAAAGACTTAGTGAAGTGGCTGTTTCACGGAAATGGAATCCAGAAGATGAATTGGTAGAAGAATTCATTAAAACCATCAATAGAAAATTTGACTAGAACAATTTTTACACTTGCCCTCTTAGGCGTTAGTAATGTATTTGGACAAGTAGAAGAAGCTCGAAGAATTACAGAAACTTTATGTGCCCCCTCTTTTTTTGGGAGAGGTTATGTCAACAACGGTATGGGAGCTGCAGCCCAATTTTTGAAAGAAGAATTTCAACACGTTGGACTCGCACCAATTTCTGATGAATTTGGTTATTTTCAATCCTATTCCTACGATGTCAACAGTTTTCCTGGAGAAATGAGCGTAGTACATGGTGATCGAACCCTACTCCCAGGTATCCATTTTTTACCGGATGCCTCTTCGCCTAGTCTATCGCTCACAGCCAATTATGCGTTGATTGATTCCACAATTTTGATGGATAAAGAGTTGCTCAAAGACGCTGTAGAGAGTGTGTATTTAGGGGTGAAAAATTCATTTTTGATAGACGGAAAAGGATTCGAAGAAAAGGAACACCAAGAATTAATTGGGTATGCATTCAATTTCACTTCTACCGCTCCCACATTCGTGACAACCGACCAAAAATTCACATGGTCAGTTGGGCGTAACCAACTTAAAAATCCATTGATCTTACTTCAGGACTCAATTTTCAAAAGGGGCTTACCGCTTGAAGTTAACATTGAAGCGCAATTCATTGAAAAGTTCCAAGCAAACAATGTTATTGGTTATCTACCTGGTAGAAAAAAATGCGCGAAAACCATCGTCTTTTGCGCGCATTATGATCATTTGGGTGGATTGGGAAAAAACACCTACATTCCTGGGGCAAATGACAACGCAAGTGGAACAGCCATGCTTATTACTCTTGCCGATTACTTCATAAAGAATCCCTCAGACTACAATATGCTTTTCATAGCGTTTTCAGGGGAGGAAGCAGGGCTTTTAGGTTCTGATTACTTCGTGGCCAATACCCCTATTAAATTAAAGAAAATTCGTTTTGTGCTGAATTTAGATATTATGGGGAGCGGTGAAGAAGGTATAACTGTTGTCAATGCCACGGAATACCCTAAAGAATTTGAATTGTTAACTGCTATTAATCAAGAACAAAGCTTACTAGCAAACGTCAAATCAAGAGGTGAGACTTCCAATTCTGACCATTATTTCTTTCATCAAAATGATGTGCCTTCTTTCTTTATTTACACCATGGGGGCCAATAAAAACTATCACGATGTATTTGATACGTATGACGCATTGTCGTTTGAAGCATATAACAATGTCATGAAATTATTGCAGGAATTTATTGAGCGATTATAACTATCGTACCCGAAAAACCTAAGAAATCATTTTTTCTACCTCTTTTTAACATATTTTTTGATATGCAAGCACAATATTGTGGACGTGGTACAGTTATTGAATTATAGTTAGTAGTTAGGTTTCATAAGTAGTAGTGTAGTAAGAGGAGAGGACGCCCGTTCTTTCCTCTTACTTGTTTTGGCCCATTGAACCAAAAAAGCTCAACAAAGAATACATTCTGGTACGAAACAAAAAAACCACAAATCAAAAAGAAATGTGGTTTACAATCACAAAAAAAATGTGATCAATTTTCTTCTTCGTCAAATACTTTTTTAGGACGTAATTGCTCGAAAGCGCCTAACGTAATCCAGAATGGAACTGCAAATCCTAAAAGGAAAACCAATAACCAAAATGCCATTCCGCCTAATAAAAGAAAAAGAACTATTCCGAATATACTCATCTTATTATATTTTTGTCTCGTTGAACTTGCTGGTGGTAAAAATAATAATTAAATCATAAAAACAAACAAATATGGATTACAGAATTGAAAAAGATACCATGGGAGAAGTTAACGTTCCTGCGGATAAATACTGGGGGGCACAAACGGAACGTTCTCGCAATAACTTTAAAATTGGTCCTGCAGGCTCTATGCCATTAGAAGTAGTCTACGGTTTTGCTTACCTTAAAAAGGCTGCAGCACATGCAAACTGTGAGCTCGGTGTATTAGACGCTGGAAAACGTGATTTAATTTCTCAAGTCTGTGATGAAATTTTAGCAGGAAAACATGACAATCAGTTTCCTTTAGTAATTTGGCAAACGGGTTCTGGAACACAATCCAACATGAACTGTAACGAGGTTATTGCGAACAGAGCACACGTTATTGCTGGTAAAAAATTAGGTGAAGGAGATAAAACCTTGCAACCAAACGATGACGTAAACAAATCGCAATCCTCAAATGATACGTTCCCAACTGGAATGCATATTGCGTGTTACAAAATGATTGTAGAAACAACAATTCCCGGAGTGGAGAGACTGCGCGACGTTTTACAACAAAAATCAGAAGCATTTAAAGATTTAGTTAAAATCGGTCGTACCCACTTGATGGATGCTACACCGTTAACACTTGGGCAAGAGTTTTCTGGATACGTTTCACAACTGAACCACGGATTAAAAGCGTTGCGTAACACCTTGCCTCATTTATCTGAGTTAGCGTTGGGTGGAACCGCTGTAGGCACAGGAATTAACACGCCAAAAGGGTATGATGTATTGGTAGCAAAGAAAATTGCTGAATTCACAGGGCTTCCTTTCATTACCGCAGAAAATAAATTCGAGGCATTAGCTGCACATGACGCTTTAGTAGAAACCCATGGGGCATTAAAACAATTGGCTGTTTCACTCAATAAGATTGCTAATGACATCCGTATGATGGCCTCCGGTCCACGTTCTGGAATTGGAGAGCTGATCATACCAGCAAACGAACCAGGATCTTCGATCATGCCAGGTAAAGTAAACCCAACACAAAGTGAAGCCATGACTATGGTTTGTGCTCAAGTAATTGGAAATGATGTAGCTATTGCTGTTGGAGGCACACAAGGTCACTATGAATTGAATGTATTTAAACCAATGATGGCTGCGAACGTATTGCAATCTGCTCGTTTGATTGGAGATGCATGTGTTTCTTTTGCAGAAAACTGTGCTGAAGGCATCGAGCCAAACTATAAACGAATCGAAGAATTAGTGAATAATTCGTTGATGTTAGTTACGGCTTTAAATCCAAAAATTGGTTACTATAAAGCTGCCGAAATTGCTAATAATGCTCACGAGAAAGGGATTACACTTAAAGCTTCTGCTCTTGCTTTAGGTTATCTGAACGAGGAGGAATACGATGAATGGGTTGTTCCTTCCAAGATGATTGGGGAAATGAATTAATAATTTTTATTATGCCAATTCAACAATTTGCTCATACGGCAGTTGTTGAGTTGGCATATTATTTATCTCCCTTAACCTTCAACCACTCATGAATCCCCACAACCGGGAATAGCATAAAGAAGTTATAAAAAATATCCTCCACAGGAATCGTAACGACTCGTGGTCCCATGATGTGATTTTCATTATACCACACAACGGGTTCGGGAGTTACAGCGCCAGTTAATACCCCATTCACAATAAGAAAGGGTATCATCGTAATGATAAATGAAATTACGAAATACGGGTACCACTTGGGTGTCCAACCAAAGTAGATGATCCAGTTTAGTAATCCAGCGCCCAATAACGCGTAAAACGTATACCAATTTTGGCTAAAAACTAAGGCTAATGAAATGGCGGTGAGTGTGAAGACGAACGAAAATCCATAAGCCAATTGAGCGGGACGAAACTTAGGGAAATAGGCCCTCATAACCTCATAAATAAAGACACACGCGTAGGGAACAGTGAAAAAGAACAGACACTCTTCGATGGGTAAATTAATAATGGTTATACCTGATAAATAATCAGGGTTAAAACCCCAAATGCCGTTTTCTGTAAAATAGATATCCCAAGCAATAAATCCAGTACCAACAACTAAAATGGCAGGAAAAAGGGTCTTCCAATGGGTATAAAAATGTACTTTCTTATCAAAACTAAGTAAAAAAGGTCCAGCAAAACTGAGTACATTAATCCAAAGGTAGAGACTCATGATTTTACTTGTTTCAATTGAAAGGATTTCCGTGCTTCTCGGTAGTATTTGAAGGGAACTATGAGCATCCCAAAACACTCCCCATGTTCTTTTCCACGGTGTTTGTGGTGTACCTTATGCGCTTTGCGAATTGCCATGAAATACGGCTGATCAATGTCGCGCAACCATTTGAACCTTCGGTGAATATACACATCATGGAAAAGAAAATAAGCAAAACCATAGGTAGCAATTCCATACCCAATCCATACGGATAAATAGGCTTCATTAATCATTCCTAGCATAATACACAACCATGAAGGGATGGCATAAATTAGAAAAAATACATCATTGCGTTCAAAAAAACCTGGTTCTTCCACGTGGTGATCTTTATGAAACCGCCACATAAAACCGTGCATTACATACTTATGCATCGCCCATGCACTAAATTCCATCAATACAAATGTGATTACTAATACAAAAGGTCCCCACCAATACATCCTATACAATATTTAAAATCAAAAAAAACATAATTTGTATACAATACAACGCAGTCGCAACTTTGTTTTTCTCGGCTAAATTTAATCCAAAATAAACGAATTGCAAAAGAAGAGCAACGCCAAACCAGCAGACAAAATTGAATAGTGGAATCACATCTCCTTCCCAAGTCCAATAATCACTTTCAACTGCCACTGGTTCAATTAATGCGTCCAGCAATAACATAAACAATGAAGCAACGACGGCCTGAAGGTACTTAGTCATTTGAAAGCGTTGAGCAACGGAAGCGCTTATGATGACCAACATTCCCCAATTTATTCCAATAATTATTGGAACATCATATAATTTAACCCCTAAACTCTCGCCATATGCATAATCTCCGAATAAATAACCCGTGTGAACCCCAATCAATTCGACGCCAACTCCAACCATAAATGCGAAAAAGATAAACACATATAACCGGAGGGAATGTAGATTTCTACCCATCAATAAGAGCGTAAAAGAAAGTGCTAAATTGAAAAAACTCAACGAAAGAAAATTGGAACGGTATTCTTCGATAGAAAGACCAACTACTCCAACGGTATAAAAAATAATAAGCAGCCCAATTAAAAGGACTTGTTTGTACCGAACAAATTGCTCGCTTAACGCAGCTGCTTGTATCATGCTAACACTTTTTCAAAAGAACAACTCAAAGAGGTTATTGTTGCGTTTTCCAGGCATTATATCCGCCTTTCATATTCAGTACGTAGGTGAATCCCAGCGCATCCATTTGAGTTAATGCTTGACCACTTCTTCCACCTACAGCGCAGTACACAATAACCTTTTTTTCTTTATTTAATGCTGATATGCGTTGTGTAAAATCTTTACCGTAGTAATTCACGTTTACGGCATTTTCTAGATGACCCGCAGCAAACTCTTCGGGTGTTCTTACATCTAAAATAATAAAATCATGTTTTTTCATTTCTGCTTTTATCACAGAAACATCTATTGTTTTGATTACTTTTTCATTCGCCTGCTGTGCACACGTTGAAAAGTAAAAAAATAATCCAGTGACTACTAATAAGAATTTCATATGCTGCGTTTTTATGAGCTGAACGAAAATAAGCAATAATTAGAGAACCACGATAATTAGATGATTTCCTTGAGCAATTTATCCATTTTATGAGCAGAAGATTTTCGCGTAAACTGCTCTACAAAATGTGCTCTATCGAAACGTTCTTTGCTATTCCAGTAATCAAAACTTTCGTTTATTGCCCGCTCAATTCCTAACTCATCTTTAAAATCGACAACAAAAATTCCTGGCTGACCGCTTACCATTTGAGCCAAATCAGAAGAAGTGCTTCCGATAATGAGAATCGGACTTCCTGTGGCTAAATATTCAAAAAACTTTGAAGGAACCCTTCCTAAAACATTTAGTTCAACGTTGTTTTGAATTAAGAGTAAAAGGCCGGCTCTTTGAGTCAATTCAATCGCTGATTGATGAGGAATAAAACCATAATCTATCACACTTTCTGGTGCTAAGCAATGAAATCCATTTTTCACCGATTCACTCGTGTTTCCAGCGAACTCTATTTTTATTTGTTCACGCGTATCAGGACGGTGTTGCACGAAGCGCTCTAACCCCGAAAATAAGGCAGGAACCAATCTGTCTTCACCCAATGTACCCGTATGGACAATTGAAAATTTCTCGGAAAACACAGGTTCAACTGTAGAAAGAGCTTCCGGCTCAAAACCATTGAATACAACCGCTGTGCGCTTTGCACCTTTTGACCGAAACAATTCAGCCCAAGAAGGAGAAACTGTAGTAACAACGGATGCTGAACTCAATATAAGTCGCTCTAGTCTGCGGTGTTTTTCCTTTGATCGTGCTGTGATTTTCAGTTTTTCAAAGTACTCGATTTCCATCCAAGGATCTCGAAAATCTGCAATAAAAGGCAGCGAAAAATGCTTGGAAATGTCTAATGCGGCAAGGTGTGCACTGTGCGGCGGACCTGTGCTAATGACCGCATCAAATTGGTTTTCCGATTGAATAAAGTGTTTCTTCACTGCTTTTGCCCAAAACACCCGTGCATCAGGGATAAAATAGTTTCCCCTAACGTAAATCATTCCGCGTTGCAAAAAGGAGTGTTTCTTAGTTGTTTCCAAACTATTGTCGAGGTTCGTCTTTTTACCTTGACGCTTTGGGAACATAAACGAAGCTATTTTGCGCGGTTCGAATC
>Ga0181574_10004003_pt1 | contig 12894 bp, 9 predicted proteins | sample 101ome_24_FD_145600 | JGI IMG/M metagenome (GOLD analysis project Ga0181574, IMG submission 145600) | Coastal salt marsh microbial communities from the Groves Creek Marsh, Skidaway Island, Georgia - 101410AT metaG (spades assembly) | ecosystem: Environmental > Aquatic > Marine > Intertidal zone... | reverse complement strand
GAGGTCACATTGTCCGGAGATGTTCGCCGGGTGCCGATGGTCGGTCAGCGCATAGCGGAGGCCGTTCGGTTGGGCTACGCCCGCGTTCTCGCACCCATCGGCGCGACCGCCGCACTCGAGTCGCGCACATCGGACGTGGAAATCATTGAGGTTCGCGACCTTGCCCAGGCCTTCGCCCTTCTGTCAGGAATGCGTGAGCCTGACCCAACCTTCTAGTTCTTCTTGTTACTCAAGGCAAACGGCGTGCCATCGCTCGTGACTTTGAGGTTCCTACCGACCACCTCATAGCGACCAGCCTTGGCCTTCCTGCCCTTGCCTTCGTCCGGGCAACCCTTCTGACTAAGTCGGCTGTTCCAGGTCAGTGTTAACACCGCTTGCTTTCCGGGGGCCATCAACGTTCTGTCCGACTCATCGCTGGTGGAACAGTCGTCACTCGACCACACGTGATAGCCGCCGGAGGTGATCTCCAACTCGTTCGCCCTCGGCCCGATATCCCGGAAACAGGGAACGTCCCCGACATTGGTGATCGTCAGCGTGAGAATCGGATCTTGCTGCCCAACGCGATACGTCGACGAGTCCGTTGTTGCCGTGACCTCAATAGCCGAATCGAGGCATTCGGTTGGCTCCGCAGGGGTAGCCAGTGCCTCTTCGGTTGGTGCGGACCCATCGTCTTCGAGCACCTCGGTCTCCTCGGCGGCGACCTCAGTCGACGTATCCGGCGTGGCTGCGCTTCGAGATCCGAGGAACCACCAGCCACCCAGCACCAGGGTGACGACGACGAGAAGCAGGGCCCCCCTGCGGACCCAATACACGACGGGTGGCTCGGGTCCCACGGGTTGCATCAGGCCGGCCATGTTGTCCACGTTACTGCGACGTTCGCTCTCCCATGGAACGATCCGTACCGTGGCGCACAACACACGTCGGGTCGCCAGCGTGTGCTCCTGGTTTGATGACAACGCCCGCCCCCTCCCCTGGCGGAACTCCACCCCCTGGGGGGTTGTCGTGTCCGAGTTCATGCTCCAACAGACTCCGGTGCATCGCGTCGAGCCCGTCTGGCAGGACTGGATGGCGCGCTGGCCCACGCCGCAGGCTTTGGCCTCGGAGCCTTCGGGTGAGGCGGTCCGGGCGTGGGGACGGTTGGGCTACCCGCGGCGGGCACTTCGCCTGCACGCGACCGCCCAGCAGATCACCGATCAGCACGGTGGTCGGGTTCCTTCCAGCGATGAAGCACTTCGTGCGCTCCCGGGTGTCGGGGAATACACAGCTGGTGCCATTCGTGCCTTCGCATTCGGGCTCGAATCCACCGTGCTGGACGTCAACGTGCGTCGAGTCATCTCCCGAGCCTGGAGCGGAATCGACGAGCCACCATCCCACCTGAGTGCCGTCGAGCGAACGTTGGCGAACTCACTGGCCACCTCAGCCGATGATCCTTCTGCATGGGCGGCCGCCAGCATGGAACTCGGGGCCATCGTGTGCACGAAGACGACGCCGCAGTGCTCGGCATGCCCACTGAAGCGCTCCTGCGCCTGGCGATCTGCAGGTTTCCCGCCATCAGAGGCTGCACGTAGACGACAGCCGCGCTACGAAGGCAGTGATCGACAGGCACGCGGTCGGATTCTCAGCGCTCTGCGTGAGTCCGAGACTGCAGTGGACGGCAATGTCTTGGTGGACATGTCCGCCGATCGTGATCAGATGCGTCGAGCTTTGGAGTCACTGGAATCGGAAGGGTTGATCCGACGAGTGGGACGTGCCTTCGCCTTGCCCCTTTAGGCGTCTTCTCTTGGCAGTGGCTCTCGATCCATCGCGCGAATCACCTGGCGCTCACCCAACGGAGCCTCAAGGGCCACACTCGCCCACACCCGGTCGCCGACGATGCCCGTGACCGGGCAATCCGAGGTTCGGGAACTCTGCACCTGGGCCTCAAGCTCGACGCGCGCACCCCGCTCGAAGGCCGTCACCTGAATATCCGCATCCGGACACAAGCCTCCCGGCGGCAGCGCGACGGCTACCTCAATCTGACTCTCATCGAGAGTCGTTCGATACGCAACAGGCTGAAGATCACTGGTCACCAACCCCAGCGACCGCAGGGGGCCCACACCTCCTACGAGGCCTGCGACACCGATGAGTAGCAGGACAACACCGCAGCCAACTGCTATCCACCAGACAATCCGCGGTACGCGTCGACGGGGTCCGTCGAACTCGTTCATTCCGGGGATGAGCGGACCTGATGTCACGACTCCATCCCCTCCCGGTCACTCCTGCTCGGTGGCTTCGGCCGTCTCGATTGGTGGCGCATCGGGGAGTTCCGCCTTGGGCGTGGGCGTGAACGAGAAGGTCCGTTCGTCACCCTCCCCCTCCACATCGACGACAACAATCGACCCCGGGTTCAAGTCCCCAAAGAGCATCTTCTCGCTTAGCGGATCTTCGATTTCCCGCTGGATTGTGCGACGGAGCGGTCGCGCACCCAACGTGGGGTCATATCCGCGTTCTGCGAGTAGCGCCTTCGCGGGTGGCGTGAGTTCGATAGCCATGTCTTTGTCTTGCAGGCGCTTTTCGAGACTGGCGATCATCAAATCGACGATCTCGATGATTTCGGACTCCGTGAGTTGGTGGAAGACGATGGTGTCGTCGATCCGATTCAAGAATTCGGGTCGGAAGTGCTGCTTCAACTCCTGCTGCACCTTGGACTTCATCTGCTCGTACGCATTGCCTTCGTTGTCGTCCGGCGCGAAGCCGAGCATGAGTCCCTTGGACACGTCACGGCTACCCAGGTTGGTAGTCATGATGATGACCGTGTTCTTGAAGTCAACGACTCGTCCTTGGGAGTCCGTCAATCGACCCTCTTCGAGGACCTGCAACAACGAGTTGAAGATGTCCGGATGTGCCTTCTCCACCTCATCAAAGAGAACGACACTGAAGGGCTTACGGCGCACCTTCTCCGTTAACTGGCCTCCCTCTTCGTAGCCGACGTATCCGGGGGGTGAGCCAAACAGTCGTGAGGCCGTGTGGCGCTCGGAGAACTCACTCATGTCCAAGGAGATAAGCGCGTCATCATCGCCGAACAAGAACTCCGCGAGCGTCTTGCTCAACTCCGTCTTACCGACTCCCGAAGGCCCAGCGAAGATGAAGGAGCCTGCAGGCCGACGTGGGTCTTTCAGACCGGCCCGGGTCCGGCGAATCGATTGCGACAGTGCCTTAATGGCGTCTTCCTGTCCGATGACGCGGCGGTGGAGTTCGTCCTCCATCCGACGCAATTTCTCAATGTCGTCCTCGGTCAGGTCGGACACCGGAATGCCCGTCATCAACGCGAGCACTTCACCGATGAGCTTCTCGTCGACCTCGGCGACGACGTCCAGGTCGCCCGCCTTCCATTCACGCTCGCGCTCTGCCTTCTCGGCGAGCAGGTTCTTCTCCACATCCCGCAAAGACGCAGCCTTCTCGAAATCCTGCGCGTCGATCGCCGACTCTTTCTCTTTGCGAGCGTCAGCAATACGGTCATCGAATTCACGCAGGTCCGGAGGCGCCGTCATTCGTCGAATGCGCAAGCGAGAGCCGGCTTCGTCAATCAGGTCGATGGCCTTGTCCGGAAGTTGGCGATCGGAGATGTAGCGGTCAGACAAGCGAGCCGCCGATTCCAGAGCGCCGTCCGTGATGGAAACGCGGTGATGAGACTCGTACCGGTCTCGTAGACCCCTCAAGATTTCGACGGTGTGCTCAACATCGGGCGCATCCACCAACACAGGCGCGAATCGGCGCTCGAGGGCCGCGTCCTTCTCGATGTGCTTGCGGTACTCATCGAGAGTGGTCGCACCAATCGTCTGGAGCTCGCCTCGCGCCAGCATTGGCTTGAGGATGCTGGCAGCGTCGATCGCACCTTCCGCCGCACCGGCGCCGACGAGCGTGTGCATTTCATCGATAAACAAAACGATGTCGCCACGAGTCTTGATTTCCTTCAGCACCTTCTTCAAGCGCTCTTCGAAATCACCGCGATACCGGCTACCGGCGACCAGGGCACCAAGGTCGAGCGTGTACAACTGCTTGTCCTTGAGAGTCTCAGGCACTTCCCCACGGACGATGTCTTGAGCGAGCCCCTCGACGATCGCGGTCTTGCCTACGCCGGGCTCGCCGATCAGCACGGGGTTGTTCTTCGTGCGCCGGGAGAGCACCTGCATCACGCGCTCGATCTCCTTCGCTCGCCCGATCACCGGATCGAGTTGCCCCTCGCGTGCCGCCGCAGTCAGGTTCCGACCGAATTGATCAAGCACGAGCGACGATGACGGAGTTCCCTCCTGCGGACCAGCGCCGGAGGTGGCCGGCTCTTTGCCCTGGTAGCCGGACAGCAGTTGAATGACTTGCTGGCGCACCCGGTTGAGATCGGCGCCAAGCTTGACGAGCACCTGCGCTGCGACGCCTTCGCCCTCGCGGATCAAGCCCAAGAGGATGTGCTCAGTGCCGATGTAGTTGTGCCCGAGCTGCAATGCCTCACGAAGCGACAGCTCGAGAACCTTCTTCGCCCGTGGAGTAAAGGGAATATGTCCACTCGGAGCTTGCTGGCCCTGACCGATGATCTCTTCGACCTGCTCGCGGACAGCTTCCAACGAGATGCCGAGTGACTCCAACGCTTTGGCCGCGACGCCTTCGCCCTCGTGAATCAGGCCGAGCAGGATGTGCTCAGTCCCGATGTAGTTGTGGTTGAGCATTCGCGCCTCTTCTTGGGCGAGAACGACTACTCGGCGGGCTCGGTCGGTAAACCTCTCGAACATCCAGCAACACCCCATCGATCCTGAATCCATGAGCCGGCAATTTCCGGCCACCCTCATTGTCCTGCATGGTGGCTGATAGCGCGACCACGGCCACCCCTGGCGGGGTACGCCCACCGCGAAACCTCAGGGAAATAAGCGATACGGAACAATTCGGACCCATGGACTCAGAGTCTGAGGGTGCCCGCCTACGGACACACATCCGCATGCTCGGCGATCTCCTAGGCCAAACGCTTGCCCGGCAGGCAGGTGACACCCTGCTGGAGATGGTCGAGTCCGTGCGGTTGACTGTCCGCAGCGACCCTGCCGCAGCTGCCACCGTTCTTGATTCCGTAGACGTCGCCACGGCGACGACGTTGGCCCGCTCGTTCTCGATTTACTTCGATCTGGCCAACGTGGCGGAGCAGGTCGAGCGCGCTCACGACGCTCAGGCCGATAGACGCGTGCATTCCGGTCCACTTCATCGCGTCATCGACGCGGCGCGGGAGGCCAACCTCGACCCCGCCTTGGTGGAACAGATGGCATCGGCAATGTCGGTCAGACCCGTCTTCACCGCCCACCCGACAGAGGCCGCTCGACGCTCGGTGCTGGTCAAACTACGTCGGATAGCCGATGTGCTTCTCGATCAAGGGTTGTCGGATCGCGAACGCGAGCGTCGCCTGGCTCAAGTGATCGATCTGCTCTGGCAAACCGATGAACTGCGACTCGAGCGGCCGCAGGTTCTCGATGAAGCACGCAATGCCCTCTACTACCTCGACGACCTCACCCGAGGACCCCTCGCGCAAGTACTCGACGACCTTGCTGATTCATTTCGAGACCTCGGAGTCGAACTGCCTCCCGATGCGCGTCCGGTCAGCTTCGGGTCGTGGATCGGAGGCGATCGAGACGGCAACCCCTTCGTCACACCCGATGTGACGGCCGATGTGGTTCGTTTTCAGCGTGATCACGCAGTACTGAACCTGATGCCACACATCGATCGTTTGCTGGAAGATCTGTCCATCTCCGAACGCATCGCCGGCGCCAGTGACAAACTCCGCGAGTCTGTCGAATCCGACTTGCGCTTCCTTCCTGATCTCGATCCACGCTTCCTGCGGATCAATGCCGAAGAACCGGTTCGACTCAAACTCACCATCATCCGAATGCGCCTGCGACTCACGCGAGAGCGCTTGCACGACCGGGGGCCACACCGGGTAGGCCGCGACTACGACAGCACCCGAGAACTTCTCGATGACCTTCTTCTGATCCGTGACGATCTCCTCCAGCACCGCGGTCAACTGGCAGCACACGGAATTCTGGATCAGTCCATCCGAGTGGTCGCATCCATTGGGTTACCGCTCGCCACTTTGGACATACGCGAGCACGCGCAGAAGTTCCATGACACGCTGCGGCAACTTTTCGAGCGTCTCGGTTTCGGCTACGACGATCTTGATCGCGAGGAACGCACGACGCTCTTGGCGGACGAGCTCAGTGCTCTCCGGCCACTGTCTCCGCAACCACCGGCGCTTGATGAGGCCGCCACGGTGACCTACCGGACCATGGAGACCGTCCGCGAGCTACTCGATACCTACGGAACCCGACCCATTGAATCCGTCATCGTGTCCATGACTCGAGGCGCCGACGACATCCTGGCCGCCGTGGTGCTGGCACGCGAGACAGGCTTGGTGAACACATCCACGGGGACATCTCGGGTCGGCTTCGTTCCATTGCTGGAGACGGCCGAGGAGCTGCGCAATGCCGATGTCATCATCGATCAGCTGCTGCAGCATCCGGTCTATCGATCCCTCGTTGCCTCGCGGGGTGATGTGCAAGAGGTCATGTTGGGTTACTCCGACTCCAATAAGGATGCCGGAATCACATCGTCACAGTGGGAGATTCACCTCGCTCAGCGCCGACTACGAGACGTCACGGCTCGGCACGGCGTCCGCCTGCGCCTTTTCCACGGTCGCGGAGGAACGGTAGGCCGCGGCGGCGGGCCCACGTACGAAGCCATCCTGGCCCAGCCATGGGGCGTGCTCGACGGTCAGATCAAGGTCACCGAGCAAGGAGAGGTAATCAGCGACAAGTACCTCGTCCCGGCCCTAGCACGCGACAATCTCGAGCAGATGGTCGCGGCGGTACTCGATGCGTCCCTTCTGCACCGTCACTCACGACAGTCGGAAAGCCAGATCGCGCGCTGGGATGACGTGATGGACACCATGTCCACGCATGCTCAATCGAGTTACCGCGCCCTGGTCGAGGATCCCGACCTACCGCGCTATTTCTCGTTGTCCACACCGGTCGAAGAGTTCGGAGCGATGCATCTCGGATCGCGACCAGCACGACGTCCGGACGGCAGCAGCGGCATCAACGATCTGCGAGCCATTCCCTGGGTGTTCGGTTGGACTCAGTCGCGACAGATCGTTCCCGGTTGGTTCGGTGTTGGCTCCGGCCTGGAGGCGGTGCGAGCAGCCGGCTTCGACGCCGAGCTCACCGATATGTATGAGAACTGGCACTTCTTCGCGAACTTCATCTCCAACGTCGCCATGACATTGGTGAAGACAGATCTCGAGGTTGCCAAGCAGTACGTCGATCGTCTGGTGCCCGGGGATTTGCATCACGTGTTCGACGCCATCACCGAAGAGCACGAGCGCACTACGCAACAAATTCTGCTGGTCACCGGACAACAGGAGTTGCTCGAAGACAATCCGACCCTGCGCCGGACTCTAGCCACGCGCGATACGTATCTTCTGCCGCTGCACTCTCTGCAGATCTCGCTTCTTGAGCGCAGTCGCCGCTTGACTGATCCTGACGTCGAACTTCAGCGGGCCCTATCGGTCACCATCAACGGAATCGCCACGGGCTTACGCAACACCGGCTGATCGCCCTACGTTGTCGTCGGCTTCCTCTATCGAAGTTCGAGCAGCATTCGATGATTGCCCAAGGTGTTGGGCTTCACACGCTCGAGGCCAAGAAACTCGGCCACACCTTCGTCATATGACTGCAGCAACTGCTCGTATACGTCGTGATCCACCGGAGCCTCGTCGATTTCATCGAATCCATGCTCGACAAAGAAGTCGACCATGAATGTGAGGCAGAACAACCGCCGGATACCCAAGTCTCGTGCTCGCTGAATCAATTCAGTAACGATCATCGAGCCGATACCCGACCGCACGTGCGTCCCGGCGACAGCGACGGTTCGTAGCTCCGCCAGGTCCTCCCACATAACGTGCAGCGCACCACAGGCCACGACCTCGCCGTCGACTTCGACGACAACGAACTCTTGGATATCCTCAAAAATCGTCACGGCCGCCTTCGCAAGAAGGTGGCCATCACCGGAATACTCGTCAATCAGGCCACGGATCGCGCGAACGTCCGGCGTTCGAGCGGGGCGGATGCGGGGAAGGTTCACTTGCGTTCCGGCTTCACCAGCGGGAACAAAATAGTTTCTCGAATTCCGTAACCGGTGAGGTTCATCAGCAGGCGGTCGATTCCCAGTCCAACGCCACCACAGGGCGGCATACCGTGTTCCAGCGCCCGAAGGAAATCTTCGTCGACACTCATGGCCTCGTCGTCTCCGCGGGCGGCCAGACTCGCTTGCTCGGTGAGTCTGTCTCGCTGAATGACAGGGTCGACTAATTCCGAATACCCGGTGGCTTGCTCAACTCCGCCGACGTATAGGTCCCACTTCTCGACAACGCCTGGCTTGGATCGATGCGCCCGGACCAACGGCGAGGTATCGACGGGGTAATCCATCACGAAGGTTGGCGTGGTGAGCGACGGAATGACGTGGTGCTCGAACAACTCTTCGACCATTTTCCCCGCGACCCACGTCGGTGCGACCGAAATCTCTGCCTGCTCGCAGAGCTTTTCGAGTTCGGACACCGGTGTCTGGGGAGAGAGGTTGACACCGACAGCAGCGGAGACACTGTCATACAGGCCGATCATCGACCACTCACCGGACAGGTCGATACTCGATCCGTCCGCGCGCGAAACCTGCTCACTACCGCTGATGCGGCGAGCGACACCCTGGATGAGTTCTCGGGTGATGGTCGCCATCGTTTGGTAGTCCGCATACGCCTGGTAGAACTCGAGCATCGCGAACTCCGGCGAATGACTTGAGTCGACGCCTTCGTTTCGAAAATTTCGATTGATCTCGAAGACCCGTTCCAAGCCACCAACAACGGCGCGCTTCAAGAAGAGTTCGGGAGCAATACGCAAGAACAGATCCATGTCCAACGCGTTCGAGTGCGTTGTGAATGGCCGAGCCGCAGCCCCGCCGTGCTGCGTCTGCAACATGGGGGTCTCGATCTCGAGATATCCGCGACTGGAGAGGTCCGATCGCAAGGCGGCGACCGCCTCGACTCTCAGCCGGGCCATCTGCGCTGCCTCCGGCCGCACGATGAGGTCGACATAGCGTTGTCGAACCCGGGCCTCTTCACTCAGCGGCTTGTGGGCAACAGGCAGCGGTCGCAAGGACTTCGACGCCATGCGCCACTCGTCAGCCAAGACCGAGAGCTCCCCGCGACGAGAGGTGATGACTTCACCATGAACGAAGACCTGATCCCCGAGATCCACGAGCTCTTTCCAGGCCTCGAGGGCTTCTGATCCCACTTTGTCGAGTGACAGCATCGCCTGAATCTCGCTGCCGTCACCCGCTCGCAAGGTCGCAAAGCACAACTTTCCGGTATTGCGCGAGAAAATCACTCGCCCGACGATCCCCGCGACGTCTCCGGATGCCGTGTCCGTTTCTAGGTCGCCATGGGTTGATCGCACCGAAGCGATGGAATGTGTGATGGGCAGTTGCACCGGGTAGGGGTCCATGCCTCGGCGCTGCAGTTCTTCGCGCTTGGCGCGACGGATCCGCATTTGTTCGGGGAGGTCATCCTCGAGGTCACTGCCGTCCACGATGGGCAAGGCTATTGGATACCCCACTCCCGACTGTCGTCTGTCACGACGATGTGACTTCCTCTAGCCCACATTTCGTTCAAAAACCATCCGAAGGCCGGTGAGCGTGAGGTGAGGATCATGGTGCGTAATGGTCTCCGATTCGCCGATGACCACAGAAGCCAGACCCCCGGTCGCCACTACCGCCGTCACCGGTCCGATCTCCTCGATAATCCGATCAACGAGACCATCGACCTGTCCCGCAAATCCGAAGACGGCGCCCGATTGCAAAGCCTCCACCGTGTTCTTGCCGATAGGTGACCGTGGACGAACGACTTCGACCTTTCGCAGTTGCGCTGCCTTCGCGGACAGTGCCTCAAGCGAGATGTCGATACCCGGGGCCAGGGCACCGCCGAGAAATTCGCCCTGCGCTGAGACCACGTCAAGGTTGGTGGACGTACCGAAATCCACGACGATGCACGGCCCGCCGAACTGCTGATGGGCGGCGAGTGTGTTGACGATGCGATCGGCACCGACTTCCTTGGGGTTGTCCGTCAGGATCGGCACGCCCGTCTTTGTTCCCGGCTCCACAATCACCGCCGGGATTTCATGGTAAAAGGACGACAACATCGGCCGCAGCTCATGCAGCACGCTCGGCACCGTGCTGCAGAGCGCCAATCCCGTGATCTCGGGCTGCTCGTCCAACAAGCCTCGGAACGTCAATGCCATTTCGTCACCGGTCGCACGCGCGTGCGTCGTAATTCGCCACGACCGCACCAGTTCTTCCCCGGTGAATAGACCCAGGACAGTGTTCGTGTTTCCGACATCAACGGCCAGCAGCATTAGCTCTCCTCACTGACCACGGTTAGATCCGCGCCGATGTCCAGTACGGGGGACGAGTGCGTCAATGCACCTACGGCAAGGTAGTCGACCCCCGTAGCGGCGACAGCGGCCGCCTGGTCAAGGGTCAACCCTCCGGATGCTTCCAAAAGCGCACGTCCCGACGTCCGCCGAACAGCTTCTGCCATTTCCTGCACCGAAAAATTATCCAGCAAGATGAGGTCAGCGCCTGCATCGATAGCTACGTCGAGTTGCTCGAGGGTGTCGACTTCCACCTCGATGGGGACTTCGGGAAACGCGCGTCGCACGGCGCGAAAGGCCTCGTCTACTCCACCCGACGCCTCCACGTGGTTGTCTTTCACCAGAGCAGCATCGGCGAGATTCATGCGGTGATTAACACCGCCACCGGCACGCACCGCGTACTTTTCGACGCCGCGCAGACCCGGGGTCGTCTTGCGGGTATCGCGAATACTCGCGTCGGTATCGGCGATTGCCGCGACCCACGCGCGGGTCGCGGTCGCAATGCCACTGAGGTGGCTCACTGCATTCAACGCTGGCCGTTCGGCCCGCAGGAGGTTGTGGGTGGACGATGTCACCGCCATCAACTCCGTGTCCGGCTCAACAGGGGAACCTTCCTCGACACTCACGTCACATGTCATGTCATCGCCGCATACCACTTCGAAGATCGCTCGAGCCACCACAAGCCCGGCGACGACTCCACCACCGCGAGCCACCAGAGCCAGGCGCCCACGCTGCTCCATGGGCACGGTCGCCACCGTTGTGACATCAACGCCTCCGTCGACATCTTCTTCCAGGGCCCGGACAGCCAACGATTCAACATCGAGGGGACGAAGGCCCGCGTCTGTGAGCAGCGCAATCGTCTCGGCAGACAATCCGTGGGTCGGGTAGGGCACTTAGACCTCCGAGTCCTCGAGTGATCCAGGCAACCAATCGGGGGCACGACGCACCGTGTGCAGATTCCCGTGAGAATCCATCGTCGTGACCAAGCGGACCCGCCACTCAGGCTGCGGATCTGGGTGATCTTCGCGCCAGTGCGAACCTCGTGACTCCTCACGCGCCTGAGCGTGTTCGACCAGCACGCGAGCGACGGTTGCCAGATTTGTCGTCTCCCAGTCTTCCGTGCGTGGCGTTCCGCTGGGCTGGTCGAGGGCATCGTCCAACCATTGCGCGCAGCTCGCCAGCGACTGCGCACTGCGCAACACACCAGCGTTTGCGTCCATCGTCTGCTGCAACGGACGACGCACGTCGTTGGCAAGCACACCCATGGCCACATCGTTGTCACTCGACTCCGGAACATCCCGCCCGGTTCGATCGACCTCGATCGCGTCGGCTATCCGCCGAGCGAAGACAAGCCCTTCCAGCAGGGAATTCGATGCCAGGCGATTGGCTCCATGAACACCGGAGCACGCGACTTCCCCGCAGGCGTACAAACCAGAAATCGTGGAACGGCCGTCGATGTCGGTGACCACACCACCGGAGGCGTAATGCTGTGCCGGAGAGACGGGAATGAGGTCGCTTACCGGATCGATCCCGCGCATCCGGCACGACTCGAGGATGGTGGGGAATCGGTGAACCCAGGTATCGGCGCCCAGCTCGCGGCCATCGAGCCATACGTGGGCTGCTCCCGATTCGCGCATGCGCCGCATAATCGCTTTGGCGACCACATCTCGGGGTGCAAGATCAGCCATCGGGTGTTCATCAACCATGAAGCGCTTTCCGTCAGCGTCGAGCAGGAACGCGCCTTCACCTCGCACCGCTTCAGACACCAACGGCTGCTGCCCCTTCGCCACCGGACCCAACCACAACACGGTCGGGTGGAATTGGACGAATTCAAGATCGGCGACAGCTGCCCCTGCCCTCAGAGCCAGCGCCGCACCGTCACCCGTCGCTACGTACGGGTTGGTCGTTTGACCAAATACTTGGCCGAAACCGCCAGTCGCCAATACAACTGATGGTGCCAATGCTGCGCCCACACCGTCACGTTGGCCTGGTCCGATCACGTGAAGCGTTACTCCGGCCGTTCGGCCACTCGCCGACGTGATGATGTCAAGGACGAGAGCGTTCTCCACGACATCAATTCCCGGATCAGCGCGGACGGCCGCCACGAGAGCTCGGGACACTTCGGCTCCCGTCGCGTCACCTCCGGCATGAGCGATTCGATTGCGATGGTGGCCGCCTTCACGGGTCAATGCGATCGATCCTGTCGGGTCGGTGTCGAAGTGCGCACCCCAGGCGATGAGTTCTCGAACAGCATCCGGACCCTCAGTCACCAGAATGTCGACCGACCGTTCGTTACACAGCCCTCCACCGGCTTCAAGGGTGTCTCGCATGTGCTCGGCAGGTGAATCATCATCCGCAAGAGCGGCCGCGATCCCACCCTGGGCCCACCGAGTAGAGCCTTCGTTCACCG
>Ga0181574_10003994_pt1 | contig 12910 bp, 10 predicted proteins | sample 101ome_24_FD_145600 | JGI IMG/M metagenome (GOLD analysis project Ga0181574, IMG submission 145600) | Coastal salt marsh microbial communities from the Groves Creek Marsh, Skidaway Island, Georgia - 101410AT metaG (spades assembly) | ecosystem: Environmental > Aquatic > Marine > Intertidal zone... | reverse complement strand
TTATTCGACTGTTTTTCCCCAATGTGTCGATCTTTATTGCGCCTGAAATTACCCAGATTGCTCAGATGATTCCCGGTCCCGGGCCCATGCAGAACACGACCATTTTGCACTTCCTGCATCCTGAGCCTGCAGAGGGCGATGAGGACGTTGCGGCTCGCGAGGAAATGGCGGACTGGCTGAGAGATGTGGTCCAGGACGAGGATTATGGCGTTGGACTGAAGATTCAGCGTGGTCTGGAAACGGGCTTGATGAAGAACGTCATCTTTGGGCGTAACGAGCGCGGAAACCAATACTTTCATCGGTGGGTTCAGTGGTATGCGGCGGGCGACGCCGCCGCGCCCAAGCCCGAACTCTGAGAAATCACCTCGCGCCGCTGCCGCGCACATCAATGACCTGCGCGGGCGCTCGCGACGGCCGTTGCGACGCTCACCACACTTCGGGGTTTTTCCAAGTAGAGCGGGGCCTAACGGCCCCGTGTTTGCAAGGTTATGGGGCTCAGCAGGTTAGGCACCAGCGCTACTCTAAGCTCTTTCAAACCCCTTATAACTTCAGCATCAATTTGCCTTCGTTGCCGCCAGTGAACAGCAAATTGTAGGTATCCAGGCAGTTCTCAATACCTTCATTGATGTGCTCGCGAAACTTGATCTTGTCGTCCTTGAGCCACGCGCTGAGCGCCGCCTGTCCTTCTGCAATCCGGTGGTAGTGATCACTCACCAAGTACCCCTTTACGGTGATGGTACGTGCCAGTATCTGCCAGTAGTTGTAGGGTCCGGGCACCGGCTCCGTTGCGTTGTAGGTGCTGATCGTGCCGCAAAAAAGTAGCGTGGAGTTTTTGTTCATGTTTAGCAACGCGGCGTCGAGAATTTCACCACCCACATTGTCGAAGTAGAAGTCCACGCCCTCCGGGCAGGCGGCGGCAATCGCCGCTTCCATGTCTCCAGCGGTGCGATAATTAATACACTCATCAAAACCCAGTTCTTCCACGACCCAGCGGCACTTCTCGTCGGTACCTGCGATGCCGACGACTCTCAGACCCATCAATCTCGCAATTTGGCCGCCCACTGAACCGACTGCTCCTGCGGCGGCACTCATTAGCATTGTCTGTCCGGCCTTGGCTTCACCGACTTCAGCAATTGCAAAATAGGGGGTGAGCCCAACTGCTCCCAGAATGTTGACGTAGTAGTGCAACGGAAACTCGTTGTCCTCGGGCACAGGGGTGCAGAATTCGACGGGAATGGTGCTGTGTGTCTCCCATCCGCCTAGGCCAAAGACGTAGTCTCCTGCTTTGATGTGATCACAACCACTCTCCAGCACCTCTCCCACTACGGTTGCCCGCACGGGGTCGCCAATCGGTATGGGGGGTAGGTAATTGGGAATATCAGACATCCAGCCTCGAATGGCGGGGTCCAGCGAGATGTAGTGGTTCCTGACTAGCAACATACCGGGTGGTGTCTCGGGAATTGGCGCGTCCTGCAGGATGACCTCTGAGGAATCCGGCATACCCTCCGGGCGCTTGGCTAGTATCCATTGCTGTTTGTTACCGTGGCTCATGCTGTCCTCGTTGAGAAGATGATTTGGGTGTCCGAGCCTAGCGAGCGAATATAAAATAAGCAAGCTAGATGGTTTTTTTAGAAACTGCGGTGCTACCATCTGCGCCTCATGTATTTAGCGCACTCGGCGCCCGCTGGAAGGGAGAGTTTTGTGGCAGATTTTCAACCCGCGCTGACCGACAATGAATTGTCAGACAACGATAGTCGCGCGGTGACAATCAATGGTCGAAAGGTATTGATCTGCAGGGCTGGCGGGGAATTGTATGCGGTGGAGAATCGATGCACCCATCAGGAGGCAGAACTCGAGGGGGGGCGCATACGCGGGTGCTTTATTTCTTGCCCGCTTCACGGGGTTCGCTTTGATTTACGCAGTGGCGAGCCCATGGGGCAGTTGACGCGCGTGCCCTTGCCCACTTTCCAAGTGAGAGTGGTTGACGGGACCATTGAGGTGGCCGTCTAGTGTCGCGAGCAGTGGTGTTGGCAGCCCATCCTGATGGCCCCGTGGTGGCAGAGGATTTCGCCATAGTGGACGTCGTGGAGCCCGCGTTGCCCGAGGGCCACTTTCGCACCCGCAATCGCGTTATTTCACTGGATGCCGGTTTCCGGCAATGGATGACAGCCGGGGCTGGCGATAATTATCTTACCGGCATGCAAATTGGCGAGCCCGTGCAGAGTATTGTTCTGGGTGAAGTGACCGAATCTGATCATCCCGATTATCCTGTTGGCACTCTCGTAAGCGCGAGGACAGCCTGGGAAGAGGCCAGTGTGTTGGACGGCAGCGATCTGTGCTCGCCATTGTCGGTGAGTGACGAAGTGCCATTGCATCAGTATATGGGGGTCCTGGGGCCGACGGGGATGACAGCCTGGATAGGATTATTCGAGATCGGACACCCTGAAGCCGGCGAGACGTTGGTCGTTAGCGCAGCGGGCGGCGCGGTGGGAACGGTAGTCGGTCAGCTCGCCAAGGCCGAGGGTTGCAGAGTCATTGGACTGACGAGCACGCGCGATAAGGCCGACTGGCTGGAGGAAACAGTGGGATACGATCGGGTGATCGATCGGGAAACCCAGCCTGATCTCGCTGCCGCGCTCAGAGAGGTTTGCCCGCAAGGCATTGACATCTTTTTCGATAATGTTGGTGGCCACGCCCTTGACGTGGTGATGGGACAGCTCAAAGAGCGGGCAAGGTTGGTATTGTGCGGCGCGATCTCACAGTATGAATCGTCGGTGCAACCAGTAACCAACAGCTGGGAACTGATTACCAAACGGGCGCGTATGGAGGGCTTCATGTTCTCTGATTATTTTGAGCAATTCCCCCGCATCGCCGAGGATTTACAGCGTCGTTTGCTGAGCGGTGCATTGACCAGCTTCGATGCTATTTACACCGGGATCGAACAGACCCCACGCGCTTTCTGCGACATGATGCACGGCGTTTCTCGCGGCAAGTGCCTCGTGCTGCTGGACTAAACGATGCCTACTCAGTTAAACCAAGTTCCCGAAGCGCTTGTCAGTGACTTTGACATCGTTGACGACAGAGGGTTGTTTGTCGATCCGCAGCAGCGGCTACTGGACTCCTTGGTTAAGGACCCACGTGACATCGTCTTCACTCCTCACAATGGCGGGCACTGGTTAGTGACCTCTCACGAGTTGGGTCGGGAGATCCTCAGCAATGCCGAGCTTTTTGGCTCGTTTCCTATCGGCATTCCCGCCAACATGGAACAGAGACCTCGGTTAATTCCTCTTGAGAGTGACGCCAGTGAGCACCGGCGGTATAGGCGCTTGCTGTTGCCAATTTTTGAGCCGTCAGCGGTGTCCCGTTTGCAAGAAGGCGCCCAGTCGCTGGCGGCTGAGGTGCTTGATGCGGTGCTACCGACCGGAGAGTTTGATTTTCTTTGGGAAGTGGCCAAGCCGATATCCATGGGTTTGTTTGTTCGGCAATTAGGACTCGAGCCAGAGCGTCTCGATGAGTTCTATGCCTGGGAGACGGGATTCTACCGAGCCCCAACGATGGAGGAGCGGGTCGCTTGTGGAGAGAAGATAGGCGGCTATCTTTTCGATGTGGTGAAGCGGCATGTGGAGCAACCTGCGGAAGATATCGTGAGTATGCTGCTCAATGTTGATGTAGAGGGGGAGAAGCTTACCCTGGAAGAGGTGCACGCAATCTGCTACCTGCTGTTCCTCGCCAGTATCGACACAGTGGCTACCATGCTCAGTTTTATCATCCGCCACCTCGCGAGGGATCCAGCGCTGTTTAACAGCCTCAAGGCGGATCGCAGCAAGATTGCGGATTCTGTCGATGAATTTTTACGCATGCACGCGTTTATCAATCTGAATCGTATATGCGAACGGGATACAGAGTTCCATGGCGTTCAGTTTCGGGCCGGTGACAATATCGTGATCCCGAGCTTTGTGACCGATCGCGACGCCCGCACCTTTGCCGATCCCGACACTTTCAATGCCGAGCGCAGTAAGAAAGAGCGAAACCAGCATCACGCTTTTGGCGCGGGGGCGCACAAGTGCATTGGGCTGCATGTCGCGAAGATGGAGGTGAGAGTGGTACTGGAAGCATTCTTCGATCGCGTCGCGTCATTAGAGCTGGTTTCGGAGGACGCCGTGACCGGGCATGGGGGCACCACAATGGGATTGGACACCATCCCCATCAGAGTGACTCTCAGCGAGTGGGAGAGCTAGTACATTAGCAATGGGGTGTGCGGGTGTAAGGCCTGCAACGAGTGGGAATCGATGAACGATCAAAATAAAATCTCACGCCGACAGGCGTTGGGCGGCGTGCTGGCGGGAAGTGCCGCCATGTCGCTCGGTCACAAAGGTCGCGCTGCCGAAGGGCAGGGCGATGAGCATTGGGATCTGGAAGCGGACATTGTCTGCGTAGGCTCAGGTGCTGCGGCAATGTCTGCGGCCACCACTGCTGTTACCGAGGGGGCTTCGGTCCTGGTACTGGAAAAAGCGCCTGTGCTGGGTGGGACCACCGCCAAGTCGGGTGCCGTATTCTGGATACCCAACCACTATGGTTTGAAAGCGCGCGGTGTCAAAGACGAACGCGAAGACTGTATCCGATTTTTGTGCCGCTACGCCTTTCCCACACTCTATTCGCCCGATGCACCTCAGATGGGTTTATCGACCATCGATTACCAGCGCATTGAGGCGTTTTATGACTTTGGTTCAGAGGCCGTTGATTACATCAGGCAGCACGATATTTTCCGCTTGAAAGAGTGGCGGATGTGGGGCTTGGATGAGCCGGCAGTGGATTATTTGGCCCATGTCCCCGAGAACAAGACCCCGACCGGTCGTCCTCTGGCGGCAACCGACTCAGAGGGCACGTTTTGCTGGGGCTGGGGGATGATCGAGCAGATGGCGGCTTATCTGCAGGCTCGCGACGTGCCTATTCTCACAGAGCACGCCGTGTCACAGCTTTTGACTGACGAATCGGGTGCGGTGAGGGGCGTATTGGCCAACACACCCAGCGGAGCGAAGCGAATAGGTGCGCGTAAGGCAGTCATTATGGGCACCGGAGGTTTTGCGCATAATACCGATATGTTGCAGCGCTTCCACGAGGTCTTCGCTTACGGGTCCTGCGCACAGCTTTCGGCTCAGGGCGATTTCGTCCCGATGGCGCAAAAGGTCGGAGCGCGAATGGGTAATATGCACGGCGCATGGCGTTGCGCCGTGGTGCTGGAGCAGGCGCTCGAAAACCGATCGGTGGGAACGGGGATGTTTGTGCCCCCCGGTGATGCCATGCTCTTGGTAAATCGCTACGGCAAGCGATTTGTTAATGAGCATAGAAACTACAACGACCGAAGCCGAAGCCACAGTACATTTGATCCGAACCGCGCTGAATTCCCCAATGAATTCCAGTTTATGATTTATGACCAGCGCACGGCGACGCTCGTCAGCGAGGACAATGGTCAGCCCCCGATTACGCCCGACGAAAGCTACGTGATCAGTGGTGGAACGCTCGCTGAGTTGGCGCAGAACATTCGTCAAAGGGTGGCATCGCTGTCCAAACATATTGGTGGATACAGTCTGGATGAAGACTTCGATCGCCAAATGGCGGCAGCTGTGGCGCAGTTCAATCAATATGCGGTTGAGGGCAGCGATCCCGACTTCGGTCGGGGTGATCAGCCTTACGATGTGGCTTGGCATCGCTTGTGGGGGCTGTTCAATTACACCGAGACCCATCGGGAAAATCCGTACCCTAATTCCACTATGCATCCCTTGACAGCAGAGGGCCCTTATTACGCAATCATGCTCGCTCCAGGTTTGCTCGATACCAATGGTGGGCCCATGACAGATGCTCAGGCGCGGGTGGTGGATGAGATGGATCAGCCCATTCCGGGGTTATATGGTGCTGGCAACTGTATCTGTGCTCCGACTCGCAATGCCTATGCGGGCGCGGGGGGGACAATCGGGCCTGCGCTGACCTATGGATATATCGCTGCGAGGCACGCTGTAAGAGAACCGGTCAAAGCATGAGTGCCCGCGAGTTGGCGGGCGGTATCACCTTGGCGCTGACCGTTTCGCTGAATTTCCCGTGTGCTTTTGCATCGGACAGCGCGCCGGTGTCTTTTCAGTCCGATCTGTTGCCGGTATTGAAAGCCCGGTGCGCGGTATGCCACATGACCGGCAAGGAGCCGGGTGGTATGGCCCTCACACCCGATAGCGCGTGGTCTGATCTGGTCGATCAGCCGTCTCTGGGTTTGCCCAGCATGAAGCGCGTCACACCCGCTGAACCCCAGTCGAGCTATCTCCTGCATAAGCTGAGGGGGACACATCGATCAGCAGGCGGAGCAGGCTCGCGAATGCCTATGCATCAACCCCCACTGGCGGGAGCCGTTACGGATCAGTTTGAGCGCTGGGTGATGTCGGGGGCGCCGGATAACTAGTCTGATCCAGCTCAGATCGGGCGTGAGCCCTATAGTGCAACGATGGTTTTCCCGAAGTTTTCTCCCGCAAACAAATCTGCAAACGCTTTGCCTACACTTTCGATGCCCTGCAAGCGGTGCTCCGGAGACTGAATGGCTCCCTCGCGCAGCCACGTCGAAAGTTGCTCCCGCGCCTCGTCATAACGCTCGTGACGAAAATGAGTCATGAATCCTTCGACTGATAATTCCTTGGTGACGAGCTCAAATAAATTGTTGGGCCCGTAAGGCGCGACGCCATAACCAGAGATCGCGCCACACAGCGCCATACGCCCACGGTGGTTCATATTACTGATCGCGGCTTCCAGCGTTTGTCCGCCGACGTTATCGAAAAAGACATCCACGCCATCAGGGCAGACGGCACGAATCTCACCAGCGAGGTCGGTGTCAGCAGATCGCAATACCGCGGCATCATAGCCCAGCGTATGGCATAGCCAGTCCGCCTTGGCCTGTGATCCCACGATGCCGACCACGCGGGCGCCATAAAGCTTGGCAATTTGACCGGCGATTGTCCCTACGGCGCCGCCTGCGCCGCTGATCAGAACACAATCATTCTCGGTCGGCTTGGCAATATCGGTCATACCGAAATAGGCGGACATTCCGGTATCGCCAAGCACTCCCATATAGGCGCTGGGTGCGAACTCAAGTTGAGCGGGGAGCCGGGCAATAAAGTCGCTACCGTCACTCAGGCTGTGAGTTTGCCAGGCAAAACGTGCCATGAGCTTGTCGCCCACCGCATAGTCGGCGTGTCGTGATTCGATGACCTCTGCGAGCACCAAGCCCATTACGGGTTCATTGAGCGCCATAGCCGGGAGTACTTCGTCACCCGAATCTTCGTTCATCCAGTTGCGAAAACCCGCGTCGAGCGAAATAAAATCGTTGCGTGTAAGAAAGAAGCCGCTCGGGACCTCTGGGAGTTGCGCCTCGTTCACCGCAAAGTCGGCTTCGACTGGATTGCCAACAGGTCTTCTGGCCAATACGACGGAATGCATCATGGCAAAGGTCCTTTTTTAAGACGGTTTTCTGTTTAGAGGGTGGCTGATCGACTATTAAAAAGCCACCCGTGGGTGGCTTTTCATCACTAAGACCGCTTAAAGGCCGGGGTTTTGCTCAAAGCTGGCCGTATTCTCATCAGGTGGGAGCCAATCCCTCGCGGTACTGGTCCAGCAGGTGGTCTCCACCGAAAGCCAGCTTGTGTCCTCCATACCTCCGGCCTTGATAAACATTTGCCCGGGTATCTCGTCTACAAAGGTAAACATCTGACTGCCACAGTTAGGGCAGAACCCTCGATTAACGTGTGAGCCCTCAAATCCCAATGACGCGAATGTTTTGTACTCTCCTTGTATGGTCACGGCGTCCTGCGGGAACATGATGACAGTGGCCTTTCCAGAACCCGTTACACGTTGACAATCCTTGCAATGACAGTGGAGTCCGAAACCGACCTGAGTCTCGTCAAACTCGTACTGAACATTGCCGCACAAGCAGTGGCCTTTTTGCATTACACGCTCCGTCAGTAGACCCAGAGATCGGCGCACTGTATCAGGCCATCAAAGGCGAATAAACAGGCGGTCCATGAACCTGGGATCACGAGGGTTGCTGGGGACTAACTGGTCAGCCCCGCCATTCTTCGAATTGCTGTATAGCGCGTAGCCCATATCTGGCGACTGAGCGAAGCCTCTGGTGCAAACAGTTCAGATGCATGGTATGCCCCTGTCCAGAGATGAAACTCAACGGGAATGCCGGCTGCAGATAAGCGCTGGGCGATGGCAATGTCTTCGTCTCGGAACAGATCCAAATCTCCGACGTCAATATAGGTTGGCGGCAACCGAGAAAGATCCTCTGCGCGAGCGGGTGCGGCATAGGCGTCGGGTTCGGTGTCGCCGAGATACCATCCCCAAGCTTCGATGGAGCCCTCGCGATCCCAGATACCGATATCAGTTACCTCATGTGAGGAGGGTGTTGTATGACGATCGTCAATCATGGGGTAGATCGGTAACAAATATCTTAGACAGGGCCCCTGTCGATCTCGCAGCATCAGCGCAGTAGCCAGCGCCAGACCCCCTCCTGCTGAAGCACCCATTAGGCCAATATTATCGGCATCCATACCGAGTTGAGCGGCGTGATCAAATACCCAGCAAACTCCCGCATAACAGTCCTCCGGTGCCGCTGGATAGGGATGTTCCGGCGCCTTCCGGTAATCAATCGATGCAATTGTCATGTTGAGCTCGGTGGCAGCTTCGCGCAGATTTTCATCCTGAGAATCAAGGTCGCCCATGATCATGCCGCCACCGTGTATGTAGATGAGGCCGGGACCGGGTGATGCCGCCGTGTCAGGTTGATACAGCCTGAGCGTCAACTCACCTCCAGGACCCGCATAACTCTGTTCAGATACGCTCAGGTGTGGAAAAGATCCTTTGGGCGCTGCGGCGCGGGTGGCTGACATCGCCGCGCGTCTCGCCACGATATCGGGTATCCCGTTCAATCCTCCCGGCAGTGCTTGCCATAGCGCCTCGAGAGGAGGTTTGCTTTCTTCATCAATGCGGTCCCAGAGTGTCATGGCCAGCGCCTCTCGTCCAAACAGGGTGCAGATTGTAACGGTTAAACCGTGCCAAGCGAGCGCACGCCAAGCAGAGAGTAAAAAAAAGGGCGCCACGTGGCGCCCCTTTTCGTTAACAGAGAAGCGTCAGTCCCAATTCAGGGCTCCTCCGGTTTGATACTCAATAACACGTGTTTCGAAGAAGTTCTTTTCCTTACGGAGGTCCATAATTTCCGACATCCACGGGAAGGGGTTCTGCGCTCCCGGGAACTGCTCCGTCAGCCCAAGTTGTATCAGGCGTCGGTTGGCGATGAAGTGAAGATATTCTTCCATCATTGCCGCATTCATACCCAAGACGCCTCTGGGCATGGTGTCGCGGGCATATTCGATCTCGAGAGCGGTGCCCTCCAGAATCATTTGAGTGACCTCTTCCTTGAACTCAGCAGTCCATAAATGCGGGTTCTCGAGTTTGATCTGATTGATCACGTCGATACCAAAATTGAGGTGCATCGATTCGTCGCGGAGGATGTACTGGAATTGCTCCGCGACTCCGGTCATCTTATTGCGTCGACCCATGGAAAGGATTTGGGTGAATCCGCAATAGAAGAAAATGCCTTCAGTAACGGCGTAGAAGCCAATCAAGTTCCGCAGTAACTGCTGGTCGGCCTCGATAGTACCGGTCGCAAAATTGGGGTCAGAAAGTTCATGAGTGTGGCTGATCGACCAGGCCGCCTTTTTAGCAACCGAGGGCACCTCGCGGTACATGTTGAATACCGCTCCCTCGTCCATGCCCAGTGACTCGATGCAATACTGATAGGCGTGAGTATGAATGGCCTCCTCGAACGCCTGTCTCAGCAGGTATTGCCGGCATTCTGGATTAGTGACCAGACGATATATCCCCAATACCAGATTGTTGGCGACTAGCGAGTCTGCGGTGGAAAAGTAGCCGAGGGATCGCATTACGATGCGTCGCTCATCTTCACTGAGCCCGTCACTGCTTTTCCATGTAGCCACGTCGGCTGTCATATTAATTTCTTGGGGCATCCAGTGGTTCGCGCACCCGTCGAGATACTTTTGCCATGCCCAGTCATACTTGAAGGGCACCAGCTGGTTGAGGTCCGCCCGGCAGTTAATCATCGCCTTTTCGTCAACAGACACCCGCGCAGCTCCCATCTCGAGTTCTTCAACTCCTGCAGAGGCGTCCATGTTGGCAATGGCAGCTTCCGCCGCTTTCATGGCAGCGGGAGCAGGTTCAGCTGATTGCGGCGCTGCGGGTGCCGGTGCCGCCGGCGCTTCCGTTACTTGTTGGGCTATAGCCGCCGCGGCAACTACCGCCGGTTCAGGGGCACTCTGGCTGGTGCCTTCTTCCTGATTGTAATCTTCCCAAGTCAACATAATGTCTTGTCTCCTTATACAGCGAGCCTTTATTGGCAGGCTTCACAGTCTGGGTCATCCAGCGAACAGGCTTGCGGCACTGGTGCTGGTTGAGGCGTCTCGGTCTTACTCGAGACTGCGTTGAGGTTGCCCGTATCCACCGTCGACTTCTCTGTGCCGGTCGCCGCCAGTGATCTGAGGTAATAGGTTGTTTTCAAGCCGCTGTACCACGCCATGCGATAGGTGACGTCGAGTTTTTTACCGCTAGCGTTATTGATATACAGGTTGAGCGACTGCGCCTGGTCAATCCACTTTTGACGCCGGCTGGCGCTATCCACAAGCCAACGCGGCTCCACCTCAAATGCGGTCGCATATTTGGCTTTCAGGTCCGCCGGGACCCTGTCTATAGTCTGTACGCTACCGTCAAAGTATTTCAGGTCATTGACCATTACCTTGTCCCACAGGTCGCGGCTTTTCAGATCCTTGACCAAGTAGGGATTCACTACGGTGAATTCCCCCGATAGGTTCGATTTCACGTAGAGGTTCTGATACGTCGGTTCGATGGATTGCGATACGCCCGTGATATTGGCAATGGTGGCCGTTGGCGCGATGGCCATCACGTTGGAATTTCTCATCCCTGCGGAGGCTACCTTTGCCTTGAGCGTATCCCAGTCGAGGGTTTTGTCCCGATTGACATCGATGTACTGCTCGCCACGTTGCTCAATCAGAATATCCAATGAATCCAGTGGGAAAATGCCTCTGCTCCACAATGAACCTTCGTAAGACGAGTAGCTTCCCCGTTCCGCCGCAAGCTCACTAGACGCCTCAATAGCGAAGTAGCTGATGGCCTCCATGGATCGATCGGCAAACGAGACGGCGTTCTCCGAGCCGTAAGGCGCGTCGATTTTGTACAGGGCGTCTTGAAAGCCCATCAGGCCAAGGCCGATCGGTCTGTGGCGGAAGTTTGACGTTTCGGCCTGAGGGACCGAGTAGTAGTTAATATCGATGACGTTATCCAGCATGCGAATGGCGGTGCGAACCGTGCCCCGGAGTTTCTCCAGATTGAGCTCTCCGTTCTCGATATGCTGCGGCAGGTTGACCGAACCCAAATTACATACCGCGATCTCTTCCGAGTTCGTGTTTAGCGTAATTTCGGTACACAGATTCGATGAATGCACTACGCCGCAGTGCTGCTGTGGCGAGCGCAAGTTGCAGGGATCTTTGAAGGTCATCCAGGGGTGGCCCGTTTCGAAAATCATCCCCAGCATTTTCCGCCACAGATTTTGCGCTTTCAGCGTTTTATGGAGCTTGAGCTCTCCGTTTCGAGCCATTTGCTCGTAGTGCTCGTAGCGTTCTTCAAACGCTTTGCCGTACAGATCGTGCAGATCGGGCACGTCATTGGGAGAGAACAAGGTCCAGTCACCATCTTCGAACACCCGCTTCATGAACAGGTCCGGGATCCAGTTGGCGGTGTTCATGTCGTGCGTCCGCCTGCGATCGTCCCCGGTATTCTTTCGCAGGTCGAGAAACTCCTCGATATCCATGTGCCAGGTTTCGAGGTAGGCGCAGACGGCCCCCTTTCGCTTGCCGCCCTGATTGACGGCGACTGCTGTGTCATTAACGACCTTCAGGAAGGGGACAATGCCCTGACTTTTACCGTTGGTACCTTTGATGTAGGCGCCAAGCGCCCGGACAGGCGTCCAGTCATTGCCCAGTCCCCCGGCAAACTTGGACAGCATGGCGTTGTCCTGAATAGCGCCATATATGCCAAACAGGTCATCGGGCACTGTCGTCAGGTAGCATGAGCTCAGTTGCGGTCTTAAGGTGCCGGAGTTAAACAGAGTCGGTGTTGAACTCATGTAGTCAAACGAAGACAGCAGGCGATAGAACTCAATAGCCCGCGCGTTACGGTCGTCCTCGCGGGTTGCGAGGCCCATAGCGACACGCATGAAGAAAATTTGTGGTAGCTCGAAACGCACCTCATCGCTGTGGATAAAGTACCGGTCGTAGAGCGTTTGCAGGCCGAGATACGTAAACTGCAGGTCTCGCTCTGCCTGCAAAGCCTGCCCCAGCATGTCGAGGTCGAAATCCGCCAGATTTGGCGCCAGTAGCTCGAGCTCGATGCCGCGTTCTATAAACGCCTTTAGAGCCTGAGGGTAGTAGGTTTCCATTTCCGCCTGCGTCGCACTGTCTGCGACCCCCATGAAGGCAAGTCCTTCCGCGCGCAGGTCGTCCAACAACAATCTCGCTGCCGCATAGCTGTAATTGGGTTCCTGCTCAATGAGAGTTCTGGCGGTAATGACCAGCGACGTGCTGCACTCCTTGGCTGATACACCGTCATAAAGATTGCGCAATGCTTCATCGATAATGGCGGACTCGCTGACGTCGTCCAATCCCGCACAGGCTTCCGATACGATGGTGCCGATTCGATCGATATCCAAAGGCGCTTTACTACCATCCGGATGCACGATATTGATCGCCTTGGCCGCCGCTTGGGTCTCGGCTGACAACTCTAC
>Ga0181574_10003993_pt1 | contig 12911 bp, 12 predicted proteins | sample 101ome_24_FD_145600 | JGI IMG/M metagenome (GOLD analysis project Ga0181574, IMG submission 145600) | Coastal salt marsh microbial communities from the Groves Creek Marsh, Skidaway Island, Georgia - 101410AT metaG (spades assembly) | ecosystem: Environmental > Aquatic > Marine > Intertidal zone... | reverse complement strand
TTTCGCACGCGCTTCATCCTCCAATAATCCCCGGATTTCCTCCCTGAGCGCATCTCCATCCGGCACCTGAATAATTGCTTCCGCCTCACGCATATCTTTAATCACCTGCTGAAAGTTCTGCATGTTCGGCCCCACTACAATCGGACATCCATAAAATGCCGGTTCAATGATATTTTGCCCCCCCTTCTCAAACAGACTCTTACCGATGAAAATGATCGCCGCATGGGCGAAGTAACTGCTCATCTCTCCGGTCGTATCAAGAATAAAAACATCAGGTGATCCATCAACCAACTCTGTTTTGCGCATGCTGCTGAAATCCAAATCCTCTATGTCGGACAAAAATTCATGCGTACGCTCGAAATGCCGGGGCACCAGAAGCAATCGCAACTTCGGATAATCGGGCTTCAGATCACGATATATTTCGAGTAACACCCTTTCCTCTCCCGGCCATGTCGAACCACCCATCAACACCGTACAATCCGAAGTGAACCCCACCCGATCGAGTACGCTACGAGCAACGGCCTCACCCTCGGGATCCCGAAAAGCAACCTCGTACTTTGCGCTTTTAAGCACGTGGACGCGATCCTCTGCCGCACCGAGGGCTACAATCCGCTCGCGATCCAAGGCACTTTGCATACAAAAGATATCGATGAGTCGCATGATCCGCCGTGTGAATGCGCGCATTTTCAAGTAACGCGGAAACGAACGGTCCGACAACCGTCCATTTATTAAAGCAATAGGAACACCTTCGCGTTTCAACTTGCGAATCAGGTTCGGCCAGAATTCGGATTCCACCATCACGAAAGCCTTCGGCCGCATCAAACGCACCACCCGATTAATGATCGGGGGGAAATCGAGCGGAAAATAAATGACCACGTCATCTTGATGCGCACCATCCCGAGCTATCTGACTCCCCGTGGAAGAGGTAATACTAAGCACAAACTTGTCATCCGGATGTACCTCGCGCCACTTTTCGATAAACTTCATGGCCACGAATACTTCCCCCACACTGACCGCATGCACCCAGAGCCGCCGGCATTCCTCAAACTTGCGCAGATCATCCTCATTAAACCGCCCGAAACGCTGGACGAAATGATCCTTGTATCCACCCCGTCTGGCCATGCGCATGAGGAACTTTGGCAACAGGCCAACGTACACCAGCGTGAACAGGAAATTATAAAACAACCATAGCACAGCGTGGCTTTAGGTTGTTTGCCGTGGGTAGTAAAGGCGATTCGAATTGACGTTGTATACGATACCCCTTCATACTCGCCCACCACCATGCGCGCCTGCCGTAAAAGCCAAGGATTCAGTCTGATAGAATTGCTCGTCGTCGTCGCGATCATTGCCATTCTTGTCTCCCTGCTGATTAATTATTTTGGCCGCACCATCGAACGCGGACGCCGCGTGGCCTGCACCAACAACTTGCGACAACTTGCATCCATGGTCCGCATGTCGGCCGAGGATGGTCGCGACCGATACCCTCGTCTACATATCAGAAACCACCGCTCGGTGTACTGGTACGACCAGAAACAGAGGGATGATCTGCTGGGAAACTACGGACTCGATCGCGAAGTTTGCTATTGTCCATCCAACCGCAAGAAATGGAACCGCGACGATTTCTGGAACTGGAATGGTGGAACCACGGCATCCGTATTGGGCTATGCCTACCTGGCCAACGACAACGGCTGGCCACAATACTATACGGTGACCGGCGCAACCGGCCCCTGGGAAGATATTTTTCCTCGCAAGCTGGGTGACGCCCCCGAGGTGACCGTTCTTTTTACCGACATCAATCGGAAATTCGGGCGATGGGGCTGGGGAGGGCCAGGCCGCCAAGGTGCAAACCACATGCGTGGCAATAACCCCTATGGAACCAACCGAGCTTATCAGGACGGACGCGTCGAATGGATAAATTGGCCAGATATGCAACTCATGCTTACAGGCAGAAACATAGAGCTTTATTGGTAACGTTTACTCTTCGCGACCCAAAGGTATCGGCTCTCTGGGCACCCAGAATTCCCACCATCGACGATTCTCGATCCGCTGGTTCATGCGAAGAGCTTCCCCGCGGATCACGCCCCAACGCTCACGCAGGCTTTCCACAAGTTTCTCCAACGACTCGAAAGCTAACGACTTCTCCAATTGTTCGGGACCGGTTTTACGCACGTGATCAGCATAATACACATGTCCATCGAACGGTGAGGTCGTGAAAAAATAATAGTTGCCGGCCCCATCACTACCAAAAGCGAAATACTCTTTCGGCCAGTTCATCGTAACAAACCCCCTTGCCCGCAGGGTTCGATTATCATACACCAACGGATCGACGTAATCACAGAGCTCGTGCTGTTTAAAAAATCCGGGGTGATTCAGCATGAGTTTTTTGTAGGCATCCGGAAGGATGAGGTTCAGCTCGGCTTCGATTTTGGCCAGTTCATCTTCGGTCATAAAAAAAGTGTAATATAAAGGTTCCTGATTGTGAACCGGATTACGATTCACAAGACACCACCGATGTATGAAAAACTCAACGATCCGAACGGTTCTTGCCAGGCATCCGAAAGAAATCATGCACGCGGGTGTGCAAGGTCGTATACTTCCTTTAAGCGCTCGATGGACACATGCGTATAAATCTGGGTAGTCGACAAGCTGGCGTGACCCAAAAGTTCCTGCACACTCCGCAAATCTGCCCCCGCATCAAGCAGGTGAGTAGCAAAGCTGTGCCGCATGGCATGAGGGGATAACGCCGTATTCAAACCTGCGAAACCAAGATATTTTTTCATCATCCGCTCGACCGAGCGATTACTGATCGGATCACCATTTTTGTTCAAGAAAAAGCTTTTTGGCTTACCCGGCTTATCCAACGCAGCAAAAAACGAATCGCGATATTCGATACAGGTCATCATGGCACGAGCAGCCGGACTGCCCAGAGGACAAATGCGCTCCTTCTTCCCTTTGCCATATACAGTAATGACACCACCCAAAAGATCGAGTTGACGTTCGGTCAACGATGTAAGCTCACTCAATCGCGTACCCGTGCTGTATAACATCTCCAGGATCGCGGTATCCCGGGCCATCGCATAGGTGTTAAACAACTCGCTGCCCCGCGGCTTCACCAGCGGATCTTCAAGCAACTTTTTCGGTGCATCAAGTAAGCGTGCAACTTCCTCGACCGACAGAATGTTTGGCAAATACTTTTCTCGCTTTGGAAGCGGCAGCCCCGAAAAGGGGTTGTTCTTGATCCGCTCTTCACGTTGTAAAAATTTAAACAACGAGCGCAAACTGCTCAGTTTTCGACTGGTTGTTGATGGCTTGCAGCCCGCTTTCTGAAAATACACGAGGAAACTTCGAGCGTGCATGCGATTCACAGTCGCCCATTCGTACGGAGGAGCCGCGCCCACGCCCCAGGCGTGAGATACAAACTGCTGGATATCCATCAGGTAATTGTCCACGGTATGTACTGAAGCATTTTTTTCTACGCGCAGGTATTGCACGAAATCGCTAAGCCCGGCGTCCTCAGTCGTCACCGTCATGCCTTACTGCCTGACCAATTCGACCATTCGGCCAGGTTGCATTTTAATTAATCGCTTCATTTCCAATCCGATGAGAAGGGCATTAACTTTCCCACTGGCAATACCACTGATACGAATGAGTGCATCAACACCCAGACGCCCTTCACCCTTTAAGGCCGCAACAATCCTGTCTTCCTCCGCATTCGTCGCCACTACCGGTCGGGTAAACTCGGGATCATCTCGCCCCTCAGGAGTAGGTGGCATCAGGTATTCAAAGTCTTCGATGATATCATCGACATCCTCAACCAGCTTCGCTCCATTTTTAATCAAGTGATGGCAACCCGAAAAACCCGGCGAGTCAATACGCCCCGGCACGGCAAAAACCAACCGGCCCTGGGCGAGCGCCTCATCAACCGTGATCAGCGCCCCACTACCCTTCGCGGCCTCCACTACAAGACAGCCCATCGATAACCCCGACACGATGCGGTTACGCATGGGAAACGTACTACGCCCGGGTTGAGTACCAAGCGGAAACTCGGATAGTACCGCCCCCGACTCCGCGATTCGCTCCGCAAGTTCACTGTTCTCCGAGGGGTATAAGCAATCGATAGCCGACCCGAGCACGGCAATTGTACGGCCCTTGCCCTTCAAAGCCCCCGCATGCGCAGCCGTATCAATACCGCGAGCAAGCCCACTGGTTACGGTATATCCCATCTTGGCCAATTGAAAACTCAAGCGGTCGGCAACCTGTTTACCGTAATGCGAAACCCGCCGGGAGCCAACAACCGCAATGCTATGCCTGTCACGAGGAAGCAATTCGCCCAAAACGTATAATGCGAGAGGAGGGTCGTGGATTTTTTTGAGCATCTCCGGGTAGGTTTCGTCCAGAGGAGTAATAATATCCACACCGAGTTTGCCGGCCTTGGCTTCTTCAGCATCAGGGTCGAGGTTCGGCACCTGTTCGATAATTTTCTTCGCGAGTGCCCGGCCCACTCCATCCGCCCCGATCAAGTCATCTTCTCCGGCCTCAAAAACCGCCTCTACCGAACCGAGGGCGTTGATCAACGCCCGGACTTTGACCGGTCCAATCCCCTCCATGAGGTTAAGCGCGATATAAGCTTTGCGAGGCGTCAACACGGTCTTATCTTTCGATTTGTTCCCGAGTTTGGCAACCGAAAAGGGGATAGACAGAGCGCAAGCTCCAAGATACGCTTACCCCATGCTGATCACACCACGCCCTGCCCTCTTCCAAAGCGCTTCGCTCTTGCTGCGAAGACTTTCTTATTTTTGCGCCACCCTGCTCCTCATAACCACCCCTGCAAGCCGCGCCGAGATCGTACATCTTCGCGGTGGCGGCCTCGAACGAGAGTGGAACACCTTTCCCGAGCAGGCAAGAGCCGATGAGTGGACCTTCGAATTTGATGGTAGTGGGCCGACTGATGCGCTCACCCTGTATCTGGGCCAAGAGGATGTAAAAGCTCGCTGGGCCGTAGAACTCAACAACAAGCACCTCGGTTACCTCAAAATTGAAGAGGACAAGCTATACGCGACATTCCCCATCAAACCACAACCCGGCAAGAACCAGCTACGGGTATTCCACAAAAGCGGGCGGGACGTCGATGATATACGCATTGGACCCATTCACGTTCACCCGACCGATGCCCCACGGACGTCTCTGCGCATTTCCTTACGCGAAAACGGGCAACCTACTGCCGGACGCATTACCGTCGTAGATCAAGCCGGATACCTCAGCCCAATGACGATACAATCCAACGACCGCCTCGCCGTTCGAGATGGCGTTGTCTACACTCTCGACGGTGAAGCAGAGATTCCACTCGCTCCCGGAACATACACCGTGTACGCCGGACGAGGGTTCGAATATTCCCTGGAAGAGAAAACATTCCACATCGGTGATCGTCCGCAGGCCCATACCTTCAAGCTCACACGGGAGGTAGACACCCGGGGCCTGATCAGCTGTGATACGCATGTCCATACCGTGACGCACAGTGGCCACGGTGATTGCACACTGACCGAGCGCATGATCAGTCTCGCCGGCGAAAACATCGAACTCGCCATCGCCACCGACCACAACAAACATATTGACTACCGTGCTGAAATGAATCGACTCGAAATCGACCAATTCACTGCCGTCACCGGCAACGAATATACTACGCGTACCGGACACTTCAACCTGTTCCCCCTTGACCCCAAGGCAAAACCTCAAACCTATATCGGGCCGGACTGGCAGAAGGTCATGGAATGCGTCAAAGCAAGTGGTGCAACCATATCCATTTTGAATCATGGTGAGGACATCCATGCCAACTGGCGGCCATTCGCACCTGAAAACCACGACCGACAAAAGGGTATCAGTCGCAAAGGTTATGCCTATGATTTCAATGCCATGGAAGTGCTGAACTCTGGAGCGACCCTCAATGACCCCATGCTCCTGATCGAGGATTGGTTTGGCTTATTACGAGCTGGATTAAAAATTGCGGCCATTGGCTGCAGCGACTCGCATGATGTCTCAAACTTCATTGTCGGTCAGGGTCGAACATACATCCCGATCAAAGATGACGCGGTACATCGCATCAATATCAACGAAGCCTGCGAGCAAATACTCGCAGGCAAGAGCATGGTAAGTTACGGACTCCTCTGCCAACTGAAGCTCGATGGCAACACCGCCCACGTCGAGGTACAGGCGCCATCATGGCTTCAGGCCAACCGGTTACAGTTATTTGCAAACGGCCACGCGGTGTTCGAAGAGTCCTTTAAACCAACAAATAAAGTTACGAAAATTATACCCCTCAAACAACTGACCGAGGGCTTTTACGTGGCGGTCGCACACGGCCCGGGAGTTACCGGTCTGTACTGGCCCGCCGCTAAACCTTACCAGCGACGTGGGGCAAACTTTACCCCATATATACTTGGCGTCAGCCAGGTGGTCCGCTTGACTGACAGCTCCGAATGAGACCCTCATGCTAATCACTCTGACCACTACCAAATCTCTTGAGCAAGTCTGCGTTGACATGGAGGCCGTCGTGCCCAAGCACCAATTCGGCATCCTCGGAATCCACGACCTCAAAGCCACTCTGAACTCCAAGGGGGTGGAATTTGAAAGTGAGTGTCGAATGTTTGAGGTGTGTAACCCTCACCAGGCTAAAGCCGTACTCGAAACCAGCATGGCCATCTCTACTGCGATGCCATGCCGCATTTCCGTCTATCCGGAAGATGAAAAAGTCATTCTCGCTACCATGCGTCCCACAGAGATGATGCAGATGTTTGACATAGAGGGTGCAGAAGCTGTCGCACAGGAAGTCGAAGATGCCCTGATTGCCATCATGCGCGAGGTAGCCGGGCTTTGACCAACATCCCTGCGGATGTGGCCAACACCAGAGGGCTCTTGTAAAACGACAAACAGGACCATGCCCAAGACGGCTGAGCACACAGAATTGCACAGGTGAGCGATACCCAAACCGGAAAAGAAGCCAGCTTCAAGAAATCGCGCGAAGATGCTTTTGAATCAAACTGAGATTCGCTTTGCTGCGCGGCCATGGTACTCAGCGATGAAGAAAAAGTAAGGCGAACCTTTCGCTGCGATCTGATCAAAGGCCCTTTCACCGGGATTGTGGAGGCGGGTTGGCTGAGTTTCACCCTGCTGGTGGCGATTCGCCACTTCCACGCCCCCGAAGGACTGAAAGCCGCATACAATGCTGCGCATTGCGTAGGCTTACTACTCACTCCCGCCTCGCTGTACCTCGCTTCACGCCAGGGATGGCGCCCCCATCGTGCCAGTGCGGTGTACGTAGGTGCCGGCGCGTGTATGCTGATGATCATTTCTATAGCACCCACCTTGATGATGCTATCCGCCTGCTACTTTACCGCAGCCCTGTTATTCCCGCAACGCGCGCCCATGGATATTCAGATTTATGCGCAGAATTACGCCAAAGCCGATCGCGGGCGGCTACTATCCACCACCTTTATTCTCGCCGCACTGTTCGGCGCGGCATTCAGCTATCTCGGCGGGCAACTGCTCGATCACAATCTGACGTGGTACCCCTGGCTGTACATTGCCATCGGCGGGTCGGCACTGATTGTAGCCGTCACCTATCTATGGATGCCCAGCGAACCCCTTGCACGGCACAGCTCCGGAAATCCTGTTCAAAATTTCAAGCTCGCACGAGAAGATAAGCTATTCGGCCACTTGCTTGGGGCGTGGATGTTATTGGGTATGGGCAACCTGATGACCTTGCCTATTCGCATAGAGTACATCGCCAATGAAAAATATGGAATCAACGCATCCAACGAGCAGGTCGCATTAATCGTGATCGCAACGCCCTTACTGTTCCGTGTCCTCAGCGCACGTTTCTGGGGACAGGTATTTGACCGGATCAACCTCGTGCACACCCGCAATCTTCTGAACACCTTCTTCCTTTCCAGCATCCTGATCTATTTTCTAACCGACAATTTGTGGGTAATGACCGCAGGATCGATATTATTCGGCATGGCGCTGGGCGGCGGAAATATTCTATGGTCATTGTGGGTGACCAAAATCGCGCCGGCGGAACAAGTTCCGGCCTACCAGAGCGTACACTCCGCAATGACCGGGGTTCGAGGAATCATTGCGCCATTTCTTGGCTACGCCATCCTATCCATCAGCGACCCACAAACCGTGAGCTGGGTAGGTTCCGGATTTCTGATCTGCGCAATGATTTTGTTCTGGCGCGTTCGCAAAGATCCCCGCCTGAACTGATTCAAGATCGTCGCCGGTGAACCCTGCAGCAACGCTGCCACACCAGGGCAAAGCCAAAAACCAGAAGTCCTGCGCCACTTGGCTCCGGCAGCATGAACGTGCCGAAAGGAACACGCTCGCTAACTTCCGCGACCGTAATGTCCAGAAGTTCGTTATCACTGCCAAACCTCCATTCATTTGGGTCAAAACCCTCGCCAGCAATGGCCGTATCTCTCCTGTACGCCCAACTGAAAACACCGTAGCCGGCACCCACCAAATTCAGGTCTCCCACCTGATCGATAACCGTGACATTGGAGCCGTCAACCTGTTCCAGAAAATATTGAACATCTCCGGAATGAAAAACGCCACCACCGGGCCCGCCTGTGAGCACGAATGAAGATGCGAACGGGTCTGCGAGGCGCGGATTGGCCTCCCAGCCATCGGTCAGATTATTTGTGGTACCCCCTTCATAAAGCTCCTGAAGCGGCCCCACATTCGGTGCCGGTGCGTAAAAGAAGGTATCCGCGGCGGCGGCCACCGCCTGAAAGGGGATATAGTTCGTGGTCATGACAGCTCCAAACTGCAGGAATTCGGCCCGCAATCGGTATGTCTCCATCTCATCCGTGGCAATCGCCGTGTCGGTATAAAATTCAATGGCCTTGTAATCGAACTCGAAGAAAGGGTTTCGGTCCGACGGCAGGGCATCCATGATCCCCGAAATGATGACATCAGCGCCGGCCGGCCGTATCGCAATGAGCATTAACATCAGTGCCGATATGAGAGTAATGAGATATTTCATAACGACTACCCGGGCAGAAATGCCCGACTCACTGGACGACCACCCGCTTTTTTTCGCGTATTTCTTCAATTTCCTGAAGCGACGGACCCCCCTCCTCGCCGTAGCCCGCCTTATAATCTTCAAGCATCATTTCATATTGCGCATCGACCATTGTGTCCAATTCCCCATTCGCACGCATCTCTTCAAATGCTGCCACAACATAGTCCGGCTGTCCAGTTTCCGCTGGCGACGTTTCAGGGTTCAACCCGCCGTGTTGCTGCGTGGCCCAACCTCCTGCCGGCGCTGCTATTTGATCCTCAAGCCCGGGAGGCGGTGGTGCTCGAAAGCGGTCCCGACTCAGGCGCAAGCGCTCTTTACGCCGGGCAAATTCCAACTCCTGCTCCTTCATTTGCTTGGCAATCACGGGGTTCGCCGGAACAATCTCGCCCTCCTCGTTACGGATCTTCGCCCTCGGATCCTGAGTCACCGTTCGTGACTTCTGTACCGGCTCAACATCTTGCCCGACAGACACCTGTCGCTGACCATCAGGCATCGACGGCTCCGTCCCACCTCGCTCGACTGGATTTGCCACATCTTTACCGGCAGGTCCATACATCCGGCCGACGATGACCGCGATGAATAGTACACCGGCCATGATCCAGATCAATTTTTCGATCGAGTCCGTGCTTTTGCTGGCTGATTTATCGTCCGTCATTATGATCCACTATTTTCCAAGACGGTACCATATGCCCAATCCTCAAAGATCAGTTTTTCACTGAGAGCTGGATAGTACGGCGGCGGACGTTTACGAAAACGCTCATCAAAGGTGGTGTTGGTGCGATAACCAGCCAGCGGTGTACCGGTATTGCTGTTGAAAACACCTGCCGGGTAGACCCGCTCAACAACTTTACTTCCGTACTGGTTGATATATCCACGGAACCCTCTGCTGTAATCATTGTAATTCAGAACACCCATTTCTCCGGTATGGTTGGCCTTGCTTCCGGACGCAAGATAGGCCCCGAACAACTGAAGGGAGTTCGGAGCAGAGGTCCCAATCCAGATGTCATCCTTCGAAATAACACCCAAACGATCTTCAGACTCCTCCGGGAAATCTCGGATAAAATCCTGATCATCGCTGGGATCATTATAATACTGCATGTGATTCTGTATGACGACATCGTTGTCCGTGAAGATGGACATTTCGCCCTTCAGCACCCCGCCATGCATCGTCAACTTTCCCGCCCGTGAGCTGGATGGCCCGGATGTCGAATCGGCGACGTAAATAATCGGCAGACCATCTGTCGGCATTTGATGCCACGTGTTCGGCTGATTCGGCCAGCGACGCCTGTTCTTTACCCAGACGCGGCCCTCATTATTTGCAGGATTCACATCAAAGTAAACTTCTGTCCGGCCATAAAACACCTCGCCATTGGCGTTGGCCTCACTCTTCATCTCCGTAAATTCAATACTCTGCAGAGTCCCCTGATACGAATCAAACTCATAGCCCTCATCGAACGTTGCGAACTCTGGATATCCACCAAACTCGTGATGGCCGGTCGTTACCTTTCCCTGAAAGTGTGGTCCACCTGCTGTGGGCGAGGACCAGATATTGATCCGACTATCAGAATGTACGTGCCCTTGAAGAACGTAGCCCGGCGTGTACCAGAGGTCACGGAAATCATGTGACCAGATCGAAAACGCAGCGAAGGTTGGATAGTACGCACGCTGTATGCTGATGGTGCGTGAATCCCCATCATAAGAACCTACGGACTCGATAGAATACTCACGCCAGTCCGTCTTGTTCACCAGGTAGTCCCAACGTCCTCCGTTGCTGTAGCTCTTTCCCTTTTCGTACGTATTCGGAAAATATCCGGTGTGCGAGGTGATGTAATCCGCAGCCTCTTCCACCCCCGCCTCAGCAAAATAGTGGGCTTTCTCCATGGAAACCTGCTCATTCACCATACGGCTGTTATGAATGGCATCGCGAATGGTCACTGAGGCAATACCAAATCCGATAAACAAAAAGATGGCGGTCGCCAGAATCGTAGAACCAGCCCTCTTTTCAAACGTTTCAATATACTTAGTTTTCATGCATACACCTGACTCTTCTTTTTTCCAACGTTCCAACCGACACCCCGACCAGCCATTAACTATCATTCCTGAACGCTACTGTACTGGTGATTACCTGAGTGATTGGCCGGGCAAGACGGCGATCCTCGACCGTCATGGACAATTCAACGTCACCGTTCCCTTTGACAGCGGTAAAATTGGAAATGTAGCGACCATATACGTCGCCGTCCTGATCCACAATCCGTTGCGCCTGTCGCTGGTACAGCAAGTACTGATCGTTACCGAGAAGGAGTCGGGTATTAGCTCCCTCGGTGACCACAGAAAAATCCTCCCCTTTCACCGCACGCAAGCCCGGATTAACATCCCAGCCATACACCATACGACTCATGATCTTATTGGCCTCGCTGAGATTACGGTTATGTGAGCGCGTTATCCTTTGGCCACTCAGATTCATAATGATCGAGCCAATCAGAGCCCCCGTCACCAAGATAGCGAGCACAGTGGAAATCAGCACTTCGAGCAGACTAAAGCCACGCTTCCGACCGATCCGCTTTTGAGAGATGGTGTGTTTATTTTTCATCAGTGCAACGCATTTGAGATGGTTGAGTGGATTTCGACTCGATGCTTGTGCGCATTGCGCTTGATCGGATAGAAGGCTTCGTCCCAGAACACACGAAGGTATATCCGACGCTTCGACGCCGAGGTATTGTATACCCGATAAAACCCTTTGTAGGGTGCTGTCGAAGGAAAGTTGTGTTTACCCACAGACATCGCGGCATTATCAAACCCGACGGTATGCAACTCCTCAAGTTGCATACGAGCAAATGCCAATACTTTACTGCGCTCTTTGCTTTGGCTACTGATTCTTAAAGCAGTAACCACCGAGACGCCGATCGCCGACAGTCCGATAGCCATGATCAAGATCGATACCAACACCTCAATCAGGGTGAAGCCGGTCTTCTTTTTCTTTGCTTTTCGCACACTGTCTACGCGCTTTTCTTTTCTCATGATGCCCCCACTAAATGTAGATCGCCAACTCTTTAGCAACTCGTCTGCCAACCCGCAGCTTCCTATTATAATAAATACTTATAGAAAAATTACAGGTAATTTTACGAAGATTTTATTAACCTGTAGGACGGTTTGCACAAATTACACGGCGTCATGAAGAGCGAACATGCACACATTTGAACCCCCAAAATTGTGCAACAAATTGTTAAGCTTGATCAATCCTGACCACTAGCTTGCCTCTCGATCTTGCTTAACCCTGAAAATACTCAATGAATGGCAAACCAGGCCGCAGTAAATTTTGTTTTAAAAGGTTAAGCGCTCGTGTATGACGTTGTATATTGTGAGACGGAGTAACATATCCATGAAGAAAAACGCGGGCTTTACCCTGATAGAACTTCTTGTCGTAATCGGCATTATCGGCATTCTCGCCGCGCTGTTTCTCGGCGCCATTTCCAAAGCGATGGAGATTGGCCGAAAAGCGACCTGTATGAACAATCTCCAACAAATCGGCAAAGGCTATAAGGGATACGCGGGCGATAACGACGACCGGTTGCCACCTCAAGGTGAGGCCTCGCGAGTTGAACCTAACTGGGCCAACCAAATCGCGCTGTACATGGGTATGCGCCCCGATGATGAGGATTACGTTACTAACGAGCAAATTTCCAAGTCACGGTCCATGCTTTGTCCCACGGCCTATCGGGAACACAAATCCCAGACCAAAGACACCACCACCTTGCGTACATTCGGCAGCAACAATCAACTTGAACCTTTCCGCAAGGGATTGATACAGAGCACCGGTTTTCGACCGCGTGATCAG
>Ga0181574_10003985_pt1 | contig 12927 bp, 10 predicted proteins | sample 101ome_24_FD_145600 | JGI IMG/M metagenome (GOLD analysis project Ga0181574, IMG submission 145600) | Coastal salt marsh microbial communities from the Groves Creek Marsh, Skidaway Island, Georgia - 101410AT metaG (spades assembly) | ecosystem: Environmental > Aquatic > Marine > Intertidal zone... | reverse complement strand
GGGCAAGAAGGTGAGGCGGGGGGGGGGGACTGGAGGTAGAGGAGCGGCAGGCAGGAGGGGAGCGAGCCTTGGAGCCGCCTGGCGGACAGCACACGAGGAGCGCGGCCGGCCAACGCTTGTAGGAGCGACGGAGTAAGGGCGCGCCCAGTGAGCTCCCGAGGGAGCAAGGAGCGAAAAGGGGCCACTGGCGGGAAACAGGGGGGAAATCTCGCCTGATGATGGTGCCGCGACAGCTCGAGCACGGCCTTGCACGCCACTTTGGCCCGGTCCGCCGCCGCCTCGGATCGCTGCGACCACTCGAGCAGGGCCAACTCTGCCACCTTGTCAAGGGGTCCGTCCCGCTCGACCCGCAGCGCGCGCTCCATCCGCTCTCGGTCATCGAGGATGGCTGCGACGCCGCCTTCAACGCGGCCCACCCACTGGGAAAAGTCGTCGGCGCCCATGCGCGCTTGCGCGCTGCTGGGGCCGGCGAGGGACGACGCCGCAATCGAGGCCGCCATCACGGTTGGCGTGGTCCGCCGATGCCGGGGAAGGTCGGGGCCTGCGGCAAGGGGTTGGGGGGTGGAGGGGGGTCGATGATGGTTGGCTAAGGGCGCCGGACGAAAGGCGATGAGGCAGGAGGTGGGGGGGAGGACACAGAAGCGACGGGGGACAGGAGGTCAGGCCCAGGGGTGCACGGCCGCGGCCTTCTGTGGCCCTCGGCGGGAACATCTCCTTCAGCCACGGCGCCAGCCATGGAGGAGCTCGGAGGGGCCACGCGGCGTCGGAAGGCCAGGAGGCCGGACCCGAGGCCCACGCCCCGGTGACGGGGTGGCGGGGTCGGCGTCAGGACGACGTAGGCGGCGCGACTGAGCTGGGTCTCGCTCCATTCCGAGGTCCAAGGACACTAGCGAGCAACTGAAGAGCACGAGGAGTCCAATAGGAGCCCAAAATCACTCACGATGAAGCGATAAGGCGCCTACAGGGACGGTGAGAGCTGTCCCTGGCATCTTCGGCGTCGTCCCATGGACCTCGCTCGGCCTCTCGACCGGTTTCCTACTATCTCGGGTCCATGAACGACGAAATGAGAAGCGGTTCGCACCTCACGAGCGCACCCTCAAAGCATTTCGGCCGAGAAACGTCGGTGGGTCCTGCGGCGTCGGCCGGCCGAGGCGCGCCATCCCCGCCGCGTCCGCAAAGCGGCCCCAAGCCTCACCTTCACACGCTCACGAGTCCTTCTCTCGCAATTTATCACGCTGTGGAGTCTAAACGTCCTCCTTGACGCGCTGGAGAGTGCGCGGAGGACTACCCCTCCTCGGACTCGGCCGCCCTCGCCGCCGGTCTTCCTCGCCCCAACTCTACGATTGGTAGCATCCCAACGCACCGCGTGAGGCCCCGGCTCGCGAAAGAAAAAACCCCAAACCCCCCTCTTCCCGAGCGCCGCGCCCGGCGTTCGCGTCGGAAACCATGGTCGCCCGCCAGGCTTCCCTAGCTCTCATGACGACCCTCGCTCTGGTGCTTGCCCTCGTTGTCGTCGGTGCGCACGCGCATGGTGAGTCGCGGCGTTTTTCGGGGCATTTTGCGCGCTAAGAGGGCGGGGAAGAAGACCGGCTTCTCGCCGACCAGATGGAGCATCCGCGCGCTTGGCTTCCGAATTTCCGAGGTCGAGCGCGTTCATCCGCACCCCTATCCGCGAGCGAGGGGTTCGGAGGTGGCTGGCACACTCTGCGCAAGGGCGGCTGCGTTGCCCCCGTCGGCGCGCCTGTCCCTTTCAGGGCGACCCCGTCGCCCGCGGCGTCCCTTTGCCCCCCCCGATCTCGAAGGTTGCCGTTGGGCACCTCGGCTTGGCCTCCGTCGCGCGCCCAGCCGCTCTTGCGCGGCGCTTCGGACCTGGCATCGTCGACTGTTCGGCTGTCGACCTTCCGGCCCCCCTCGCGCCCTTCTCCCTCCCCCCGTCGCTCGTAGCGCGCCGTCGTTAAGGATCCCTCGGGCTTATCCGGCGCTCTCCCCGCTGCCGCTCCGCCACTGCTCCCTCTGTGGATACTAGCGGGCCCCCTCTCGCTGGCCCCTTGACCAGCGCAACGGACTGACCCCTCCAACCGCTCTACCCCGTTTTCTCTCCTCCCAGGGACGCTCGAGGTCGCGTCGTGCGGTCACGACGCCATCGGCAGCTCGCTGACCGCCGGATCGATGCGCAAGATGGCGGCGATCCCAGCATCTGCCCATGCCTCGGCCCAGGCCCCCCTCCACCGCGCTCTCGCCGAGCGCCATGACAACCTCGCGTCCAATATCCCCGGGGGCGCCGAGCGCCTCGCGTCGGCCCGCCGTAGCATGGCTGCGGAGGCCCCCCCCGCGGAGTTCACCAAGCCCGTCAACGTCTACTTTGACACGGATGCCATCCAGCAGAGCGACACCCTCACCTCCCTGCAGCGCTCGCTCATCCAGGCTAAGATCGTGCCCGTCCTCGATAATGTTATCAGCGAGTTGTACTTTGTGCGCACCCCCACGGAGACGTGCCAGTTTGGCCAGGGTTGGAAGAACGAGATCAAAAACGACAAGTACGAGGCTTTCGAGCGCTCCCAGACGTACGCCAACGAGATCGAGCACCCTTACTGCACCCAGACCGGGGACAAGAGATGGAAGACGATGTCGGGCCCCGAGCTCTCAGCCGTCGAGACGGGCTTCTCCGTCGACGCCAACGGCTGTATCTGCTCCGCTGCGCCCTTCCTCATCCCCCGCGGGTGTGCTGCATTCGATGGTGCCGGTGACTGCACAACCCCCCAGCCCATCGGCGAGGAGGCGTTCGACCCCGCGGACAGGGTCAAGAAGCCCGAGGGCTACTGCCACACCCGGCCTCACAACCCCTCGTACTTCGGCTCGGCCAGCTACAAGAATGCCAACACGAACAACGAGTGGGTGACGACCTCAGAGGGGAGCCCCAAAACAGAGACCTTTGGCAACGGCAACGGCCGGCCTGTTGACCTTACGGGGGTCGACATGATCATCTACGTCACGGCCGAGGAATACGCGTGCAACCCCGCTGACCCCTTCTGCAACGACAAGATTCCGGCGTGCAACGGCGCCCAGGTTGCCTTCGCGTCGACATGCGAGATTGACTATGGCAACGTCTACGGGACGCCCTACCGCCCCCTCGTCGCCACGATCAACTTCTGCCCCAAGAACCTCAAGACGGCCGATGCTGACTTTGACATCCAGGTCACCACGGCCCTCCACGAGACGACCCACGCCATGTTCATGTCTGACGCCCTCTTCCCCTACTGGCTTAAGCCCACGTCGACTGGCGCCCTTCCGGGCTCGTGGAACAATGGCCGCTGGACCACTCCCCTCACGGACCTATACGGTCCCTTTGACCCGACTACGAACCAGCCCGTCGGCACGCCTTCTGTCTTCACAACAATTCCGTCGTCCGGCAACAGTGACGGAATTGCCCGCCGCATGATCACCCCCAACGTCGCCGCCGCGGTCCAGGCACACTACGGCTGCAAGGCCTCGGACGGTGTCGAGTGCCAGGGCATGCTCATGGAGGACCAGGGTGGCCTGGCCCAGCGGGGCATCCACTGGGAGCAGCGCGTTTGCGACAACGAGCTGATGCTTGCCCTCGGTGACTCGGGCCCGGCCCCGATCTCTGCCGTCACCCTCGCGGCGGGCACTGACTCGGGCTGGTGGAAGGCCAACCCGAACGCCTCGCCCCACGCCATGTGCGCCGGGTTTGGCAAAGACGCCACGATCTCCTTCCTCAAGCCGGCAACACAGTGCACAGCGGACTCGTCCACAGTCCCTGCTGGCCTTTTCGGCTACACCGACCGCACGCCCGACAACACGGGTCGCACCACCCCGACAGCCAAGAACCCCTACTGTGCCCTCGACGAGCCCGGTCGCATCATCGACACCACCGCTCAGTGCTCTTGGGACCACGTGTCGGTGGGGGTCTGCTCCGTCCCCACGGCGGGCGAGCCCAATGGGCTGACCAACCCGAACCCCTATGCCCAGACTGGCACAACGGGCTTCAAGTGTCCGCTTGTCGTCCCCTTCAAGGAGGACAGGTGCTTCGACACCAACAAGCTCCGATTGGCGGAGAAGGCGACGGCTCAGGGCACGCCCTTGTACGATTCCCTTGGCGAGTACCACGGCCCTGAGGCGCGGTGCCTGCCTGTGGTGCCGTCCATCGCCGTCCAGCGGTACAACTACTCGCTCCTGCCCATGGGCGCCGGCTGCTTCAAGACGCGATGCTCGGGCGACTCCCTGTACGTGACCCTCCTGGCGGGCACAGAGTCTGAGACTGAGGTCAACTGCCCTCCGGGCCAATACATTGACCTCGTGGCCAAGACGGCTGGCAAGGTCGGCGGCTACACCTCGGGCAAGCTCGGGCCCTGCCCCACTGCTGGCGCCCAGGTCCAGGACTTCTGCGCCACACTCTCGTGCCCCAACAACTGCAGCGGTCAGGGCTACTGCGTGGATGGCCAGTGCAGCTGCTTTACCGGCTATGAGGGCGAATCCTGTTCCCAGATCTCGTCATCGGCCATCACTATCAGCTTTGACACGAATGTCAACTTCGGCGGCGGCACAGCCACCGACACCCAGGTCGCCCCGGACTTTGTGCCCAGTATTCCTGCGACCAACAAGGTCAACGTCGCGATCGATTGGGTCATCGGCGGTCCGTGCGCCAACTCGGATGGGTGCCCCTCGGGCACCAACTTCGACAACTACGCCCAAATTGAGTGGCTTCTCGCGGACGAGGGCAAGCGCGACAAGATCAGGAAGACCATCGCCGACCGGGTTGCAGCGTCGCAGCAGCTTGCCAACGCTGCTGTCGTCGTGAAGGATGTTGCGATCAAGTACTACTCGTCCTCCAAGCCCACAAGTACGGCTGTGGCGTCCAACGAGTGGGAGACGTGCCGCATCGACGACTTCACCGTCTCACAGGACAAGTCGGGGTGCACCGCACTGTCATCGACCCTTAACCTCGACCCCGCCACAGCCACCCAGGCCGAGCTCGTCGCCGCCCTTCAGTCCCACATCAAGTCCAACGGCGGCCAGTTCGCGGCTGAGCTGTCTCAGTGCTTCCTTCTCGGCGCCACTACCGAGTCGACGTTTGACTCCGAAAACAACTCGAAGGCCCTCGGCAACATGGTCTCTACGGTTGTCGCGCTGTCGTCGCCGGACGCCCCCTGCCCGCCCACCCCGGGCCTGTACGGCTCCTGCGCCGCGACGAGCACGTTCAAGTACAGCCAGTTCCAAGCAATCAGTGTCGCGCGCACCGCGAAGTGCATCGAGTGTGTGCCCGGCTCAGACGGCGTTGGCTGCGCCGCGTGAGTGAACGGAGGCGGAGGAAGAGAAGGAGGAGAAGAATGCGGAGGAGGTGGTGGAGATAAGTGGCGGGTGGATACCAGTTTGAGCGAACAGATTGAGAGGAGATGTAGCGGGGGGGGCGACCTCGGTCCTGGGACATCTGCCGTTCGCGCCTAGCTAACTCGCGCGTTCGGCTGTCGGAGTCCGTGAAGGGGCTGTCGCGGCCTCTTGCTTTACCGCCATCACGGCCTTTCACCGATTCTCCTGGTCAGTCCAGCCGCCTCGCGCCTGAGCGAAGCTGACTCGGTGTAGCCGCCATCATTTTCGCCGCAGTCCTCGTCGCCGTCTGGCTTCTCGTAGACGCTCCGAGGCGCCGGGAGACCCTCACCACAGATCCGTCGCGGCGGGTCGCGAGCGGGCAGAGCGGCGACCCCTTCGGACGAGAGAGTGGCGAGCTCGTCCCTCACAAGCTCGACCGCGCCCTGGGGCAGAGGGGGTGAACAGCACTGGGTCGTCCCGGGCGGACGATGGCCTCCTCCCGTCTCTGCACGTGTCCCGCCCCCCCCCTCGCCATGAACATGCTATCCCCGACAAAAGATGTGGTCGGCCCGGAGACGTCAGGGTCGATGACCTTCTGGCTGTCCCCGGTGAGCGCCCTCGATCCGGGGAGAGGTGGGAGGGATGAGGCCTGGACGTATCTGCCACTGTGGGGGGCGAGTGCCCACACATCGCGGCGCGTATGGGCCTCCCGATCGGCCCGTCGACGAGCCTCGATTTCCTCACGCTGCTGAAGATGAGTTGTGGAAGTTGTGGCCAACACCACGTCGCGGCTATCGGACGTCATCGGACGTCCTGAGTCGGCACACCAAGCAAGGACGGCGGGCGATGAGGCACAGCCGTCTCCCGGAGTACAAGTGACTTTACTGCGCCTCTTGGCGGCACTGTTATGTGATTCTCAGATGTAAGCGTGAAAGAGTTCCGTGAATCGTCGTGAAGCGTGCCCAGAGGCAAACGACGAGGGGCAAGCCCTGGAGGAGGCCGGCCGAGCTCCGACGACGAGCCCCCGCCAACTTCGGCGGCAGGTCCAGAGAACACAAGGAAAGAGATGGATTCCAGTGGGCTGGCCTCCCTCGCGGCGCTCCTGGCGCCCGAAGCGCCCGACGACGCCGTGTCTCGCGCTGAAAGGGGAGCGGGCCATTCGGCCGGCCCCTCCGGCTCCTTCGGGCCGCGTGAGGGCGTTTTCCCCGGAGTTAAGATCAAAGCACCTCGTCGGGATCCGAAGGTGTGTTTCAATTCCGCGCGACGGCGTAGGGAACCACGACAGCCGAGGCCTCACGCCTCGCCCGCCAGGCGCATGCGAGAGCGCAGAGGCACTTGGCCACCGCCCTCACCGCCGCCACCCCCCGTCACCTTCCCCGACCCAGGCAATCTGGGACGAGGACGAGGTTCCCGACGCGGTCGTGGATGACCTCCCCGACGGCCGCGACGTACCATGGCACGACCTCAGTCTGCGGCGGGCTGTGAGCGCCGGGGACGTCTTCGGGGGTTGGTCGGGCCGCCCCGGCCCCGGCGCGAGCGACGCCGACCACGTGGTTTTGCGCGTGCGAGTACCCGGCGTGGCATCGGCGGCCGAGCTCGACCTCGACGTGGCGCCGGACGGCCTCCGTGTGATGGTGCGGTCGGCGCAGTACAAGCTGTCGGTGCCCCTTCCCCGGAGGGTCCGTCCTGACGGCGGGAGCGCCAAGTTTAACCGAGACGCGGCCGAGCTCCGGGTGGAGATGCCCGTAGCCGGAGATGGAGGGGCTGAGGAAGCGCTGGCCGCCATGGGCGGCTCGGCAGGTCTGGAGCGCGTCGCTGCCGAAGTGGGAATCGACCTCTCCGCCCTCGGCTTCGGGGCGGGGGGGAGGGCTGAGGCTCCGCCGCCACCAACCACGACCCAGGCTCCGGTTCCGTCGGCCCCGCAATATGAACTTATCTAGAGAACAGTAAAATGCAGACACTCCCCCCCCCATCATCACCCTCCCCGTCATCTCTCTCCACCCCAGCACGGGTGCTCGTCCGAGTCGCGATGCTCGACATCAACGTCGACGTGAACGAAACAGCGTTCGACCTCAGGGAGCGACTCGACACGCCGTTGCAGCGACTCGCCGGCGTCGTGGGCGAGCCGCAGTGGGGTCGAGGGCGAAATCACAATATCGATCTCGATCCAGCAGCGGGTTCCGAGCGTGTAGCCGCGGAGCTTCTCCAGCTGCAAGATGAGCGGGGAGTGGGTCACCGAGATAAAGGCCACCAGCGACAGGAGCTCTGTCGGTGCGGCCCGGCCGACGAGGCTGTCGGTGTCCTCGCGGGCCCTCGACGTCCATGAGAGAAAAATTAGGAGGGCGATGACGATGGCCGCCACCGGATCCATCATCCATAGGGTCTCGGGGTAAGCGGCGGCGACAGTAGCACCGACAAGCCTGCGGGCAGCGGAGGCGAGGTGTCCGAGGGTCGGCGGCGGTGGGTCCGCTTTTCCGCGGCGGGCGGGAAACGAGCCCCCCCGTGTCACATCTGTCGCTCTCTCTCCCTCCCTCCTCCCTCCCCACAGCCACGGAGTCTAACTCGCCCTACAGCATTCGACAAGGTGTCGTTGCGGTGGTCGGAGGAGTACGCAGTGACGGCGGGATCGGCGGATCCCCGGCAAAAGAGCCATAGGGAAAACTTGACGGCAACAACGGCACCGAGGGTGCCGGCAAGGGCCGCGACCTCGCTCGCTGTCGGGGCCGGGTCGCCGGGGTCGGGGCTACCGCCGGAAAGCTGCCGCGCGCCCTCAACGATGACAAAGAGCGACACCGTCGCCATGGCACTCGAGAAGACGACAATGCCGATGGGCTCGAGCCGACGCCGACCGACGGGGTAGGCAAGCCGATCGCCGTCACGGGACCGACGCGAGGAACGGCTCGTCCACCACAGGACTCCCCCCGCGGCGAGGTCCAGGACGGAATCGAGTGCCGAAGCAACGACTGCCAGTGACCCGACGGCAACGGCGATGGCCACCTTGAGCGTCAGCAACAGCACGTTGGCGCCAAACGAGATGTCCATACGCAGCCTGGCCGCGTGGGCCTCAGCAGCGCGGGCTCGCCGTGCGGCTTTTTCAGCCGCATCGTCCAGCTCCGGCGGGCGGTGCTCCCGATCGGTTGCCTCAAGGCACGCCTCGGCCAGTCCATCCTGCCGCGCATAAAATGCCCGCACGTCCTTCGAAAGTGGTGCGAGCTTGGCGCACCGGCAGCAGCCGCGATCACAGGGCGCCGCCTCAGGTAACTCCTCCGCCAGCACCACCTCCGCTCTGCCGTGCAAGTACGAGCGAAGGGCTGAGATGAAGTGTGCGCCCTCGGGGTTCGGGAGGGGGACCACGGGGGTCAAGGCGGGCGTCGCGTCCTCCTCATCGACGCGGACGTCGCCGGTCATCGGGGCGGAGGGGCGGCCAGAGCGCGCCTTGGCCGACTGGCTCCGAGCGGCGGGGGAGACCGTGTACAACGCGGGCGTCCAGGGACGTCCTCTTAATCTGTCCCTTGAGCACCGCCGTGGGCCTCAAAGTGCGGAATATGGCTCAGATTAGGCGCCGTGACCCCGCCCTGGCCACTCTCAAGCGGGCGGGGGAGACACACTCGGCGACGCGTTTTGACCTCGCGCGCTTCCCCGCGCCTCGAAGAGAGCAGGAAGCGTCGCGAGCGTCGCTCGGGCGTAAAGTGGCCGCTGCAAGCAAGTGCTGCGCCAGCTGCCGCTTGCATCGCAGTTGCCGACGGCCTTTCGGCGGCACATCCCGCCAAGAGAGCCGTCGGCGGCGTCCTCCACCCGGTCTCCCGCGCTCTAGAAAATATTCCGGAAGTCATTGGCGTCGCTGCCGCACCACTGGACCCCTCAGTGACTGCCATGGCTTCGTCGTCAGCACCGCGGGTGATATCAGGCGAGAGCCGGGGTTTGGTTCGCCAGAGTCGTGAGGACGCGCACGTCATCTCCGCCCCGAGGGCGCATACGTAAACTACACCTCTTGCTCCTACTTGCATGGCTGAGCCGCGGTGATGGTGGAGCAGTCACCTCGCTGCTCAAGCTGGCTCCTCAATCCCCGGCTTCAACGCCGCCCGGGCGTCGAACCCCGGTTGCCTCGCCCCTGACCTCCTATCCAAACCCCCCCAATAGGCGTGAACGAGGTGCTACGGATGGGTCGATACCGAGGCTTTTTGATGGACCAGTTCGGTGTCCTCCACGATGGCCGAAAACCTTACCCTGGCGCCGTCTCCGCCCTCGAGGCCATTCGGACCGCCGGAGGTCGAGTAGTCCTCGTTAGCAACAGCAGCCGGCGCGCCAACCAGGCATTGTCAAAGCTCGCGACGATGGGATTCGATACTTCCCTTTTTGTGGGAGCGGTGACGAGTGGGGAGCTAACACACCGAGCGCTTGAGGCACGGGACGCCGACTGGGCCAAGCCCCCCGCGGGCGACGGGCGCGCGCTTCGCGCGCTCTGGCTGACGTGGGGCGAGCGCGGCGCCGTGAGCCTGGCGGGCACGGGTGTCGACGTCGTGGCGACACCGGAGGAGGCCGACGTGGTGCTCGTTCATGGCACCCAGGCCATCGGCAGACCGGCACGCGAGGGCGAGGCGGGAGCGGAAGACACGTCGCTTGCCGACCTCGAGGCCCTCTGCCGCCGGGTCGCCCACATCCACGCCGACCGCGTCGCGTCGGGCGACACGCGCGGGCTCCCGCTCGTATGTGCCAACCCCGACATCGTCACCGTCGACGCCAAGGCCCTCGCCCCAATGCCGGGGCACCTCGCGCGGATTTGCGCAGCCGAGGGGGGAGCAGTCGTCTACATGGGCAAGCCCGCTGCCATCATCTATGACGCAGCACGGACCCTCCTCACCAAGGCCGATGGCGCGGGAGCCTCGACCTCAATCGCGCCGAGCGAGTGCCTCATGGTGGGTGACAGCCTCGAACACGATGTCGCGGGCGCCGCGGGCGCCGGCGTCGACTCATTGTTCGTCGGGGCAGGCATCCATGAATCTGAGACGATGCGAGGTGAGGCCGACATCGACGGCGCCGCTGTTGCTGCGCTGGTGGGCACGCTCGGCGTCGCCACGCCCACCCTCGCCTGCGCCCGCCTCGAACCGTGAGAAAGGGCAAGGCGGATGCTGTGTCGTCGCGAAACCCCCCTTCCGCCAGCCCACCTCGCCCAAGCACCGCCGTTCCTGCTGCCGCCGGCGCTCGTGCGCGTAGCGGCCCGCACTGACTGCTTCGTCTTACCGCGGCGGAGCCGCGGCCGCGGAAGAAAGCGTTGGCCAGCCGCGCCATGCGCACCGCCACGAGGGCCGCGTGGTATACGAGTGGAGTCAGTCACTGACGGAGATCGAGCTCTTTATCCAGGCAATACGCTGGGAAGAGGGTGCCTGCCCAGCCGAAGCCTTCTCACGCGACGGCAGAGACCTTGACTTCTTTGCACCGCCTTCGACATCAACTACCCGCCCCACGTCTTCCAGGTCCCGCAAGGTGCGAGAGCGAAGGATCTAGACGTGCGCATCACGCCAACACGGGTCGTCGTCGGCCTCAAGGGCGCGGCCTCTCCATACCTCGCCCACGACCTCGCCCGCCCCGCCAACGCCGACGACTCGGTCTGGACTCTTGAAGACGCCGCCGCCGTGGCGTCGGGCTCGAGCGAGGCCACTTGCAAGGAGCTCCGCGTCTCGCTCACCAAGCGCATCCCGGGCGAACCCTGGACAGCCCTCTTTGCAGGCCACGAGGCCCCGGGCGCCGGTACTGACGCTGACCCTGACCGGCGCCGGCTCCTCCTCCAGCGCTTTCAGGAGGAGAACCCGGGATTCGACTTCTCCGGCGCCGTAGTGACGGGAAGCGTGCCGGACGCCCACACGTTCATGCGGTGACCCTTCTTTACTTCATTCCCGCGCGTGCTTTTTCCCGGCCCCTCCGCCCTTGTCCCGCCTCCCCCGTTTTGCCCCCTTCCCCCTGTCCCGATTCTTCCCGGCAACCTTCCCACCGGCGGCATTCCCGCCCGCGGCCCCGCCGACGGCGAAGCGCGCCAGATCATCGGGATCGAGCCGCACCCGCATTTCCTCAGTCGCCTCAGCTGCGCCCTCGGACAACTCCTCATCAAGGTCAGGTACAGACGTTGCAAGGGCCTCGGCGGCGAGGTGACCCGACGGCCGCGCTGGCAGACGCCGCGCTGCTGCCTCCCACCGCCGCTGCGCGAGGTAGGCGTGCATCTTCCGCAGGGCCTTGCCCAACAGAGCGAGGCCCTGGGATGGGGTCAGGCCCAGCTCGCGAGAGGCAGCATCGGCCTCACGGCCTTGGAGACCCACGGCGAGGAGGAGGGCCGCCTGGCCGTAGGACAGGGACGTCGGGAGGCGCCCTGCAAAAAAGGCGCGGGCGAGGGGGCCGACGAGGTCGAGCACCATGCGGTAGTCGGCGAGGGAATCGGCATGAGCCTTAAGGCGGCGAAGGTCGTGCGCGTCGAGGGCCCGGCCATCAACACGGACGACGGGGGGGAGCATGCGCGCCGCCGCAGACGACGGCGATGCCGGTGCCCCAGCCTTCGACGTTCCCAGCTCGCCCACGTGATTCTCGGTCTCAGCCTCGAGGGAAGCGTCCGCTTCGGCGCCCTCGGCGAGGGCCAGCCGCGTCTCCTCGTCGGTAAAGTTGATCTTGGGGTCAAGGAGGGTGAGGGCAGTCGAGGGAGACATGCCCCGAAAGGGACCCCCGATCGTCGCCAGGAGCCGCCGCCGAAAGTCGCACGTAAAGGGCTCTGCCCAGCCCGTCCCCTCGACGTCATCGTTGGCCAGTGCGCGGAGCATGACGCAAGTATGCTCGCCAGTGGCCTCGTTGGGCGTCTGCCTCAGGTAGAGAGGCAGGCATCCTGCCCGGCGCCAGAAACTGTAGAGTGCTGGGGAGAGGCCAAAGGACGCCGCAAGCCAGTGGAGCCGGGGCGGGCGCGGGTCGTCGGCGGCGCGCGATAAAAGAGGCGGCAGATTCTGGCGCGGAGCGAGGCACTCAGTGTGCAAAGCGTCATCGTCACTGCCAACTCCGGCAGCGGTCGACGAGCGGCGGGCGCTGCCGGAGCCACCAGCGGCCGCCCCGTCCCCGCCGTCCTCACCCGCTTCCGTCAGGCCCGCGAGCTCCCCGGAAAGGTAGGCGGCAAGCTGCTCGAGGGTCCGCTTACCGTATCCCGCGCGCAGGCAGCCCGGGTGGGAGGCAATGCGCACGACACGGGCGCCTGAGAGACCAGGGAAATCGGGGTCCTGGTACTGCTGAGCCACCGTCCACGGGACGAGGTCTCCCGCCGGGAGCGTTCCCGCGGCCAGGGACGCCAGCACCGCGGGCCTCGACACGGCGCCCTCGAGGGCGACCTGAACGACGCAGAGAATATCGGGAAGGCACCCGGACGCTTCGCCCGAGGCGTCGACAGGAGCAAGGAGGACGAAGAGCCGATGAGCAGGGGCGTCAGCCAGCAGGAGGAGGTCGTCAGGGGAGTTGCGGTAGTGAGAGGCAACCATGAGGGCCTGACAGCGTTGCAGAAAGGCCTCCGAGGCCGGGTGGCCCGAGAAGAGCGTGTCACGGTCGACACGCCAGAGGTCGCACGCAGACGGGTGG
>Ga0181574_10003984_pt1 | contig 12934 bp, 3 predicted proteins | sample 101ome_24_FD_145600 | JGI IMG/M metagenome (GOLD analysis project Ga0181574, IMG submission 145600) | Coastal salt marsh microbial communities from the Groves Creek Marsh, Skidaway Island, Georgia - 101410AT metaG (spades assembly) | ecosystem: Environmental > Aquatic > Marine > Intertidal zone... | reverse complement strand
ACTTCTAGTTGTTGAATTACTAAGATTGTTAGTTGACGTATTTATACCTCCTCTCGTAAAACCTACTGTGTAATTTTGTGTACTTTGACCATTATTAATTATAAAATAAGTTGTTGCAGTTTGATTATTATCATCTAACACTTCACCTTGATAAGTTGATGCTATTAAATTTGTAAACAGACCTGAATTTTGATATGATGAACTTACACCATTTATCTTATATTGATAAGGTGGAGTACCACCCGCCGCACTTAACTCAACACTTCCTACACCACCAAAACATGCTGGGTCTGAAGGACTTGCGCTTAATACTAAAGGAAAACCTACACATTCACCTAAATTTACTGACCAACTTTCATTACTATCAGTACCACTGTTAATCCAAGCACCTGTCGGTATCGAACCAGTAGATACAGGACTTTCAAACTTATTCATTAATCCCGTTCCAACTGTTGACCATGTGATAACTTCCCATTTTGATGATGTGATGTTATATCTCATAGTTAATGAGTTGCTTGAGTTGGTCCACGTATAATTACCGTTACTGTCCGTACCTGTCGGTGTAAACGTATAGTTGGTATCCACACTATTAGTTAAACATATCGTTGGTTGTGGAGGCTGATTAGGTGTTGAAGGATTACACTCAATACAGTTATCGTATTGTGCAGATATTGTCACTGCAGAATATGTCTGACCCGTCCAAAGTTCAGTACTGTCGAATTGGTAACACCCGTCTATTTCATTAAACGAATATATTGGTGTTGTTGTAAAACTATTTCCTTGTAATACAAATATTTCATTATCACTTAACTGTATATTTTCAAAGAATTCATCCAATGCATTTCCAACAACAGTCGAAGTAAAGTTAGTTACATCTGGGTCTACTTCCCATCCAAAGTTCTTTAATCCAGCACCTTGTTGGTATTGAGCAGGTAATGAGGTATATACACTATTTGTTGTTAATGCAGTATATACGTTTGTTATAGTTAAGGCAGATAAATTTAAGTTTTCAGGACCTACGTTTGTAATTGAACCACCATATTTTGTAGTATAATCACTTGAACTAATTGTTTCACCTTCAATAGTTGCCACTGAATGTTGCACAAAAGGTATTCTTGCAACAGACGAGTCACAAACAGGATACACTAAACCATTAAATGAACCTCCTTCATTAACCACAATGTCTTCCCACACTTTTAAGAATCTTTCGTAATCACCAACATATCTGTCAGAAGGTGCTTTTGTATTTGTTGTATCCCATCCAATACCTTTAAGTGTAAATGGGTCATTGTATAAATCAGATTTAACAGGTACAGAATTAGTACCGTCTATTCTTCCATGATAAAGACCAACTGCACCATCCGCTTCATCTGTAATACAGATAACAATATAATTAGTATCACCACCAATAAAGTCACCGTATATTCCCTCACCTTGACCATTAAGACTTGAAGGTGCCGTAAATGGTAATCCTTGACTTCGTGAGTCATTTAATCCGTTATTTATATTTAATCCTCTATTAATTCTTTGGTATGTACTGTTTTCATAATTAAAGGATACATTATTAGGATTACATTCCCCACTTGAGTTTGTACACCATCTATCATCCGCTTCACTATGACTAATAGTTTCACCTAATAAACCGTATATTTTAACTTGAGAACCATCGCTAAGTGTACCACCCGTCAAAGAACCTAAATAAGGATATGTCGACCACCATAACCAGTTTTCACCATTATTAGTATTTTTACCGATAACTCCCTCATATAATAAACCTCCAAAACCATCATCGGTTTTTCCTGAATACCATTCCCTTATTGAGTTTGAAGCTTCAGTAGCTTTAGTCTCATCTAGCGATGTTCCGTCATAAAACACATAAAGGTTAGGATTAGATATATTGGCACATTCTATTAATTTATCTAAATAGAAACTATCGTATTCTACAACACACTCAGTAGTAACACTATAATCACCATAATAGTCGGTTACTGTTGCACTATAAGTACCAGGTAATAATCCTGTTAATGTTGAAGTACTTTGACCGTTGTTCCACGATATACTATAAGGTGCAGTACCTCCATTTATCAATAGTTGTATACTACCGTTAGGATTTAACGGTGTTGATGCGTTGGTTACCACACATTCTACCTCCAACGGCATTAGTGTTATAATATTACATGAATTTCCTGATATCTCTGACATACTATATTATTAAATAGGACCACATCCTGTTGTTGTAAATGATACTGAACAAACGGCTTGTCGTGCGCATCCTCGGTAAACCCAATTACTAGTATCAGGTGCGTTTCTGGTATTAGCGTTTTGATTATTGAAGGTAACACCAGCTAAATTCCATCCAGCGACTTCCCATTCAGAGTTATTCCATCTTATTGTACCACCATTACTTGATACCCACTGATTTCTACCATTATATTGTGTATTAGAAAGGGTATAAGTGTGTGTTGCATCAAATCCGTTTCCTTGGAAGGTACCATTAAAGTACGTAGGTACTTGACATGAAGGTGTAGGTGTTGGTGTTGGTGTAATTGATGGAGTAACCGTCATTGATGGTGTAGCTGACGGAGTCATACTTGGTGATGGTGATGGAGCCACTCCGAAACATTCACATATTTTACAGTCGTTGTCGTCATAAATTTTTACACAAAACCCTGTATTTTTGTATACATTAGGTAAATTAAATGTGTACGGTATATCTGAATCTGAAATAGTATCGATGTAAACCTTCACTTGGTTTTCATCACAACTATTAGATACCCACACATCATAATCTGATGTCCCTGTAATTGTATTTATTGTTACCGTTTCTACCATTTTTTATTGTATAGGATTTTGTTGTTCACATTGTGTACAACTATTATAATTATTTACAACAGTAAGTGAAGTTGTACTTCCACTATATTGATTATCAACACCAATATATTCCCAACAACCGTCAACCTCATCAAAAGTATACACTTGGTTTGGAGATACATTAGGGACATTTAATCCGTACATTACTGAATCATTCGTTTTTTGACTACCACTAAATACTATATCATAGAACCAAGTATTTGGTTGTGATGATGTTAAATAACCAAACTGAGTCGCTCCCGTGAATCTTTCTAATTCATCACCTACTGCGTAGGATGGTGCGTGTGTCCATGTGTTTTTATCTGTTAAGTCAAATGAAACTAACAAACTATATGGGTTTGTTTGACCTGGTGCCACATTTGAATCTTTTTTTGTTCCCATACTATCCGTAGTGTAAATATCAAATGTTGTTCCTGATTTTATTACTTTAACCCTAACACTTCCTTTATCATTATAATTTTCAGTACCAAATGGTGATGAACCTCTCCATATGTCACCATTGTAATTCACACCATTTGTAAATGCTTGTAAATTATTAGCTTGATTAAATACAATTTGTGATAAACCTACCCTACCCACAAAGTTAAGTGTTAAACTGTGCGTTTGACCTGAAGGACCATAAAGACCTTTATCATCTTTAATTGCTGCCAACACCAAACCTATGTTATCATCATCAGCCGCGGTACTTTCTAAAGTAACTTCATGTTCGTATTCTTGATACCCACACGTTGAGTAGAAACCGTTTAATAATCCACTATTTTGTAAACATTTAATACCTTTATTAGTACCTCCTGCATTTGTAATTTTATCCGACGCCAATACAACTGTATTACTACTACCACTTACAGTATATTGAGTATTTAATAATGTTTCTGTTTTCCAGTTTGTTGCTGTGGTCAAATATCTAGTAGCTGTTGGGTTACCGTATTGTAATCCTGTGTTTTTAGTAGGATTAAATGTGGTCCATTGCCACCCAAGATAACCACCTTTAACATTATACCACACAACAAATTTATTAATATGAGTGTTAAAGTAGAATTTACCACTATCACCATTTTTTTGTTCTAGTGGTGGATTTAGTGTTGGACCGACATTTTCACCTTCGGACATTGTTAAATTGTAAGAACCTAAATACTTAGGACTACCAGTGTAGAAATAAGAATTACTATTACCTGAAAGTATTGTATCATCAGATTGTAAACCTGTTAATACGTTTGTATTAGGATAATATTGTCCTGCGAAGAATGAGAATCTAGTCCAATTAGATATAATATCATCAGGATTAGTTTGTTCACCGTAATTTATATTAGTCTCAGTACATGGAACACCACCACACTCTTCAAATAAGTTATATACCGCAGGTGTTGGAGTAGGTGGCGGAGTTGTACAATCCGAACAATTAACATGTAATGAATTGAAACTTGAAATGATATGTGTTGAACTACCTTGTACATCTTCAACGTATGTTACACACACTTGACTACCTCCGATAGTAGCATTAAACGTAGAACCTGTTGATAGTGTACCTCCACTATATAATATTGGTGAAGATACATAATATACCTCACCATTTGTACATCCCGTTAGGTAAGCAATATCACCACACTCAAAATATCCATTATCAATTTCATAAGTAATTGCTCCTGATACTGTTTGTCTAGCCCCCTCAGATGGTGTTGGAGTTGGAGTTGGTGTAGGTGATGGAGATATTGTCGAACCTGTCGTAATATCAGCACCTACTGTACCACACACATTACTTGGTGAAGGTGTTGGTGTCATTGACGGAGTTAATGACGGAGTAGCGGATACCGCAAAACTCGGAGTAACTGATGGAGTCATCGAAGGTGTTGCAGTTGGCGTTGGAGTGCTCGATGGTGTCGGAGGACACGGTCCATCACTCATAACAGAAGGGTCCAAATCAGGACATTCTGACAGACATGGCATGTTACCAAATACGATACAAGTACCACCTAAAGAATCGCTTAGACACCATTTGTCACCATCATAGAATAGGTAACCAGGTTCTGTACCACCAGTGTAATATGGATAACCGTTATATGTTCCAACGATAGTATATGTACCATTATATCCTGAATAACTTGAAATACCAATGTGTATACATTTTTGATTACCACATGGATGTGCTGAAGGTGTTACTGATGGTGTTATAGACGGTGTTATACTAATAGTTGGTGTAACAGTTATAGATGGCGTTGCCGTAGGTGTAGGAGTTATTGAACTAGTTGGTGTAACCGTAGTAGTAGGAGTAATAGATGGGGTTGGAGTTATTGAACTCGTAGGGGTAATAGACGGTGTAGGAGTTATTGAACTCGTAGGGGTAATAGACGGTGTAGGAGTTATTGAACTAGTTGGACTAACAGTAGTTGATGGAGTTACAGAAACACTCGGAGTTGTACTGTTTGTTGGTGTTACCGTTATAGATGGAGTAGCCGATGGTGTAATCGATGGTGTACTAGTTACCGTAACTGATGGTGTGACACTCGGAGTACTAGTCGGACTAACACTACTTGTCGGCGTGATTGAAACACTTGGTGTTGATGACGGTGTTGAACTTAAACTAACACTAGGTGTAGTTGACGGGGTTGAACTCACCGTAACTGACGGAGTAACACTCGGTGTTGATGATGGTGTTACCGTATTTGTAGGTGTAACAGATGGGGTAGGTGTAAGAGATGGTGTTGATGTTACAGAAACAGTATTAGAAGGCGTTACTGATGGTGTCGGTGTATTTGTAACCGATGGTGTTGGAGTTATAGTGACCGAAGGAGTAGGTGTTAATGTTACTGAAGGTGTTACCGTATTTGTTGGTGTAACTGAGTTAGTTGGGGTTGGCGTTACAGATATCGTCGCACTTACAGATGATGTTGGTGTTACCGTATTTGTTGGTGTAACTGAAACAGTAGGAGTTACTGATGGAGTTACAGTTGGTGTAATAGATGTTGTTGGAGTGATTGATGGGGTTACAGTTGGCGTAACAGTTGGTGTAATAGATGTTGTTGGTGTAGGTGATGGTTCAGGTCCACATGGTTCACCTGTACATGCTCCATATATACCATAATTCATATTAGGTATGTAACCACCCATAGATGGATACCAACCTCCTTGAGTGTATGGTGGGAAATTAAATGTATCGGCACTATATAATACGTCATCTTGCCAAGCCCTAACTTCCTCGACAACACCATCATGTGTACATAAATAAAATGTGGAACTTGTAATTGCTGTCGTAGCACTAAAAGTAACTAAATTATTATCACAGTTATAATAATCAATCTCAATAAGATTATTTGGATTAGATGTATTGCCAGTAGTATAGAAAGCTATATTTGTATCAATTTCTAGACACTTACAACCTTGAGTAGGTGTTGGTGTGTTAGTAGGTGTTATTGATGGTGTGATTGTTGGTGTTGGTGTTACTGATGGTGGAAGTTCACACTCAGTACAATCATCAAACTCATTGGTAATCGATAATGAAGTTAATTCGTCATAGTTACTTGTTTCACCACTATAGGTCCAACATCCGTCTATTTCATTAAAGTTATATACGTTACCTAAAACTGGACCAACAACATTTGTTGAGTATACTACATTTGTTGGTACTTGGTCACCACTAAATGCAATGTCATAGAATAAGGTATTAGGTTGCGAGTTAGTACCATAACCAAATCTTGTACTACCACTAAATTTAAGAAGTTCATCACCAACCGCGTATGATGGTTTACCTGTCCAAGTGTTATCATTGTTTACGTCAAAGTCAAATATCTTAGTATACGTAGCATTAGAACCAGAACCTACAGTACCATACGTACCTAAAGATTCTGTTGTGTATATTTTAAAATTACTACCACTTTTTACAACTTTAACTCTTACCTGACCTTTATAAATGTAAGTACCCCATCTAAAAGGAGACGTAACCGCAGACATTACAGATGTTGTTGTTAAACCGCTTCCATCATTAAAGGCATAAACATCTTGTCCTGTATTATAAAGTACTTGTACAACACCATATTGATTTTGAGGTGGAGTTTGCAGACTTGTTTGATTATTAAATCTTAATGTTAATGTATTAGTATACCCAAATTTATCATTTTTATTTGCTGCTAAGACTACATGTATAAAATCATCATCAGAAAAATCACTACCAAGAGTTACTTCATGTGTATAATTTTCGTATTCACAAGTACTGTATAATCCATTAAACATCGAACTGTTAGCATTTGATGTTTCAATCATTTCAGGGGTCGCACCTGCGTTTGTAAGTTTACTAGATGCCGATACTACAGTATTCGAAGAACCACTTATTGTAAATTTAGGAACAGCATTACTTAACGGAACCACATCCCAATTAGCGTCGGTAGTTAAACCTGTTGTTGCCGTTGGATTACCTGTACTGAGACCCGTATTTTCTGTTGGATTAAATGTTGTCCATCTGTAAGTAAGATTAGTGCCAATATCATAAATTAAATAAGAAATAACAAACTTATTAATATAAGTGTTATAATAGAATTTACCTACATTACTTACAGGATTAGCAGGACCCACATTATCACCTTCATCCATCACAAGATTATATTGACCTAAGTAGTTTGTACTACCCGTATAGAATAAAACTGATGAGTCACCAGACAACACACTACCGTCAAATTGTAATCCTGTTGTTTGAGAAGATAAGATATTTCTTCCAAAAAATGCGAAACGACTCCATTCATTTATTAATACATCTAAATCACCACCAGCATCAAATGTCTCTTGACCTTGTAAACATGCAACTTCATTACATTGAACAAAATATTTTGCTAATTCATTAGGTGTACTTGTTGGTGTTGGGGTAATACTAATAGTAGGAGTAATTGATGGTGTTATACTTATGGTCGGTGTCGTGCTTACACTATTTGTTGGAGTAACTGACACACTAGGTGTTACAGAACACGTTGGCGTAATTGATGGTGTTACACTTATACTAACACTTGGTGTTGCTGATGGAGTAGTAGTTACCGAAACACTCGGAGTAACAGATGGAGTTGCACTTACTGAACCACTTGGAGTAATAGATGGTGTAGGTGTTAAACTACTAGTTGGACTAACCGACAATGTCGGAGTTACACTATTAGTCGGAGTTGTTGTTGGAGTTGAAGTAATAGTAGGAGTCGGCGTTATAGTACCTGTTGGGGTAACTGATGGTGTTTGTGTTACTGATGGTGTTGGCGTTGAACTCTCACCAGGAGTAGGTGTTGGTGTAGGAGTTACAGTACCTGTTGGGGTAACTGACAAAGTTGGTGTAACTGATGGAGTTAATGTTACCGATGAGGTAGGAGTTATACTATTAGTTGGTGTTATTGACGGAGTAGGTGTGACAGATGTTGTAGGAGTAATTGAAGGTGTAGATGTAGCACTACTAGTTGGTGTGACAGATGTTGTAGGAGTAATTGAAGGTGTAGGTGTAATCGTTGATGTAGGGGTAATAGAAACACTTGGCGTTATAGATATACTCGGAGTACTAGTTACTGTCGGAGTAATAGATACACTTGGAGTAATAGTAGGTGTAGGAGTAACCGATAAAGTAGGACTAACACTTACTGTCGGTGTTATTGACGATGTAGGAGTAACACTTATCGATGGTGTTACAGTTTGTGTTGGGGTAATAGTTGGAGTTGGTGTCAATGAACTTGTAGGTGTTATAGTTGAAGTTGGAGTAATAGTAGGTGTGATTGTAATACTACTAGTTGGTGTAATAGATGGTGTTGGAGTTACACTACCTGTCGGAGTAATAGATACACTTGGAGTAATAGTAGGTGTAGGAGTAACACTCTCAGTTGGTGTAACTGATGATGTAGGGGTAATACTCGGTGTTGGTGTTATTGTACTAGTTGGAGTATTCGATGACGTTGGTGTAATTGTACTAGTTGGAGTTATTGAAATCGTAGGAGTAATTGATGGTGTTACCGTTACTGATGGAGTTACTGTTTGTGTAGGTGTGATTGAACTCGTTGGAGTAATACTACTTGTTGGGGTGATAGACGGAGTAACAGTTACAGAAGGTGTTGTAGTTTGAGTTGGTGTAATAGATGAAGTTGGAGTCAACGAACTCGTAGGTGTAATACTACTTGTCGGAGTGATAGATGAAGTAGGTGTGATTGAACTAGTTGGTGTGATTGACGGTGTAGGTGTCACACTTGGAGTTGCAGTAATAGACGGAGTAGGCGTAATTGACGATGTAGGAGTAACAGACGTTGTTGGTGTTATTGATGCAGTTGGGGTTACTGAATTAGTCGGAGTTGCTGTTTGAGTTGGAGTTATAGATTGTGTTGGTGTTATCGTACTAGTCGGAGTGATAGATGGAGTTGGAGTAACAGTACTAGTCGGAGTGATAGATGGTGTAGGCGTTACTGAATTAGTCGGAGTAATAGATGGGGTTGGAGTTACAGAAACTGTTGGAGTTACTGATTGTGTCGGAGTAACTGACTGTGTTGGAGTTATCGTAGGTGTAACTGATTGCGTTGGAGTCACTGATTGAGTTGGTGTAACTGATTGGGTTGGGGTAATTGACTGAGTCGGAGTAATTGATATACTAGGCGTAACAGACTGAGTAGGTGTGACAGACTGAGTAGGTGTGACAGACTGAGTAGGAGTAATCGTTACTGTTGGTGTTATTGTAGGCGTAACCGTTGGTGTTGGACTTGGACATGTTGGACAATTTCCATCATTACATATATCATCAATTAAATCACTAGGTTCGACAACAATATCCGCAACTCCACCCGTCTCTCCACTCAAACCATAACAATCCCCATCATATATAATTCCAAAATCACCAGGTAAAGTTACATTAGTAACAAAAGCATCCAATGACTCAGAAACAGCACTCTCACTGAATCCCGTAACTGACGGGTCGACTTCAAATCCATAATTTTTGAGACCACCACCAGTTAGACCTGAGTATGGATTAACAGTAGATAGAACTGATAGATTAACATTTTCGGGACCAACACTATTGATGTTTTCACCATATTTGTTTGTAAACTCAGTCGAACTAATAGTTTCACCTTCGATGGATGCCACCGCATGCATTAAGAAGGTCTTTCTAGTATCACTAGTATCAATAACTGGATAGATGATACTATCCACTCTTTTTCCTAAATTATTAGAAATATCATCATATACTTGAGTGAAGGCATTATAATCATGAGTATACCTATCAGTTGGCTCCTTTAAACCATTATTATTTGCCCAACCAGAACCTAAAAGTGAAAATGCCGTAGAGGTGGACGACCTTTCTGAATCAGTTAATCTACCATGATAGTATCCAACTAAACCGTCAGCCTCATCAGCAACAATAATAACAATATAATCGGTAACATCACCTGAGAAGGTACCTGGCCCTGACTTGTCTGTAGATGTTAAGTTATTATGGTCAAATGGTACACCCTGTGAACGAGTATCATTAGCACCTGTAGTTAAGTTTTGACCCCTATTAATCCTTTGGTATATCGTTTCGTCATCCCTAAACTCAGTATTTTTTGGCACACATTCACCATTTACATTTTGTTTACACCATCTGGAGTCATAGGCAGAACCACTAACAGGTGAACTGAACTCTGATATCTGTGTATTATCAGAAAGTGTACCACCCGTCAAAGAACCTAAATACGGGTAAGAGGCCCACCATAACCAGTTTTCACCATTATCTGTCACATCACCAATGATACCCTCATATAACCTGTTATCGTTTAACACTCCATTATTTACATTCGTCTGATACCAACTCCTGATACTTTCAGATGCCTGTTCAGCATCTGTAGTATTTAATGAAGTACCATCATAGAAAACAAAGACTTTTTGGTCACGTTGAGGAACACCAACTTTAATAGTCTCAGAAGGGTCACAACAGCCAGTTGCCAACCAAACATCATAAACAGGTGTCGGTGTTATTGAAGGCGTTAGTGATGGTGTTGGAGTAATAGAACTAGTCGGAGTTACACTATTAGTCGGAGTGATAGATGGTGTAGGTGTAATACTACTTGTTGGTGTTATACTGTTTGTTGGGGTGATAGATGAAGTAGGAGTAATTGAACTTGTTGGGGTAATAGACGATGTAGGAGTAATACTCGGTGTTGGTGTTATCGAACTAGTTGGAGTAATTGATGACGTTGGCGTAATTGAAGGTGTTACAGTAACAGAAGGTGTTGCTGTTTGTGTTGGCGTAATAGAACTAGTCGGAGTTACACTTGAAGTTGGAGTGATAGATGGAGTAGGTGTAATTGATGATGTCGGTGTAATAGACGGAGTAGGTGTTACCGAACTCGTAGGTGTAACTGATGAAGTTGGCGTAACACTCGATGTAGGAGTAATACTTGGAGTAGGTGTAATTGATGGTGTTGGCGTAACACTCGATGTAGGAGTGATAGACGGAGTAGGTGTAACACTCGATGTCGGAGTGATAGACGAAGTAGGTGTAATACTCGATGTCGGAGTAATACTTGGAGTAGGTGTTATCGAACTCGTAGGTGTGATAGATGAAGTTGGCGTAATTGATGGAGTAGGTGTAATACTTGGAGTAGGTGTTATCGAACTCGTAGGTGTGATAGATGAAGTTGGCGTAATTGATGGTGTAGGTGTAACAGATGAAGTTGGCGTAATTGATGGAGTAGGTGTAACTGATGAAGTTGGCGTAATTGATGGAGTTGGCGTAACACTCGATGTAGGAGTAATACTTGGAGTTGGAGTAACACTCGATGTAGGAGTAATACTTGGAGTTGGCGTAATTGAACTAGTCGGCGTAATAGACGGAGTAGGTGTTACCGAACTCGTAGGTGTAACCGATGAAGTTGGCGTAATACTTGACGTTGGTGTGATTGATGATGTTGGTGTAATAGACGGAGTAGGCGTAACACTCGATGTAGGTGTTACTGAACTAGTTGGTGTAATTGATGATGTTGGTGTGATAGATGGTGTAGGAGTTACTGAACTCGTAGGAGTAATAGATGGAGTAGGAGTAATTGATGATGTTGGTGTAATAGATGTCGTAGGTGTTATTGAACTAGTCGGAGTAACACTCGATGTAGGAGTTACAGAACTAGTTGGTGTAATTGATGATGTTGGTGTAATACTTGACGTAGGTGTGATTGATGGTGTCGGTGTGATTGAACTAGTTGGAGTAATAGACGGCGTAGGTGTTACCGAACTCGTAGGTGTAACACTCGATGTAGGAGTGATAGTTGGAGTAGGTGTTACTGAACTCGTTGGAGTTATTGAACTAGTCGGAGTGATAGATGGACTAGGCGTAATGCTCGAAGTAGGTGTGATTGACGGAGTAGGTGTTATCGAACTCGTAGGTGTGATAGATGAAGTTGGTGTGATTGATGATGTCGGAGTAATAGACGGAGTTGGTGTCAATGAACTTGTAGGTGTGACACTACTTGTCGGAGTGATAGATGAAGTAGGTGTTACCGAACTCGTAGGTGTAACACTGGATGTTGGAGTAATAGTAGATGTAGGTGTGATTGACGGGGTAGGTGTAACACTGGATGTTGGAGTAATAGTAGATGTAGGTGTCACACTTGGAGTTGGTGTGATAGATGGGGTAGGTGTTTTTGTCGGCGTAACACTACTCGCAGGAGTACTAGATGGTGTAGGTGTAGGTTCCTCCTCACAAGGACAAGTACCTATTTCGCTAATTTCAACACGGTCTGGATTTTCAGGTTGTGGTGTGGTACAAGAACAAATAATATGAACACCAGGTGATAATAATACGCTAATTGTAGTGTTTGGAGAACTATTAATTCTAAAACAATCAGTATATTCTACAGTTTGCGCAGCTTCATTAATTGTTACTTGCCATTTGGTACATGAAGTACCATGAACCGTATCACAATCATTAGTACAAGACTCACCCGTTGGAGTAGCCTCAAATTCTGAACCTGAAAATTCTGTAGTTGAACAAGCACATATAAAAACTTCCTCACCTGGTATAGTAAACGTATACGAAACTGAATAACCGTTACAATCAGTATAAGTTACCGTATTTGGTGCCTCTAATGGTGAT